>Ga0302320_10002364_pt1 | contig 44450 bp, 93 predicted proteins | sample Bog_T0_3_FD_202130 | JGI IMG/M metagenome (GOLD analysis project Ga0302320, IMG submission 202130) | Peat permafrost microbial communities from Stordalen Mire near Abisko, Sweden - Bog_T0_3 | ecosystem: Environmental > Terrestrial > Soil > Wetlands > Peat | place: Sweden: Abisko, Stordalen Mire...
CGCGAGGCTAGCATTATACTGGACAAGGTATTTTATAAGCTCCGCAACACAAGCCCTATCGGAGAACGAACATTTATTGACTTTACTGATAAAGAAAAGAAAACCCTAGGGGTTACAAATTTAAATATTATGTTACATTCTTTCACTGACGACGAGCGTGTAAACATTCGTCGCGCTCAAGATAGATGGGATTATCTTTCTAATTATACTCCCTACCAAGTATACTCCCTACCAAGAAAGAAAGCATAAAAAGGTGTAAACAATGGCATGCCCACTTTTATTACTGATGAAGAATGGTACAAAGCCTTGCGGGAATCCGACTATGTTCCCACAAAAGCGTATGATTGGTGCGTAGGAGAACCTGAAATAGAAGAACAACAAGTATGTGTCCCTACTCCCAACCTAGACCCGCAGACGTAAAAACCTTCGAAGAACTTCCAGTTGGTGCTGTGTTTTTTATTGTAGGCGAATGGAAAACTAAGTATGAGAGTCCAGAAGAGTTGATTAAGACTCGTACCTACAAAGCTATTAGCGTGGGAGGTTGCAAACATCGTTTCTTTCTTGTTCAATCTCGGCGCGTGGAGCGTTGTGTGATGATTAGAATCTGTATATGAGCGACAAGAGAATAGTATGTTTGGAAGTAATGTGCTGGGCTGCTTCATTGAATGGTGAGCACTATACCGGAAAAATCGTTGGCGACGACATAAACGGAAAATATCAAAGGTACGAAGTACAACACGCCCTGAGTGCTAAAGAAGCTCTATCCCTTAACAAAAAAGATGAAGGGCGCGGCATGTTTGGGAATATGTATAAGCCGGGTGACATGAGCGATAAGTTTTGGACTGAACAACAATTATATCGCGCTGCGATTCGTGTCTATCGACAATACTTTCCTGACGCTATTGCGTTAATAACTGGCAGCTTTTGTATTGCTGACCCTCAATATGTTTTGGATGGTCCATTAGTCTTTAAGAAAAAGACAAATAAGCTACGCGATGAACTTCTTGCTATCGGAGGCTATGAAGGTAACGATGACCGAGCAAACGAGATATTTAATGAATATCGTAAATTGCTTAAAACGCTTGACCGACTGTAAAACGCTGCTACTATAAATAAATATGAAGACCAAACAAGTAACCCTAGAATTGACCTCACGCGGCGGTAAAGTTGGATATTCTTCGCCCTGTTGCGATGCTGATGTAAGCCATGGACGTATCGAAGAAGAGGATAGCTACCTATGCACCGCATGTGGCGCAGTAGGCAAATGGAAACATCGTATCAAAAAAAGCCTCCAAAATGCGAATCGACCCGTCAACACTTAAATCACGTTCTGTATTCCCTACCGACGCTATTTATCAGCACTGGTGCGGGACACTATTCGAGCGCTATAAGCTTAATGATGGGTATTCTTATTCTATTTCTGTAGATACAGGGGTAGTGAGTAAGGGTAAAAAGATGAAACTCACCGACGATAAAATCTCAAAATCCGACCAACCATGAAACCAGTTTATATCGGACAAAGCATTAAGATTGCGCGAATCGTAAAAGACAACGGCAGCTACTACATCGCATAAATGAGTACCTCACAAGAAAAATCGGCTGGCGAACAATTGTTTCAGGAATCATGGCCTAAAATCTCAAAGGCGAAAGATGCTGGTGAACGGGACATTATAGTTTATCGGCTCCAAGAAGGAGAGTGGATTTATCCTTTTTATGGCTTTCGAATTGATGAAGACAGTATAGTTTCGATTAAAGTGCTTACCTTATTTAATTTACTCGTTGAATCTGGAGAGAAGCCCGCATTTCGAATTGTGAACGAAAATGGGCGGCTGGAGTGTGATTTGATTGTGCTGTAAAAATTTGTTGACAAAGATAAAAATCCTGTCATATTAAGGACATGCGAGATTCTATCAAAAACATTGACTTCGGAGACAAGCGTTTCGATTTTACGGATGTCTGGCCCACAAAGACCGAGGCACCCGTTAAAGAAATCCTAAGCGGCCCTGATGAAGGTTGTACGTACCTTTCATTTCCTCTGACCGATGAGCAGAAGACTTTTCTCGGCAACACAAACTGCACTCACATCCGGCTGGCCGTTAAGGAAGTTAAACTCGAACGTTCTTACCCTAATTAAATTATGAATCATCTACTAATCGTTAACGCTATCTTCATGCTGTACCTCGGAGTAATTTGGAACAAAACCGATTCTATAAATTTGTCTATTAAATTCGTTTTTGTATTTCTCGCGGTTTCAAATTTGTTTGCGTATTTTTTAAACGCTGGATATATCGTTAAGCTCTAATCTTAAAACTAAATGAAATACGACTGGAAAGATATTCCTGCTTGGGTGACTGGAATGATTACGGTCCCGTCACTCAAAACTGAATGGACCGACTTTCCAGAGCGTCCTCTTTGGCTGGGACCGCAGGAGCATAAATGTCACGACAATCCTACATTTGAGGCTAGACCATAATGCAAAAGACAGTAGCACTTCTAGCGATAAATAAAGCTATTCATCGCAAAACAAAGGCAAAACAAAAGCATCAAAAACGTCTCAAGACGCTTCGTGCAAAACGTGGGATTCAGCCGTTTCCTATCTTGACGACCCGATAAAACCTATCATAGTCGGGATATGAAATACACAAAGTTCACCGATATTCCCCAATTTACCCGTAGTGGCAGCTATCAGGTGAATGTTTCTTGGGACTATTTGGAATACCAAATCGCCCGTTGGCAAGAGGAAAAGATATTAGGAAACTACCTCGACCTTTCTCCACTGTACCAACGTTGCCACGTTTGGACGGAAGAACAGCAACGTCGCTATGTAGAATATATCCTTAAAGGCGGCAAGTCTTCTCGTTTTCTTTACTTCAATTGTTCTTCTTGGGGTAAGAAGTATAATACTCCTATCGAGCTAGTCGATGGGAAGCAACGGTTAGAGGCTGTACGCAAATTTCTTCGTAATGAACTTACGATTTTTGATGGAGCGCTAATTTCTGATTTTACGCAACCATTAAGAATGAGTCGCGCAGATTTTATTTTTATCGTTAATGACTTAGCGACACAAGAAGAAGTCCTCCAATGGTATATTGACCTTAATTCTTCGGGCACTCCCCATACGGATGAAGAAATCGAAAAGGTTAAAAAACTACTTGCTAAAGAACAAAAAACTTCTAAAGTGGTGGCGTGAACGATTTCAAACGGCTCCGCTTCGGTAACATCCTCGGCATCGTGGATGCGTACGGTGCTGTGCATTCAAGGTTTACTTATGATGAAGTGGAATGTCACCAATCCTTCTGGCCCACGAATACTTACGTGCGTTGGCGATGGTGCTTCCGAGAAGGTATTTACTCACTTGTTTCTTGTAAGCCGAGCGAAGAAGAATTAGAATCAATTAGGAATCATTTAACGCACAAATATGGTATCAAGTGGTACGATAATGGCTACCATGACATCGACTTCCTGATGAAAAAATTCGGAGAAGAGAAAAACCATTGACATAAATTAAAAACCTGTCATATTCCGCTTATGTTTCATCATATTCTCACTTCAACCGAATCCGAAGCTCTTAAAGTTGCGCTCTTTAAGTATTTCAATCACGAAGAAATCAATTATGCGTACTATTCAGCGGCGGCAGAAAAGGCATGTGGGTCGGCAATTTGGCGCTCTATAAATGGAGAAAGGGTTAAATGCACAGCCGTTTATTCTTCCGAATGGGCAGCAAAGGATTATAGATGGAAAGATGCGGAGTTTATGGGTCTAGTATCGGAATTTCTTCTCGCCAATAACAACCCATTCGATTATTTAGACAATTTTGAGGAAGATTTTCATAATTTCCCCGAGTATTTTCTTCCAATCGAAAAAGTCTCGCCTCGACTTCTATCGGTGATTAAACCTTGACATAAATTAAAAATCCACTACAGTAGTGACATGAATCGAAATTTTCCACTGCAAACTTTCTCGGTAAACGAGCTTTTGCGCTATATCGACTGCACTCGGACCCAAGAGTTTCCCGCTCGTATCCGTCAACAAATGGACCGTGCGCGTGAGTTGGGCAACACTGAGTGCCTGCTGTTCTGCAATCCTTATTCCCCTGATGGTCGGTACTATACTGGCCCTCTGGCACGCGCTGTAAAGCGTGAGGTTCGCCGCCGTGTCTCTCCTCAGTTGAAGCGTATCCTTGCTCGCATGAAGGAGCGTCTGCCTAAGCCTGTGAATTGCTAAAATAATCCTTTGACATTTCTGAAAAATCTGCGATTATCAAAATATGAAAACGCTCGAAACTGAATTCAAGTCCCACGGTTTTAACTACAAGCAAGTCAAGCGCGACGGAGACGTTGCCATCTTTTTGAAGACGAAGCTCGACCATCGGACTGAGTCCTACGAAGTGGTGCGCGTCAAGAAGTACCCGACCTACACGATTAACGGTGTGGAGATTCTGGAGCACGAAAGTTTGCCCGGTGACGAAAGCTGGGGCAACGATGGCTTCACGTACACTAGCCTTGACCGCGCCAAGGAGAAGTTCTTCGCTCTCTTTGCGGAGTCTCCTACGTCTGGAATCGTTGGCGTTGCGACTGGTGGTGCTCGTGGCCGCAAGCGTTCGGAATTTGAACTTGAACTGCCGGATGGTGAGTTTACCGTAAAGCAACTTGCTGCCAATTATCCTGACAAGTCAATCCCGTTTATCCACTTACGTTTGAATGAACTTCGTGACAAGGGAAAGATAGTTGTCGTACGGACTGAAAAGAAAGAAGGTCAGAGGGGCAAGCCTAGCCTCGTGTTGAAGACGGTGCCTCTTGATGAGTTGCCGTCCGAATTGGAGAAGGTTAAGAATAACGCTCCGTAAAGAATCTCTAACGTCGCCGCCACTTCTTTCAAACCATTCAAATAGCCCACCGACTGAGCTAAAGCTATCGGGTGTAAGCTGAATGGAGGCTTTGAGAACTATCGGCGGCGACGTATTTCTTTTATGTTCAAATTTCCCTCAAATATCCTGAAAGCTTTTAACGAAGCAGATAAAGGCCAGCTTATCCAAATTGGCTGGAAGTATAAAAACCGCTCAAGGGGTTCAGCTATAGAAGACGTTCCGTTCTTTACAAGTCCTTGCGGCAAATTCATTATCAAATATGGATTGCTTATGACAGATTGTGTTCCTACCTTTGCATTGCCATCTAAGATACGAAAGGCTGATAGGAGATTCCGATATTGGATTCTGCAACCTAAAGCTGACAGGTCCGAGAGTGCTCGCAAACAGGCGTGGGAGCATTTTAAACCTATCGCGCCTATCTTTTTTGGTTTGGACATTCACCGTGGCAACGTGGCGTTCTTCGAGAACGCACCTGTTTTAATTGATTGGTAAAAGTGGTTGACATCACAATAAAACTATCTAAAGTGTAACCCATGGACATCAGCCACATCAATCCCGAACGCCTCGACGTTGCCATTATGCAAATGTGGCGCGAAGGTCATCGCGACTTTACCTTTTTACAACATGACAGCCCTGACTGGGCGAAGAGATACCCTCCCACGCATGTTCTCGCTACTCATTTTGAGGAAGGTTTGAACGCTGAGGAAGCGTATCGGCAGGCCCGCGCATTTCGTGAGACTGTAATTACCCGAGTTTACACTGGTGATCCGATTCCGTTTGCAATTCTACCACGCTAAATTATGTGTTTATCCATTCGTAATACTGAACAAAACAAACCTAAAAAACCCCAAAAAGTCTATAAGGTTTACAGTAGAATGTCTGATGGGAGTATACATTCACTGCATCAGAGGGTTAACGTTAATTTACATGCTGGAAGGTTAGTTCGTTCTAACCGTTCTCATACTTATCTCACTCAAACAGAACAAATTACCAATGAAATTTTTTATGGCCTCCATGTCTTTACTAACAAAAAAGACGCTTATGATGTTGCTGAAAATGTTTTTTCTCGGATTGTTGTCGAGTTTGTAGGGCATCCAGAAGATTTCGTTGCGAGGGGAACGGTGGGAGGGTTGTTGTCGTCAAAATCAGCAGTATATACAAAGTTGCGTGTACTTAAAGTCTATCGAAAAAATAAATCTTGCATTAAATAAAAAACGGTCCATACTTCTTATATGACCACGATTACTCTCGATAACCCGCACGTTAAACCTTGGATTAAAGGCCAACGAATCATCGCTTCCGCCACCAATATTTATGGGGAGCTTTTTATTCTGACTGAATCCGAGCATCGGCCTAAGCATTATAGCTTCTTACGTTGCTTTAGCCTCGGTGAGGACGTTGCGGTGTCCTGCGACTACCAGAGCGACAATCTGGAGGAAATGTCTATCAAACTCATCCAATTCATCGGCACCCTCAAGTAATATGAACCTCGAAATCCTACGAAACAAAACAATTCGTTTTACCAAACTCGTCGAGGAACACGAAATTGACTTTGACGCCGGTATGATGGGGCAAATTGTATCCGTTACCAGTGATTCCGATGGCGTCGTGCGTGTGCTTGTTGACTTCTCAAACTACGTCGAATACAACAAAGGATTTGAACAAGCTAACTATTACGATGAAAAAGGTGAGCCTACTTTGAAATGGAGCGAGACAAAAGGCTATCCCAAAAACTTCCGAGAGACTATTTATCTTGAAGCTGATACTGACAGGTTCCCGCTTCCGTTCGAGATTGTCGAGGAAAGCGTACAAGACTTCATTAAGTCGTGGCCGCAGCACGCGCGGGCCCAATACGCTTTGAGCAAACAGCTTTCAGAGCTTTATGCCGCAGCTACGAAGCTTGGGCTGTACGACGCCGCTGATTATCTTATTAAGAGGCAGGAAATGCATCAGAACATTCAACGGCTATGACCCGAGCACCAACCGTTTATCGTCTTGAAAACTTCCAAGGCGTTTATTTGTTTGATTTCGGTGACGATATACGCATATACGTCGATACTTTTGCGTCGGATGCGTTCCTAATTAAGAATAACGAAATGCATACTCTCGTTGTCAGTGGATACGACTACGAGGAATACGACGAATATAAGGATACTCTCGAAGACCCGCAGCATTATGTTTCCGTTCTTCCTTTTGCGTCCAAAGACGAAGAAAAAGAATACGAAGAAAGGTGTTGCCTTTAATCTAAAACATCAATATTATGTATGAATTAACGCTGGGAGCAATACTATTTATACTATGGAAACGCAGACAATAACAACTGGAGGATTAGAGTTAATCTTTTGTGCCTTCGTAGCGTTTGTGCTCGTAAAAATCATTGATACCGCTTTCCATTGGGCTATTAAGTTATTTATGTTTATTGTAATCATTTTGGGGCTAATTGGTTGGTTTTGGTATCGTGGATTACTTTAGATTTTACTTGATTAATCGTACAACCTACGTAATATAAACAATATGACCGCACCAAATTTACATGATAATTATCAAGTAGGAGATACCGTAGAGGTCGTCTCGCCTGTTGAACTATACGGTGTAAAACTAGCTTTAGGACAGCGTGAAATTGTATCCCGCGTTTATAACTCGTATTTTGAATCCAAAGAACAACTAGTTTTACTTAAAGGAAAGGAAACTGGAGGATTCGGATTCTTTAGCGGGCGCTTTAAGAAAGTCGAAACTCCAAAGGTAGAGATTACTCCTGCGCCATATACCGTAGGATGTATTACAGGGATTGCGGATGGCGTTGTCAATCTACATGACTATCTGCGTACCCCTGAAATGAAAGCTTTCTCTAAAACTCCTTCCGCTAAAGCCGCGCGTGCTGCTGGTAAGAGGGATGCTGCAAGATTGTTGAAAGCTCTTCGCGGCTGGGATAGAGGAGTTGCGCTTGAATGTATTAACGATACCCCTAGCGGATTCAGTTCATCCCTTATTAAGGGCAATACATATTATTTTAATGGATACGTTGATAGCGACCATCTTTTCATATACGTTATAGGTAAAGAGTATAAGTATCCTACTTACTGTTTCGTACTAAAAAACAACAAACCAACAAACCAACCAACCAAAACTATGACCTATCATAACTATCGCGACAAGACCGGGCGCTTTACTACAAAGCCAACTCAAACCTCATTCAACGTAGGAAAGGCTACTGCGGGCGCTTCCTCTAAAAACAGTGCTCTTACGACTACTGCTGGCGTACCTCCTGTACTCCGCAATGGTGCCCTTTATAGGGTCGTTGGAGGCCCGGTTGGGCGTCTTGTGGGCGTTGTTGGAACCAATAAAGACATCGCCGTAATCAAGGTTCATGGGAAACATCAGTCATTCGATAAGAGTCGCGTCCGCTATGCTGATGACGATGATGTGAAACAATATTTGGCTGATGCGACTTCTTCGTGGACTCGAAATAAGAAGTAATATGATACGTTCTACAGCTAACGATAAAGCACCCCCTTATCATTCATCGCTGCCTTGTTTGATGAAGTCGTTAAAGAACGGTGCGATTTACTTTATGTACTTTAGAAATGACGATGGCACTTTACGTGGCGTATGTGTTAAAGAAAGTAAAGTTACCGGAATCGGACATGATTTAACGTCCGCTGACGCCTCTCAATTCGAGATTTATACGGGATTCGTGAAGCTAGAAAATGTATAAAAATTCAAAACTTTGATGTAATACTGCGCAGTATGGGAGTTCTTTAGATTGAAAATAGGTATAGCCGCAATCGCGTCCTGAACCAACGATAGAGAAGCAAGATACTGAACTATAAATAAAACAAACCAGAGGCCCGTTTCTGCCGTCGAAAGTTTGTCTCCTACATCAATAATTAATATGTATCAAGAAATCCCAAAAGGTTACGAGCTAATAGCTGCTGGTAAAGTCCAAATTGGCGACCGCTATTGGAATAGAACCTTGTTAGATTGGGCACTAATAGATAAAGGATTCGTAGGAACGGATATATCGCGGGCAACTTCTGAATGGGTAATTCGTAAAATTAGAAGAATGACGAGAACTCGTAAATAAGATAATATACATATGAAGCCACCTTCTGAAATTAATTCTAACGTATTTAGTAGTGGAATAATTTTCCAAGATATCAATGGCAATATCAATATAAACGGCACCCCTTATCAAAATGACGACCAACTTATTAACGTTAGCTCTCTACTACGTGAGATAGAAGCTGCTGGCGAGCCTAATCAAGTTTGCATGGATAAGGTCTATGAGGGTGCTATTGTATTATTGCGTCTTATGCGGGAAAGCGGATTTGAAAAGATGACACTGATTGGTAAATTAGTAAACGATTTGTAATATGAAATACATCTTTAATATTATATTGATTTTAGTCGCGTTCATCGTGGTTTTACTTTGGAGTTTTAATATATTTACCGCATTGGAAGTCAGCAAAGCGTTTTGGTTTTGTGATGATGAATAGAAAACAATTAATCCTAACTAAGTGTAAAATATAGTAAGAAATGTTAGTTTTACAACAAATTAAAAGAACGGATAATAGAATTTTAGGTAATATGGCTATTCATTATAGTCAACCTAAAGGATTCGTTGGTAGGAACATTTGTTATGCCGTTCTATGGGATAATGTTTATTTTGGGTCTATCGTTGGCGGTTCAGCCACATTACATTTACCAAATCGAAACGAGTATTTTAGCATTGAAAAATCTAAATTAAATAATATTATCAATAATATCTTTTTTCATGTAGAGAAGCAGAATGGTAAATATCCTTGTCGCTGGTTCACAGTAGAAGTTTTATCAAAATTTAGAGAAATGATTATTAAAGATTGGGAATTAAAATATGGAGACAAAGTTATCGGGTTTGAAAGTCTTGTTGAACTTCCTAGAACGGGAGACTGCTACAAAAAAGACGGTTGGGATTTAATCGGTCAAACCGTAGGATATACTTGTAAAAGAGTTGGTGGTAAAGGAACTGACGATTGGAGCGGCAAAAGAATTTGGGACACAAAGAATTTAAGACCTAAACTTGTATTTGTAAAAAAATGTTAGGCTTCTTCAAAAAGAAAAATCCCGATTTACACGAATACCATAAAAAAAGAATTTTATGAAAAAATGGTTACGTAAAATATTCCTTCATTGGCAGGGCGCGGATTGCTATAACATAGCTAAAAAGATTATGTGGATGGGCCAAGATAACGGCGAAGCTCAACAGCATCTAAACAACGCAAAGGACGAACTCTATCGAGCGGAGCGGGCGTTTCACAAGATGGTCGAAGAATTATGAAAGAACCAATTGAAATAAAACCCGGAATGACATTCGTATGTAAGACTCTATCATGGAATGACGGCTGGCAGTTCGATTGCCCCTCTATGATGTTAGAGCCTGTTATTAGATGCTTCGAAGATGGTAGTAGTCACGATAGGATTGTTGAAAGTGTAATGATAGATGCTGTCGTCGAAGGAAAGATGGAGTCCGAGGATTTCGAGAAAACGTGGGGTTGGAGAGGATACAAACTTCCTGTATTAAGGCGTCGATTCAAAGAAGCTCTGGCTGGTAAACGCTTTCCGTGGGCGCAATATCACGCAGAAATAGAAACTGTTACGATTGTTTTGGACGAGCATGGCGACTTGTCATGGACTAGCGACAGAAATAAATCTTGACTGGACTAAAAATCCTGTCATATTCAGGACATGATTAACGACTTCCTTCCTGATATTCAGCTTCGTGAGATTCCTGATGGTGCCAAGGCCCGTCTGCATATGGAAGGTGCTGGAAAGTGTTTCGTTGAAACTCGTGACGACTGTAATGGTTTCATCGAAATCTGTAAGCTGCGTGACAAGTTTCCGCTCCTGTTCAAGCGCCGTCACATTAAAAACGTAATCCAGTTTAAGCCCAGCGAAGTTCCGTTGGGGGTTATCGTATTTCGCAACAAGAAGGTTGAAGCTTAAAATGAAATGGTCTTATAAGAAACCCGATGCGCCGGGTTTTTGGTTTCGTCGTATGGGCGGCTCCGTTTGTGTTATGGAGTTGGATGAGTTTAACTTGCCTCGCGTAGCACTCTATGAGGATACTGAATGGAGCGGGCCGATTTCGCTTCCTACCGAACCCAAGAAAGCGTGCCCACATAAGTATGGATTCATTCAAGGAAGATTTGACAAGCGCTTTGAATGTCCTAAATGTGGTATGTTGGAATCCACCGAGGCTACTGATGCTTTGAAAGAAGGAATACAATGATAACCTACAGAATCGCCAAACTCTCTTACCATCTTCACGACCTTGACGGTGAGAACATGCTGGACACTGACGAAACTGAACTCGTATCGGTCGCTATCCACTCATCCATTATTAAAACACCACTAGAGCGAGCTATGGTGTATATCGCCACCAAACATTATGGTGAGGGTAAGGTTATAACAAACGTTAAGCTGGAATACATTCCAGAAATATAAATGACTAAACATACATTCGAAACCAAAGTTAAGAATAATAAGGAACTTGCTCGTCGGGTCATCAAAACTTACCATAAGGTACTAAAGGATTTAAGCTGGAAAGCTACCCGTGGAAATAAAAGGGCTGCGCGAGAGTCTATGATAAAGATGGCAGAAATGTATTCCGTACTGGCAGCTATTGGGTTCGGATTAAGTGATTCAAATAGACTACATAAACTGCGTTTATTTGAGACTAACGAGAAACAGTGGAAATTTTGTGGCGGGAGCATAAAGGACAACTAGACTAATCTTTAAAAAGAAATAGCTTGCGCCACGTAAAAAACCTGCCATATTAGGGATATGAAATTCAAATACATCATCTTTGAAACTGCTGGCAGCGGTTACATTCCGATTATCTTCCCCGGCCATTTGGACCATAGCGACATGGCGCGTAAGATGGGTGATTATTTTAAACCTATTTCAGCGGGCTTCGTGGCGGTTAATAGGAATGATTTGTCGATTATTTGTTCGGGGCGCAGCATGACATTGAATCTTGGGCCGGGAGAAGATGATGAGGTATTTCTAAAGAGATTGGTTTCTGAATACTAACATGAAAGTATCTAATAAATACGTAGTTAGCCTTTCTATTAAAGATGGCGTTTCAAAATCGGTAGCTTGCGCGATGCTCGTAGAGATAATGGGATTGAGTAAAACTGAATGTTTCGCGCTTGTCCTTTCGTGTGATTCTATACCATTCATTAAATCTGACTGCGAGTATTATACACGCGCCGTCTTTGATATAAAAGAGATTGACGTTCTCCAAGAAGAAGTTAAGGAGATATTCGATATTTCGGTATCTGAACATAAACCAATGATTTTCCCATATGGAGCAGTAATAGGGGAACTGAATTTAAGTTTCTATAAATGTCTTTTTTCTGGCGAGTTTGGACTCAACGCTCAACTAGGAAATAAAGAATCCAATTGAGATTAACGCCGTATATGCTTGGACTCGACGCGTCGATGTAAGAAAAGTGTTGACTTAAAATAAAAAACTACTATATTCAAAATATGAAACGCAATCCCGCTCTAAAGAACTTTCCGCTGGAAGATTTGAAAAACGAAATCAATATACGAAAAGAACTTGAAGTTCAAGCTTATCGTAGAGCGGAAAATGCACGCCTAGCGGAAGAAAAACGCATTTATGATTTGCCCGAAAATGTCGAGGCATGTCGAATGCGGTCGTACATTCGAGTTCTTAACCGTAATTACAATCAAGACGGTGGCCGCAAGGTCGATGAGAATACGAAGGGTGTTTGGAAGATTTATGGTGAAGACACTAATTGCGACATGGGCGGCAGTCTCCACGAGCCTTACCTTGCTACGGTTGAGGGTACTTTTAAGAAGGCCATCGAGTACGCTATGAGCTTGGACAAGTTTTTCCAATGGGGTGCGGGTGGCCGTATTACCCTACAAAAGAATCCTGCTGTCATTAAGCTCTAATAGTATGAAACACTTTAAACTGTTCTTGGCGCTTCTTCCTTATGGATTAATCGCAGCCTTTCTAGTTAAGTTCGGTTCGGCGGTGTGGTTCATTAATTGTATTAAGGTCGCACTCGTCGTAGTTAAGGTCGCACTCGTCGTAGTTATCTTGGGTTCAGCAGCATTATTGCTTTCGTTGTGCTTTGTGCTGGCTATTTTAGCGCTCGTATTTAGTGGTGAATGGTTTGTGTGGAGCTTCAAATATATCAATAAGTATTGCAGCGATAGCTGGGCTGGAAACTCCGACGATGGGCATGGTCGTTGAAAATTCTGTTGACTTGTGTTAAAAACCCTGTAGATTGGTCGATATGAATAACCACATTACCGCCAAAGAAAAAGAACTGCTGGCGAGTATCGTCAATAGCGAGTATCAGGATGGTGGCGACCCTGCGGGCCATCACGTTTGGCTTGACTACATCGTTGACAGTAAATCACGCGGCGGTGTTCTTACATCGCTACAGAAAAAGGGCTGCGTGGAACTTAACATAGTATCGCTCTCCAAGTCTTATAACAGGAAAAATGGCATTAGCGATAGTACCGTTGCTATCACAGAAACAGGCATTAAGGCACTGTTGGAAGTATGTTATTTTGGATTGGAAAAGGGTAAATTGGTAGCTAGAGAGTATATCGCTTAACACATGAAACTCTTTAAGCTAATCGAAATCGACCTAGACAAGGAGCGCGAACGCATTCGTACTCACTTCAATAAGCGTGAACAGCGGGCGCTTAACAAGCTGTGTGACCTGTTTGAGATAGGAGACTGGCAAGGATGTCTCGACCACGTAAGAGATAAGAAAGCGTTTCCTTACAATAAGCGCGGAGAATATCCCGAAGTTGAGCATATCAGTATGGAAATGAACAACGTGCTACAACAGGTTGGCTATCATAACTTTTACACGCAAACAGAGTTGATGAATTGGGTGGCGGATAACCGAGTTTATTCCATCGCACAACTTGCAGAAAAGCTACAGCGCGACGGAGCCGCATGATTTACGAAGATTTTGTAATCTATTCTACTGGCGGGCATGATACGGTGTGGTTTAAATTTGAAACTCATTCAGTTTATACATTACCTTATTTGTTTAAAACTGCTCAAGAGCGATGGGATAAGTTCGGTTATCCGCCACCTAAAGCTTTATACGTATTACGCCGACACAATCCCACTTTTATTGCACCCGGCGACTCTTTTTGCGGGTTCGACAATCGCACAGATTCTAATGCTCTAAAATATTATAAAGAGCAGGGTTTGACCCATGTTTCCGCTTGACATCGGAGCGATTTGATTATGAGCCATATTACCTACATCATTGATATGTCCTATGACGTTCCTCGCCCAAAAGGAGAAGCTGACGACCTATTAACACTGTTGAAAAGCGCAACAGGACACGCCGAATTCCGAGAAAAGGTCGCTAATCTTTTTTACGCCGAGATAGACGGTAGTGGTTCTTCTCCGCTGGATGATGAAACGGTACAAGTAACTGATACGTTTATATTCAAAACCGAAGAAGCCTTCAAGTCAGCTTGCGAGAAAATCAAGAGTTGGAGTAGCACATGGAGCGAAGCGGTCGATATGCTGTATTTCGATGCGTCCCAAATACTGTGGGATGATGATTGTAATATCCTTAAACAGAAGACTGTCACCTATGAACACGGTGCGTCTGATAAAGATGATACCTTTCCGTGGAAGCTTGAACACGCTTTGACATTTAGGGAGCGCTTTTTTCGATGGATGAAAGAGTTGACCGCGTGTAGGTTTTGAAGATGATTTCTTGACATATATTAAAAATCTGCCAGAGTAGGGATATGAAAATAACTCCTAATCTCAACGATGTCACCCCTGATACCCCTATTCTTGTGAAGGGCTGGGGCGGTGAGCCCACGCGAGACGTTTATGTAGGCACGGACGCGCGTTCGCTGAGAGCCCTTGGATTCAAACAGGGTAGATTACATTACCCTAATGTAGGGATTCCTGAATTTCACTCTGTCCGCGCATATCGCAAACTGACTAACTCGCCATCTTCGTTTTAATTTCTGCCGAAGAAGTTTGGCCTGCATTCAAAATTCTGTTGACTTAAAATAAAAAACCACTAATCTCATCGTATATGAAACTCCTTCAAAACTCTCGCGCCTACACTCTCATCGAACTTCTAATTTGTGTCTTTATCCCTACAGTTTGGATTGCGACCGCCTTCTGGATTGAGCGTAATCTGGATTTTTGGGGCAGCTATATCAAAGGCTATCCGATTCATTTCCCTTTCGTGCTCGACCTTATTCTTGCGCTTGTAGCGGGCGTCAATTGGGTGGTTCTTATCATATCTGAAATCGTTCGTTTTTTCGTCACTCACTAATTATATGGCTAATCCTCGAAATAACCTCCTGAACGGCCAAATGGTCGCCTTCGACCTGTTGGATAACGGTGTAACCAAAGGGACCGGCAGCATTATTGGGCTGGGCGGCATTGGCGAAGATTTGGAGCAGCTTTACATTATTGAACTGGATAAGCGTATCTTCGACTATCCCTATGACGCTATCGTAGTATCCGAACGGTACATTCAGCCCGCTTAAACTTATGAAGGTAGATTCTAACCTATTTTTAGCTGAGTTGAAAAGCGGGGATGTCACTATCCTACAGCAAAGTGGTTCACATTTTTATCACTATCACGGATACCGTTGCCGTAAAAAGGATATTCGGCGCGTGGTTTCATTGGCGGTGGTTGCTGTGATTGTTGATGCGTATAATGTAATGGTAAAGCCATGACTATAGAGCATTTAAAATTTTTATGTGCATTGGTGCTTATAGGGTGGGCAACGGCCATTGTCTTTGTTCTTTTCCCTTCAAAGCTAACTCTATGGACAGGTACAATAATGTTAATGGCTTCGATAGGATTGCTTTTATTTCTTATTTTTATGCAATTAGGCCATCATTTTCATTGATATGAAATACTTCTTTACACCGTTCGTGTTATTGTTATTTTTGCTACTTGCTATCGCGAGTGCGTTTTGGACACTGGTATGGGAATTTAACATTTATAAAACAGAGAACGAATGGAATCGTTCGCGGCCTAAGCTTTATCCCGGTGGGCATTGGTATAAGATTTCCGACTGGAGCCTGTGAAGCTATTATACAGCGAAACATGGTGGAATAAAAAGTTAGGTCGGGTAGTAATCGAATGGGAGGCTGAATTTGTTAGGGGTGCAAGGGTTTAATTTTCTTGCCTTAGTAGAAAACGCTGTTAATATTTATCTTATGAACAAGGACATCCAAATCACCCTCAGCAAATACAGTGAAGGCTATTACAAGATTAAGGCGCTGAAAAACTCTATCGTGGTTTATAGCACGAGCAGCGAGGCGCACCGTATTGACGATATTATTTCAGAAAAGCAGGCTAAAGCCCTAGTCATGTCTGTAAACTATACCGTGTCTGTTGTTCTCAAGTAAGCATATGAGTCTTCTGGATTTAATTAGACTAACTTATAAAGGAGCGCTATGAAAATCAAGGTCTATAAGAATGATTCAATTCGCCTTTTTAGTTCCGATGGGCGTTTTTTATCTGTTACGGTCGGCGCTGTGTTATATGCTTCCAAGGGGAGTATATTACAATTAACTGGACAAAACGAAATTCAATTTACGGACCCTAATTACTGTTATAGAATTACTCGGACGAATGAGAATTTTGACGACCTGATTCACGTGGAGCTAGTCCTATGAAAACACTTAAAATAGAATTTAGCATTGGCGACACCGTGCGTATTAATGCACTTGGCCGCAGCGGTACAGTGAGCGCCCACTTTAACGATGGGCACGTTTTAGGGCCGACTTATAGGGTGCGCTACTTCGTGGATGACAAGCCGCAGGATATTTACTTCTACGCTCACGAGCTAACGCCTACAGAGGAGCGGAAAAAGGAAATAGGTATTAAATGAAACCTCTCACTAAAAACTAACCGTGCAATATTCCGATAAAGAACTAAATTAGGTTTTGATATGGTCCTTTTAAACTCCGAACAACTTAAAAAACTAACTCCTGCTCGGTTTAGAGCGTACCGTAAGAGCGTTCGCGGCCACTTGCAAATTGCATCGTATTGTGATACGTGTGGTGAGCACTATTGTAAGAGTAATTTAGAGCGCTGGCCGCAGTTGGCTAGTATCATAAAAGCCTACGAAGACGAAATAATCCTAATCAAGAAAGTATCGAAAGGACGAAATGATTCTGCTAAATGCTGAACAACTTAAAAAACTAACTAACCAGCGTCTCCGAGCATATCGGAAAGCTGTTAGGAATCGTCTGTCGTTCTATACGAATGGTGCTGGCACTTGTACTACGCCTCAAGAGAAACGTATCGACCAACTAAACGCCGCTATGGAGTTACTTATAAAAGAAACCACTGCTAGACGCCTACCTCGAAAAGGCACAAAGGCTGCAATTGAGTTTCTTTTTGATATATATGAAGGGTCTGGACATATTGTGCAACTCAGCACACGCCCCCTTTCACAGTGCGTCACAATGTCCCGCGTGTGCGAAAGAATGGGAACCCGAGGATGGGCAAATAAGAGAGATATTACCTGAGTAGGATAACAAGATGACGTTTTAATTAGTTTTATAAGTATTTATGGTAGGTTTTGGCCGACTTATAATTATAAAACTTTCTCCAAAGTCAAGATAAAAAATAAAACTTGCAGTACACCAAAACTCTACTACAGTACAACTCATGGACATCAACGAACTGCAATCCCTGTATAAAGACTGGCATTTCATTGAAATAACATCAAAGGAAAGGGTGGCCGAACTAATCAAAGATAGGCTCGCATCGCCCATGCCTATCTTTGACACTGGATGGGTTCAGCTAGGAGTAATAGGCGAAACGCGCGGTGTGTACGTCTGCAAGAGCGAACTATTTAAACCCATTCTAAGGCGCTGGCGAATGGGCACAAAGCGAAATAAAAACGAAATTCCACTTGCAATTCACTAAACCTCCGCTATAATTCCACACATATGACAACCCACACCTTAATCCTCGCGCTTTTTTTCATTTGGCTCTTTCCTACCCTCGGACTCGCCGCACCCGGCAAGGACAAAAAATATTCAGCCGCACTTAACTTTGGGGCCAGCGGGATTACGATTGCTTTGTTTTATGGGTTCATTTGGGCGGTTTATGTGCTTGCTAAGTATCTGTTCTGGTAAAAGCGAGACAAACTGACTCAACTTAAATAAAATAGCGCCAACTTGTCCCACTAATACAAACCAAAAGTGCAGCAAATAACATGAAATCAATTCAATTCTATGTGCTGGCAATCCTAATCATGGAAGCTCCGCATATAAATGAATCGGACGCCAAATATATCGGATGGGCTTTCATTGTGATGATTTGTTGTACGTTGTTGTTACAATTTATTACAAAAAAAGAACTCTAGCGCCCCAAAATGGGAATCAAAAACGCGACAAATAAGATGAAATTTAAGCAACTCAAACATTTCATCAAGGGTATTGGCAGCGTTTTCAATCTGATGCCACAAGTCAGCCCCGAAGTCAAAGACATTCTAAATAAAACAAACTCACAAGCAATTGCGGACGATTGGAAGGCTGTTGGTGACGATATTCGCACTGTAATTACGAATCAAAAACGCGACAAATAAGATGAACTTTTTGTCTGTTTCTTGTATTTTTTTGAACTTTAACGCAACCACTGGCGACATTAATTACGAATAATACAAAATTTGGACAATTAATAAATGCGCCGAAAACCGTTGACATTAATTAAAAAACTTATATAGTCATCGTATATGACACTCTACGAATTCAGCATCGGCAAAGATGTGTGGGCAAACAGGTTTGCGACCGAGGAGGAAATGTGGGACTACTACGGATTCAGTACCTCCTACGAATCAACTGGTGTGCGCAAAATCACCGAAAACGGCATTTATTATTGGGACACTCGGACTAAAACGTGGGTAGAAGTGTTTTACAATGAATGCAAATATAGGGAATTAGCCGACATTGTAAAGCAATACTTGACATTTGCCAGCACTGACGGCAAACTCGAACGGCGACCACTTCGCGCTAAACTCGCTGAACTCGTCGGTGTACAACTCAAGGATTAATATATGTTACAAATTGGCAAAACCTATCTTGACACTTGGGGTCGCAAGCATGAGATTATGGGTCATACTCGAACTGGTCGTCACGGTCAAGAGGATAAAGATACAGTTTGGTCAATGAGCGACCATTTCTTTATTGAGTCTGGCAAGTCAACGAGTTGCGGCTACGATTTGGTTGTGTTGAGTCCAGCTAAAGAGATTGAATTCTTTGAGAATCGTATCAAACAAATCGAAAGCGTCAACTCTACTGATAGATTAGCACTCGTCAAGGATAATCTGGATAACATGCGGGAGCGCATAAATCAATTGAAGTAAAATGCGGGTGTGGTGGAACTGGAATACACATTCGATTTAAGCTCGAATGCCGAAAGGATTGAGGGTTCGACTCCCTCCACCCGTACCAATTTAAAAATGTTACCGTTCGGTATTATTACAGCGGCGACAAGGTGAAAAACCAACAAAACTTCCCACTCAGTAACATTCAGTTGACATAAGTTAAAAATCCTGTAGTATCAAATAATATGATTGGCAAAACCATAACCATCGTTCTTAAAAACGGATACAAATATCATGCGACCGTGTACGATGTAAATCAAACAGGAATTAGTGCGTCATATTCTTGTCAAAACGTTCGTACAAAGAAATGGGAGCACGCAAGCGACCGAGGGCTTTTTACGTGGGAGGGGATTCTTACTATTCGGATTTGGAAATCCGGTTTTTAATACAAATCCAATTACTTTTAAATAATGAAACCCAACCTCAAAGGCGCGACCGTTAAGCGCGGTGACAAAACCGCAACTATCCTTTCTGACTCATTGACATTCGGCAACCAAAATATTTGGGGCTGCTGTTTCCTTGATAGACCTTTGGATGGTTGTCGTTATTGGAACATTAGCGACCTTACCATTGTTGCTTAATACAAATCCAATTACTTTCAAATAATGAAAACCTTGGCGCTGGTTACGTTGGTTGGGATTATTGTTTTGGCTGCTGTGACGATTTGGTGTTGACATAAATTAAAAATCCCCTATAGTCAGGACATGAACAAGAGATTCCAAGTCATCAATCAAGACAGTGTGGTGGTCGCGAGCTTCGATACCATGCTCGAAGCTGACTCTTACGCCAATCAGCGTGAAGATTCAGAAGGTACTGAATACACGGTTTCGGATAGCCTTTCTTAATATGTACTTCCATGCAACCAGCGACGACCTTCGAAGGATGGCACACCTGATTAGCGAACTCCAAGCTCAGAGCATCACGTTCGACATTGTACGCGAGAGCAATGGGTATGTATTAACAATTAAATCATTTCATTAATTAGCGATAGGCGCGAAACGTCTGGAAACTCAGCAATAAACTGAGTGGAGTTCGAAACTTCAATCGCGGTTGTAACCTAGTTACTGGACATCCCTGAATAAACAGGGCCGACGTTCGAAGCGTCTCCCGCGACCATCTTTCTTTGATTTAAAAACTCAACCAACTGTTCACGAGTAAATCCATTCTTGGCATAGTTAATGCTAAGGCACACAAACTCAACATTGCCCCGCACATATCCTTTGGTAGCATTAATACAATCTAAGGATAATGTAGTAGGCGAACAATATTCTTCTCTGCCGCCTGTACTTCCTTTTGGTCGGTGATGAGTTGGTATTGGAAACGTCATTGGAATATTCATGTAAGGGCAGATTCCCTTTTGAGCTTCCCATAGTTGTTTTAGATAATGGGCGTCCAAATCAAAATCCTTTCTTTTTTGTGTTGCACGTTTGCGAGCGCCGTTTAGCACGTATCGGAACGGAGAGTACAAAGTAACACACTCTTGGGTACAATAGAAATTATGTGCATTTCTTTTATTACTTTGGTTATAGGTCTTCCTTTCCTTTTGGAATGTACATCCACAGTTCCCACAGGTTAGGGTCACGAATTGTTTAGCGTTCTTTCTCATACATAAATTTACATTAAACAGTAGCGATTGGGAAAAGAAATAACTTGCCACCATATTTAATTCGTGGAGTGCTCGATAGGAATCCGTGTAAAGACAAATAATGATAACAGCGGGGTTAGTGGGGGTTGTTGACGTTTCAAATATACAGTTTGGACCATGGAACGCTGTGTTGTGGTTACTTGCAATAGTTTGTTTGGGGTTGGGGATTGCTTTTGTGTTAGCTGAGGATAGAGATATATTCTAATAGATAGGAATATAAAGTTGGACAAATAAGACTATAGTGCTATCCGGGCGGCCCGGTCGTGTAAGAAAGATATAAAAATCCCTTGCATTAGATTAAAAACCTGTCATATTAAAAACATGACGAACACAAAACGCATCCGCAATCCTTCCACCGCTCGCCTACATGTCGCCCTCGATGTCGTGGCTCAACTCCTTTCGAATGCTCTGAGAGCTTCTGGTGGGAGTATTTTCGGGATTAACATTAAGTATAAAATCATGGACGCTCGCTCGTCTGAGAGCGGGAAGGATTTTCTTTCAACACTCGTGAAACCTAATCGGCGTTGCGAGGTTTGTGCAAAGGGAGCGCTCATTGTCGCGCATACGCTCCGTTTCAACGAGCTAACGATTGACGACCTCGGGGAAATGGAAGAATCTGCTAAAACACATCAACTGCCCGAATTTCCCAAGCATATGATGGCCGAAATCGAAACGCTTTTCGAGGGGCGCGTTTTTGATTGGAACTTGCCCTTTTTCAGCGAGAAGAGTCTCAAAACCCTTAACACGTACAACGAAAAAAATCTCAAGTGGCTCCCACCCTCTGACCGCTTGATTCACATCATGGGCCTACTTATCAAGAATCGCGGCCACTTCGTTCTCCTCGGCAAGCTGCCGAAAAAGAAGTAATCAACTTCAACTCCTACAAAAGGGCGAGCAGCAATGCTCGTCCTTTTGTTTTATCCGGGCCGCCCGGCTGCTTGGCACGCAATGTGCTCTATAGCATCATCCGTGCCATCGAATAATTAATAAAACCCCTTGCACTCCCCGCAATCTCTGGTATAGTCTCTTATATGTCACTAAAGCTTCTCACCATTAACGCGGACGCGAAAACTGTAAAGGGTATTAAGAAAGGATATTTGACTGGTATCCTGTACCTTGCTCCTTCGGACGAATCGGGTGCAATGAATGTTTGCCCTCATGCATCGGTCGGTTGTCGGCTCGCTTGTCTCTATACTGCGGGGCGCGGGCGCTTCCAAGCAACGAAGGATGCGCGAATCAAGAAAACGCATTGGTTCAAAAATGACCGCGCGGGTTTCTTGGAACAATTAGAATGGGACATTGCCGCTCTGGTTCGCAAGGCAAAGCGGATGAATCTTATTCCCGCCGTTCGCTTGAATGGAACCAGTGACCTCCCATGGGAGAATTTCGGCATCATGTTTGCCTTTCCTGATGTTCAATTTTACGACTACACGAAAAACCCTAAGCGTGCAATCGCATACGCGCAGGGGAAAATGCCGTCGAATTATCATTTGACTTTTTCCCGTTCGGAAAATAACGGTGCGAAAGCGGAATTGATGGCTCAACTTGGCGTAAACGTCGCCGCTGTCTTCTCCTCGAAAAATCTCCCCCCTACTTATTACGGCGTTCCAGTAGTTAACGGGGATGAAAGCGATTTGCGCTTTTTGGACAATCGCGGTTGTGTGGTCGGCCTCTATGCGAAAGGCAAAGCGAAAAAGGACGCGTCTGGATTCGTCATTGCAGCATAAGGCGTGCCATATGTTTGAAATATGCGTCGGCGCGATTGTGTTTGTCCTATGGTATCTTCGAAATAAATAAAACAACTTGGCACGGCGATTGCTTCAAATAAGCGGTCGCCGTTGCCTTGGGTCCGGGCCGCCCGGATTTATTGAAAGTATTTGTTGACATATATGAAAGCGATGCTATAGTACGAATATGACCGAAGGCGTTATCTCCATCAATGCTAAGTGCTCTGATTTATTCAGCGCCACACTCACAGACAAGGGCGGAAACTTCAAAGGGGAGTATGACGGATGTGTTCCTTCGGTGATGCCCGGTAATCATTACGGGGACTATGTTGAACTCCGTATCGACATCGCAACCGGAAAAATTCTTAATTGGAAGCGCCCCACTCAAAAACAACTCGACGATACATTCAAAAAAGATTGACACTGAGAAAAATTCAGCTATCTTAAACCTATGCTACTCAAAAAATTCACAACCGGCTATGTAACGCAAGTATTCGATACGGACAAAAGAGAGTTTATCTCGCAGGATTTTACGGCTGCGAACGGTGAAGTCGATTACGAGGACGAAGATGGGAACGCTATCGGTTGCGATTCGTTTCTCGACAAGGGGGGCGATGAAGTCTATCTCCCATTTGAAATGAAGCAACCCTATGGTGCCACGGATGAAAGCGAAATGGATTTGCCAGCGAACAACCAAGAGGAATTGGTTAACAACCTTATCGGTGTCGCATGGCCCGTTCTGGACGCCAATGGTGGTGACAAAGGAGCCGTCAGGGACGCGTTTGATAACGCGGTCGATTCATGGGAGCCCGCACCGCAGGAATAAATACAAGTAAGACTAAATAGGAGCCACGCCAAATAGCGCGTGGTATCCTGTCCAGCCGGGCGGCCCGGACCATAGCATTTACCGTACCATGCGAGGCTGAAAGATTTTGTAAAAAATTGTTGCGTTCCATCAAATATCCTGTATTATTCACGTATATGAAAGCTCATCCGGTCAAGTCTCTTATCGAATCCATCAAATCCCTCGCGAACACTGGCGCTCGCTTTGTCTCTCTCCGTTACACTTCCAAGGGAAGCGGCGAGACGGCGGTGCATAACGTCCTTTTGGGCGTCAACCTTGTTCGCGCGTACAAGCGCGATTTGGCAATCCTCCGCGCCAAGCTTCCCAAACTGACCGGCATCGACGCGCAAGCGTGCAGCGAAATGATTGCTTCCCTCGCGAAGTCGCTGGAAGTCGGCATCGGCAATAACCCCGCGTACACGCAGAAGGATACATACGTCACCATCGCGCCCGGTGTGAAGCTGGACCCTGAGAATGGTTCGCTGTACGTATACGGTTTCAGCGTTGGCAAGACTGTGCTGGTTCCCGGCGAACACAAGCATGTAAATTCCCAGCCGAAAACGCTGGCGAAAAAGAAGCTTGGCAAGCTTTTGAAGTCAACTAAATTCCGGCAGTATGCGGTTTCCGAATTGTCGGTCGCGAAGCTCGACGGTCGCAAGCTGGTTTTCGCCTAGTCTTTCCTGCGGTTGTTTGGCAAAGTGGCACAGTAGCAAATACTGTGCCACTTTGTTTTTATATGCCGGGCGGCCCGGAAATACTTTGAGATTTATGTTGCATTTTTAAAGGCATCTGGTATCTTACTCACATGAATTTCAACGGGTGCGTAACTCAATGGCAGAGTCTAGTTTTGTGAGTTCGATTCTCACCGCATCCACTTCTTTATATGTCTGTAAATCCTAAACTATCATTCCGACGCGCCAGAAACCATGCGCGATGCGAAAAGCGCAGGGATGCACGCCGTCAAGAGAAGATAGACCGTCGCAATGGTAAGAACGGCAATGATGAATGTTATCATTGTGGAAGGAGGATGACATGGTGCTCTTGTTGTGAAATGTATTCTCGTAATTGTTGTGTAGATTATGGAACCTGTCAATGTTCGTAATAACAACGGCAGTATCCGGGCGGCCCGGCACTTAGCAGATAGCGTGCCATGCAGCCCACAAAGATTTTTGCAGAAAGTTGTTGCCTAATTCGTGGCGCGTGATATTCTCCTATCCATGACAACGAACGATTTGAAAAAAGGCACCATGGTTCAACTTCGCAATGGCTGGAGGGCCAAGCTGGAAGATAATAAAAAGGGCAATACCCGCGTGGCTACCGTTTACGGATTCGAGACGGAAATTGGCAGCGTTTATGCTCACGACATTATGACTGCCAAAATCGACGGCAAGACCGTTGCCATCGAGCACACTCCCGCGCAATTGAAGTGCAAGAATTTCAGCGATTCGTTTTTCGGCTAAAAAATATCTTGCCAAATCGCCGCTAACTGATACTCTCCTCTTATGAAAAAAACGATTGAACTGTATGGCGCATCCCTAATGCTCGCCTTTACGGAAACCGATACGGAAGCTTTGAAGCGCGAAATTTACGGTCTGTATAATAGCGGCATCGTTTGCGAGCCGCCCGACGATTATGACCCTGAGACGGATACGCATGTCATCGTCACAACGAACAAAGGGCGTTTACGTAAAGCGTTCCAAGCGCAGGCTGAAATCAAACTCCTACGCGATGCGGACTATCGCCGCAGTATCAAAGGCAAACCGGGCAGCGTGTTTCTGACAGACGCATCCGCGCTTGCGCCTAAGCTGGCGGTGGAGTTTCTCAAAAGCTTTGAGCGCGTGGAATCTGTTTACTCTGCCAATTACGGCAGACAAGAAACCATGTCGCCCTACAAGCAAGGCGAGATTCACGATTTCGGATTTCATAATTTTGTTTCCGAATAAACCTTTACAAATCACAAAAAACACCTAATATAAAACCAATATGGCAAACAAGCAAACCCGCTCCCTCATCAAACTCCAACTCTGCACAAAGGTTGGAAAAGGCATCAATACCGGGAACGATTCCGGTGAATCCAATGCAATCTCCAACGAGGCGCTGACATTTCAGCCGCGTCCCAAGGTCAAGGGCCGCGCCGTTGACTCGCACGGCGAGCGCGAGAAGTCGGGCAAGAAGCCGTGGCGTGGACAGGGAAATCCCCTCGGGCGCGACTAATAGCAAATAGGATGAAACGGGGGCGGTGCAAATAGAAATGCACCGCCCCTAAATAATGCACAGACCGGGCCGCCCGGAAGTTAAAGTGCGAGTTTAATTTCAACTTGCGACTTGAACTTGGCACGAAAATTGTTGTGGACATTTTGGTTATATCTGATATATTGTTCCTATGAAGCGAGCCAAGCTTAAACCCCTTTCGACAAACGCCGAATTGATTTCATCGCGTCGTGCGCCAGTCCATAAGCCGACGCAAGGCCACAAATGCCGCATGGCCTACAACCGCAAAGACCGCTCTTGGGCCAATGACTAAGCTTTACCATAAGGACATATACTTGCCAGAAAAAGCCGTCGAATTGGCAACTGGCGTGTATGTTCTTTCTCTTACGAATCATGCAATGGGCGCATGTCGTAATGATAGGTACGGCGACATTATTCCTCCTACTCATTTAAGGGTAGATAAGAGAAACATAATAGAGTTAGAAGTAAACATTTACGGTCAGCCTACAAAGGTAGTTTGTCGCCTACCTTATGATAGCAGGAATGATATTTGTATCGTGGCAGCAATGGAGCCGCGTTGTCTATCTGTTAGATGTAAAACACTATGGCTTAATCGTAAAGACGATACACATAGAACATTAGATAGGTCCAAATACGATTCTAAATAGTGACGTTGGACCGGGCGGCCCGGCGGGGTGTAGCAGGAACCGTGCCACGTAGCGTCTGGCTCTGCCATAAAAAGTTTCAATTAAAACGAAAAATCTATTGCCAATTAGAATAAACCTGCTAAAGTAATGACAGTTCGATAAACGAACTAAACAAAACAAAGCAAACTAAAATCCTATTATGCACGGCATCGTCAAACCAATCGACAAAGTATTCTCCATCGTTTCCCCTGAGTGGCACGGCCTCGCGGACGTTGTTCCTTCGCTGGACCGCGAAACCATCAAATCTCTCCTATTCCCCATCGTCACGGGTTCAATCGCTGTGACACTCGACGGCACCGCCGTTGTCATGGGCAATCACAAGGCGCTCGTGGCCGATATGCGTTCCCGCGTGGAAGACTTCGCGGGTACTGAGTGGGAAGCGGGCCTCGTTCCCCTTCACATCCCGAAGCAATCTTACCGCCCTATCGAAAACGGCGAATTGTGGGATGCGATGGTAAAGGCACTCCATGGCGTGGACGCTACCGTGTCATGCGTCGGCACCCTCGAAGCGGGCAAAAAGTTCTTCATTTCCGCTGACCTTAACGGGCACAATGAATTGAAGGGACCGCGTGCGGATAAGTTCCTTTGCAATCTCAACTTCATCACATCGCATGATGGCACCCTCGGCGTGCAAGCGTACGATTCAACCGTGCGTATCGTCTGCATGAATACCCTGCGCTGGTCCCTGAATGCGGCGGGGGAAGTCGGCTTCAAGGTGTATCACACCCAAAAAGCGGACGTTGCAATGGCGAACCTTGGCAACCTCGTGAATCAAGTGCTCATCGGGCGTGCGGCTTTCACTGATGCCATGGGGTATTTGGATTCCGTTGCGTGCGATGCGGAAACTGCTCGCCTTGTGGCGCTTGGCTATCTCACGTCCCTGAATGCGGACAAGGGCAAGCTCTCCACGCGCACGCGGAATGCGGCTGATGAAATCGCGCTTCTCTTCGCACGCGGGCAAGGCAATCGTGGCGCAACGCTGTATGATTTGCTTAACGGCGCAACGGAATACTGGACAAGCGGGAGCGGCACGGGCAAGACTGGCGATGCGGCAAGCAAGGCGTATCGGGGTCAATTCGGGACCGCTGCGGACCACAAAAACGACTTCTGTAATCTCCTGCTGGGGGGAGCGGATGTCATCGCGAAGGCAAAGGAAGCGGGCAAGAAAGCGGATTCGCTCGTGATTCATGCGGATACCGCCATCGCATAACTGAGAAGTTCTCAGGTTTGGGAACCCCGTTCTTAGAAATAAGAACGGGGTTTCTCATTTTTGAGAGGTCGCCGGGCCGCCCGGACGTTTTATCAGTACGTGGCATGAAAGTTGTTATAGACATTTAGGATATATCTGATATAGTTTCGACCATGGACGCCATTCCTACCCTCTACCGAATCACCGAGGAAACGCTTTGGCCGCTAATTGAAAAAGCTATTCTCAAGTACGAAATAGATTTCAGGATGCCCAAAATTGAATTTGGAATCCGTGGCAGGATAGCTGGACGTGCCTTTTTAGGACAGAATAGGATTCAGTTTAATGAACAACTGTTTTGTGAGAACGTCCAGTATTTCAAACAAAACACTATCGGCCACGAGTTTGCACATTTAGTGGCATTCGAAGTTTATGGCTCGGAGGGTAGCGGGCACGGACCGCGCTGGAAACAAGTCATGCGCGATTTAGGTTTGGCTCCCAATCGTACACACGGATTGAATGTCACTCTCGCTCGTGCGACTCGTCAATTTCGTTATATTTGCGCCTGCCAGAAATTAACGCTTGGGGTTGTACGTCATCGTAGGTTTCAAATGGGTGTTGCCTATCGTTGCGGAAAGTGCAAAAAAACCCTTGCATTCCTGCACGAAATCTAATACCTTTCAACCATGCACTTAGTTATCATCATTCACGAAAAGTACGTTTCATATCGTCTCGGAATCGAAACCAGCGGAAGCATCCTGCATGATGGTACGTTGTCAACCTTGCGTGCGAAAATCAGATACATTTTGCACTTCGTTCCCCACACAACCGAAGAAATCATTTTCGATTAACATGGCTAAATCAATTCAATCCGGTAAATCCGCTGCCTTCAAAATCAAAGGCTACGGCGGGAAAGAATACACTGGACGCGGAATCGTTCAAGAATTTATCGAACGTGGCGGGGCGCTTGTGGAATTGACAAGCGATGATTTGGGCGGATTCGGAACCTATCGCAAAGGCGACGTTGTTCGGATTATGGATGACGAATTTATTTGCACCTAATGGACGCAATACAAAAGAAAAAGGGCGTGCCATTTAGTACGTCGCGCAGTCAGGAAAAGACGAATAAGAAGCGCACAAATAGCGCCCGCAGGCAAGACGGAAAGAAGAAGATAGAAATAGACTCATGGGAGCGACGGTATCGCTGGTAACAGCAGGCCGGGCCGCCCGGACTTGAGGTTATAAAATGCTGCGCGTGGGGAGACTCGAACTCCCTAAGCAAAGCTGCCAATCTCACGAATCGTTTGAAACTAGCATATCTTGTGCCCTCAATGACCCAACGTAAAAACTAAAATCAAAAGCGGCCTGTGCCTGTTACCGAGACATCTCACTAGGTTGACGCTTGGACATGACTTTTGCAGCGCCTTTGATTTTAATTCTTTCGTCCGATTTTATTAGGCTCATCGGGAACCTTTTACTTTCTAAAGCTTAACAGTTTTTGCTGGCAACGCAAGGATTATTTTATAAGTCTTTGAACTTTCTTGCGTTTATCTGCTCTTTCGCGAGCATAAATTATTTGATAGTTGCGAAGCTGCCGCCTTCAATGAAAAATGCTTCGTTGCGGTCGCTGTTCCATCCGATGAAGGTATAGTTGCGGCCCTCGTATTGCAAGACTTTTTTGCAAATCTTTTTAACATCGTCCCAGCCATTCGGAACGTCCAAATGCAAACGGTCGCGCTCGCCCGCGTGCGTAATGTGGCGAACGGGAATCAATTTAGGAGCAATCTTTGCGGTAGCCATGAGAGAACAATATCAGATAATATGAAAAAGTCCACAACAATAATCGTGCCAATAAGCCAGCAAACCGGGCGGCCCGGACTGTAAAAGCCCACATATGTAATTCATTTAATTAAACCCGATAGGAATCGAACCTATATCACGGCCATCGTCATTGCCGTCATGGGCTTGCGCCGAACAATCTTTTCAGATTCGGATGTTGCCTTTACACTACGGGTTTAATCAATAAAGAACTGACTGGCGAGGGTGACAATCCAAATTTGAAACCACTATCAAATTTCATGCGCTGTCACTAGGCAAACTTTATCGGCTGACAATTTACGAATCTGTTTGCTTTCTTCTTATGCCGTCTGTCGCTACAGCAGAGAAAGGCGTTCATTCGCGCTCTCCCCGCCAGTCAATTCTCTATTCCGATTTTAGGTCCAGTCGAAACCGGATTGCAAGGTCATCGGGAACTCGCTCTTAACTTCCTAAAGAGTATCAGATATTCCCTCGCGTGCAACAAAAATCAAAAACAATAAACATGCCAATAAGACAACAATCGAAGAACCGGGCGGCCCGGAGATTGTCCAAGGGGCGTGGCACCGAGGTTTATTGCCACGCCCCTTTCTGCACTTGGCGCAAGATTCCAAGATTTTCGCACCTAGCTTTTTTCTTATATCCCTTGCGCTCGCAAGGTTTAAGGTCGCTCTTCTTTCAGCCAGCGCGTTTTAGGATTTTGACGCGCTGTGAGCCTTTTACTTCTTTCGCTCCCTTAGATAGCTACTGCGCTCCGCAGACTATCCTACAGGGTGACATCTAGCCGAATGTTGATGGATACTCCATAGTTACATTTAAAAGTTGAATCTCAATTTATATTCTAAGTGCCAACAAGTAGGTTTAGTAGAGGAAGTTACTCACCCCCTTTCGCAAAATCAGTCAACTTAGACATGATAAACATACGGATGAAATCGTATCGCGCAATAATAATATCGCGCTTTTCGCCTTCATATACTGCAAACCCCTTGGAGAAATTAACCGCATCACGCGCAGTAGCTAATGCAGTAGCGACTTCTTCGGGCGAAAGGGATTCGAGATATTCAACACTCAGAAGATTCATAAGAGCAATCTATCAGGACTTCCGAAGATTGCAACAAAAATCTTCACAAATCATTTGGCACGTTCCATGCTGCCGGGCGGCCCGGACTGTATAAACGGAAACACCCCGCGCATGAGCAACGCGGGGTGTTTCACTTTTATTTCAATATGTAAAATAAATTTTGCGTAGTTTTAGTTCTTCATGTTTTGGCTCCTCCATAGCCTTCTTATGAGTCTTTACCTTAGCGGGATTTCGTTACTAGTCAATCTTTAATTCGGCGCACGCATCGTTAACTTGCTGAGTTGCCCGAATCCATAGAGACATATTCCCCTGATAGAGAAACGGAAGTAATTCACGAATCTCCCGTAGATAGGTAACGGCAAACCCTTGCGGGTCATTCTTCACGATGTCAGCCGTATTCGATATACAGTCAGCGAGTTTCACGGTCTGAGATTCGGGCGCTGTCAGACCTAAACGCTCACATTCCTTTCGCTTGCGTGTGGCGCGATTCCATTGGGGGTATGCTGACTTCGTATATAAATCGGTCAGGTCCAGAACGAATCCAGAAACCCGAGAGCCGAATCTTTCCTGAATCAGTCCGATGGAATAAAAGGGATTTTCTGGCGTGACATCTTCCGCAAGGTCATGGAGATGCGCGGCTGCGATGACCGCAACGTCATCAGTTACTTGTGAAACGATACGCGCGACTTCATCAGTATGGTGCCAATACTCGATTCCGGTCCATTTGCGAACCTGCTGAATCGAATCATGTGCTTCATGGGCGAGAGCTTTCGCGCCTTCGACAATGGAAAGATTTTGCGTCATGGGTAGAATTTAACAGAAAATTGTGAGCGGTCAAGGAAAAAATTAGAAAAATAACTTATCTAAAGGTTCTAAATACTAATATAATACTATCTACGGGCCGCCCGGTAAAAGCAAACAGCCACCCGAAAAGGTCGGATGGCTGTTTGCGGGTTGCGTAGGAAATTAGCAGAAGCGTTCGACAAAGAGTTTCGCTTCCAAGAGAGAGTTGGCAAGCTCCCTAGCTTTCGCGTCATATGCGTTGGATAGGTTGTACTGTTGAGCGAACGCGCGCACTCCTTTGATTGCGCCGATTTTCATTCCGGGGTTTGCTTTGAGATAGTCGCGCACGACTTTTTCCGCCTGCTTCTCGAACGGAAGAGGTTTGAGCTTGCGGGATTTGGGCGCGTTCGCGAGGGTGGAAACGAAAAGCTTGCGAAAAGTATAGGACTCGCACAGGATTTCATTTGCTTGGTCTTCAGTGAATGTAAGAGTGATGTCAGCCATGAGAGAAACATATCAGAACTATCCCAAATGTCCACAAATTTGTTAATATAATTTCCATAGCGCCGGGCGGCCCGGACGATAGCACAAAGCGTGCCAATTGGTTTTTAAAAGTATTTGTTGACTTGTGACACAAAAGCGCGTAGTGTTTGTGCATGAAAATCTTTTCGCTCTTGTGGCTGTTCCCATATGGTGCATTTTGCAGCGGTAACACGGAAGTTGCTTGCTTTCGTGGCCTGTATCTGGAGGATGCAATCGACGCTTTTCGTGCGCGGGTTCCCATGTTGGACGATTTTGGATATTTGAAGGATGGGGAATTTTCTTGGGTGATTGCCGAAAGCTATTGACAATCGCGCCATTTCTGATACATTCTCCTCATGGCTAATTTCTATCAAGTCGGCGGTTGCGTGCGTGATTCCATTCTTGGCATCCGTTCAAAGGATATTGATTTTAGCGTAGAGGCTGAAAGCTACGCGGCTATGCGTGCGGCAATTGTGGAGCGTTGCGGCGGCGAGGATGCGATTAAGGTTGAACACGAGGAATTTGTGACAATCCGCGCCATTGACCCAAAACTTGGGGGCGTTGACTTCGTTTTGTGTCGCAAGGAAGGAACTTATTCGGACGGTAGGCGTCCCGATAGCGTAGAAGCTGGCACGTTGCTGGATGATTTGGCACGGCGCGATTTTACGATGAATGCCATTGCACGCGCTGAGGATGGCACGCTCATTGACCCTTTCAACGGCCAAGCGGATATTGCTTGCAAGCTTATTCGTTGCGTGGGCGATGCACGGCAGCGTTTTATGGAAGACCGTTTGCGTGTATTGCGTGCAATTCGTTTTTCCATTACAAAGGGTTTTACCCTGCAAATGGATACACGAGCGGCTATCAGCGAATTTAGCGATTTGCGCGGCGTTTCCGTTGAGCGCGTGCGTGAGGAGCTTTTGAAGTGTTTCGAGTGCAACACAATCGCCACCTTGCAAGCGTTGGACGAATTTCCGCTTTTGAAGTTGACTTGTTTTTCTGGCAAGCTATTCTTGAAACCTACTATCAAACCATGAAATGGCAACCAATAGAAACCGCCCCTAAAGACGGGACACTAATTTTAGGGTGTTCCGATGGTCCATGGGTAGAATCGTGGGAACAGAGTAGAGCGCCCCAAACTATTTCATTTCGTTCTTTCCATCCTAATGCTCCCGGCAAATTACAATGGAGAGATAAAGTCGGCCACCCTGTTTTTTGTAAGTATTGGCAACCATTACCTAGCTATCCATGATAATCGAAATCGAAATCAAATCCAACTATGGGCGCGAAGCTATCTATGCTATCAATCCCGTGCAAGCGCGTTCGCTTTCTCAGCTAACGGGCCAAAAGACATTAACGCGGGCGAATGTTATAGCGTTACATGATTTGGGTTTTAAGTTTGAAGTAGCCGCGAATAAGATACCTTCGTGGATGCCAGATAGTGAGGTATTCGATACGCGTATAGTATGATACTTATCGCGATAGGTATAGTCGTCTATATTCTTTACCGAATGCGAAACTCATGATAGCCTAATAAGCTATTGACCGGGCGGCCCGGTATTTCTATTGACTTTTTCGTGGATTATGTCATATTTAACGCATGTTCGGATTTGAAGACAGAGACCCCGATAAATTCGAGGCGTTTGAAAATTTGCCACCAGAATTTTGCGAGCGTGATTTTTTGTTAGCAGGTCGCTCAGTGTATGGAAATATAGCGGCATTCCGTGGGCGAGCAATCATATATGCATGGTGGTCGCCATACGGAGGAGAAGGTAATAGTATTAAAGCGTTACAGGAGATTCGTAAACATTATAACTATATAGAAGTGTTCGATGCTTGCAATGAATCGTATTGGAATCTTATGCTAGATAGAGGTCTGATTGAGGAAATGAACTAATAAGGTATTAGTACGGGCGGCCCGGACGTATGGAAATTATATTGAAATTTCTGTTGCACTCTGCGGCATTTCTGATATGTTCTTTCTCATGGCAACCAAATCCACTCCCGCAGTCCCGAAGGGCTTCATCGCCCTTGTCAACTCCACCCGTTCCAAGAATAGGCTCGCGAGCTTGTATCATTCGCTCCTCGGCGGCAAGTTCCGTGCCAGCAACCCGAAAACCATCCGTCGCCAGCGCCGTGCGCTTCGCGACCGTATCAGCACCGTGGGCCTTCCCATCCTCTTCTCGTAGCCGTAACCGCGAGGGTGGCGCTGCTCATGCGTCACCCTCGCAAACTCTATCATGCACCCCGACTATATCAACCCCTATTTCGCGCTTGCGATTTGTATTCTACTTATCGCATTTGTGGCAAGAAAAAAATATGACCGATAATGCTTTTTACATGGGTCCGAAAGTTTATTTCACTATCGACGGTGAGATACGTACCTTTACCGAAGCAAAGAAGCATCTTATCAATGAAGGTTTTACGCAAGATGAAGCTATCACCTATCTCAATAGCCTAATAGGAAACGCCAAATAGCCTAATAAGCTATCTCCGGGCCGCCCGGTTGCCAGACCACTCCGCGTTGGCGTGAGTGGCTGGTGTTGAAATTTATTCGCCCCCGAAAAACTCAGGCGGTTCGCACTGGTCCTCCCATTCGCGAGGCTCGCAATCGTCGAGACAGGAATCCTCCATGTCATCGGGACGCTCATCCTCCGGGTCAGGCGCGTCCTCGAACGGGGTGAAAGAATGTTGATAGCTCATATAGGAGTAAGATATAATATCGCGGCGAAATTGCAACAACTATTTCAAAATATCTTTTGTGCTAATATGGCACACCACTTGCTAACTGCCGGGCGGCCCGGAACCAACTCCGCGCACGTTGCGGAATTGCAGCCGTGCGCGAAGTGGATGAGCTAAATTTTATGAGCGGTAATGGCCCTGATAAATCCGAGCGTGTTGCTCGCGATACATGGACTCGATTTCATCATCGGTCGGAATGTTGGGCGCAACGTCGCGATAGACTTCGCGCAAAACAGCTTCGCGCTCCTCATGGTCTATGTCGCCCGCGATGGCGTTTTGAGTGTTTTCGGTGAATTGGTAAAGTTCGTTGCTCATGGGAACAAGATAGCAGGGTAATAATGTAAATCAAGAGAAATCTTAATATAATTTCCAGAACCGGGCGGCCCGGATTGCAAGAATGAGAATCCCTTTTCGGGGATTCTCACTCCTGAGACTAGCGGCCTTCCGCCATGTCTAATTCGCGATAGTATGCGTCCATCGCGTTTTGTTCGGCACGGTCATACCGTTCCTCTCTGAGGGATTGGTAGATTTGTTCCGCAATGATTTCCTCGTCCTCGCGCGTTAGAGGAATATCGTTTCCATCTATGTCCTCAGCACCTTCCAAAAGGACTTCATTTGAATCAACTTCGAAAAAGGCCGTAACGAGAATCCGCTTTTCATCGCGGAAGATATGGACTTGTGCGCTGTCACGATTGGTTTTGCTCATGCGTAGAATCTACGCCGTGGTTACATCGGATGCAAGGTTTATTTTGAATTATTTTCGTTCGTAATATGGCACGGTCCATGCTAGAGGCCGGGCGGCCCGGAATTGTTGTCGCGGTGGCATGAAACTTGTTGTGGACTTTTATAAGAATTTGTCTATTATATCCCCTATGAGCAAACTGTTTTTCAGACTGGAAAACGAGACAGGACAAGGCGTATATCATGCGATTTGTGACGATTCTATTTTTAATCGTTTCGGATTCAGTACCAAGGATTGCCCCCGCCATCCGTTGCCAAGCAACGATAGCAAGTTAGCAGCCGCTTGCAGACTTGAGGGAATAGATATATATCTCAATTTCAATTCCGATTATCGTTTCGGGTTTTCGTCTTTTAAGCAATTTCGTTCGTGGTTCTATTCGGACGGATTGCTTCGTAAGTTAGGCGAGTTAGGAATATATCTAAACGTCTATTCGTTGCCCTGCTCTTATGGGTCTGTCTATTTAGAGGGTAATACACAAGCGGCAATGCGTGCGGAGTTCCATTCTAAGCAATACATGGTTGCTTCTATTAACCTATCTAATCTGTTCTAATAAGGTACTAAATAGTATTATACGACTATAAGCCGGGCGGCCCGGACGTGGCACGGAACCTGCTGAAAGCAAGTCCCGCCCACATGAGCTAATCTATAAAATCAGGAAGTGTGCCGCTGAGGTAAATCTTTTTCATATTCCAGCACAAATCGCACACGAGGTCAATGAGATTGCGGCTCTCGTTTTTAAGCATCATTCGTGCCACTTCGCGCTCTATCGGAGAAATGTCAACCTCCATTCCTAAATCGTTTTCGCGGCTGATTCTCATTCCTAAGAAGTAGCCTCTCAGAATTGACAAATCCTCACCATCAATCCAAATGGTACGAATTTTAGAAGTAGGAACCAATCCTTCCTCATTCCGTGTAGCAACCGCCCCACCCATATTCAGACATGAATAATCGGGCGAAACTTCGTCATCTTCCAACTCAACCTCAACCACAATGCGGCGACAATCTTTTGCAGTAGCGACCGCAAACATGGCAGAATCAGATGCCCGCTGGAACGCATCATCATGGAATTGGCGCGGCTCACTGTCGTAATCCTCGCAATTAGCTTTCGCAAGCTCTTTAGGCGACCAGAAATACACACTGTCATCCTCGCTCACGGTCCAGTTTTTTTCACCCGCTCGCAAGCCATTTTTTAGAATGTCCTCTAAATGGTCTGCACTTGTGCCATGGTAGTATATCGCGCTCATTGGGAATAAGATAGTTTGATGCGAAAAATAGTCAACCTAAATACAAAACAAGTTTCATGCCAATAAGCCAGCAAACCGGGCGGCCCGGACGCAGAAAACCGTGCGCATGGCACGGTTCCTGTTTTGACTATCGGTTGGCGCGTTCCTCGTGAAGCTGTTCAAGCTCCTCGGAATCGACCTCGCGGCACCATGATGCACGCGCGGACCTACGCGCAGACGGTCCCCACGGTTTCGGTCCAAACGCATCTGCCCACGCTGCGGCCTCAGAAGTCCCCTCGCCAAGGAGACAATTGCCGGAACGTGCGGAAGGGGTTTCGATAATGAATGTGCTCATAGAAGAAAAGTAGCTCCAAGCAAATCCAAATGCAAGCTAAATACAAAACAAAAATCGTGCCAATAAGCGATAAAACCGGGCGGCCCGGATAGTGCTATAAAGCTATCTACCGTGTTACCGGCGTGCGGGTTTTAGTTATTTACTTATCTACTTGCTCGCTACGAATAGCACACAAGCAATAGCGCATAGGCTGAATATCATGCTATTGTAGCGTTTTACGCAATGCGCGGCGGAGGCGAATGCGGGCGATTTCGGCTTTGATTTCTTCGATGGTAGGGTTTTCGTTTGCGTCCATATAGAGTATTAGGTTATGGCGCGTAGCGTATAACACGATACGCGCCATTGTTAACTAGCCAATCACGTACGATTTTGGCATGGCGGCGACGATTTTCGCAACGATGGGCGCGAAGTCATCGGGCGAGTTGTAGATATTGTCCCCGTAGTCAAACCCTTGCGCTGTGCTGCCATCCAGACCGGGAAGGATGGTAATGCTCAACGTTACACAGGGTTCCGAAACATGATTGAACTTCCACATATCGCGCCGTACGCAAATGCTGCGGGAGGGTAGAAGCGCCATTAAGGTTTTCCGCGCACGCGCGGCTGTCATGGTTTTGGGTTTCTTGCTCATAGGTAAGAAGATAGCCGCAGACCGTTTGCTTGTCATGTTTTATTTCGATTATTTTGCGTAACAAGTTTCATGCCACGCAACGAAGAACCGTATGATGGCACGAATGTTGTTATAGCAGGATGCGTGCCATGCGCGGTTTATTCGATATTTGGCACGCAACTTTATTTTCGATATTTTGAAGATTTCGCGTGACAAGTAAACGGTCTAGTGTGATTATTCGCGTATGAGCAATTCCAAACATACCTACCGTGACGCACGCGGACGTTTCGCGCGTCGTCCTTCCATGCCTGCGCGTCTTATCAAATCCAGCATCTATCGCGCAAGTGGGAAGCTTGCGCGTTTCACCGGCGACTATAGCAACGGCGTTCCCGTATTCTCCGCGCATGGAGAACGTTTCGCCTCGTTGCAAGTGGCAACGGTGGAGCGTGACGCGGTGATGGCATACCTTGGCAGATAGTCAACATGGCGCTTGCATCGCAATGGTGCAAGCGCCGACTATAACACTATATGTTAAAAGTCTCACTCTCAGTCCGTTCCTATGCATCATGTATTGTAGCATTGAACGCTAGCATCCGCGCCCAATGGAAACGCCGTAATAGCTATGATGCGTATTGCGCTCGTAAGAGCATACGCGACGATATAACAGCATTGCGCGAGATTCGCGCGTTCTCGTTATAGTCTATTACGTTATAAGTACAAAGCGCCTTAGCTGCTAATACGCTAAGGCGCTAATAAGGCTATACGGCTATCCGGGCCGCCCGGACTATCATATTTGAGAATCACTATCATATCTGCGACAACACGTATCGTGCCACATACGATTGTTTCAGTATGTGGCATGAAACTTGATTTGTAAGTATTACTTGCCATGCTTGTGCGATAAGGTTATTGTGCTGGCATATGAGCGCAATCCTATTCGATACAACCATACCCGCAGTCACGCCCGCGAGCGAAATGTCGCTTGCCGATAAGAAAGCAGAACTCGCCGCCATTCGCGCACGTCGCGCGTTGCGCGTCGGGTTGAATACGCTTTCCACGCCCGCGTTCGTTCGCAATCGCGGACGTTGCGAGGACGCTCCCTGCTGCGGCTGCTGCTAGTCTTTTAGCTAGTTTGATGGACTATAAAAACGCCTGTCACCATTGCAAGATAAGACGTTCTAGCTAATTACCTACTTAACTCAATGATATTCGTATTGTGTGCTATCGCGTGCGGATTTTACCTATGCAAGTAGCATAGCGTTCCAAATAGTATAGTGCGCTAATAACGTATTATGCTATCGTCCGGGCCGCCCGGCGTTCTCATTTTTGAGAATTTTTGTCGCATATGTGAGGTTGGCACGATTCTTGTTATTCGCATTCTTGCGACACTCTCAACATTGGTTGCAACTTCTTTCGTACTTGGCATGATACTTGTTCTGGACACAAGCGGTCGCGGATGGTATTGTATCCCCGTGAACGAAATCCTAATCCATGTAACTGAGCCGAGCGGCGTTGTCCGTTCGTACCTCTATAGCCTTATTTCCGGTAACGCATTCTACGTTACACGCAAGCAATCGCCGTTCTTCTTTCGCATCAACCCATTCAACCGCTAACACTACATCACTATGAAAGCATTCAATCGTCACTCATACCGCGACAGCAAAGGCCGCTTTACTAAAGCGCCTGCCGTACCTACCTACGCACCGGCAATGCCGTTGCGTCTTATCAAGTCCGCTATCTATCGCGCTAACGATAGGCTAGCACGTTTTACGGGTGAATACGATAGCAGCAATGCTCCTATCTTCTCCCAGCATGGCACGCGCTACGCGTCTGTATCAGTACACACTGTCAGCCGTGAGGAAGTGAGGGAGTATCTCACCCCGCTTGACAACTCCTATGAAGGAGCGATGGAGCAATAGATTTCGCGGGGAGTCTGGCATGGGGTCTGCTAAAGCAGCACGCCCCATGCCACTTGCGGAATTAATGAAAAAAATACGCTCGTGGCATGGCAATTTTCACGAGGGGGGTCATATTGATATAGCTAACTTTTCCAAAACCTCATTACCATATACCAGACGGAGGATACCCTATTCTATAACTACCTACTGATTCTCTTACCCTGTCATCAGATTCCACAAACTCCTAAACCTAAAAAAATCTACCGCCCTTTGAATTCTAAAGGTCTTTTGGATATATGTTATTTACGAGCGCTACAAAAAGCTCAACAAGTCATTCCCGCGCCCGCATGAATCGTGCGTGGCTCTTCGATGTCCCTAATACGTTGCTCGACTATATCATGTTCGATTTCCGATATAAATAATCCAAGGGCATCATAAATCATAACATCTTGCGTGCGGCCTCTAACAGATATGAATTCCTTAGCTACTTTAAGCAGTTCCATAATTTATTATATAATTAATCTTTAAACGGCATCCTAATACTCTCTTTTAAAGTCTTGCTGTCGCTGAGTATCATCGTATTTCCAAGCTAACGGAAACTGCTTTGGAAGGATTATTTTATTTTGCTGGGGCATATATTTCTTTTTTAATTAAAGGCTCTCCTGTAACTTGCCACTTACCTTCTGCTTCCTCGCACTCAAAAATGACCCTATCTCTCACGCGGGGCGCTTTCTGCATTGGGATTTGGATTTCATTTATTATTAAATAGCCGCTTAGTAAGGAGTTGGAAGGCGTCAACGATGGGCTCTCGGACTGTGGGATTGGCGAACTTGTGGGGGTGGCTTCTGACATATTTTATTGCTTCTTTGATTGTATGAGCCTCTTTACAGAGTTCTATATAGAGTTTTTGATTTTTGTTTTTGGCTGCGGCTTGGCTAAACTTAATTAAAGTATTATACGCGTTGTCCAAATTTGCAAGAAATTTTTCGTTAGACATATGTTTTAAAACACAAAAGGCTCACAACATTTAAGCCGTGAGCCTTTCTTTTAAGTTATCGTACCCTTCCAATTATGCAGGTGTCGCAGGAGGAGTTTGACCGTTTTGTGCAGCTTGGATTGTTTCTTCTAAGTGCTTCTCAGCGTCTTGTGCTGCTTTCAGAGCTTCTGCGAATTGAGGAGGAACTTCACCGATTCGCTCTTGGACTGGAGTGGTAGGATTAGCAGCTTTGTGAGCGCCGTATTCACGACCTCGTTGCCACATAATAGCATCTACTGAGCCTCCTGCAAAAGGATTAGTGTCTGTGGGCAAGGCAATTACGCCTTGAATGAATGGAGTTGGAATTGCTTCTAAAGACATAGGTATTTTGGTTTACAAATACTTTTACACTATCTTGTCTTGAAATAGTAAATAATATATGCGAGCACCCCTAAAGAAAATTCTGGAGTGGCTCCCAGAAAAACCATAAATAACCCAAGCGGAATCACTAAGAACACAAAAGTTAGTATACCCATCATTCCTTGAAACGCAATATTTGTATTAGCCATATCCTATATATTACATCTTTTTTTATAGTTGTCAATAGCTATGTGTAAACAGTTTCGAGGCGCGGACCTCGACTAGTAGTACATTATGAAAAAATCAAAAGCCGTTGACGAAACTAAGCCACAGAAACCCTTCATCTACCAAAAAGACAAACTAGCGGCCCCTCTAAAAATAAGAGAGTTCCCTTGGAGCGAAAAGCAAGAAAAGTTTATAGCGCTCCTCGAAGATAAAAGTACCAAAGTCGTTATTTGTAAAGGCCCAGCGGGGACAGCAAAGACGATGCTATCGGTCTATACATCCCTTAAAGCATTAAACTCGCAAAAAATTGGCGAGATTATTTACATTCGAAACCCTGTAGAGAGTTCCAGTTTTTCTCTAGGATTTCTAAAGGGCGGTCTCGAAGATAAGCTAGCTCCTTATCTACAGCCTTTGATGGATAAGCTTCACGAATTAATCAGTGAGAGTGATATTAATCGTTTGATAAAAGAAGAACGTATTATTGGAACGCCCGTAGGTTTCCTTAGAGGCACCACCTTTAATGTCAACTACGTTATTGTCGATGAAGCTCAGAATTTGAAGTATGAAGATTTATTATTGATTATGACTCGTCTTGGTAAGTTCTCAAAACTTATTTTGTGTGGAGACACGATGCAAAGTGATATTCATAGTAGCGCTTTCGAATCCGTCTTCAAACTCTTTAACGATGAATGCTCACTAGAAAAAGGTATTCATACTTTTGAGTTTGGGTTAGAAGACATTTTCAGAAATGAAATCCTTTCTTACATTATCGAAAAATTCTCTACACTAAGTAAAAAGACTCAAAAGGGTTAAAATCGTGTAAAAATATAGATGATTACCATCTACAATCTTGAATCTTATATTCACTCAACTCTCACGAGTAGTGGATTAAGCGGTATCCAAGCTATCGTTGACCAGTTCTGCGCCAGTTCAGGAATCCATATTTCATTAGAAAACAAATGGGCTAGAGAGATGGCTAAACGTCATTTTTCGATAGGGGACTTTCCTATTTATAATTTAAGTTCGGGTTCGGGTATTGAGACTTTGGAATTTTATGATTCCGCGACTATCTTCAAAGGCTCCCGCGTTTCAGGACATTCTGGAAATGGTATTGTATTTTCCCTTCTGAATCCCGCGCAACAGAATTCTTTAGTATCAGGTAATTTATCGGGCTTGATTCACTAATACTTCTCTTGATAGCAATATGAGGGTAATATAATTAAAGGATAAAGGATGTCAGTATCAAAAATCAGTCAACTACCAATAGGAACAGTCATTCAAGATAGTGACTTGTTTCCTTTCGTGTCGTTGACGGGTGTTTCAGGATTCTCTGTCACTTGCCAAATAACGCGTGCGGGACTTCTATCGGGAGTTTATGTTTCCATTAATACTATCAGTGGAAATGTTAACGCTTTACAGAACGCTACAGGAAACTACTATCCAACAAACAATCCAAGCGGATACGTTACGTCCACGACTTTTAATGCAACAGGCAACAACTTACAATCTGAGATTACAGCGCTACAGAGCTATACGGGTAGTTACTATCAAAATTCTAATCCTAGCGGGTTTCTTAACTCTGGATATTTTTATACAGGTGTTTCTTCTTCGGTCATCCCTAATATCTATCTAAGAACACGCGAAATAAATCTAACTCAAACCGGACTATATCCTTTATATACAGTGCCATCAGGATTCATGTTCTGTCCTAATACGAAGGAAGTTATTTGCTCTGCTGGCTCACTTGTAGTCAACGCCGCTGTGGTAGGATTTGGCATCACTACAGGAACAACGTATTATGAAAGTGGTCAATTGACGGCAGTATCAGCGGGGGCTCGTCATATTTGGTCCTCACCAGATAACGCTCTTATAGGTGGACAAACATTAGCAGTATCAGTATTAAGCGGTTCTTCTGCAACGATACATAGCGGAATATTTATGTTCCAAGGAGTTTTAATTTTAATTTAAGGTGTAATTAAATATATGGGCCACGAAGCATTTACAGAAAGAAAAACAGAAAACTACAGAGGCTCGGCAACGTTCTTTAGCGGTTTCGATACTTGGGAGCCTATCTATGTATTAGATGGTTCCATTTCAATAGGCGACACAACAGGAACGGATGCGTCTATAGACGGGGCTGGAAATATAATTGGGAACAGTGCTATTATAGGTGGGGAGATTGTAATAAGTGAGTATGGTATTACTATAGATAATCGTGGCGCTGGTATATCTGCATTTTTTAACACATTAGACGATGGCTCAGGTAACTCATATCTAGGCACAAATAACCCTGCTTATTTTGGTGATTATAGCCAAACGCAAATAAACACTAATGGTATTATCTATGTATTAAGTGATAACATTTCAATAGGCGACAATTCAGGAAGTATTGCATATATTGATGGTGGAGGTAACTCAATGGTTACTTGTTTAAATGCCTCAGCAGGGGTATTTGCCGCTTACAATACTTTAGACGATGGTGAAGGTAACTCACATCTAGCCTTATGGAACCCTGCTTATTTTGGACTGTATAACCAAACACAAATAAATCCCGAGGGTACTATCTATCTATTAAGTAATACCATTTCAATAGGCGACAATTTAGGAACTAATGCATATATTGATGGTGTTGGTAACTCAATGGTTCTTTCTTTAACTGCCTTAGAATATGTATCTACCACTTACAATACTTTAGACGATGGTGAAGGTAACTCAATTCTAGCCGTAGTTCACCCTGCTTATTTCGGTGCGGAGACCCAAACGCAAATAAATACTAATGGTCTTATCTATGTATTAAATGATGCTATTTCGATAGGAGACGCATCAGGAAGTGTCGCTTGGATAAACTATGATGGCTCGGCTAGCTTTAGTGGTGGTAATTTAATAATTGAAAGCGGTGGAGGTATTATTAGTTCCGATGCCGGGTCTTTCCATGGTGGTGCCATTACATTAGGCTCATCGGGGGGATATGCTGCATATATTGACACAAGCGGCCATGCTCGATTTTTTGGTTCACTTGAAACCACCTATAACATTTTAGATGATGGTACTGGAAATGCTCGTATTAATAATGGTCTCACTATTTATGGAGGCATTACAGTTTCATCCGGCGTGGCAGGTTTTGCAGGAGGAAGTTTTATTGATGGTTCGGGTAATATTTCTGGAAAATCTATTTCTGCACCGTATATGATTGTTTCTTCGACGACTACTCTTACTGCTAGTTCTAATGTATTAACAGAAAATAGAATAGCCGCCAACACTTCTAGCAATGCCATCACAATCAATTTGCCACACAGCACTACTATAAATGCCGGGCAAACCGTAGATATTATTGATGCCACGGGAACATGGGCGACACACAATCTCACTGTTGCACCTTATTCCGGCGATAAAATCAATGGGTCTACAAGTAGTATCACTTATTCAACACCAGCCCATCTTATATTCGTGTATATCAATAGTACGTATGGATGGAGACAGAGTTAATTTTCGGAAATCTTA
>Ga0302320_10002368_pt1 | contig 44375 bp, 35 predicted proteins | sample Bog_T0_3_FD_202130 | JGI IMG/M metagenome (GOLD analysis project Ga0302320, IMG submission 202130) | Peat permafrost microbial communities from Stordalen Mire near Abisko, Sweden - Bog_T0_3 | ecosystem: Environmental > Terrestrial > Soil > Wetlands > Peat | place: Sweden: Abisko, Stordalen Mire...
TCTCGACGAGTTAAGCCGCGCCAGTCACTGCCGTCCCGAAACCAAAGCCTCGCAGAGTTCGCCGACCTTTTTCCCTGCCGCAGGCTTGCAGAAGCAACACATTTAGTCGAGCGCTATTTTGCAAAGAATTCAAAATCGAGCGGTTTGGAGTTAGTGATACATGAACGAGCATCGACGTAAGTGCTTCAGCCGCAAAATCCAATAGCGGGCTACTATAAATTCAGGAAATTGCGTTTCGAGCGGACTATGATGCAAACCCGCAACCCACATTGTGAACTTCGAGGCCAGTATAATAATGATGCACAATGTTTGTTATATTCAATCTGAAATGACGCAAAAAAACGTTGAATCCTTACATTTCCTGATTCAATAAACGAGAACCAATACCTCGGCGTCCTGCGCGGATTTGACGACGTCTTCAAACCTCCGGTCGGAGGTCAGCGGCGCTTTTATTTTGGCTGAGACCGCAGGCACGGATTCGAGGAAGCTCAATAGAAAACTGCTCTTGACCGCGTAATTCACCTTTTCCGGCAACGCTCCGCTTATCGCCAGGGCCACGGACGCATCCAGTTTGGCCGACACGACGCCCACGACATTGCCATGCTCATCCACCAGCGCTCCTCCCGAATTGCCCGGCTGGACGGGCACACTGATTTGGAAATAACGCGGACTGTCCCCCCGCGCCGGACAAGGACGCGATTTCCCCTTTGGCCAGCTTGGGCGAAAACCCCTGTAATGTTGGGTCGGGAAAACCAATGGCAGCCACTGTGCCCCCCAAACGCACTGCGCAGCAACGTGAGAAATGGATGCCATCAGGAGAGAAAGCATCAACACGATCAATCGCATTAGAACAAATGAACGTTTTTGCCACGGATTTCAAGAGCAAATCACCGCCCCGACTCCTCCCGCGGCATTCAGATTCCGGCTGGTTCAGGTTGCATTGGCCGAAAAGCAGCGCGACGAGACAACTTAGACTCCGTCACTCAACTCGCGGAGAGTGGGCACCGCAACTTTCAGTGTTTGACTCCGCGACTAATTCGGGCCGAAGGTAGAATCCAAAACGCTGGAGCAACTCAAGCTTCGGTAATACATTCGTGGCCAGATCAAAATGGTAAAATCCCGGAAAGATATCCGGGTTTGCCGTGATGAGATCGAAGCACTGCCGGTGTCGCTCTGGCAACTCAACGTTGCTGCCGCGCACAATCTCGTGACCCGTAAGCACAAACTCTGGAAGCAGGTAGGGGCAGAATTCAAGCCGCCCGTTCCGGCCCCACTGCTCATAAATCTCCGTTTGCGGCAGGAGGGACAACAAGCTCGGCAGGATCCGCGCGCCCAACATGCGGAAGGAAACCATTTGGAAGAGAGACTGGTTGAAATCCTCCATGGATTCGAATGGGAAACCCCAGACATAAAAGGCGTCCACCCGTGGGAAAATGCTCACCGCTTTCGGGATCAGTTTGAGGGATTCCGCCGCGGTAAACCCCTTTCTGATTTGCTTGAGCACGCGGTCGGAACCCGACTCGATGCCAAAACGCAGTTCCAGACAGCCGGCCTCAGCCATGGCCCGCATCATCTCCTCGTCAGTAAGGTTGACGCGGCCGAAAGCCTTCCATTCCACCTCGAGACCTGACCGTTCGAGGGCGCGACAGAATGCCAGCACCTGTTGCTTGCCGGAAACGAAGAATTCATCCTGAAACAGGAACATATTCACTCCCGCTTCGCGGTGGAGCAGCGCCATTTCCTTGACAATATTCTCCGGGCTTCGAGAATGGCTTTCGTAATTCCAGACCGGCACCACGGAACAGAAGGTGCAGGGATACGGACAGCCGCGGCTGGTCATCATGCCGTAGCCCTGGTAACGCGCGAGATCAATTTTCTGGAAGGCCGGAAAGCCGATGGCGTCGAGATCGCGGATTCGGGGCCGGTCGGGATTGTGTACGATCGAACCGTTCTGCCGATAGCTGATACCCTGGACGTTGGCGAGATTGCCGCCGTTGAGGGCCCGCATCAGTTCCGGACCGGTTTGTTCCCCTTCCCCGCGCGCAATCACATCCACCCACGGAAACCGTTTCAGCACTTTGTCTTCGACCGCCTTGGTGCCGACGCCACCCAGGATGATTTTGCGGTCTGGATAGCGTTCCTTAAGCGCCTGGGCGGCCCAGAGCGTGAACGGCAGGAGGTTCGCCATGCAAGAAAGACCAATGACTGGCGCCGGATCGGCGAGGAATGCGAGGAACGTCTCCACGTCAAACGGGTCGTCCGCCTCGCTTAACTGGTAATCCCGAAAGTCCACCGTGAAATCGGCGCTCTCCAGCGCGGCGGTCAGATACAGGCAGCCGAGGGGCACATGCCGTTCGCGCTCGATCTGCTCCCCATACCGCATGAAGAGCAGGTTCAGATTAACCAGCGTGAGATCAGCAGGCATGGCACGGGCGATTCAGGGGCGGTCAGGTTGGATGCCCGCCGGCACAGGAGCGGGCACGTTGGTAACGCCGGGCGTCGGGCGATCGGGCCGAACCCCGTGGCTCCAGACCGGCGGAGCGTTAGTCGGCCGATCGGGCCGGATACCATCTGTTCCGTACGGCTGCTCGGGCCGAATACCTGCCGATTCCGCGCGTTCGCAGCTCGCCAGACCGCCGCCGATTATGGCGAGCATGGCCACCGCTAGCCGGCCCAGGAACACACGCCGTTGTTCGTCGGGGACCGTGGTCTGGCTGACGATTTGGGCCAGTTGCTCCCGCCGAACGGCGCTCAACATCGCATCCTCGGCGGGATCCAGTTCCAGTTGGATGGCTGCGGCCGCCGCGCCCCGCTGCTCGAGCAACAACTCGCGAAACGCGGGGTCCACCGCGGCTTTCTTGACCAACACCTCGATATTGCGGGGAATGCTTCCGGTGCTGCGCCCGCTTCCCGGAGGCCGGCCGCCGACTATGGTGGTCCGCACCGCGTCATCATCCTTCGTGCTCATATCATCTGATTTTTTCGCTCGCCGCTGACTGGATCATCCACGATGCCCATCAATCCACCAATCAAAATCCATTAGATCTTTTGTAAACTCCTAATGATAGGACACGCCCCGGCGAAAATAATTAGAGGAAATTTCCGCCCCCCTCATTCATTCTCCACCCTGTGCATGGCGAATAGTTGATTCCGCGCTTGCACCGGACAGGTGAGGAAGTTTGTTGTCGGACGTTTTGGGCACTTGATGGTGACTGCGGTGACGCTACTTGCAACTGACCGCCTCGGTTTCGCATTCGCGCTGTTCCAATTCGCGCAGCCGTTTCATGATGAGAATGCACGGCCGCCGGGCGATGATGACGCACAAGTCCCGGCTCGCGAGGCATTCATCCAAAATGCGCTCGAATTCATTCGAACCAAGGCGCGGTTCGACCACATGCACCCGCCTGACCCCAAGTGAACGAGCCAGGTCTTCCAGCACGAGTTTGTTGGTCGGCTGATGGTCGAGCTTCCGGCCGGTCGCGGGATGTTCCTGGTGTCCGGTCATGGCCGTGGTGCCATTGTCGAGAATGATGAGCACGTGTCCGTCCGCCGGCGGATTGTAAACCATCTCCACCAGCCCGCTGATGCCACTGTGAACAAACGTGCTGTCGCCAATGACGCTGACGACGCGTCGCGCCTGTTCCGGCGGCAACACGTGGCGCAACCCCAGGCCCACGCCCAGGCTGGCTCCCATGCAGATGACGGAATCCATGGCCTCAAAAGGTTTCAGCACGCCCAGCGTGTAGCAACCGATGTCGCCCGCCACAATACAATCACGCTGGCGCAGGATCTCGAACACCAGGCGATACTGGCACGCGTCGCACAATTGCGGCGGCTTGCCCGGCGGCGGCGCCGGTTCGGGCCTGACGTCGTTTTTGAGAATCCGCCGCACCCGCGGGACGTTGAGCTCGCCAAAACGGTACATCTCCGCCTTGCCATCCACTTCGATTCGCGCCGCGCGAATGGCCTCCTCAAGGTACGGGTCGCCCTCCTCGAGGACGAGGCACCGTTTCACGCTCTTGACATACGCAGCAATCTTTTTGATCGGCAACGGGTGGGTAAAACCGAGCTTGAGCACACTCGCTTCCGGCGCGGCTTCGCGGGCGTGCATGAAAGAAATGCCCGAAGTAATGATGCCTAGTTGGTCGTCGCCTCGGGTAACGCCATTGAGGGAACAGGTTTCATTCCATTCCGCGATTTCTGCAAGCTTCTTCCGCAGCCGTTTGTGCGCTGGGCGGGCGTTGGCCGGAGTCATCACGCGCCCAGAAATATCGCGCTCGAAGTTCGGCGCCTTGGGCACTCCCGTCGGGCTGCGCTGCTGAACGACGGTGTAGCTGTGGCAGACCCGCGTGGTGGCGCGCAAGATAACCGGCAGGTTCCAACGTTCAGAAATTTCAAATGCCGCCAACAGAAAATCGTAAGCTTCCTGCGAATCGGACGGTTCGAGCATCGGCAGGCCCGCAGCGACGGCGTAACGGCGGTTGTCCTGCTCGTTCTGGCTCGAGGCCATTCCCGGATCGTCCGCGGAGATGATAACCAGTCCTCCCGGCACGCCGGTATAAGCCACGGTGAAAAGCGGATCGGCGGCCACGTTAAGGCCGACATGCTTCATGGTCGCCAGCGCGCGGGCGCCGCCAAAAGCCGCGCCGATGGCGACTTCCAAGGCGACTTTTTCGTTGGGCGACCACTGGCCATGCCCGCCCAATTCGGAGAAGCGTTCCAGGATTTCGGTGGACGGAGTGCCCGGGTAACCGGCGCCGAGGCTCACGCCGGCATCACGCGCAGCCAGTGCAATGGCTTCGTCCCCACTCAGGAGTTGTCGTTTGTGTGAATGCATGTACTTCGCAGTCGGTCAAATTCCGGTCAAATGGAGCAAAAAAGTGCCGATCATGGCCACGACAGTCTTTACGATGTCAAGGCGGCTTGAAGTCTGGCACCCAAAACTTGATTCTTCCATCCTTTTTACCACCCTTTTGTACGAATTAAGCGCAAGTATTTCTTTGCATTTAATCACCTGCTATCTGCAAACTTGCGTTATTCAGGCTAGACAGATCTGGAAATGTTTCTAATTCTATCTCCATTCTGCAAACTGGACACCAGCCGAAACACGATGGATTTCCTGCGTGCGGAAGTCGTGAACACGATCAAAGTAGTTGCCCATGCTAAACTTGCAAAACAAGCCGGTGCCTGTGAGAGGTTCGATCCCCTGCCGCGGCCACAGCGCCGGTCAGACTGCCAGGTTCCGGGACCAAGCCATCGAAACCATGGATCGCGCCGCGCTGGAGCGGCTGCAACTTCAACGCCTGCAGGAAACCGTCCGCCGCGTGGCCGCGCACGTTCCATTTTACCAACAGAAATTTGCGGAATGGGGCGTGAAGCCGGGCGAAATCCGCTCGCTGGCCGACCTGCACCGCCTGCCGTTCACCACCAGCGCGGATTTGCGGGCCAATTATCCTACCGGCCTGCTCGCGGTTCCCTTCGACGATGCCCTTCGGCTACATACCTCGAGCGGCACCACCGGCAAGCCCAAGACTTTGTTCTTCACGCGCCAGGACGTGGACAATGCCGCCGAGCTATGCGCCCGGTCCTTTGTCGCGACCGGAGTTACCCGGCAGGACGTGTTCCAGAACATGATGACTTACGGCATGTTCACCGGTGCACTGGTCACGCACTATGGTGCCGAGAAAGTCGGCTGCCTGGTAATTCCCGCCGGCCCGGGCAATTCCGAGCGGCAATTGATGTTGATGCAGGATTTTCGGACGACATTTTTGCATGTCACGCCCAGCTACGCCCTTTACCTGGCGACTTTCATGGAAGAACACGGGATTGACCCGCGACGCGATCTCGCGTTGCGCAAGGCGTTCGTGGGCGCCGAGCCGTACACCGAGGAAACCCGCCGGAAGATTGAGGCAGGCCTCGGCCTTGACGTTTACAACTCCTACGGACTTTCCGAAATGAACGGCCCCGGTGTGGCTTTTGAGTGCGAGCACAAGCGCGGCATGCATCTGTGGGAGGACCACTTCATCGCGGAAATCGTGGACCCGCAAACTGGCGAACCGGTGCGCGAGGGCGAGGTTGGAGAACTGGTGATGACCACGCTGTGCCGCGAGGCGATGCCCCTGCTCCGCTACCGCACTCGCGATATCACCTCCCTCCTCACCACGCCCTGCCCTTGCGGGCGAACGCACCGCCGCCTGAACCGCATCGCCGGCCGTTCGGACGATATGCTCATCGTGCGCGGGGTAAACATCTACCCCCAGCAAATCGAGCGCGTCCTGATGGCGGAGCCGGGGGTGGGTAGAAATTATCAGATTGCGCTGGCGGGTCTCGACGAGATGACGATCAAGGTGGAATTGGCGCAAGCTGGTTTCGAAGCAAAAGTGGAGCAACTGATGAAATTGCAGAATCATTTGGCTGAGAAATTGCGCGCGGAAATCCTGGTCAAACCCCGGGTCCAACTCCTGCCGCCCTGCTCGCTGCCGGTGAGCGATGGCAAGGCCAAGCGGGTGATTGACAACCGCAACCTGTAACACCACGGAGAACCTCATGAAAGATGTCAAACTGGTGGCAGCTTTTGCAGAGAACAAGCCGGGGCAGGTGTCCCACTTCACCAAAATTCTCGCCAACGCCAACATTAACATTCGTTGGCTCGCCGTGGCCAGCACCGGCCCGTATGGCGTGATGAAGTTCCTGGTCAGCGAGCCAGAGTTGGCCTGCCAAGCTTTCAAACGCGAGGGCCTAATTGCCAAATTGGTGGACGCGCTGGCCATTGAAGTTCCCGACCAGCCCGGCCGATTGCATGCCGTCGCCGATTGCCTGGCCAGCCACAACATCAACCTCGACAACGCCTCCGGTTTCATTGCGAACAACCGCGCCTTCCTGGTGATTGAAGTCTCCGACCATGCCCCGGCCCGGGACGTCCTGCAAAAACAAGGTTTTAGCATCTTGGCGCAAAAGGAATTACCCTTGTAGCGTCACCCGGTAAATCCATGCCGTGTTCCGGTTTGGAGTAATACTGCCAACCTTATGCACCCCGTCATCTACATTTCGCTCGTGGTTCTCTACGTCTTCGTCATGCTCGCCGTCGGCTACTGGTGCATGCAACGCACTAGGAATGTCGGCGATTTCTTCTTGGGCGGCCGCACGCTCGGCCCTTGGATGAGCGCATTTGCCTATGGGACCACCTATTTCTCCGCCGTTCTCTTTATCGGCTACGCGGGACGGCTCGGTTGGGGCTTCGGCATTCAGACGATGTGGATCGTCCTCGGCAACACCTTTGTCGGCACGCTGCTCGCCTGGCTCGTCCTCGCCGGACGCACCCGTGACATGACGGTCCGTCTCAACGCCCTGACCATGCCGGAGTTTCTTGGGGCCCGCTATGAAAGCAGGCCGCTCCAGGTCATCTCCGCGGTGATCGTTTTCGTGTTTTTAGTGCCGTATTCGGCATCCGTTTACATGGGTCTCAGCTATCTGTTCCAAAGAACCATGGGGCTGGAATATAACGAAGCCCTCTTTTTCCTCGCTGCGTTAACCGGCGTCTATCTAGTCATGGGTGGCTATTTCGCGGTGGCCGTGAGCGATTTCATCCGGGGCTTCATAGAGTTTTTCGGTGTTTTGACCATGGTACTGCTGCTCGTGAGTATGAAAGGCGGGCTGGGTGCGTCGTTTGCCGCCCTGCTCCATCCCCAGTTCATGCCCGCTCTGCACGCGGCGCCGCCGCCGAACGGTCCGCCCTTCCCCGGATGGGTGACACTGGCCTCGCTCGTGCTGCTTACCAGCTTCGGTCCGTGGGCCTTGCCGCAGATGGTGCAGAAGTTCTATTCCATCCGCAGCAAAACCGACGTGAAGCGCGCCATGACCATCGCCACCGTCTTCGCCCTGTTCATGTCGTTTGGCGCGTATTACAGCGGCGCGTTGACGCATCTGTTCTTCACCGACCCAAATACTGACCTCGCGCCCATCATGGACGGAACCACCCACAAGCCGAACCTCGACCTGTTGATGCCTTTTTTCATCACCAGTTACGTGCCGCAATGGCTGGTGCTAATCATCCTCCTGATGGTGTTCTCGGCTTCGATGTCCAGCCTGTCGTCACTCGTGCTGGTAAGCAGCTCGGCCATTGCGATTGATATCTACGGCGCATTCGGCAACCGGGATGAGAAGTCCAAATCCACCATGATCCTGATGCGTGTGCTGTGCGCTGCGTTCGTGATCTTGTCGCTGTTGATAGCCATGAGCAAGGTGGACGTGATTGTCAACCTGATGGTGATTGCCTGGGGTGCGCTGGCGGGAGCTTTCCTCGCACCGTATTTGTACGGGTTGTTTTGGCGGCGGACGACGAAAGCCGGCGCTTATGCCGGCATGATCTCTGGCGTTGGCACAGCCGTGGGGTTGTTTTGGTTATGGGGAAAACCGCTGGTTCCCGTCGCCGGAGCCATTGCCATGTTCCTGCCGCTGCTGGTCGTCCCTGTGGTCAGTCTGCTGACGCAACCCCCCAAACCCGAAACCATCGCCACAGCTTTCGGCGACCAGATACTCAGTTGACAGGGTGACAATGGTTTTGCTCTTAGCGTTAGCTGACCAAATCAAACGGTTCGCGCGTACCCGGTGGCTTGAAAAGACACCACCCCTGCGTTTAGCACTCCGCAAGATGCACTGCAGCAGCTATTGCCAAAAATTCACGCGCTGTCATCTTCCATCGCAGAAAGTACTTTGTCACTCGCGGTGTTTGGAACGCGACCAACATGATTTCGCCGCTTGACTCGCTTCCCCTTCAAAATAGACTGGCCGGGTTCAGTTTGAATTGAGGCAACAAATTTTCAGTCCAACTATAGCGAACCATGAAGACATCCGAATTTATTTTGTCGTCAACCCTGGCGATTTTATGCGCGGCTTCGGTCGGCGCCGGCCCACTTTTCCCCATTGCGATGGGCGGAAAATGGGGTTTCGCGGACAAAACCGGCAAACTCGTGGTAAACCCTCAGTTTGAGCGCGCCGAAGATTTTTCCGGAAGGCTGGCGGCCGTGCGCCTGGGCAAATGGGGATACGCCGACAGCACCGGCACTCTGGTTGTCAATCCGCAGTTCGACAGCGCCGGTCCGTTCCGCGAGAACCTGGCGGAGGTCACCGTGGGCGGACGCAGCGGCTATATCGGAGCCGACGGCAAATATGTCATCAATCCACAGTTCGACGATGCCGGGCCGTTCTCCGAAGGCCACGCCGCCGTGGCACTGAATCATCATTGGGGCTTCATAGACCAGACCGGCAAGATGGTCATCAACCCGCAGTTTGACGAGGCGACCCAGTTCAGCGGGGGGCTGGCGGCCGTCAAATTGGGCAAGCTTTTTGGCTACGTGGACCCCAATGGGAAGTTCGTCATCAACGCCCAATTTGAAGCTGCGTCGGCATTTTCCGAAGGCCTGGCTGCCGTGCGCCTGGCCGGCCGCTGGGGATTTATTGACAAGACAGGAAAGATGGTCGTCAACCCGCAGTTTGATGACGCCGGCTTTTTTGTGAAAGGCCTGGCTGCCGCCAAATTGGGCAAAGCTTGGGGCTACGTGGATGCGCAGGGCAAATTCGCCATCAATCCGCAGTTCGACGAAGCCGGCCCGTATGCCGGGGGAATGGCGCGCGTCAAATCTGGCGGTCATTGGGGCTACGTGGATACGCAGGGCAAATTCGTCATCAACCCGCAGTTTGACGAGGCAATGGATTTTAACAATGGTCTGGCGCGCGTGGGCCTGGGCAGCTCCTTCACCGGATTTTTCACCGGGGGGCGCAAAATCGGCTACATAAACACCGATGGCAAGTACGTGTGGAATCCGAACAAATGAACAGCCTGTATTCACCAACGTTGGCGGAATTTGAAAGATTCGCGACGCAGGGAAACCTGATTCCCGTAGCGCGCCGCATTTTGGCCGATTTGGAAACACCGCTCTCCGCCTACCGCAAAATCCGCGGCGCGGGCGAATCGTTCCTCTTCGAGTCCGTGGAGGGCGGCGAGCACGTTGGGCGCTATTCGTTCGTCGGATGCAATCCGCGCGCAGTCATCCGGCAAGACGGCAGTCACATCCAGATTTTTGAAAATGGCCGCGTCACAGAAAGCTGCGTCGTGGGGCGCGACGCCAAGGACGGCCTCGAAGTCGTCGAGCGCATGATGAAAAAATATCGCGCCGTGGCTGTGCCGGGCCTGCCGCGTTTCACCGGCGGCGCGCTGGGCTTCATCGGCTATGAATTCATTCATGACATCGAACCGGTGGTGCCGCGTCCGCCGCAGGACGAGTTGAAAACGCCCGTGATGTATTTTCTCATCGCCGACCAGTTGCTCACTTTTGACCGGGCCCAACAGACCATCACCATTCTCGTCAATGCCATTCTTGACGACGCGGAAAATCCCGCCGAGGCGTACGAAAATGCGACGAGCGAAATTGACCGCATCCTATCTCTGCTCGAACAGCCTAGCGAACACCAGCCGATGACTCTGCCCGACGAAGTGCCGCCCATCGCGTTCGAGTCCAACCAGACGCAGGACAAGTTTTTCAAGAACGTCGAGGCTTCGAAGAAATATATCACCGGAGGCGACATCATCCAGGTCGTGGGTTCACAGCGTTTCTCCGCGCCGGTCAAGGCGACGTCCGTGGATATTTACCGGGCCACGCGCAGCATCAATCCGTCGCCTTACATGTTTCTTTTGGAGTTGGATGGCTTTGCCCTCGTCGGCGCCTCCCCGGAGCTGCATGTCCGCTGCGAAGAAGGAAAGGTGGAAATCCGCCCCATCGCCGGCACGCGCCCGCGGGGCAAGTCGGAGGCGGAAGACGCCGCGCTGGAAAAGGAACTGCTGGCCGATCCCAAGGAGCGCGCCGAGCATGTCATGCTGGTGGATCTGGCGCGCAACGATATCGGTCGCGTGTGCGATTTCGGCAGCGTGCAGGTGAAAGATTTGATGATGGTGGAGCGTTACAGCCACGTCATGCATATTGTGTCGCAGGTGGAAGGCAAATTATCCGCCGCGAAAACGCCCTATGATTTGATGCGCGCGACGTTTCCCGCCGGCACCTTGAGCGGAGCGCCGAAAATCCGCGCGATGCAGATCATCGCGGAACTGGAACAAACGGCGCGCGGACCTTACGGCGGCTGCGTCGGCTATTTTTCGTTCACCGGCAATTTGGACTGCTGCATCACCATTCGCACCGCGCTGATCAAGGACGGCAGGGCTTATGTGCAGGCCGGCGGCGGCTGGGTGAACGACTCGACACCGGAGGCGGAATTTCAGGAGACCGTCAACAAATCCATGTCCATGCGCAAGGCTGTGGCCCTCGCGGAGAGTTTTGCCCGAACTTGACCACCGGCCGGATCGCCAGGGCACTGACCAAGCGGCAGCGGGCCGCGCGCAGGCCATGAAACTGGCGCGATTACCCAGGACCAGTGACAAAGTCGGCCGGACGCGTAGCCGCCGCGATGAGGAGGCGGATTTTTCCACTTACGTGGGCGGAATTGGGGTCGCGTCCAAATGCCGCTTGGATTAAATTTCCCAGCGGCGGCGCGCATGAAAAAATATCTCCACGTCATCAGCATCGGGTTGCAAAGCAACTTGGCATATCGTTTCAATTATCTCACGCGAACCTTGTTCAGTTTCATTCCATTGTTCGCCATGCTGTCGCTGTGGCGGACGATTTATCAGAACCACGGCGCCGGGACCTCAGGTTTTTCCCAGGCGCAGATGATGTTTTATTATCTGCTGGTCGCCGTTGTGGATGTGCTGACGGCGGTCAACGAAGACGATTGGCAGATCGCCGCCGACATCCGCGAGGGCAACATCAGCCAGTTTCTGCTCAAGCCGGTGGATTATTTGTGGTATCGCCTCAGCCTGTTTTTTTCCGGCCGCATCGCCTTTATTGCCGTGGCCGTGCTCCCGCTGTCGGTGTTTATTTTTTGTTTCCGGCAATACATCCTGCCGCCGGTCAGCTTCACCGCCCTGCTCGTGCTGCCATTTTCCCTGCTTTTGACCGCGCTGCTGCAATTCTTCATCTCCTACGGCATGGCCATGCTTGCGTTCTGGCTGCTCGAGATTTCCACCTTCATTTTCATCCTGTTTGCCTTTGAATATCTCGCCAGCGGCCATTTGTTTCCGCTGGAGATCCTGCCGCCGACACTCAGGGAAGCGCTGTATTTAACGCCCTTCCCATATCAACTGTATTTTCCGATCAGCATTTATTTAGGCAAGTCGGCGGGAGCGGAAATGTGGCGCGGGCTGGGCTGCCAGTTGCTGTGGGTGGCCGCCGCCTACCTGTTTGCACGCTGGATGTGGCGGAGGGGCATCAAGAGATATTCCGCCTTTGGCGGCTGAAGCAGCGGCAGGGGCGTCTGGGCCGTGACTGCCAATCAACTCAGAAATGCCAGGCGCAACTTCACGGGCGGGACACCCGTGGCACTACCGCCGCGCTGAGACCTGTTCAAGTGCCCAGCGCGCGTGTTCGGCGATCAGCGACTCAGGGTCGCGCGCGGCTTTTTGGAGGGCAGGCAGGACAGAGGCATCACCAACGTTCCCCAACGCCACGCAAACGTTTCGCAGCAAGCCACGACGTTTGGTCCGCCATAACGGCGTGCCGGAAAATCGGGCTTTAAACCCGGCCTCGTCGAGCTCTAGCAATCCAAGCAGGTCCGGTTGGCGCAAATCGGCGCGGACATGCGACCGCATCAAACTGCCTTCACGGGCAAATCGGTTCCAGGGACAAACGGCCAGGCAGTCGTCGCAGCCGAAGATCCGGCGGCCGACGGCCGGGCGCAATTCAGGCGGAATCGAGCCTTTCAACTCAATGGTCAAATAGGAGATGCACTTGCGCGCATCCAATTGGAATGGCGCGGTGATGGCGTTCGTCGGGCAGGCGGCGATGCAGCGCACGCAGTTGCCGCAATGATTCTTCTCCGGCACGTCCGGGGAAAGCTCCAGCGTGGTCAGGATTTCGGCGAGAAAGATCCAATTGCCCAGCCGGCGGCTGATGACGTTGGTGTGTTTGCCCACAAAACCGAGGCCGGCGCGCTGCGCCAGATCACGCTCCAACAGCGGCCCGGTGTCCACGTACCAGAGCGAACGCGTCTCCGGACCGCCTAGTTGGTTGACAAATCCCGCCAAGTTTTTCAAGCAGCCGCCCAGCACGTCGTGATAATCGGCAAACTGGGCGTACTGGGCGACAACACCCCAGGTGTCAGCCTGGGTGACGAGGCTCTGTTCTATCGGCGTATCCGGAGGAGTGCCAGCCTCCAGTGGGGCGATGCCTTCTGGCCGAACCTCCTGAGGTCGGCCGCCATGCAAAGTCTCGTAACTCGCCGCCAATACGATCACGGTTTTGACGCCCGGCAGGACTTTCCCGGGATCGGCGCGTTTTTCGGCGTTTCGTTCCAGCCAGCTCATTTCGCCATGTTTTTTTTGTGCGAGCCAGCGCTGAAATTGTTCCGCGCTGGCGGGCGGAATGGCGGAGGTAAAGCGGCACTCGTCAAATCCGAGTTCCGCAGCGCGCTGACGGATGGCGGCCTTCATCGCTTCGGGCGGGAGGCGAGGTTGAACTGTAGAACGATTTGCTGAGTGACTTCGCGGGCGGAGCGTAAGTCAGTGTTGATCAGCACATCGGCCTGCCGATAAAACGGCGCGCGAAGCGCCAATAGTTCACGGATTTTCCGCTGCGGGTCCGGGTCGTGGAGCAAAGGCCGGTGCGACTGGTTACGCACGCGCTCCCAGATTTTTTCCTCCGACGCCCAAAGGCAGACCACCAAGGCGTGCATTTTGAGATCCGCGAGGTTATCGGGGTTGGCTGGCAACCCGCCGCCCGTGGAAATGACGGTTTGGGTTCGTCCCGCAAGTCCCACCACGACGTCCCGCTCCAGCGCACGGAACGCAGGCTCGCCACTCGTGGCAAAAATGTCGGCGATCATCCGCCCGGTGTGCGTCTGGATGAGTTCATCCGTGTCCAGAAAATCGAAATGCAGCTGTTCGGCCACCAGCCGGCCGACAGACGTCTTGCCCGTGCCCATAAAACCTACGAGGGCAAGGTTGACGATATGGCGCCGATTGAGCATGGCGATGATTTAGCCGAATTTCGCCTCGCACGCACGCCAATTTCAAGCCAACTTCAAGCCCTAGCCGTTCAAACTGGCACGATAGCAAAGTGAGCACGGCTCGTTCCCACGCTTTCAATCTGGGCCGGCCAATCCGAGGGGCGAGGAGCCGTCCCGACCCTATTCTTGAATTCGACCCACTGCTTTCCAGCCGGATTCAAGTTCTCGACACGGCCGTGATTTTTGGTAGATTGACATTGTGAAATTGCCGCCGCTCATTCTGGCATCGGCCTCGCCGCGCCGCGTCGAACTGCTCAGGCTGTTGAAGCTGGACTTCCAAGTCATGCCCGGCAAAATCACGGAAGTGGCGCATGAACATCTCTCGCCGCTGGAGGTCTGCCAGCTGAACGCCCACCTGAAGGCCTTCGCCGTGGCCAAGAAGATCCCGGACGCTCTGGTGCTGGGAGCGGACACGCTGGTGTTTCTGGACAACGAGATTCTCGGCAAACCGCGCAACCTGTCCGAAGCCCGCTGGATGCTCTCCCGATTGCAGGGCCGGTCCCATCAGGTGGTGACCGGCGTGAGTTTGATTCACCTGCGCAAACATCAGGAACGCATCTTTGCCGCCAGCACCGATGTGCTTTTTCATCCGCTCGACGCCAGGCAAATCCGCGAATATACCGCAAAAGTGCGTCCGCTGGACAAGGCCGGGGCCTATGCCATTCAGGAATCCGGAGAGATCCTGATATCAGAGATTTCCGGGTCCTTCAGCAATGTGGTAGGGCTTCCGGTCGAACTGCTGCGCGAGGAGTTGGAGGCGTGGGACGAACCGAGGGGAATCAGGAAGACCCCGGTGTTTTCCACGGATTAAACGGTTGCTGCAATAATCTCGTTTAAAGCGCGGAAAACGAAATGGCTAATCCCTTTGACGCCGCCCAGCGTACACTTCGGTTCTTCAACGCGCTTCGGGATGCTGACTTAGGAACCGTTCGAGGTTGGTTTGAGCAGTTATTAATTTGGGATCCAATCGCAACGCCTCCCGGAAATAGACTGCGGCGGCGGTACGGCCTAAATTGGCCAGCGCGTTCCCCATGCTAAGCTGCGCCGGGGCAAAATCGGGGCGCACCGATAGGGAATTGCTGAAACAGTTCACGGCATCGGGCCAACTGGCATGCTGTGAAAAATAAATTCCCAAGTCATACTGGATATCCGGATCGCGCGGTTCCAACGCCCCGGCAATCTTCAAATGTTCGAGCGCCTCCGCCGTCTGGCCGCGTTCCAACAGGGCCATGGCCAAGTTGAACTGGCTGTAGGGAAATCGTGGTTCCGTTTTCACCGACAGTTGGTAGCAAGCCAGCGCGCGCGGGTCACCCATTTTTTCGTAAGTCTTTCCCAGGCAGTTTTCAGCCACGTAATTGTCCGTGGTCACCTCGATCGCGTGACGGAAGAGGGTGACGCTATCGCGCCAAAGGCTGATTTCACACGCTGTGGCCCCCGCGCAACCGAGTAACGCCGCGCCACCCGCCAGCGGCAGGATAAACTTGCCGCTGCTGCGCGCGGAAAAATACTCCGCCGCGCCCCAGGCCACCACGATAAAAACCCCGATGCTGGGAAGATAGGTGTAGCGGTCGGCCATCGCCTGCGCGCCAACTTGAATGAGGCCAACCGTCGGCACCAGCGTGCCTAGGAACCAGAACCAGCCCACGGCCAGGAACGGGCGCTTGCGCCAGTTATAAACGCACAGAAATGTCCAGACCAGGAGCACCGCCATCGCGCCGAGCGCCAGCCAGGCTGGCCAGTGTCTCGGATGCGGATAGATGAGCGCGAGATCGGTCGGCCAGAATAATTTGGCGGTGTAACTCGCGTAGGCCAGCACGGCATTCGCGAGTCGTTCGCCCACCGGCAACCCCGCCACCGCCCCGGCCCCGGCTTGGACAATATAAGTCGCGAGGCTCCCCGAAATCGCCAAGGCAAAAAACGGGGCTTTTTCCAGCACCAAGCGGCCCATGGGCACCGGCCGGCAGCCTGCCACGCCGGGGCTGGCAGTCGCCGCCTGAAAATTGGCGATGCGGTTGAGCGGCCAGAGATCCAGCAGCAGCAGCACGCACGGCAGGGTGACCGCCATCGGTTTGCTCATCAGGCTGCAGGCGCAAAATATCAAAGCCGCGACATAAAACCAAGCCGCGCCGCGGCCCGGATATTTCATGTCTGTTTGGGCAGCTGCAGGCGAAACTGGCGTACTGCAGGTTTCCAAACCTGCTGCGTCTGTGATTTCCAAAACGGCAGGACCTGAAACATGCGCAGCGTTCGCGGGTTTCGGAGACCGCGATAAACCAGAGTTGAGTGTCTGCGGCATGCGGTAGCACCTCCCCGCGCGGCGCGCATAGCCCAGATAAGCCAGAAGCGCAAGCAACCAGAAAAATGCGCACAAAACGTCCTTGCGTTCCGCCGCCCAGGCGACGGATTCAACATGGAGCGGATGCCAGGCAAACAACGCCGCCACAAATGCGCTGCGCCAGAATGCGCCGGTCGCGCCGCGCAAAAAGACGAACAGCAGCAGTGTGTTTGCGACGTGATAGAGCAGGTTGACCAGATGATGGCCACCGGCACCGACCCCAAACAGCGTGCAGTCCAATTGATGCGACAGCCAGGTGAGCGGATGCCAATTCGCCTGCTCACTGGTGGTGAATGCCCAAACGAAATTCGTGGCGCTCAGGCCCGAGTTAACATGAGTGTTACTGATGATGTATTGTTCATCGTCGAATTGGATGAAAGGATGCCGGGTAATGGGCCAGTAAAGCGCCGCTGTACCCAGCGCCAGCACGAGGCACATTAGCGCGAAGCGCAGTTGGCCGGCTGGCGCGTCGGTCACGGCGGTTTCAGAATTCGCTGAACTCATGCTGGCGGCGGTTGAACCGGCAGGTTTCCGTGTAGCCGACACTCCGGGCCAGGGCAATGGCTTCGGCAAAATTCAGGCCGACTTCCCCGGGGGCGTGCGCGTCCGAACCGAAGGTGATGGGGACTTGTTTGCGCCGCGCGAGTTCGAGCAGTTCGACGCAAGGATAGATTTCGCGGCAATCCTTGCGCAGGCCGGCCGTGTTCAACTCAATGGCACAGCCAGCCGAGGCGGCGGCATTGATAAAATCCCGGTACAGGGGCCGGCAATCCTGCCGGGGCCGAATGCCGAATTTCTTAGGCAGATCCGCATGGCCGATGATCTGGAACAGTCGGGATTTCACTGCCTGCGTGAGCCGCGCAAAATATGCGGACCATACTTCAAAGGGGTCGCGCTGCTTCCATTCCGACAGCTTCGCGGGATTATCAATGTCCCAGGAACCGGACACATAATGGACAGAGCCAATGAAATAATCCCACGGATGTCGCGTGGCGAGTTTGCGAATCCAGCCCTCCTGGCCTGGCAAATAATCCACTTCGAGCCCCAGCCGAATGGTCAATTGCGGGAATTTTCGCTGCGCCAATCGAACTTTGGCCACATATTCGTCCAGTTGGCTGATGGACATCCGCCAATCATCAAAATTGTCCTTCGCCATGGGGGAGTGGTCAGTGAAACCGATTTCGTCCAAGCCAGTTTCCACGGCGCGGCGGGCGTACTCCACCGGTTCGCCCACGGCATGGTGGCAAAGCGGCGTGTGCATGTGATAATCGGCGGGCAATTGCATGACCGTCAGTCTTGCGTTTCACGTCTGAAGTTTCAAGCGTGGAATCTCGGCCCGGCGCCATCCGGGCGCGTTTAACCGTGATAGATCCCCGTTATGTGAATGATCCTCCGGTTAATCCGGTCCTGAGCATTTCAAGAAGACAGCGAACTCCTATCCCTTTCCGCATCCGGATTCGGAATCGGCAAAGGGCCGGCGAACGACGAGGCAAAGAAGTCCGCCGCCACACACTTTCAAGCCGTCAAAAGCTCCGCTTCGCGCTCGCGGAAATATGTGGCGGTCTGGCGCACCATTTCGTCCAGCAGCTTTTTGTCCGGCTTGCCGTGCATGGCGGGATACGGATCGCCGCCCGGACCCAGTGGTTCAGGGGTGACATAGTGTCCCTTGGTGTTGAAGCCAATCAGATACAAGGCCATGATGATGGCGTCCAAGTCCATCGCGCCTTCGCCCAAGGCGCAGCGATTGCTGTCGGCCAGGTGCAGGTTGACCAACTGGCTGCCGGCGTCCAGCAAGGCCGCGCCAATGTGCGCTTCCTCGGATTGCATATGGTACACGTCGCCATTTATGTGGCTGATGCCGCGATGACCGACGGCGGCGACGTACTTCTTCGCGTCGGCAATCGTGTGGACCAAACTGACCTCGGCAGAACGTATCGGCTCGATGGCGGCCTTGATTTCATGCTGGACAAACAAGTCGGCGACCAAGCGCAACGTTGACACGCTGCGGTCGAATTCCGTCTGGTCATAGGCATTCGGCCTGCCGACTGCGCCCGGCACCACCAGGATATAATCCGCGCCGAGCTGGCCGGCGAATTCCAGCTCGCGTTTCAAGTAATCCACCGCGGCCTGCCGTTGAATGCCGCGGTTGCTGGAGAGATCGTTATCCGCGGAAAACATGCCGCAGATGCCGCCGACCTTGAGGCCGTGGTCGCCCAGGATTCTTTTGGTTTCGGTGACTTTATAGCCCAAATCGGGTCCGTAATGATTGCCATGCAGTTCGATATACCTGATGCCGTGCATTTCCAGCCGCGCCGCCGAATCCGCCAGCGGCTCGAGGCCGAAGCCCCAGTTGCTCCAGGAAAAATTCAGCCTGGTTTTCAGTTTCGCTGGCTGTCTCTTTTTCAATTCGAGAAATGCCTGCCGGATTTGTTCAGTTTTGATTTCGCAGTTTTGTTTTTTCATAATTGTTTTGAGCGTAAGGTTTGACTGCATTTGAGCCAACGCGAAAATGGCCTTCCGTTATGCTGCCGGATTTGAGGGTGAGATAAAAATCTGCCACAACATTCTTGCTGATGTCGTCCGGCGGGCTGACCTGCTGGTTGACAAATAGCACATTTCCCAGCCCACCCTCGGCCACTCCGCCGCGGCAATGGAATCGTTGTAGCGGCTCGAATTCAACCCGGAGTCCCGCGCCGGCCGCGGTGGCCAGGCTGGCCCAATTGCAATCGTATTTGGTCGAGTTGAAATCGAAGGCGTCGGCGCGGTCCATCCGCGTAAGCGGAACATTCATCGACTCGGGGGTGGCGGTGCCGGTGGGCCGGCCAATGTGCAGCGCCGGGTACATCGTCCAGCGCGCGGCCCGGTCCCAAGAAAAATGATCGCAATCCTTGGGCAGATCAAAAGCCCAGCCCAGTTCCTGCACATCGGCGTTGGGTCCACTCCATCCGAGACGGTAGGAGAACTCGCCGTTGGCATACTGCGCCTGAAGTTTGCCGACAACCTGCGAATTGGTGCCGCCGATTACGTCCGCTGTCAATTGCTGGAATTGAGCCAGCATGGTGGCGGAAGCCGGCTCGACTACGAGGTTGGCCAAATGCGCGTGGAAGCGAGTCGTTTCCTGCCACAATTTTGGCACATGGTGTGTGACGCGGGTCACCAAGTTGAAACGCGGGATCCGCAAACCGTCGGGCAAAATCGGGTTCATGCCTGACAATTCCGGCATTTCTTTCAGGACGAAACTGTGGCCGACCACATGGTTTCCATTGGGATGAATGAATTCAATTTCAAGCGCCTCCGCCTTGGCCAGCTTGCCCGCGGGCAAAGCCAGTTGCGCCTGGCCGCTGCTCGACGGACGCTGGCTGACGACGCTCTTTCCGGAAGCAATTGGTTTGCCTCCTTTCAGCAATTCCCACGACATTTTCAAACTGGAAAGTTCGGTGAAGGAATAACGATTCGTCACCGGGAAGGACACCCTGTCATCGGAAGCTGCCAAAGTATTGCCTATTTGGATGGGCGAATAAACCATTTTGACCTCGTAAAGCGATGGACGCGGGTTGCGGAAGCCGTCCACCAGGCCCTTGATCTTGAGCAGATTGATCCCGGTTTCTGGGAAATAATAATAAAGCTTGGTGGGACAATGATCGGCAACGGCGCGATCCTGCCATTCAAACGGGAAGAGGCCCGGCACCGTATCGTATTTCAGGCAGGCGTCCCACTCTCTTTGCAATACCGGCCCCCAACGCTCGTACATGCCGGCGTCGGCGGCCAGCCGGATATCCCAGGTGTTAGGATTCTCCAGGTGAATGTGCGGCCGGCCCGTGGCGCGGGAGTGTTCATCCGCCTTGGCAAAAGATGACGGGGGGGAATAGTGCGAATCGTCAAACTCCACGTGGTATTTCTCGCCATCAAAGCAGGACACATTGCGGGGTCGGGTCGGGTCGAGCTGCTTTACCAGATCGGCGACCACCTGGAGGTTTTGACCGGCCTTGTTTTCATTGCCAATCGTCCAAGCGATGACGGACGGATGATTTTTGTCGCGGCGGACGGTTTCGCGTGCCCGTTGTTCAAAGGCTGGTTTGGTCCGTGGATCATCAGTTGGACACCAGCAATACGGCAATTCGTCCACCACGTACATTCCCAGTTGATCGCACAGGTCGTAGAAGCCCGCGCCATAGGGATAATGGCTCGTGCGGATGGCGTTGATGTTGGCGGACTTCATCAGCGTGATGTCCTTGAGCCACAGCTCCGGTCCGACGGCTGTGCCTTCCGTTGGAAACACGTCGTGCCGGCAAACGCCGGCAAGTTTGACCGGAACACCATTGACCAGCAACACAGCGTTCCTGATGGTCACTTCACGGACGCCGATGTTTTTGGAGACGGTTTCCGTCGTCTTGCCGCCGGCGTCCTTCAGTTCCAAGGTGAGCTGATACAGATTGGGAAATTCCGCCGACCACAACTTCGGATGCTCGACGACTTGGACCAAAGTTGCATGGCCGCTTGCAACCGTGGCGAGAACGTCGCCCTTGACGCCGGCCAAATGCATGGAGAGGCTCGCCGCATCATCCCCGGCCACGTCGGCCAGCACTTTGACCTCTCCGCGATTTCCCTCCAATAGGCGCGTCTGCACTGTGACGTCAGCCATGTGCCTCTTGGGCACGGAAAACAATTTGACGGTGCGATACACTCCGCCGAGGAAAAAATAATCGCCGCTGTCGAGATCGGACGAGCGGGTATTCTTGGTCACGCGCAGTGCCAGCAGATTCTTGCCGCCGAATTTAACCTGCGGCGTCAGGTCCACTTGAAACGCGGTCCAGCCGCTTTCGTGATAATTCTCGCGACCCCAGCTCGGCTCGTCCACTGCCACCGGGTTTCCGTTGAGCCAGAATTCCGCGCCGTTCTGAACGCCATCGAAAGCCAGCCGCACCTCACGACCGGCCCATGACGCAGGCACCTCGAACCATAACCGGTAGGAGCCCGAGGCATTATCGGGTTGGTCGTAGGTCGCCGGCGAAAGTCCGGCCATTTCCCAATTGCCGGGAACCGCCAAATCCACCCAGCCTTTTTCCAAATAATCAGTTTTTTGGACCGGCTCCAAAGCGATGGGAAGCTGCACAGCCATCGGTTGATCGCCATTTGCGGATATGGCTGCATAACCTCCGGGCTGCTTCAGTTGGAAACGCCAAATTCCATCGAGGGACTTTACGTGGTCCGACTCACTCGGAATCTCCGCGGCCGGGGAGGTAAAGCTGGAGGCAGCCAGGAACCAGACGGCAGCGAGACAGCCAAGGATTCGCGATCCTCGGCCATGTTGTTGGCGCGCCGCGAAGGCGGAAGGGCTGGCGCAGTCCAAGACGAGGGTGCGAACAATTGGGATTTTCGTGTACGCGATGCGTCTGGAGTGCGGGGCGTTCACCGCCGCTTTCGCACGCGCGGCATGCCAACGAATCCACGAAACCCCTCGCCCGCTCGAAAGCGGTGCTGAAGCCACCGCACTCCAACCGCTGGCGCGACTGTCGTGCATGCTCGGTTTCGCGAAGCCTCCTGGACTGCGTGTCCCGAGGTATCGGGACCGCTTTTGGGACGGCAGTGGATATGGGAATAAAAACGCAACCCGCTGATTCGGCCTTCGGCCTTCGGATTTCTCTCGGCTTTCGGATTTCGAACTTCGGGCTTCAGCTTGGCAAATATTCGTCATCGTGTTCTTTCGTTTAATTATCATTCAATGATGGCCGGATTCTTATCGGATGGTCATTCTCACCAAGGCTGCACATGTAGCGGGAATTTTCAATGAAAATTGGCCGGACCCACCGGTTTTCAGTGGAGTCCATTCACCATGCCACGGTGCGTTATTGGTAATCGTGCCACCGCCCAGGGTCATGCCGCTGGTTGCCCCGGCATCGCCGGTGGGTGCCGTTAGAAACATCGCCTCAGCCCGGCTGAACGAATAACCGGCTGGCGCAATCGTCAGCGCCGCATCCCGCGCGCCGGCTCCGTGTTCCTTGTTGATCACGGTAGCGCAAAGAACGGCCGCATCTCCAACGGCATAGGCGCTAAAATTGAGGCCGTCCGGGTTGGAAACCGCCACCGGTTCCACACCGCCCTGGCTGCCCAGTTCAAATGCCTTGATCCCGTATGCCTTGGGGTTGATCTGGCAACTCTGGGAAGCGGCGTCAAAATACACCGTATCTGTCTTAAGCCATTCGGTGTTGTGGAAATTGACGCCGACACAGCCGCGCGCCGCCCACCAATGCAAGTACTCCAGGGCCCAAAGTGCCGTGGCGAATGAGTCGCTCGCATTTTCAATTCCTTTGAGGTAATCGTTCGCTTCGGTCAACCGATAGGGCAAACCATATTTCTGCACCGGCGCCAACGTCGCTTCATAAAAAGCCGGGTATTTGACGGCCACCCAGTTGGTGGACAAAATGTTGTCTATGGCGGTTTGAACCGGTAACTTCTCGGGACCTTCGCCGATGAAAGGCCTTCCGCCGACGTAGTAATGTTGCGTTATGAGCGACACCATTCCAGAATGAGCTTGCCCCATCGCAAATGTAGCAGCCCAAGATCGGCCCGCCGCGTCGGGCCCGGCAAATTTTGCTTCGGGCACAACGTTCAGTATCCACGCGGCTAACAATCTCCAATTGTAGAGATAGCACGCGTAATTCGTAATGGCCGGGTCCGTGCCCATGCCGAATGGCGGATAAAGATAGCGCTTTACATCGGGTTCGTTGCCGAGGGCAAAGTATTCCAACAACGGCTGATAATGACCCCAAATGTAGCGGGCGGTGGCGGCGTTGGTGGCGCTGTTTCCGTTCAGCAAGGGCAAGGAGTAAATCACCTTGACGCCGGCCGCTTTGGCGAAGGCAAATAGGTTATCTATGGCAACGCGATCAGGAACCGCGGCATTGGTGCCTTCCACCGTGGTTCCACCCAGGCGCAAGTTATGAAGGCCGCTGTTTTTGAACAGGGTGACGAGTTGTCTATTGGTTGCACAGAACAGATACCCGGGCACTCCGCCATGACCGGGCATTTCCGCCACCGCGCCAAAACTCAAGCCGCTGAAATCCGCCGGAATCGCCGGGCCGGGTGAATTGGTGATGGTGACGGTGACCGACATGGGCGAGGCTGAAACTGGTCCAACCAGCCCCACCGTGAGCAGCACTGCCAGCAGCACTTTAAAAGGATGGAACAGCGCCAGAGGGCGGGCGCAGTCCAAGTCGCTGGTGCGAACAATGGGGATTTCCGTGTGCGCGAAGCGTCTGGAGTGCGGCGCGTTTACCGCCGCCTTCGCACGCGCGGCATGCCACCGGATCCACGAAACCCTTCGCCCGCTCGAAAGCGGTGCTGAAGCCACCGCACTCAAAACGCTAACGCGACTGTCGTGCATGCTCAGTTTCGCAAAGCGGCTTGGACTGCGTGTCCCGAGGCATCGGGACCGCTTTTTGGACGCCAACGAATTTGAGAATAAAACCACACCAACCGGCTGATTCGGCCTTCGGATTTCAGGTTTGCAAGTATTTGTCATTTGCCATTTTGATCATTGCTCCATGACGATGGCGGCGGAGCGGGAGGGAATCTGAAGCGCTCCCGTGGTCGGGCGGGCGTCCGGTTCTTCCGGCGTGGCCACGACCAGTTTCCCGGGATTGGGCAACTCGACCGTGGCGGAAATGGGCTTGGAGAATTCCTGATTGACGACCACCACCGCGCGCTTGCCGGCGGCCGTGGTGAAGACAGAATACCGATGCGCCCCGTCGGCGCTTACCTGCGCGCCCAGCGTGTCCCGAAAATCGCCGGCCCACACATAGGCCTTATACTTCCGGCGCAGCGTGTCTATCTTCCTGCCGTAAGCCATGGTCAGCGGAAAGTCGCTCAAGTGGCCCTTGTAATAAAACGGCTCGTATTGAATAACATAGCGATACAGCAAAATAAGGTTGAGTTGCTCGCGGTCATCGAAACCGCTGACGCCGGCCAGCATCACGCAGTGAGAATCAACATATTGACAAATCGGCGTTCCAGTGACGCCGGTCTCGGAAATCGGAAAATACTGCATCAGCCAGTCCTGCGGTCCTTCGCCGGAAAAAACGAACTCAGGGCTTGCCTTGTCGGCGGCGGCGCGCAGTTGCGCCGACAGCGGCAGATCGCCGCCGTACACGTAACCGGGCGGCGCGTAGCCGTGGTTGGATGACCACGAGTAAAGCACGCCGGCGTGATGGCACACTTCATCCCACATCCAGCCCTCGGAGCCCAAAGCGAGGATCTTGTCAAATTCCTTCCCCGCGACGTCGCGATACCCCGGGTCCAGAAAATCCATGACCGCCCGGCGGTGCAGCCCAATGCCAGCCAACTGTGTCGGCGTCACGTAAGCGTAGCCGCCCTGTTCTGAACGCTTGCCGTTTCGTTCAGTGCATTCGTATTCGTATAACTTGTTTGAATACCAGGCGGTCGTCAGGTCGGCCCAATTCAGTTTGCCGAACAAAATGACCTTTACTCCCCTGGCTTGGACGTGGGCAATGGCGTCGTGGAATTGCTGCCAGGTGCCCAGCCCCGGATCAGTGTCCTGCACGGGATCACCACCATCCTGCCCGCCCTTGTTCCAGCCCACCAACTGGACGGCCGCGACGCCGTTGCTGGCATATTCTTCGCCATAAGCCACAAAGTTGGTATACGGAATAGTGAAGTCATCTTCCGTAGTGTTCATCCGCAGCATTGCCCACGAATGGACCTCCTTGGTCCAGGCAGGCAGATGCGGCTCCTTGAACCACGTGCCGCGCCATTCCTTGTAGCAGTCAACGCCCGCGTGCCAGTCGCCTTGATACCCTTGAAGTACCACCGGAACCAACTCCGCCCTCGTGTGAGGATGGACATAAACAAAATGACTCGCGCGAAACTCAAGGCGGGCCGAGTTTTCCGCCGCCTGGGAGTCAGGCCGCGGCTCAAAGACAAAATTGAGCAAATAAGGCTGGGTGGGATCGCGCATCTCGACATACAACCCTTCGTTAGCGGATTGAATCAAGCAGAAGAGGCTTTGCTTGGACATGACGGTTGCCCCCCGCGAAACTTCCTGTGACGCCAGATTACCATAAAAGCTGTGCCGACTCTGCATGGGCGGGGCTCCGGCTGGAGCACTGAGATCGCCCAGACAAGGAAAATCCACGGTCGAGATCAACTGCGCCGAATCGTTTTGCACCGCGGCCGCGAACGTTAGCCCGCCATTCGTCAGGGAGACATTGGCTATCAGCGTCACCGGCAGAACGCCGCCTCGCTCGCTGACGAGATCCTTCCATTGCAGACGAAGCTCGTGGTCCGAAATCTTTTTGACTTCCACCGCGTGCTGCTTCCGGCCCAGAACAAAATTGTCCCGATGATCCGCCAAGGGGGCGTTCAAGCGGAAAGACACGCCGAATTCGGGCCGGCGTTCCATGGCCCAATGCGTGGACTCATTCTCCAGCCGCGTCAAGGCGCCCGAATCCCTGTCAAAACTGACGGCCAATGAATGATCCTGCAATGTGACTTCGCCCGCCAGCGCCGCTGCACCGGCTAAAAGCGTCACCGCAAACAAAGCCGCCACCATGTGCGGCAAAACAATGTTTTTCATGTGCTTGATTCGAGATGATGACGTTTTCATTCAATGGGGGAGCATTGAGCGCCAGCGTTGGTATAAATCAACGCCATTTTGCCAACTGCCGCGGTAACAGCGCAGGACTATGGGTGTCAGGGTCATTTTTGAATTTGGCGGGGCGAAAACAAAGTGACAAAACCGGAATTCCAAGTGCACCGGAAAGCCGGAAATCTCATCCCCCGGCGGAACCAGATTGTTTGCCGTGGAAAGCAGTCCCGGATGCAGCTCAAAGGTGTATTGCAGACGGTAAGCCATACCGGGTTTGTCGATTTGAGCGTAAAGACCTTCGCCGGGCGCTTGAATAAGGCAGAACCTGCTTGGCTGGGCTTCGAGAGTCTTGGTGGGATAATTAACCCCCCAGTAACCCTTTTCGTTGCGGAAATGCGGGTAAACTTCGTTTGTCTGGAGATGGTCAACGCCGCCATTTCCCACCGTTTGCGCCGCCAGCGACGAATCGCGCGAGGGCGGATTAAAGTCGCCAAAATAAGGATAATCAATCGTTTCAACTGTAAGCGACGAGTTATTTTTCAACGTTCCGCCAAAGGTCAGCGAGCCGTTTGTCAACGTGACCTCCGCCGTCAGAATCATCCGCAGGACGCCGCCGTTTTCGCTGACTAAATTTTGCCATTGGAACTCGATCTCATTGGCTGAGATCTTTTTGACTTCCACCGCACGTTGTTTTTGGCCGAAAACGGGATTATAGCGGCGATGGGGCAGCGGGGCGAAAAGTCTGAACGAAACTCCCAGCTCCGGCCGCCGTTCAATGATCCAATGCCCGGATTTATCCTCGAACCTCGTCAGCGCGGCCGAATCCGCATCAAAGGCTACACGCACTGAATTGTCTTCCAGCACCACTTCGCCGGCCTGGGCGCGCGGCGACAAAAAGCCGGAAACAAGGCAAAGCGCCGCGACAATCCGCGTCGAGATCAAAAGCCATTCGTTTATGAATTGCATATCAGTATTGTTCCAGGACGACGGAGCCGGAGCGCGCCCGTCCCGGGCGCAGCATTCGCACAATTACAGAGCCGCTGGCAATAATGTGAAGACGCTGGGCGCTTCGGCGCGCCGCGAAGTCGGGATGGCTGGCGCAGTTCAAGACGACTTCGCGCCAGTTGTGAATCACCCGAATGCGCGACAGCGCCTTGGAGTGCGGTGGTCTTCCACCGCTTTTCGGTGTAAATACTGCGATTATCGCTGGAACGCACCTTGGAGTAAGTCCGTTGCTGCGGCCCGGGACGGCCGCGCTCCATATCGCACAAACGGGCCACGCCATCATTCATATTGCAGTCCTTCCATGCGGGACCGACGCCAGCGAGAATCTCACCCACCAGGAATCGCCGCTTTGTTCAACCGTGTTTCCCGGGCATTTCCCGTTGACCAGAACTCTGGCCGCGCCGGGTTGCTGTTCAAAAGGCCCGAGACGCATGACCACCGGTCCGACTTCCTGGCTCGCGGCAATCTCCAACTTCATCCGCCCGCCGGAGCGCGCCAGTTTGTAACGCAAGGTCGCCGTCTCTAATCTGAAGGGCACCCCGCAATGATTATGGATTTTCGGCACACTCCCGGTCTTATGGTCCATTGGCAGCGTCAGACATTTTCTGGCGGCCGTCTGGCTGGCCGGATCCCCAAAGGCCAGATTCTGAAGTGCAATCAGGATTGGCAGGACAGCCATCCGCGCCTTCAGCTTTCCGAGTGTGGGTAATGGGGAATCTGCCATCAACATCGGTTACGCTTTCTTGGGCATGTTGGGGTGGTTTGGACCGAAATGTTTCAGAATTACCATGGGCTGGAATTGGCTGTGATTGGAAATGACCACCCCTTCTTTGGCGGCGGCTTCGCTGACGAAGTATTCATCGTTACTGGCCTGGCCGAACCGCAGCATCACGGAAGCTTCCGCGTCATAGACTCCAAATTTCCCATGTCCCTGAATGATGATGCAGCCATAAGCCGCGCCATCCTTCACTTTCACCGTCTGACCGGGGTGGAGGGTCAATTCTTTGGCGGCAATATAATCGTTGGCATAGACCACCCATTTCTCTACGTGATGTTCATCGGAATGCGGACAGAGAACGGGCTTGCGGAAGTAATGCTTCTTGTAGTTTGGGTCAATGTTCTGCGCCGCCTTTGGGGTGTTGATCTCCACCGGTGCCGCGTCCAGGTAAATGTGGCCATGGTCTTTTAGCACCAGGCCAGACAGGATTTTCATCAGTGTTGATTTGCCGGCGCCATTTTCTCCCATGACGGCATGTACTTCTCCGCGCGCCACCTCCAAGCGCACCTGATCCAGCGCCGGCACCCCCGAAAAGGACTTGGAGATGCCTTCCATTTTCAACACCGGAATCCCCGGAATATTTGAGGCTGTGGGCATCTGCTAGGTCAGAACAATATCAATTCTCCTGAACCGGTGGGCGGTTCATGGGGAAGGGCTCGAGCTGAATGATCGATTTGGCAACTAAACCAAACTGGTGACATGTCTGAGTGTCGCAAAACCTGAATGCACTGTCATTAAGGGTTTGCGTTTTTTTCGTTGCGGTTTTGCGACAGAATCGGGTCCCCCCGGGTGGACAATGATGAAATCGTTTGCGAACTGTCCGATCCGCCCGTGAGCAGTGTGGCCCAGCACCGTGCGCATCGGCTACGAAGCGGCGGCGTTGCTGGAGCGCATGATGGCAGGAGAGCCGGCGCCAAAGCAGCCGGTTTTGATTCCCCCACAGGGCGTGGTCGTCCTCCGTTCCACCGACCTGCTGGTGATGGATGACCGCCACCTCGCGGCCGGGGCGCGCTATCTGCGCGAACACGCCTTTGAACCAGTCACGTTAAATGATGCCGCCCGCGCAGCCGGAATGTCGCGGAGAGTTTTTGAACGGCGGTTTGCCAAGCAGATGGGGCGCGCGCCCAAGGCGGAAGTGTTTCGGCTGCGCCTGGAGCGGGCCAAGTCGCTGCTGGCCAATACCAACTGGTCCCTTGCCCAAATCGCGGAGCGAACCGGATTCAAGTATGGCGGCTATCTGCACGCGGTCTTCAGCGACAAGCCGGGGATTAAGCCGGGACAATTCCGTAGGGAAGCGATGGCGGAATCAACCGCTTACCCGCCATTGCAGCGTGGCCGCGGGAGAAATAGCCGGCATTCCGAAATCCGAATCCCCGAAATCCGAAAGAAAACCTAAATTCTGCGGTAAACCCGAATTCCGAATTGGATTTAAACTCGTTTCAGCTTCGCAATGCCGGCGGCGAGCCGGTGACCCGCGGCTTGGCGGGTCAATTCCTTCGCCACTTGGGCGATTACTTGGCGCCAGTCGCCGCGGCGCGGCTGTCGAAAAAGCCGCATAGTGGGATACCAAGGAGTTCGTTCACAGAATTGTGCAAACCATCGCCAATCCGCCGCGAACTGAACCATGGTCCACACCGGTTTGCCCAGCGCGCCGGCCAAATGCGCCACGGAAGTGTCCACGGAAATGACCAGGTCCATTTCTGAAACCATCGTGGCCGTGGCCAGATAATCGCCAAAATCACCCAGTTTCGTCAAATTCGGAAATTCTGTCAGCGTGGCGGCGTCGCGCTCAGGAACGGGCATTTGCAGGCTGTAAAACGAAACCTCAGGCACCGCCAGCACCGGCGCCAGCAGGGCCAATGGCACAGAGCGATTGGCGTCGTCTCGATGGGTGGGGCTGCCGGCCCATACGAGCCCGACTTTAATATTTCCCCCAAGAGCCGCGAGCGGTCGCTTGGCGGACGGGGCAATGAGATAAGGCACGTCGCCAGGGATGTTATCCAAGGCGATGTTCAGCAGTCCCGGGAGGCTGATGACCGATGCATAAGAATCGAAGGGCGGGATCTCTTCGCCGAAGGCGATGACCTGGTCCGCCACGCCGGAAAGGGTGAACAGCGTCTTGAGTTCCGGCCGGCATTCCAGAATTACGCGAGCGCAACGGTGGCGGGCTAGCTTGGCATAACGCGCGCTCTGGATGCCGTCGCCAAAACCTTGCTCGGCGTGGAGAAACAAAGTTTTTCCGGGGAGGGGCTGGCCCGCCCAGCGTTCCGGCGCGAACTCACGGCGTTTAAGCGTGACCCAACGGATTTCGTAGTCGCGAAAACCTTCTGCCAGCCGGCCGGCGGTCAGCAGTGAAATGGACCGGCCCTGCAACGCCAGCAGATAGCGGGGATTCAATGCCAGCGCGCGGTCGTAAGCGTCAATGGATTCCTCCGCGCGGTTCAATTCCTTGAGGCATTTGCCTAGGTTATTCCAGCTTTCCACATCGCGCGGATTCAATTCCACCGCGCGCTGAAACGCCGCGGCGGCGCGCTCCACTTCGTCCAGGCAATAAACCGCGTTACCCAGCCCATAAAAGTGATTCGCCCGACCGGGTTCCAATTCGGTGGCGCGGGTAAAATAGCGGGCTGCCCGCGCGGGATCGCCCAGCTTTTGCCACACGACGCCCAAGCCGCTGATTATCCGGGCGTCCCCGGGTTGCAGCCGGGCGGCGCGCTCCAGCCATTCGGCCGCTTCGGTTTCACGTCTTGTCTGATGCAGCACCATGCCCAATAGAAAAAAAAACTGGGCGTCCGCCAAACCGGATTGAGCCAGCTCGCGGCAAAGCGTCTCCGCTTCCTGGTGCCTTCCGGCATTGTGCGCGGCGAACGCCAGTTTCAAAATGTTTTCAGAATGATCCATCGCGGCGGCGGCAGCTTAAAACGCGGCGCGCACGTTGGCAAACCAGTAAAACAACCGCGAGAACACGCTGGTTAATTGGCCGGATTTTTAGTTTCCTCTGGCCGTGCATTTTTTGAATCTGACGCTGGCCGTCCTCGCCACCTTAAGTTGCCTCCTGCAGCTCTGGCAATGGCTGGCGACGCGAAGTTTCCCGCTGCACGAAAAAGCTCCCCTGAGTGGCTTTGCGCCCGCGATTTCCATTTTAAAGCCACTCAAAGGATGCGACGAATCCACCGCTGCGTCGCTCCGGAGCTGGTGCCGGCAAATCTATGCCGGCCCCACAGAAATCTTGTTCGGCGTGGCTGATACCGGGGATCCCGCCTGCGAACTCGTCCGCCGCGTGATCGCTGAAAACCCCGGTTGTCAGGCGCGGCTGATCGTGTGCGAGCACTTGACCGGCGCGAATGCCAAAGTGGCCAAACTTGCCCAACTGCAAATGCTGGCGGCGCATGAGCTGATCCTCATCAGCGACGCTGATGTGCGTGTGCCGCCGGATTTTCTCGACAATTTCGCGGCCCCCCTGCGCGATGAAAAAACCGCGCTCGTGAATTGTTTTTACCTCCTGGCCAATCCTGCGACCAAAGCGATGCAATGCGAAGCCGTGGCCATCAACGCCGACTTCTGGAGCCAAGTTTTACAGTCGCAAACATTGCATCCGCTCGATTTCGCGCTTGGGGCGGCAATTCTCGTCCGGCGTCGTGCGCTCGATGAAATCGGCGGTTTCGCTTGGCTCGCCAATTTTCTGGCGGACGATTATCAACTCGGGCGGCGCATTGCCCGGAACGGCCATCAAATCGCGCTTAGTCCGGTGGTGGTGGAATGCTGGGATTCGCGGAAAAACTGGCGGCAGGTGTGGAAACACCAGCTTCGGTGGGCGCGCACGATCCGCGTCTGCCAGCCGGCACCCTGGTTTTTCAGCTGCTTGTCGAACGCCAGCTTGTGGCCGGGTTTGTGGCTGGCCGCCGCCGCGGTTTCGGGAAGCTTTTTGCGTGTGGCACCCGTTGCCGGCGGTTTTCTGCTGCTGCGAATACTGCTCGCACGGAATTTGCAACGCCGTTTCACGCTGGAGCGGCGACTCGTTTCTCCCTTCTGGCTGACGTTGGTGAAGGATCTTTTACAGGCGGCGATCTGGCTGGCCTCATTTCTCGGCGGTACGGTTGAATGGCGGGGCCGAAAAATGAAGGTGCGCCGGGATGGAATCCTGATGGACATTTGACCTCACGGGGACCTGAGCTCGGTAGCAGGCCAGAGTTAGCGGTTCAGCGCAGAAATCTATTGCGGCATTCTCAGTCAGAATTGCATTTTGCAATGTTCCTCTGTGTCTTGTTCTTGGGCAATTGCCTCAATGTCAGCCACGTTGACCAGCATTCAAAATCCGAAGCTCGAACTTCCGCTGGCCGAGAGAAGATCCGATGAAAGAAAGCGGAATCTAAGATTGGTGCGAAGATCCACCTCTATTATTCAGATCGGTGAAGGCTCCGTTCGGAATTCAAATTTCGGCTTTCCCTTCGAACTTCGGGGATTGGAATTTCGGATTTCTGGTATAAGCGCACTGGCGCGACTTATGCTTTAGGTTAAGCATGACGAACACCGATTTCATAGTGCGCGACAAAGGTGGGGCGACTCACCCTTGGGTCAGGGCGACGGAAATCCAATTTCGGGCCGTTGACGGAATGTTTATTCTGGCTTTTCTGGCTGCGTTCGTGGGCTTGGTTTTCCTGTTGTCGAAGTAAACCAGTTGGGCACGGGATTAACCAATATAGGATGGCGGCGCTCTGCCGAGACGCAGCTACGTTGAAGTAAAACAGCTTCAGGGAACACATAAACCGCCGCCGCAGGCAAATTCATTTTGCCTTCGTCGGCGGTTGGGTTTTTATGGACGGTTGATTCGTGGCCTTGGTTTTGAACGCCGACCGCAGCAACCAGTGGTGCTTGAGGCCTTGAATGAAGCTGTCCGCGTCCGCCACCGTTTTCGAAATCCCCCAAAGCAGGTTGGAATTTGCCTGCACTTGAGCATTTAGATTGCTGGTGATGTCCGCCAAATTGATGAGCGTGAGCCCGATTTGTCCGGTCAGCACATCCAAGTTAGTGTCCACGTTTGCGAGCAACAGGTTGGCATTGGTCAACGCGCCTTCCAATTGTAACGAGGCATTCCTGCCGAGCACCCAGTCGCCGAGAGCGCCCGGGCCGCGCAAATCGCCGCTGATGGCCGCAAAATTCGCGACGAGCGGATGCGCGGCGGCAATGACCACGTTCAGGTTTGAGGTGGCATTCGCCGCGTTGTTCAGCACGGCGGTGAGCTGGTTCGTCAGCGCCAGCACATTCGGGAGTGCCGCCTTCACCTGCGCGACCATGGCCTGTAACTCGTCGGAAATGTCGGGCGATTCCTCGGCGGGCAATTCATAGGCGTTGCTGGCTACCAGGTAATCGAATTTTTGATAACGCTGCCCGGATTCATCCCAAACGCCAACAAGGTGCCGGTGAATGTCCGTAATATGAAACGCGATCAGCGATTCGGGCTTCATGGCGGCGATTCGCGTAAGATTGGACTGGACCAGCGAAGTGGTCCAGGCGCGGAAAACGAGGTTGGAGCTGGCGTCGAAGATGTTTTCGGCCAGCCGCCAATCGTCGGGATTCGACAACTTTTGCGCCTGTGCCAGCGAGAGGGTTTGTGGTGAACGGGTGCTGTAAATACCGAAGCCGTTGGTGCCGCGGGTGATAGTGAGGCCGCGCTTGCCGAGAAAGCTGGTGGAATTCAACTTCACCTCCGACCCATGACTCCACACGTAACTGTAATAAGGCACCGGCGTGGGGCCGCTGTCATTGATCTGATTGATGACAAAATCTATCCGGACGTCATGGTGGGTGCGCGGGGGTTCCGCAGAAATGCGCGTCACCACGCCGACCTGGAATCCCATCAAATACACGGGATCGCCCAGGTTTAAATCGGAGGCGCTATTGATATACGTGTAAAACTTCGCTTTCTCCAGAAACCAACCTTTGTGCTCGGCGGCATGGTAGAGGTAATAACCGAAGCCGAAGAGCAGCAAGGCGGTCGCGAGAAAAACAAACCAGCCCACCGAGCGCTCGGTTTTGGTGAGGCGCGTGCGCAGTTGCGGTGTCAGATCTTGCAGTGGCATAAAATTTCTTGCTTCAAGTTCCATCCGGTGCGGCCAGCAATTCCTTCACCGCATGGTGGCGGACAAAGTCCTCGGCCCCCCACGCGCCAAGCACGGAGAAATGCCCCTCGTGCAGCGCCGCGAACTTGCGCTGAGGATGTTGCCAAGGGTGCAGATCGTCGGTCGCTACGACCAAAGTCAGCGGGCGGCGGCCAAGAAAATCATGGCCCCGCCAGAGTTGATCCAGAAAATTCACCAGCCATTGCCGATGGCGCGCGGTCGGTCCGCCGTTGGGATTGTCCAGCAGCAGCAATTCGGGCTTGAGAGCGAGCGCCCGCGCGAGCGCCGCACGCTGGCGCCAGACCGCCGCGACATTTCCCGGCGTCACATTGGCAAACGGCGTCAGCTCCAGCAATTCCAGCAATGTTGTCACGTTGCGGGCTATCTCCGCGTCCGTGAGTTCCCGATGATAGCGCAGCGGCAGCGCGATATTATTCGCGAGGGTGAGCTGATTGAATAGCCTGCCATCCGCAAAGGTGAATCCAACACGCAAGCGTTCACTGAGTTGCGTTTCATCAAACTCCCTTGTGTTGCAACCGAATATATGGCAGGTGCCATCCACCGGCGCCATGAGGCCCGCCGCGTGCAGGAGCAGGTCGCTCTTGCCGGAATATTGCGGCCCAGCCACCACCCAGAAGTCCCCGGGCCGCACCGACCAATGCACGTTCTCCAGCACTAATCGCGATGGATCCTGTAGCGCCGCGATCGTCGCGCCGCACATTTCCAGGATGGCCGGATGGATAACCTCCTCGCTCATGTCGCAAGATAAACCACGATGAATACCGCATCAATCAGCACGCAAACGATGATTCCCTGGGTCACCGCCCTCACTGCCACGCGCGAGACATCTTCGAGACGCAGGGGCTGTGCGAGGCCATGATAACAGGTCACAATCGCGATAAAAAACCCGAACGCCAGGGTTTTTAACGCCAGCAGCACAAAGTCCAGCCACGTGAGCGACTCGGCGATTTGCTGGAAATAATCGCCTGGCGTCAGCGGCACGTTGGCTAGAAACGCGAAGAGGCAGCCGCTTGCCAGCGCGCCGAGGATGAGATAAATCGCAAGGGCAAAAACGCCCAGCGCCATGCCGATAACGCGCGGCAGGATGAGATAATGGACTGGGTCAATGCCCAGCGCCTCCAACGCCTCGACTTCTCCCAGCGCGCGGGCCGTGCCCAACTCGATGACGTTGGCCGTGCCGACCCGCGCCAGCACCAGCATCGCCGTCAGTAACGGGCCCAGTTCACGCACGACCACAATTACCATCGTCGAGCCCAAGTAGCCCGTCGCGCCCACTTTCGCCAACGCCGCCACAGTCTGGCCGATAACCAGAAATCCCAGTGCTAGTGCCACAAACAGGAACATGGGCAGCAGCGCCGCGCCCGCGCGGCGCATTTCCTGCCGGACGCGCGGGCGCATGACGCCGCGAGCCACGCCGGATTTCTTGAGGATGACACCCAAGGTGATCATCGCAAAGGCGGCCACCCCCTGGACCGTCAGAAAAAGGAGGAAAAATTGGTTTCCGAGGTAATCCGTATAAGAACGCGGGAGAGGAGCGTGGCCAAACCTCTGCAGGTTCGCCCGCTCAAATGCCTTCGCCAGATTTCCGCGCATGGCTCCAGCGTAAAACGGTTTGCCGCCGTGGTCAAAACCTTGTTTTTGACCATGTGTTTTCAGGATTTCCCGGCGGGCAGGCTGGCCGATTCCGGACCGATTCGGGACTTGCCGCGGTGCCGCGGCGACGGATATTCTGTGTCCACAAATTCCAACATTCAAAACCTGTTCCAATCACATGAAACGCTCTGAAATCAATCATGCCTACCAGGCAGCCAAGTCCTGCTTCGAGAAAAACAACTGGAAACTGCCGCCCTCGCCGCGCTGGGACATTTCGGATTTTGGCCTCGGCGAGTTCGCCAAAACGGGACTGGTGCTGTTAAATCTCGCGGAGGAGCCGGAATATTGCGAAAAGCTCATGTATTGCCGCCAGGACCAAGTGACCCCCATGCACTCCCACGCGAAGAAAAAGGAAGACATCATCTGCCGACAGGGCCGGCTGGCGATTGAGTTATGGGACGGTCATCCGGACAAGACCGCGAAGGGAAAGCCGTTTCGCATGAAGCGAAACGGGCTGGAGGTGGTGGTTCACTCGGGCGAGGTGGCGATGCTTGAGGCCGGCGAACGGGTGACGTTGACGCCGGGCCTGTATCATGCTTTTTGGGGCGCCTCAGAAGAGTGCGTCATCGGCGAGGTTTCCACGGCGAATGACGATTTGCATGACAATTACTTCGTCGATCCCGACATCGGGCGTTACCCGGGAATCACCGAGGACGAGCGCCCACTGGTGCGTTTGGTCAGCGAAAACGTATAGCGTGGCGCGTGATGCGTGGAGGAGCGCGGATTGGGACAATTCGCGGGCCGCAAATGGGAAATTTTTTTACTGCACCTCAAATGATCGCAGTTTTCCCTTGCTGGCAGGAAAGAAATTCACCATAAATAGGCACACCTTATGGCCAATTCAAACCAACTTCCCGATTACATCGTCAGCGCCACGCCCAATCCCGCGTCCAATCGCGCACCGTGGTACAAGAACACCGCGCCCACCTACGCCGGCATTTTCCTGTGGTTTGTATTCTGGCAGGATGCCGCCAGAGGCGGCGCGCCCGGCGGCACGCTCGCGCAGGGGCTCGGCTGGGCGTTGTTGAGCCTCGCTTTCGCCGCCGTGGTTTGCCATGCGCTATTCTACCTCGTGCCCGGCCTTTTCGGCATGCGCACCGGCCTGCCGTTATACATCGTGGGCACCTCCACCTTCGGCGCGACCGGCGGCTTCCTCATGCCCGGATTCCTCATGGGCGTGCTGCAGTTTGGGTGGGTCGGCGTCAATGTATTCTTTTCCTCCTTTGCCATTGGCTCGTTGTTCTATCCCGATATCAAGCCAAGCGATCCCACGATTCCGGTGGCCGTAAAGGTCATCATGGTCGTCTGGGGTGCGCTGGCCGCGTTTGTCGGCCTCAAGGGCATCAAATACGTCGCCAAGGTGGCCACGTACTTGCCGTTGATACCCTTGGTTGTCCTGCTGTGGCTCGCCGCCAAGACCATCGGCAACCTCGGCCAGTTCGACGCCGGAGCGCTCATCACTGCACAGCGACCCGTCGGCGCAAGCGACTCCCAACTAGGCCACATCGGCGTGCTGGCCGCCATGCTCACCTATGTCGTCGGCTTCTTCGCCACGGCGGGCGCGGCGGGCGTGGACTTCGGCACCAGCAGTCGGGACAAAAAAGACGTCCAGATGGGCGGGCTCGTGGGCATTGCCCTCGCCATTTTCATCACCGCCGGGCTTTCGCTCGTCATCGTCGCCGGCGTGGCTGGCGGGAGCAAGGGCGTGCTCAGCAGCCTCAGTTCGTTTGAGCTGATCCCGACCATCCTGGGCAAGGACACGGCGAAATGGGTCATGTTCCTGCTGGCCATCGCGGCGTTCCCGCCAGCCTGTTTCTCGGCTTTCATCGCCGCCAACAGTTTCAAAACCACGCTCCCGAAGGTCAACCCGTTCATCTCCGTCGGCATCGGCACTGCAGTCAGCGTCGTGCTGGCGGTGACCGGACTGGTGGCCAAGGCAATCAGCGTGTTCGTCATCATCGGCGCCAGCTTCGGCCCGATCTGCGGTGCGATGCTGGCGGATTACCTCCTGAACCGGGGCGAATGGACCGGGCCGCGCGCCGGGTTCAATCCCGCCGGCTGGATTGCGTGGGCGCTGGGCTTCCTTGTCGGCATCCTGCCGAATCTCGGCGTTAATGTTCCCGCTGCGCCCGTGGCGGCGTTCGTGGTCGGCTTTGTGGCGTACTTCCTGTGCGCCAAGCTGGGGATGTTATCCGCAGTCATCCCGTTGCCGAAAAAAAGTTGACCTTTGCTGGTGATAGGTGACGGATGACGAGGTTTGCCAGCGCGCACGAAAGCAACGGTGCCAGGCGATCTCCACCGGACTGAAAGTGTTTGCCGGGCAAGGTTGCCTCGCGCAATTGCCAGAACGATGCCGTGCCTGAGGCTGCCAGCATAATCCAAGGCGCTCTGCGAAACTGTGCGCAACCGCTAATCGCGCCAGCGCTTGGAGTGCGGCGCGTTCACCGCCGCTTTTTGCGGACGATGCGCCAACAATCCGGCGAATTCCTCAGAGCACGCGAAAAGCGGTGCTGAAGCCACCGCACTTTCGAAAACGGCGCCGCAAACGCTTCGTGAGGGCCGAAATCATCGGTCATTCCGTCAGCGTCTCGAACTGCGGAAGCTCTGGCGCCCTTTGATGAAACGGTGGCGGATTGGGTTGCCGAAAATAGTTGGCGTTACTGAAGTTCGCGATTCAACTTTATTGCTTCGCCCGGTTTCAGCTTCAATCCTACCACCCGGTCGCCGTAACGGACCTTGCATTGACGGTCGCCGGAAACATTTTTGACCGTGGCGGAAACCAGTTTTCCGTCCTGCCACGCAAAGTTGATCTCATAACCACCCCGGGCGCGCAGGCCGGAGATGTTGCCCGCGGGCCATTCCTTGGGCAGCGCGGGGAGCAGTTCGATTTCGCCCGCCTGCGATTGCAGCAGCATTTCGGCAATCCCTGCGGTGAGGCCAAAGTCGCCATCCAGTTGCACCGGCGGATGCAGGCCAAAGAGATTCGGTGAGGAATTGCGCGCGGCGAAAAAGTGTCGCAGCATGTCGTACGCGTTTTCAGGATCGCGCAGCCGGGCATAAAGGGCCGTGCGCCAGGCAAACGACCATTCGCGAACGTCGCTGCCCGGATCAATGCCGCGCGCATCCAGCAGCACCTTCGCCGCCGCCGCCAGCGCTGGCGTTTTGGCAACGCTGATCTGCGTGCCGGGATAGACGGCAAACAAATGCGACGTGTGACGGTGATGGTCGTTGCGCGTGTCGAGTTCGGGATATTGGGGATTATGCTGCTCGTGCATCCACTCCAACAATTGCCCCCAACTGCCAATGCCGGGAGTGACGAGCCGGTCGCGCAGGCCGCCGATTTTGTCGCGATAATCCCGATCCGTGGCGAGAGCGTCGGCGGCGCGCACATAATTGTTGAACAAGTCCCAGACAATCACCTGGCTGTAACTCACGCCGTCCTCGACCGGCCCGTGCTCGGGCGACCAGGCGTTGGGCACGACAAGTTTTCCATCCGGCCGCGCCTTCAAATGATCCTCCCAAAACTCGCAGGTCTCCTTCATGATCGGGTAAGCCGTCCTGCGCAGGTAATCCTTGTCCAGGTTGAACGCGTAATGCTCCCACAAATGCTGGCAATACCAGGCGTTTGCGGTCTTGTCCCATTCCCAGCCCATGCCGCCGGTGATATTGTGCGAGGTGCGGATGGCAAAACCGCGTTTCGCAAAATTTCCGTCCGCCGTCTTGAACTCCGGCGCCGCGGCGGTCGCCTTGCGCCAGGCGGGAAGCTGGCTGGCGATCAAATCAAACAGTGGCACGTGGCACTCCGCGAGGCCCGTGACTTCGACGGGCCAGTAATTCATCTGGATGTTGATGTTCGCGTGATAATCGCTGTGCCAGGGCGGGCGGTTGTTGTCATTCCACAACCCCTGCAAATTTGCCGGCAGGCCGCCGGGACGCGAACAGGAGATCAATAAATAGCGGCCATATTGCAACTGCAACGCCACCAGTCCGGGGTCAACGGTTTCGAACGCCTTCAGTTTGCGCTGGTCCGTGGGCAATGCCGTTTGCGCTTCACTGGATTTGCCGAGGTCCACGCTGACCCGGTTGAACAGCGCCTGATAATCCCGAATATGCTCCGACTTCAACTCCGCAAAACTTCTTTTCGCCGCCGCATCAATCTGGGCTGTCACCCGCGCGTGCGGGTTCTCACCATGATAGTTCTTCGCGTAGTCAAAAATGTAATCCGTTCCCGCGCCGATCACCAGCGTCAGGTTGTCGCAACCCTCGAATTCAAGGCGCGTCTCGTTGGTGCTGGAAATGGCCGCAACCTTCCCTCCTTGATTCAATAACAGCAACTGCCACTCGAACTTCATCCCGTTATCCAGCGAGTCAGAGGCGGTGATCCGGTTTCCGACGCCAACGATTTTGGCGTGATGCGAGTCGCTCAATTCAATACTGCCCGTGTATGCGCGTCCGTGGTCGGCCTTGAATTCTGCCACCAGCACGTGCGCTGGGTGACTGCAAAAGAACTGCCGCTCAAATTTCACGCCCTCCACTCGATAACTGACTCCGGAAACCGCGTCCGCGAGATCGAGGTCGCGCCGGTACTCAATCCCGTTCGTATGGCCTGGCAGATTCACGTAAATGTTTCCCAGCACCTGATACGCGCCCATGGTGTCGTAATTGCCGGACGGATTTTCGCCGCCCGTCCAAAGGCTGCTTTCGTTTACGCTGATGCGTTCCCTTTCTGGCGAGCCGAAGATAAGTGCGCCCATGCGCCCATTGCCAATGGGCAACGCATCGTTCATGGGGTGGATGTTGGTCGCGGGCTGTTGATACCACAGCGTTAAATCCCGTGGCGACAGACCGCCGGGCAGGGAAAATGAGAGAGCGCGAACACAAACGGGCAGCGCGAGGCAAACGATGAGCAACTTGTTTCTCATTAGCCGCATAGAAGAACACGTTTGCCCGCAAGATTCAACTTCGTTCCCCAATCCTCGCGGTGCATCGTATCTGAAAAAACAAGCGCCCTCTTGCCCCTGCCCTCCTCTCTCGAGGCGGAGAGGGATAAAACAAGAGGCGTCTCGGCGCGACCCTGAAAAAGCTCAGCCCTTCAAGATGGCCGCACCAGCGGCGGGACGGGACGAAAAAATAGCGGGTTTGATGTTGGTTTTGAGCTGGTAGTCGGCGGCGATTTTTTTGGTGATGGCCTCCGCAGCGCTGGCTTTTACGAGCGCCACGCAGCAGCCGCCGAAACCGCCGCCGGTCATGCGGCAGCCATAAACGCCGCCTTTGTGGCCGATGTTTTCGGCGATTTCCACGACCGCATCGAGTTCCGTGCAGCTCACTTCGTAATCGTCGCGCAGCGCATTATGACTGGCATACATAAGTTGCCCGACGGTCGGCCAGTTGGACAGGCGGATGCCTTCGGCGGCATGGATGGTGCGCTCGATTTCGCCGATGACGTGGCGGGCGCGGCGATACACCACGTCGCTCATTTTGCCTTTGGCTTTTTCAAGCTGTTCGGCGGTGGCGTCGCGCAGGGATTTAACGCCGAGGATTTTCGCGGACTGTTCGCATTCGGCGCGGCGTTTGGCGTATTCGCCGCTGCCCAGCTCGTGCTTGACGTTGGTGTTCACGACGAGCAGTTCCACAGAAGGATCGCTCATGGGTACGAGTTCAGTCTGGCGCGTGCGGCAATCCAGCAGCAGCAAATGGCCTTCGCGTCCGAGCACGGAAATGAACTGATCCATGATGCCGCAGGGCACGCCGGCAAAATCATGCTCGGCCTTCTGCGCGAGCAACGCCTTTTCAACCGGATCAATCGCCTTGCCCGTGGCGGCCTCCATCAAAGTGGCAGTGCAGACTTCGAGCGCGGCGCTGCTGCTTAAGCCGCCACCCAGCGGCACGGTGGACATGAACGCCACGTCGAGCGCGGGAATTTTCACGCCGCGCTGCTGAAAACCGGCGAGGACGCCACGGATGTAATTGGACCATTTCGGCTCGCCCTTAGCAACGGGCGCGGAAACATCAATGGCGGCGCTTTCCTTGAAATGCGTGTCGTAAACGGAAATCGTTCCCGGCGCACTGGCGGCATCAGCGGCCATGACCGCGTAGCGCTCGATGGCCATCGGCAGGACGAATCCGTCGTTGTAATCGGTGTGCTCGCCGATAAGGTTGACACGGCCGGGCGCAACGGCGATCCAGCGCGGCGGACGGCCATAGTGCTTTTCAAAATCAGCCGCCACGCGGGCGGAAAGTTGTTTGAGTGTCATATGAAAAATGGCACGGCTTCTTGCCCGTGTGTTTCGAGTAATTGGCTGCATCGCACAGGTAAGATGCCTGTGCCACTTCACTTGTCCGGCGGATTCTTTTTCCCGCGGAGGGCGCCAAGCAGCATCAGCACGCCGAAAATCAGCAGTACGATCCCCCAGATAAGGTTGATGTTGATGTCGGCGCCGCCGGCATGCGAAACGGCAGTGCGCTGATAGATGCCGTAGAACGTAAGCAGCGCGCCGATGAAAGTGAACATCAGGCCGATTGGCAGACGAATGTCGAGTCCCATAGATTTATTGTTGATTGAGAATTGATCGTTTCAGTTGGTTCCGGCTTACCAGAAAATAAAGTTGAGGATAACGCAGCAGATCAGGAGTGCGACGCCGACGACGGCGGGCCGCTGCCAAACGGGGACATCGTGATCCACGATTTTCGGAGTGAGCGAATAGACGAGGCCCTTCAACTGCTCGTCGGACTTGGTTCGCTGCGTGAAGAGCGAAATCACGAGTGTTAACCCGAAGCAGACACAGAAGGCAAACGCCGCCAGCCAGAAGTTCTGTGCCATTTCGCTGGGAAATTCGATCTTCACGCCCAGGTAGCCGCCCTTGACGCCCGGCAAATTGCCTTGGGCAATGGTGTAGGCGTGGAACAAGGTTGAACTAATGATGCCGCCCAGCAAGCCAAAGAATGCAGCGATGCTGGTTGTGCGTTTCCAGAACATGCCAAACAGGAACGTGGCAAACACCGGCGCGTTGACGAAGCCAAACACCAACTGGATGATGTCCATGGCGTTGTTGTAATGCCGGGCAAAATAAGCGCAAAAGATGCTCAAGATGATGCCGACGACCGTGATGAATTTGCCCATCCAGAAATAATGCTCGTCGCTCTTGTTGGGCACAAAAAATGCCTGGTAGAGGTTGTAAGTCCAGACGGTGTTGAAGGCGGTCACATTGCCCGCCATGCCCGACATGAAGGAAGCCAGCAAGGCGGTGAGCGCCAGACCGAGCAGTCCGGCCGGACAATATTTTTTCACCAGCGAGAAGATGACGCTGTCGTAGTCGTATTCGGCCACGCTGTTGTAAACCCCCTCTTTGATTTGATCGTCGGTCATACGGTTAGCGGCATTAGCCGCCACGAGCGCGGTGATTTTTGCGGCGTTCACTTTTTTCCCCAGCGCATCGCCGACAGCCTTGACCGCGGCGGGGGAGTCGGCGGGACTGGCGCTCTTCACGGCCTCCACGGCTTGGGTGTAAGCTGCCGGCGCGATGATAGGCGGCGGGATGCGGTAACTTTTATCCGGCATCGCGGTCAGGGCGACGGCCAACATGCCCGGCAAAATGACCAGCGCGGGGAACAGCATTTTCGGAATGGCGGCCACGATGGGCGTGTTCCGCGCGGCGGTCATGTTTTTGGCGGCCATGGCGCGCTGGACGACGAGGAAATTGGTACACCAGTAGCCAAAGGACAGCACGAAGCCGAGCCCGAAGACGATGGCAATCACATCCACACCCATGGGATTGGCAGACGGTCCGCCCAGCAGTGGCTTCCAGGCGCTGGTCCAGGCGTCCGGCGCAAACGCTTTGGTGTTCAAATCCAGCGCCATCGGGTTTTGCGCGACGGCGTGGAGTTTGGCGGTCATTGCGCTCCAGCCGCCAACATCTTTCAAGGCGAGATAAACCACCGGGGTGAAGCCGAGCACGATCATGAAGAATTGCAGCACTTCGGTGTAAATGGCCGAGGTCAATCCGCCTTTCAAAACATAAATCAACACGACGCCGGAACAGACGAACAGGGCAACGTGATAATTCCAGCCCAGCAACTGGTTGAGCAGCTTGGCCAGCGCGTTCATGGAAATACCGGACGCAAACACGGTCATGATGGCAAACCCAATGGCGTTCAATCCCATCACCGGTTTGTTAAACCGCATTTGCAGATATTCCGGCACGGATCGCGCCTTGGAACCGTAATAAAACGGCATCATGAACACGGCCAGGAAAATCATCGCGGGAATTGCGCCCACCCAATAGAAGTGGGCGGTGGCGATGCCGTATTTAGCGCCGCTCGCGGCCATGCCGACCAGTTCCAACGCCCCGAGGTTGGCGGAGATGAACGCCAAACCGGTCACCCACGTGGGGATGGAGCGTGCGGATGTAAGAAAATCCGCCGAGCTTTTCATGTACCGGGCCAGCACCCAGCCAATGCCGATGACAAACCCGACATAGGCCAGCAAAATGGTGTAGTCTATCTTGTGCAGATGAATGGATTCCATAAAGTGTGCGCAAGGATTTAGCGTTTTTCATTAGCGGTGTCAAATCCATAGGCGCGAAATTTCTTGGCGGCGGGCATCCCTGCCTAGCATAGGGCCGGGCTGCCTTGGCTCGCCAAAGCGCCGCTGCGGCGCGACGGCGGTCCAACCCGGCGGAGAAAATCTCGCGCAAACCAAGGGGCGTTGGAACTTTCCTGCGACTCAACCCAACCCACGGTCGCTTCCAG
>Ga0302320_10002369_pt1 | contig 44371 bp, 36 predicted proteins | sample Bog_T0_3_FD_202130 | JGI IMG/M metagenome (GOLD analysis project Ga0302320, IMG submission 202130) | Peat permafrost microbial communities from Stordalen Mire near Abisko, Sweden - Bog_T0_3 | ecosystem: Environmental > Terrestrial > Soil > Wetlands > Peat | place: Sweden: Abisko, Stordalen Mire...
GCCGCCAGGCCGCCACCGTCCTGGGCTGGCTCGCCTCGCACAAGGACAAGACGCCAGCCGGCCAGACCGACCTTTTCGGCGGCTCGGCGGCAATCCAGGTGCCCCAGAACATCCTCGAAGTCGACGAGTGGGGCGACGTCACCGACCGCGAGTTCAAGGCAGTCGGTTTCTACTTCAGCCACCACCCGATCGACCCCTATGTCTCGCGGCTCAAGCTGGCCAACGTGAAGCGGAGGCAGTCCTACGCCGCGTACATGATCGGCCGGAACGAGGCGAGCCTCGAAGACCGCAAGGTCTGCGTCATGATCGACGACATCAAGATGGTGCAGAGCCAGCGCGGCAACACCTACCTGAAGGCCTTCGTCTCCGAGAAAGGGGACAAGTACCAGATTTCGTGCTTCGAGCGCCGCGGCCAGTTCACGATCGCGGAGTTCCGGCGCGTCCTCGAGGAAGCCCAGGCCACCCGCTCCCCGGTCGTCTTCGTGGTCTCGCTCTAGCTCGACCGGACCGGGGAAGGCGTGTGGGTCAACGGGCGCCAGGCATGGCCGATCAACGACTATCTGGCCGATGTGAGGGGTGATCTCGTCATCCGCATGGACGCCGCCAGGGTCCGCGTCACCCACGCCGATGACCAGAATGCGATGGCCTCGGCCGGCTCCGAGGCCGACCGCCGCCGCGTCCGGTCCGCGATCCTGGCGCGCCGGATCGAAGACCTTGTCGGCGTCATCGACGCGAAAGCGCGCCTGCCGGACGGCGCACCGGGCGGATCCCCGGTCCGCATCGTGACGGAGGCCGGCACCAGGCTGCTGACCGCGCGCTACCATTTCCCGACGAGCGTCGAGGCCATCCTGAAAACCTTCGACGGCGTGGTTTCGGTGCGCGAGGAGTTCGACCCGCCGGAAGCGGAGCCGCGGCAGAGCGCCGCCGCATGCGCCTCCGGCTGACCACGGACCGGCCCGCGCGGTCCCGGCGCACCTGACAGTTGGCAAGGAGAACAGCCATGACGCCGCCGTCCCTGTCCACCAGGATTGCAATCCTGCAGATCAGGCTCCTGTTCATCCTGATGCCGGCGCTGCACAGGCTGCGTCTGGTGCGGTTCGCGCCGTGGGCGATCGCCAGGCTGCCTGCGGCGCTGGCCGTCCTTCTCCTGTTCCTGCTGTTCCAGCGGCTGGGCACGCTGCTGCCGGCGGTCCGCGCCTTCTAGCGGCGGCGCATGCACGCGGTCCGCTAAAGCCGCTGGCTCTTGCGGGCCTCGTGCATGCGCTTGAGCATGACCTCACGCTGGTTGCGCTCGAACAGGGGAAGCTTGTCCAGATTCCACAGCATGTTCTTCTCGTGCATCATCGTCAGCTGCGCGAGCATCTGCGACCGCTTGTCGCCGCCCCACGGGATTGCCTGGTTCGGGCTGAAGAGGCTCTCGGGCACCTCCTGGAGCTTCGGGACAAGTCCGACGGTGAGGCCGTCCAGCATCAGGTTCTGGACCTGGTCCTCCGTCACGAGGCAGCTGACCCAGCCCAGCCCGTATGAGACGGCCGGGTAGCCCAGTTCTGTCAGCTTCATCGCCGACGTGAACATGCTGGCCTTGTCAGCCGCCTTCAGCCACGCGCCGCGCCACGACGTGTGCGCGCGTTCCTCCGGCGCCACGCTGGGGCCGCCCTTCTCCTGGCCAAGCGCGGCCGCGCGCCACAGCGTCTCGGCGATGACGCCGGCCGACCACGACAGCTCGGTGAACTTGTCGCCCAGGAAGCGCTTCACGGGCTCCGGCAGGCCGGTGTTGATCAGCGTGTACTCTTTGCCGACATAGGCGCTCTTCACCTCAAGGTCAGAGAAATTCGCCATGACGATGAACTCGGGATGCGCGACCCACGAGCGCGCGATCCGCTTGTCCTTGTCCGTGGAATTGCCGAAGCCGTAGATGGGGGCGACATCCGCCTCCATCTGCTGCACGGCGATTTCGATCAGGCAGGGGCGGTCCACGCTGCGCACCCAGGCGACCCGGTCCGGGGCGACGGCGCGCAGGTCCGCGCGGGATTTGAACTCGAACGGCCCCTTCGGCACCGGCGTGGTCAGCATCTCGAAGGCATAGCTGATGCGGGGGCGCCGCAGCACGACGACGCGCGCCCCGCGCACCCCACGCACCGTGGTCCGCGTGAACTCCGCATAGATCTGGCCTGACCGCATGATGGTGGCGGCCGCGCCGGTGGGAAACTCGGCCTTGGGCAGCAGGCGGCGCAAATCCTCGCGCAGCGTCTTGCCCGTGAACAGCTTTGCCAGTGTCACCTTCGGATCGCATTCCTTGGCGAGGCGGTAGGCCATCATCATGATGCGGCCGAACACGACGCTCGCGAACTGCGCGGTCCAGTTGGGGGGCGTGTTGGCCGGGTCGTTCCCCCATTCGGCCAGCACGTCCTTCGGCTTGACCACAAGGTAGGCGTCGTGGCGCAGCCACGGGTTCATCCATGCCTTCGTTTCTTTGTAAAAGCTCTCGTAGGACATGTTGGTCAGATAGATCGTGTCGGTCGGCAGTTCGTTCATGCCCTGGATGCGCTTGGCCTCGCTGCCGTTGACCGCCACCCAGGCGGCCTGCGGATCCTTTTCGTCGTCGAACAGCACGACGCCGAACTTCTTCGCGCCGGGCTCCTCCTGCGGCGCTGCGGCGGGAGCCGCGGACATGGGGGAGGTCTCGCCTGTTGACATCTCTAACCTGCTCGTTGACGGCTCCGATCATGCGCCGGTGCGCAGCAACCGTGCCATAAGGATAGCAGCGGATCCGTTTCCGCCGCCAGCGCCGGTTGGAAAGCGGCTCAGATCGCGTGCTGTTTCAGGAGGCTGACCCAGGTCCTGGGCGCGAGGTTGGCGTAGGGGCCGCCAGTGCCAAGCCAGGAATCGATGATCTCGCCCATCTTGTCGGAGCCGCCCTGTACCCTGCGCCCGACCGGGAGAAGCCTGATGCCGGCGAGGAAGTCGGCGCGCTTGTCGTAGAGCGCCCCCGCGTCCGCGGCCATCTGCAGCAGGATGTTCGCGAGCTCCAGCGGATCCGAGGTGCCGATCAGCCGCTGGGCGTCGGCCTCCCTGCCGCGCAGCTTGGTCTCCAGGGCCTGCGCGGACTCCGCCATGTCGCGCGCGCCCTTGACAAGCTCCGGCCGCTGCCTGCGGTCCGCGGCGATCCCGTCCGCCCACCTGCGGACCACAAGGATTGAGCGCACCACGTGATGGAGCCGGTCCTGCGGAATCTCCGGTATGAAAGCGAGGACCGCTTCCTTGTTGCGTCCGGCCAGCCCGATGTGCTGGCACATGTGGCAGAACATGCAGGCGGTGACGAGGTTCTGCGGGCGGTTGTCCGCATGGTCATCGTTCCTGTGGTGAACCTCCTGCCACTTCGGCGCCCGGAAACCGCAGAACTGGCAGGTGCGGTCATCGCGGTCGAGCACCTTGAGGCGGACGTGCTTGAATTCGGCGTCCGCCTCCCCGGCGGCGTCGTCGTACATGCGCCAGTCGTTCGCGGCCTTCACTGACAGGACGAGAGGGAGCAGATTGGCCATCGCAGCCGCCTTTGGGAACGCGGGGGGGCGGCCGCCCCCCCGGGAATGCTTACTGGCGGATGACGCCGCCGGAGGTCACGAGCACCCAGGAGTCGCCTTCACGGCGGATCTCCCGCGCCACGCCGGCACCCGCGATTGTCTTGCCAAGCTCCACGCGCAACAGCCCGGCTGGCGTCTCGACCATCGCCGCGTCGCGGGAGACGCCGCGCAGCGCGTAGCCGTCGAGGGAGCGGGCGGGCGCCGCGGACTGACGGGCGGGAGCGGGAGCGGCAGCCGCGGGACGGCGGAAGCGGCGGTTGATGCCAGTGGTGTGCGGCACCGCGCCATGGCGCGGTGCCGCCGCCGGATGCCTCGCGGCCTCCAGCGCAGCCACGCGCTGCTCCAGTCCGCCCTCCTTCTGCTCAACCGCGGCGACATGGGTGTCGACCGAGCCGATGCGGCCATCCTCGGCTGCGATCCGGTCCGAGAACTCGTGCCTCGCATGGTCCACCTCGTCATGCACGCCGCCGACAGTCCTTGCCAGCCCATCGATGGCGGCCGCCAGATTGAGCAGCCGCCTGTCGAGCTTCTCTTCCAGCTTCGCCGCCGCGTCCGGCGCCGGCTCGGCCGCCTGCAGCGGCATCCCAGGGGCGGCCTGGGGCGGATGGATGCCGCCGCCGGGCACCGGCGGCTGGACAGGCGCTTCCGCCATGGCCTGCCCGGGGGCAGGCACCGGCGCCTGGGCCGCCGCACGGCCAAAATCAGGCAGCCTGGGCGCAGGGCTCTGCGCAGGCTGCAGCACCGGCGGCAGGTGCGGCTGCGCCTGTCCCTGCTGCGGGGAAGGGGCCGGCGCGGAGCCGGAATCGCCAAACCCGGTCATGACAAACGATCCGACGGCGCCGGCCATCGCAAGGCCGCCGACCGGAAGGATCAGCTTTGACAACAGGCTCTTCTTCCTTGGCCCGCCATCCTCCGGCGCGTCCCCCGCGGCCGTCTCGACACCGTCCAGCGCGCCTTCGAGACCGTCCTCGCCATACTCGTGATCCTCGCGGGCATGTCCGCCCTCAGCACCCGGATCCCCGAAGCCGCCGAACTCCTCCTGTTCACCGACGCCGATGGCGTCGGTGAACTCGTCGTCCGCGGCCGGCGCGGGTGTCCGCGCCCGCGGGGGAGCGGGGCTGGCGGGCGGCATGGCGCCGAACGCGTCGCCAGCCTCCCCGAACTCCAGATCGAAATCGCTTTCCGGCGGACGCCGTCCATGCGGTGCCCCGGCCGCACCGCTGGCGTGCTGGTCTTCGAACTCATCGAAGTTGAAGTCGAAATCGGCGGGAGGGGTGTTGTCTTTGCCGCTGGTCATGGCTCAGCCTTTCAGTTTCCGGAGGCCGGGAGGAAGAGAAGACCGAACGGGGTGTCGGCATCGACCGTGATGGTCGTCTTTCTGTTGCCCCAGGTCTGATCGACGATCTGGCCGGTCTTTCCGGCCGCCGAGCCGCCTGCCTGCCACAGTTCCTGCGTGGCTGATTTGGCCGGATTGCTGGTCATGGATGCGCCGTTGGTGTCGATGACCGTCGTCGTCCCGGAAGTCCCGATGGCCTGGCCGAATCCCTGCAGGAACGCCGTGGCCGCACTCAGGACAACCTTCTGGAACAGGTGGCGGTCGATGTCGGTCGCCATCGCCGAGCCGAGATTGGCCGAGTCGACGGCAACCGCCTTGATCGGAACAACCTCCGACTTCTGCTCGCCGTCCTCCGCATAGGGGACGGTCATCGTGGCGAAGGTCATGACAACACCCTCTTCGCTCGGCGCGAAGCTGCCAAGGATGCGTGAGCCGCTGAACGGCCCCTGAAGGACTTCGCCGACCACGGGGCCGGGGACATCGGAGTTCACCTTGCCGACCAGGCGCGCGTAGAGGATGGTCCCGGCGGCAGGCACGCGGAATCTCGGGGCGCGCGCCGCGGCCGCCTGCACCGGCGCGGCGGCGGACCCGGCCGCGCCCTGCGGGGACGCGCCCGCCACGCCGAAAGCGGAGGCGGGCTGGACCGCCATGGCGGCCTGGCCCGTGGCGCCCGAAGCCGCCCAGAACCATTCCGTCTTGGCCGGAACCACCGCCGTGTCCTTGCTGATGGCGCCCATTTCTTTGGCCATGGCCGCCACCAGCTGCTGGTCGGATTGTGGCTTTGGCGGAACCATCTGCTGCATGTTCTGCTGCGCGTTCTGCTGGGGCTGGCCCTGCAGCCTGGCCTGGCCGGGCGGCGGCAGGGCAGGCGGCGGCGCCTGCTCGCCGGCCGCCGACGGGTCAACACTCGTCGGCAGGCCCACGCCGTGGGGCGGCATGAAAGGCGTCGTTATCGCCGTGGCGTTCGGATTCATGAGGTTGCCCCTGGCCGCCTCGGCCTTGGCCCTTGCCGTAACGTTCTGGTTGTCCTTCTGGATGCTGTCAATGTAGCCCGGCGACTGCGGCTGGGTCAGCACCGCGCCGCCGCCGCCGCCCGGCGGCGTCGACACCTTCGACTGCTGCGGGAGGCTCTTCGTGCCGCCAATCATCGCGTATCCGGCGGCAACGGCGATGACCACACCGGCGAAAATCAGGAACTTCTTGTTGCCCTTGTTCCCGGCGAAGCGGGCGAAGGCGTTCTTCCGTGTGTCGCTCATCTCGCGCCCCCGTCAGCGGCCGATTGTGACCGACGCCAGCCGTCCGTCCTGCGAGAAGACGAGAACGGGCGCGTCGATCAGGGTGAAGACATTCGTCCCGCTCACATTCCGTGCCCGCCCGACATGGGCGGGTGACATGAGCTCGAGCGGCGTCCGGACGTAGACCAGGTCGTTCAGCTTCCACGCCTCGACGTCCCCGTTGCTCGTGCTGACCTTGCGCGCGCCTTTGGGCGGGACGCCGTCAAGGAACGCCTGGACCGTGCGGTCCGATGTCGGGGCCAGCGTGGACGAGCCGACGATGTCGTAGGCCGCGTTGGGTCCGCGGGCCTGGATGCTCACGTCCAGCCGGTAGTCGACCTCCGCAACGCCTGTCTCCAGGGTGAAGATGACGGGCACCGGATGGTTGACAAGCGTGACGACCAGATTGTTGGCCACCGCGTGCGTGGTGAGCGGGCTGATGACCACCATGTTGGTCTTGCCCCGTTCGCCGGCCTCCTGGGCGACGTAGGCGTTCGGATTGCCGGTGGTCACCGACATCACCGGCCAGGGTGCGCCGGTCACATCCGAGAAGGTGAGCGTCGTCGCGTTCCCGGGATAAAGCCTCAGCCTCGGCTGCTTCTCGCCCGGCTTCAGTGACAGAGGTATCGAACTGGTCACCGGGCGCGGCGCGGCGCCCACGGGAGCCGCCACCGCGCGCTGCGTCTCGTCAAGGCTCTGCTTGTACTTCGTCACCTGAGGGGCGCTCAGCGGCAGCAGGGACTGCAGCGCCTGCTGGAACGCCAGGTCCTCAGGGCTGGGCGGCTGAGCGGCGGCGGTGGCCGGCGCCTCATGGCTGGGCGGTGCCAGTGCCTGTGCCCCGGGCGGCAACGGCGTGCCGGCAGGAACAAAGACAAGCTGCCCGGCTGGCTGCCCGGCCGGGGCGCTGGCGCCCGCTGGCTGCTGCTGGGAAGGAATCAGATAGGCAGCGGGCATCTGGCCAGGACCGGGAACGGCCGCTGGCGCAGGCTGCCTGGCGGGATCTGGCGGGGCGGGAAGCGGCGCTGTGGCCTGGGCCGCTCCCTGGGGCGCCTGGGGCGCCTGGGGAGGCTGCGCGGGGAGCGGCCCGGCCGTGCCCGGATCCAGGGGCTGGCCTGTCCGCGGATCAACCATGACGCTGGTCAGCGCAGGCTGCGGCGCAGGCGCGGCGAAGGCCATGCCGCCTGCGCCGGGCGCCAGGGCGGACGTGGCGACAGTCGCGAGGATGAGCAGCTTCCGCATCGGTTTTCCTTACTCAGCGATCAGGGAAGCGATGCCCAGGCCGCGCTCCTGCTCGGTCTCCGGCATCCTGACCACGATGACTGTGACGTTGACGCTCTGCGTGGTCTTCAGGGCGTTCTGGTAGGTAATCAGGAACGGAATCTGGAAACGCCATGCGTAGCGGCCCTCGATGAGCCCCTGGCTCAGCAGGACAGGCGCTGCCGTCGGCACGGCGGTCGTGACGTACCTGTTCGTGGTCACCGACTTCAGCACGCCTGAATCGTCCAGCGCCTTTTCGAACCCGACCCAGCCGACCGGCGTGAAGCTGTCCTTCGCGGCCGTGAGCTCCTGGCGGTAGTTCGCGAAGCTGAACGTGAAAGCCTTCGCGATGGCGTCGGTGACCCAGATCTCAACCTCCGACTGCTTCAGCAGCGGATTGTCGAGCGTCGCCAGGTCCTTAATCCTGCCGGTCGAGTCCATCGCGATGAACCGGTACTGCACCGGGCGCACTGCCTGGTAGACGTTCAGCCCGAGTGAGAGCACCAGCGCGGCGCACAGCCCCGCCATGACCCGCGTCATCAGGACAAACCGTTCGCGGGTATAGGTTTCGCGGGCGATCACGGTCGCCAGGTAGTCGTCCGGATGCCCCGCCACGCGCGCCGGGCCCGGACCGCCCGGCTTCCGGGCCGCCGCGGCGGCAACTCCCTGTGCGCTTTCCTTGCCCATTTGACCGACAAAATCCTTGACAGCTCTGGCAATCCTTTGGAAAGCGTACACCGTCCGCAATTCTGAAGGAAACCTTTTCTTCCCACCCATTCCGTGGTTAGCTGTGAGGAATTGTCAAGGAATCAGGCAGGATCCTGTCACATGACTCAAGGAAAGCGCCGACCATGGCGGGATCCCGACAACACCGCCCTGATCGCGCATTGGGACGTAGTCAGGTCCGTCGCCCTCATCGCCATCATGATGTCGCGGACGCAGTCGTCCGTGCAGACCCAGGCAAGCCGTCTCGGGCTGCCGCCGCGGACGGAGGAGCGCGGCCGCCACCGGCGGCGCTGGCTCGACGAGGACGACACGCGCCTCGACGCGCTTATCGCGAGGCTCCGCGAGGAAGACGGACGCATCCCGATCCAGGGCGTCGCCGACGAAATGGGGCGCAGCGTCGATGCCGTCGTCGCCCGGCTGGTCGGGCGCCACGGGGAGGATTCCGACGTCCTCGCCATGCTGGTCGCGCCGCCGCTGCCCGCCATGCCGGAGCCGAACAGCGATCGCAGCGCACCTGGCGCAAAGCCGCCGCAGGATGGCGACGGCCAGAAGAAAAAGAAGGGAAAGACGAGGCAGTGTCTTAAATGCAGAAAGTCATTTTGGTCAGAGGGCAATCACAATTGGATATGTGTTACGTGCAAGCGGAGCGACGACTGGGATTTTGACTACTAGAGCCCGCGTGGCATGCGGGCGTGGAACTGGGGGATGAAGTTGGAACCCTGCCGTTAGGGAATGGAGCCGAAGGCGGATGCCCCCGCCGGGAGGCCCGAATTCCTTCAGGTCCCGCAGTGACCATCCGTGTATGCCTGACACCGACTGGCCGTGATGTCGTGCCCGTTGCCACTCCAATCGCCTTGGATTGCGCATGGCGTGCGCCACCGCCGCCCCGAGCGAAGCCGAGGCCCGCTAAAGTTTGGCGTTGTCCCGCCCTGCCAGCAGCGCGCGAACGCGGTCGGTCAGCTGTGCGCCGATGATCGGCTTCCGGAGCAGCGAGAAGCTGCCGCTGATGGCACCTCCCACCGCCAGGGCCACGCCGTCACCGGCATAACCGGTCAGCAGCACCGCCGGCAGCCCCGGATGGCGCTCCTGTGCGGCGCGGATGACAGCGAGGCCGTCAACGCCCGGCATGCAGAGGTCCGTCACCAGTGCGTCAACCGCTGTTCCGGCCGCCAGCAGCGAGATCGCCTCATCGCCGCTGGCGGCCGCAACCACGCTGAAGCCAGCGGACTCGAATTGCTCCGCGAGGACCTCGCGGAGCACGGCCTCGTCGTCGACCAGCAGCACACGCACCGGTGCTGCCGGCCTGCCGGATGCGACGGCTGCCTGCGCCGCGCCAGGCAGCGCAGTCTGGCGCATGCCGGAACAAGGCGCGACGGGCAGCCAAAGGCTGACCGTCGCGCCTTTGCCCAAGCTGCTCTCGACGCGCAAGGCGCCGCCTGACTGCTCGGCGAAACCCTTGGCCATGGGCAAGCCAAGCCCTGTGCCGGCGCCAGGCTTTTTGGTCGTGAAAAATGGCTCGGCAGCCCGCGCGAGTGTAACCGCGTCCATGCCAGAGCCGGTGTCGGCGACGGAAAGCCGCACATAGTGTCCCGGAGAAAGATCGGCCAAACAATCCGGCGCTACCTCGTGCTCGCCCGAGAGAGTCAGCAGTCCGCCCTCCGGCATCGCGTCGCGGGCGTTGGTGGCCAGGTTGATTAGTGCCGTCTCAAGCTGGCCCCTGTCCGCAAGCAGCGGCGGAACACCGGTTTCAACCCTGACCTGCACGGCGATGGCGGCGCCGAGAGTGTGGCCGAGGATCTCGTGAAGGCCACCCAGCAGCCCACCCACATCCACCGCCTCGGCGCGCAGGTCGCTGCGGTGGCCGAACGCGAGCAGGCGGCGCGTGACGGAAGCGCCGCGCTCGACCGCCTCCAACGCGAGCCGTGCCAGACGGCGCACGCCGGCCTCGTCTCCCGCCCGGCGCTCGATCAGCGCGGCCGCCCCGCCGACCCCTTGCAGCACATTGTTGAAGTCATGCGCGATGCCGCCGGCCAACTGGCCGAGTGCCTGCATGCGTTCGGCATGGGCCGCCCGTGCCTGCGCCGCCTCCCTCGCAGCAACCTCATCGCGCACGCGGGTCTCAAGGGCGGCGGCCATGCCATCGAAAGCCGCGGCGAGGCGGCCGAAGTCGCTACCGTCCCCGGACAGCCCGGTACGGGCGGCGAGATCGCCGGTGCGCCAGCTGTCGGCGAGGCTGAACAGCCGGTCGAGCGGACGCCGGATCAGTTGGGTGCCGGCCAGGTACGTTATCGCCAAGGCCATCCCGGCCCCGGCGATAATCAGCAGCATGCCTGTCCGGTTGGCCTTCCCGACATCGGCGAAGGCAAGATCACGGTCCAGCCCCACCGCGACGACCCATCCCTTCGGATCGCTGTCAAGCGGGGAATACGCCGTGACGATCGGGCGGCCTTCAAGGCTCGTCATCGTGACGACCCTGTCCGCGTCTCCCTCCAGGAGGAACCGGTCTTCCGGCCGCATCGGCTGGCCGACGTAGCGTTCGCCGTCCGGGCGGCGGGCAAGGTACGTGCCGGAGCGATCCGCGATCGAGACCACGGCTCCTGGCGGCAGCCTGATATGACCAAGCTGTTGCCCAAACCAGTCGAGGCTCAACGCAACCGTGACCACCCCGACGACCGTGCCGTCCCGGTTCCGGACCGGCTTGGCCATGTGGAGGCTCGGCTGCCCGGTGACATCCCCGACGGCGTAATTGCCGATGGCGAAGCCACCGGTCTGCAGGGCAAGGCGGAAATAGACCCGGCTTGACGCGTCAACGCGGCCGTCGACCGGACGGGGTGCGCAGGCGGTATGTCCGTCGAGACCGAGGAAGGCGGCAAAGATGTAGCGGGGCGCCTGTTTCAGCAGACCGGCCAGCAGGCGCTGGCAGAGGCCCGCCTGGCCGTCCTGGATTGCCGGCGAGATGCCGACAAGATCGAGCACCTGCTCCGCGCCTTCCATGATCCGCGCTTGCTCGCCGCTGACCATGCGCATGAGGCGCATGGCCTCGTCCTCGACCATCTGCTGCCGGGCGCGGCGGGCTTCGCTCTCCGCGTAGGCCTGAAACCCCAGCGCGGGGACCAGCGCCAGCGACACCACCAGCATCAGCCGGGCCAGAAGACTGCTCAACATCGAGCCGATCACCTCCGCACGCACGGACGCATGTCATGGGGCAACCTTCACCTTGAGGCGTTGATTTATATCATATTTACCCGCAAAAGTTGTGCCGCGTCGGCGGAACGGGAGCGGAACGGGTCGGATGCGGCAGTGTCCGTGCGCGCATCCCCACGCCGCGCGCACGGACGGAGGCGCCGGCCGTCAGGATGATCCGGTCGCCCGCCGGACACGGACGGCCGCATGCTATGCCGCGGCGCAGGCCCCGCCGCCAGCCAGGGCGGCCTCTATCTGTGCATGCAGGTACGCGAAGCTGCTGTCATTCCGCAGGTGGACGCCGAACATCTCAGGCGGGAGGCCGCGCTCGGACACGTGCGAGGCCGTGGCGGCGGGGACCGGCTCCCACGGCGCCGCCATCATGGCAGCCCAGTCACGCTTCAGGGTTTCGAAGGCATAGCCGGGTGACTTCCAGCAAAGGGCTTCAAGCGGGATGCCGGACGCGGGACCGTCAATGGCGGCATCCAGCGCGTCCCCCTCGAGGCAGCAGTGCCCCAGCAGCGCGCGGACCATATCCCACAGGACGCCGTCACCAAGGTCAAGGCGGTCCCTGCCTCCGGCCAGCGCGCCGGCCGTGTCCGCCAGGCCACCGGCGTCCGCGGGCCTGTCCGATGTGACGCGCCAGAATACCGCGCCCTCGGCGGCAAGGGGGGGAGGTTCGTGGGGGAAGCGGAGGTCGTCGACCACGATCCGCCCGCCCGCCGCCGTGTTCGCGCGAATGCGGCGGCAGGTGATTCCGGACCACAGCAGGGGCGAGAACAGATCGCGCCATTCGGTGCCGAGCGTCTGCATGGAATAGCGCCCGGACTTGCCTCCAAGCGCCGGAAGCGGGATTTCCTTGAGATCGCCTTCGATGCAGCGGAACACCGTTTCATGCGGATAGCCGCAGGACGCGAGGAGCACGGTCAGCATGTCCTTCAGCGGTCCGGCCTGCTTGATGACGGAGTAGCCGTGGCGTGACACCAGGTAGTCCGCCGTCGTGCCCTTGCCGGACCGCTTGACACCGTGCACCGCTATCAGGCGGGGGAGGGCCATCCGCATGGCTGGCCTCAGATCCCGGCCAGGAACGCGGCCAGGTCCTTCGGACCTTCCGCCGAGTAAAGCTTCCCGTCCTTCCCGACATAGGCAAAGAAGGGAGTCCCCTGCTTCATGTAGGTGCCTGCAAACTTCGAGTTGAGCGCGACGAAGCCCTTCGCCTCCCTGTAATCCTTGCTCTCGGCAGCCGGCGGCGGGGCGATCGGCGTGCCATCCTCGCTGCCCTCGCCGATAAACCAGGCCTTGCCGGGCTCCTTGCGCGCCAGCAGGCTGATCGCGAGCGGCTCGCTGCCCTTCAGGCCGCCGATCAGAACGACGTTCACCCGCAGCTTGTGGTCCACAATCATCTGGCGGAGCTCGTGCCACGCGGCATGGCAGTAAGGGCACTGCGGATCCGCAATCATGAACAGCGCGGGGGCGGTGTCGCTGCCGACCGTGAACCAGGCGGCCTGCTCAGCGTCTGCCAGGAACTTGTCCTTCTGGAAGGGGCTCAGGAATGCCTGCGCGCTGGCCGCGGCCGGCACGGGGGCGGGGGCAGCGGCCACGGCTGATCCCGGCGCGGGCACTGCGGGCGCCGGGGCGATGGCGGCTGGGCCGGACAGGGTGGCATCGGGCGGTCTGGGACCGGCCGGCGGCTGCTGGTCTGGGACCGGCGGCGGCGCCGCCGGAGCAAGCGCCGAGGCTATGGCCGGGACCGAGGGCGGGGCGGCTGGGAGGCTGGAGGCGGATGCCCCGCCGAACTGCTTCTGGGCGGCGTCCATCTGGCGCTTGGCGTCCGCCCAGCGCTGCTGCATCTCGCCGATCTGTATGCCGGTCTCATTGACGCCGCCGTTGCGCACCAGAATGCCAACGAGCAGATGCTCGCCGTCCGGAGTCACGTAGACCGGCTGCATCTTGCCGTGCTCCTCTTCGGCGAGGTAGCCGTGCACGCCGCCCTGATCGCCAATCCAGGTGAGCTTCACCCCTTTCGCTGTCAGGAACCGCAGCACCGGCGGCAGCTCCTGCGGGCGGTTGGCCAGCGGGGACACCGCGTCGTCAGGGAAGGCTGGCGCGGCGCCAAGCGCCGTCACGGCGGCCAAGGCCGACACCGTCAAAAGGAAAGCCTTGCGCATGTCCAACTCCTCGATGGCACCGCATCCTTTATCCCTTCGGCCGAAATCCTTGTCAAAGGATTTCTCGCCAATCTGAAAGGATTAGGGCGCGGCCTGCCGCCGCATGGTCCCCCGCCCGCCCGCCGGGGCGGAGTCCTTGCGGTCGGGGAACTCGCCATAACTGCAGGCAGGATACTGGTCGCAGGTCAGCTTGATGAAGGGCTTGCCATCCTTCCTTGAGGTGAATTGTTTGGTGACCAGCTTGCCCTTGCCGCAGCCGGGGCACTTTTTCCCGTGGCCGTCGGCTGGCGGCACGTCAGTCCTGGGCGGCGTCCCGCCGCCGCCCCCCTCGGCACGGTCCGGGAACTCGCCGTGATCACAGGCGGGCCACTGGTCGCACGCCAGCTTGCGGAACGGCTTGCCGTCCCTCTTCGATACGAACTCCTTGGTTACCAGGTGCCCCTTGTGGCATTTGGGGCATTCCTTGCCGTGGCCCGGCAGCGGATCGACCTTCGGCTCCGGCCACACGACAGCCCTGCATTTCCGGGTAGTTCGTGCAGGACAGGCACACATATTTCTTGCCGGACGTCTTCGATGTGACCTCGCGGGTTTTCATCGTCCCTTTGCCGCAGGCGGCGCATGGCTCGCCGTGGCCCGGGAGCGGCGCAATCTCCGGCTCCGGCCACTCGACGCCCTTGCAGGCCGGGTAATTCGTGCACGACAGGCACTTGTATTTCTTCCCCGACGTCTTCGACGTTATCTCGCGGGTCTTCATGAGGCCGGTGCCGCAGGCGGCGCATGGCTTGCCGTGGCCCGGGAGCGGGGCGATGTCGGGCTCCGGCCACTCGGCTGCCTTGCATTCCGGGTAGTTGGTGCACGACAGGCACTTGTATTTTTTGTGGTCCTTGTTCGAGACGATCTCGCGGGTGAGCATCTTGCCCTTGCCGCACACGGAGCAGTCCTTGCCATGGCCTGGCAGCGGACGGACTGTGGCGACGCCCTTGACGGTGACCGCCGTGTTCTTGTTGGCAGCCACCCGCTCCGAGATGGACTGCGCCTGGCGTTGCATGAACAGCGCGGGGTCAAGGGTCCCCTTCTCGATCTGGCCCAGGAAGCCGTCCCAGAGCGCGGTCAGGCCGAGGCTCTTGATGTCCTCCGGAAGCATGTCGATGACCGAGCGGCCGAGTTCGGTCGACTCAAGGCCTACCTTGCCCTTCCGCTGGAGGAACCTGCGGGCCAGAAGCGTCTCTATCGTGTCGGCGCGGGTCGCCTCCGTCCCGATGCCGTCGCCCTCCTTGAGCCGCTTCTTCAGCTCGGGATTCGGCTCGAAGCGGTGGGCATTGGCCATGGCCTCGATGAGCGTCGGATCCGAGAAAGCCGGGGGCGGCGAGGTGCGCTTGCTCGCGATCTCGCTGGCCTCGGCCGAGACCCGGTCGCCGACGGCCATCGTGGGCAGGGTCTGTGCCGCCTCCGCCTTGTCGTCGTCGTCATCGGCGTCGCCGGCGCCGTAGACCTTCTTCCAGCCATTGTCGACGACCTGGCGCCCGCCCGCCTTGAACTGCTCCCCCTCGATGAGGATGTCGGCCGACAGCGACCGGTAACGGAACGGCGGATAGAACTGGGCGACGAATGCCCGGGCGATGATGGCGAAGACCTTGCGTTCGGTGTCGCTCATATGCCCGAGTTTGGCGGCCGTGAACTCCGAGGTGGGGATGATGCCGTGGTGCTCGCTGACCTTGCTGTCGTCCCAGGCCGCCGATTTCAGCGCCATGTTCGCGCCGGAAGCCATGTCCTCGAAGCCGGGCGTGCCGGCAAGCGCCTGCATGATGCCGGGTGCCTCGTCCTTCAGGATCGATGTCGGGAGATAGCGGGAATCCGACCGCGGATAGGTCGTGGCCTTGTGCTTCTCGTAGAGGCTCTGGGCGGTGTCGAGCACTTCCTTGGCCGTCAGGCCGAGCCTGGTGCCGCACTCCGACTGGAGGGCGGACAGGGAGAAGGGCAGGGGCGGCGCCTTGCTCTTGATGTCGCTCCTGAAGGCCCGGACCCGGCCGTCCTTGCCCGCAACCTTCTGGCAGATCTTCTCGGCGACGGCCTTGTCAACCAGGCGCCCCTCGCTGTCCAGGCCGTCGTGGTCGGCCGGGATGACCCAGGATGCCCTGAACGTGCCGTCGGCGTGGCGGAACATGATGGTCGGCAGGTAGTGGTCGACCGGCTTGAAGCGGAGGCGCTCGCGGTCGCGGTCGACGACCAGGCGGAGGGTCGGGGTCTGCACCCGGCCGACCGATATCGTGACGTCCGCGCCGGAGTTCCGGGCGAGCAGCGTGTACATGCGGGAGAACGTCATCCCGTGCTGCCAGTCGGCGCGCTGGCGGCTCACCGCGGCCTGGTAGAGTGTCTTCTTGTCGCTGTTCGGCAGCAGTTTGCCGAGTGCGGCCAACATGTCCTTGCGGGCCATGGACTGGACCCAGAGGCGCTTGACATTGGGAGCGAAGGGATCAATGCCGAACTCATAGAGGCTCTCGTCGCAAAGCAGCTGCCCTTCGCGCCCCGCGTCGGCACTGTTGCAGATGGTCCTGGCTCTCTTGACAAGCTCGCGAACCTTGCCGATTTGCGCCTTTTTGTCATCGGGCGCAACAAGTTTCCACTGGTCCTCCGACACAACTATGGGCAGGCTGTCGAGCGACCATTTTTCCCACTGTGAACCATAGGCCTTCGGTTCGGCGAGTTCGAACATATGCCCGTAATAAAAAGCAACAGAATCGTCCCCGACGGTCCAACTTCCATCACCTTTGGTGGCGCGGACGCCTTTCTGCTCGGCCAACGCTTCAGCAATCGCCTGGGCAAGGGAGGGCTTTTCTGCAATGTAAAGGCATTCAATCGGGGACACCGCGCATGCTCCATAATCCTTGGGACCCGACGCCAGGCCAAAGGAATCTGGATACAGTCTTGGCTAAAATCCTTGCAAAGACAACCGGAAGCTGAGGGGGCTGCGTCTGGCCTGCGGCGCCTGGCCGGACGGAGGCGCCCGGCCACCGCCTGATGGAATGTCTCCGGCAGATCCCGTGGCCGCATCGGCCTGCGCCGCGCGACAGCCGTGCTGATCGGCCGTCAGCAGTGTTGCCAGGTTCTCCCGGGACACCGCCCGCCATGGCGCAGGCCGCGTTCGCCTGCCGCCGCCTCTCCGGTTCATGGCCAGGAATGTCGCGGACCAGTCCTGGCCTGCCGCCCGGCGGTTCCGCCGTCAGCGACCGGGCGCCGGCCCCTGGCCATCCGGCAGGTCAACCCCCGCGTCGGCGCAGGCACCGAGCGAAGCCCGCGTCGGCTGGCGCATGCCTTTTGGTGTCACGTCCAGCTCAACCTCCCAGAACGACAGGTCGCCCGGCAGACCCCTTCCGGCCAGAAAGGCGTCGCGCTCCGCCACGCTGGCGAACTCGATGCCGTCGGTGGCGCGCGCGGCGTCACTTGCGACGTCCTCCCGCGCTTCCTCCTCACAGTTGTACACCCAGGCACCCTTGGCCTTCTGTTCCTCCGTCGCCCGGGCTGACCAGATGGGGGCGCCGCCGGGGAGCCAGCCCAGATATACGCCCAGGCTCTCGCTCGCCATGACAGTTCCCCGCGGGGCTGGCTTGATGGAGACGGGAGCGTGCTCCGAGAGCAGCCCGTGGCTGCGGGCGTATTCAAACGCGCTGGCGTGGTAGTTGCGCGGATTCAGGAAGCCGTCGTCGACCGCCTCCGTCACCGCCCCGTCCCACCACTCGATTATGGTCCCGCCGGCGGACCCGTCAGCTTGCCGGCGGGACAGGCAGACATGCTGCCTGTCCCGCTCGAACCAGGTGTCCAGCACCGTGCTGCCAATCGCGATCTCCGCCGTGCCCATGTCCCGCGTCCCCGTTTGTATGCCCTGCTGAAGGCTAAGCCAGGCCGGTGCAAGACACTGCCCGGCGCCGCCCGGTCTTGGCCTTCAGGGTCCGGAAAAGCCGCATGGATCGGGGTCCCGCGCCGCGGCTGAGGCCGCAGCCGCATGCGCCATCCGGACCGCGAGCGGCCGGAACCTGGCCTCATAGTGGAACTCTGTCTGCATGTTGCCGAGCAGCCGGATGACCATGCCCACCTTGTGGGCCGGCACCTTGGCCTCGCGGCCGCGCCAGCCACCCTCGAAGGGCCCCGTGACCGACAGCATGGCCGCGGTCTCCCAGGGTTTCGCCGCCCGCTTCGATTCCGGAATCCTGACGACAGCACCGCCGCGGACGTCGGGGCGGATGATGATGCCATCGTCCGGATTGAGAATGTTGCTCTTGAGCTCGCCGCCCCCGAGGAAGATGGCATTGGCCACCTCCGGCATGGTGGTGCGCCCGGGCTGCCCGGCGAGACGGTTCTCCATCGCGCGCGGCAGCAGGATCGCCCTGCGGACCCTCCCTGACTGGTCCCTGTAGCTGGTGCGCGTGCCGCAGCCGATCCGCCGCGAGGCAAGCACCGCGCCTATCCCGCAGCCGTCCAGCACCTTGCGCTGCACCTCGACCGAGCCGCGCGGCGCGGAATCGAAGGCCGGAAATACGCGCTGTGCCCCGTCCGCGTCACCGAGGGAGAGCCGTGGCTCGCGCACCAGACTGTCCAGCGACACTGTGCGGGGACGCTCGTCGCCGGGCAGTGCGTAGACGATCTCATACTCGCGGGCGACCATCGCGCGGGCGGTATCCGGGGCGCGGATGTCAAGGATGACGGCGGTGGCAGGCTCGCCATCGTCGTCGGGCAGGCGGGCGCCGATGCCTGGCGCGAGCCTGGCAAGAAGGGCCGCCATGTTCGCCAGCTTCTGGCTGGCCTGCTTGACCGAGTTGCTTTCGAAGGCGTTCAGCGCCTGCTGCACGGAGGAAAAGCGCCGCGGCAGCGCCGCCTTCAGGACGTCCTCCCGCCGGTCGCGCAGCGCCTGGATGTGCGCGGCGAAGGGGCTGCGGCCAAGCCGCCCGGTGGCCGCCGCGGCCTGGGCCTGCGCGGCCGCGGACGTCATCGGCCTGGCCTCGCGCTGGGATCGGATGGTGGTGACGTAGACATCGCCCCCGGTCAGCGGGTCGTCCGATCCGTCGCCGGCTTCCAGCACCTCGCGCTTGACGGGCCACCACTGGCCGTCAAGGTCGCGTGCCGCATGGGCCGCCCCGGTCTTGAGGCGGTCAGCATAGGCGGCCATGAACGCCGTGAACACGCGGCGCTGGAGTTCGCGGCCAAGCAGCGGCAGGCGTTTGAGCAGTTTGGCGACGAAGTAGAATTCCTTGTCCGCCTCCTCCTTGTCGACGTTCAGCGGGATCCCCATCCGCTCCGCGAGCGACTGGTTCTCCATGAGGAACTCGTGGGCCACCTCGTTCCCGACCGCGTCGATGGGATCGTCGACCTTCAGCGTGGTGCCGTTGCGGCCCGATCCGGTGACGCTGGCGGCCAGCTCCTCCACCTTCCGGTTCTGCATGGCGAGGCTGTAGACCTGGAACGGCAGGCCGGTCGACAGGGTGGTGAACAGCGGCTCGGTCCGCTGTCCCCGGCGGAACACGCGCCCCCAGGTCTGTATGCGCTCGACGACATTCGACGGCGGCTTGAGCTCGATCATGTGCCGCTGCGCATGGTCGCTGAACTTGTCGGAGTCATGGATCGACAGGCCGGTCGACGCCGCGCGGGTGATGACCAGCGCCTGGCTGCCGCCATTGACAAACCTGGCGACCGACTTGTTCCGGTCCTGTGCCGGCATCGGCACGTAGCGGCCGCCCACGACGCGCAGGCCGCGGGCGGAAATCTCGTCCGCGACCCATGGCCGTGCAATCCGCCCGCTGGCATGGAGCTGCTTCCCGGCCTCCTCCACCTTGTCCCTGATGTCGTCGATGGGCGAAAGCGACAGGTTCGGGAACTGCGTCACAAGCTCAAGTATCCCGCGCTGCATGGCCACGAACTCGGAACTGGCCAGGGATGCCTCAAGGTCGAGGATTGCCGCCCGGCGGCGGGCCTCATCCTCCGGCAGCGTGGCCGCGTCGCGGCGCAGCGTGGCGAGATCGCGCGCCACCGCCTCCGGCTCGCGGATTGCGACGGGCAGCTTCTCGAAATCGGTTCCGCGCCTGACGCCAACCTTGAGCATGCGGTCGCACATGATCGCCAGCGCGTCACGGAACGTCGGCGGCCGGGCCTCCGCGGGCTGCGTCTCCGGTGCCCGCTCATCCTCTGCGTCAAGCCCGGGAAGCTCCGGTTCGTCACCCTCGCCGCGGCCCGCGTCGCCCTCGTCGATGTCGCGGGACAGCTCGCGCATCAGGCTTTCCATGGTCGATTCGATGACGACCACTGGCTTCTGCCCCTTGAGCAGGGTGTCAACGCACTCGTCGACGCACGGATCCACAAGCAGCGCCACCACGAACTGGCTGACCACGGCGTTCAGTCGGCTGCCGAAATTCGCGGTGAACCAGAGCTCGCGCTCCGCCTTCCTCTCCTCGGCGGAGAGCATGGCGGCCCGTGCCTCCTCGTTCGCCTCGTTGCGCTCCCGCAGGAGCATGTCGACCTTGCGGGCAAGCTTTGCCATGCCGGACAGGATGGGCGAGAGCCGGTCGGCAAGCTCCTCGTTGCGCGCCAGGCGCGCCTCGTCTTCCTTGACGCGCAGCACCATGTTCGACAGGTCGTGCTCGCGCCGGATGATGCGGCCCGCGTCCGTCGCGAGGTGCACGCTCTCCTCGGCGATGGCACGGCGCTGCGCAGGCGTCATCTCATCGAGCCCGGAAATCCGCTTCAGCCAGGGGAAAACGCTTGAGTACGCGGACAGGTTGGTGACGTCACGGGCAAAGGTTGCGCTTGAGAAAGTGCTGCCGGACGCCTGTGACAGCGCGTTGCCGACGGTCACCGAGGTTGTGCTGTCGCCGACGAAGTTGTGCGCCTCGTCCAGCATGATGTGGGTTCCGGCGGCCACCTGCTCCAGGAACAGGCTCTTGCGGGTGCCCTTCCGGTTGAACTGCGAATAGGTCGCCATCATCAGGAGGCAGCCGTCCGGCAGCGCGCCGGACTTCAGCACACGGTCCATCTCTGCCTTCTTCCAGGCGGAGACGAGCACCCGGCCGTCCTCGGCCGACGTGTCGACCAGCTTGGCGGCGTCATTGAGCATGAACGGGCGCCCGAAGAGGGCGTCGCTGCCGATGTCGCGCACGTCGCGCCAGAAGTCGCTGAACAGGTTGGCCTTTTCGGTCATGAAGATGACGGGGCGGCCGGATAGGATTGTCGCGCGTGCCGTTGCGGCAATAATCCGGCCTTTGCCGAAGCCCGTCTGGTCCGCGATGATCAACCCTTCGCCGCGGTCCGCGGAATCGAGCGCGAGCGCGACGCCGTCGACCTGCTCCGACGTAAGGTAGTCGCCGAGTTCGGCCCTGGACCAGTCCAGCCTGGCGCACAGCCAGTCGTCGATGTCGCCGACCCTGGCCGCCAGGCGCTCAAGCGCGCGGCGGGTCGGCGCTGCCATTGAGCTCGGAATGACAGCGCCGGTGGGGTTGACCGTGCTCATCGGCACGTAGCGCACCTGGACCGCGTTGACGGCCTCGAACTGCTCCGCATCCGCCCCGCAGCCAGTCTCCACCGGAATTTCCGGGAGCACGAGCGCATCGCGGGTTGCGCGGCGCGGTGCCTGCAATGGAGGGGCAGCGGCTGCAGGGCGGTCCGCGGGCTGGGGCGGCAGGGGGGCTGCGGCGGTCGGGCGGGCCTGCGGGGCGGAATGCGCGTCCCGCCCTGTGCCGCCATGCCGCTGCGGACGGGGAAGGATCTGCGGCGGGGCCGTCCGAAGCGTGCCCGTCCCGGGGCGCATGCCAAAGCGGCCGCCCGGAAGTGCGGTTTCCGCCTGCCGCGGCGGCGCCGCGGGCGGCAGCGGCGATGGCGGTCCGGCAGGCGCCTGGACGGGACGCTGCGCCGCCATTCCGGCGAGCATGCCGCCGCGGCCTGCCGGACGCGGAACATCCGCGGGCTGCGCCACGGCGGTGGCGGGAACGGCGGCAGGCGCCTGGACGGGACGCTGCGCCGCCATTCCGGCGAGCATGCCGCCGCGGCTGCCTGGCCATGCCGCAGCCGGCGGGGAGGCAGGCTGCGTGGTGTCCGGGCCACCGGCCATGTCTGCGGGCAGCATTCTGGCAGCAGGATGGGGAGAGGCGACAGGCGGGGCCGGGCGCGGCGGTGGCGGGACAGGCGGAAGGCTGGCGGCCCTGGGCCTGGAGCCGAAAGCGGGGAACGGCAGCACAGCCCTGGTGCCGCCGCCGGGCGGAGATGGCGCGACAGGCGGCTGTTCGGCGGCGGCTGGCCTGACGGCCGGCGTCGGCACGGGGATCGGCCGCAAGCCGAAGAGGCCGCGCCTTGGTGCCGCCCTTTCTTCCCCATTTCCGCTCATGGCATCAACTGGCCCCGCAACACCTGGTAGGCCATGGTCTGCCAGACCATCGCAAGACACCTGCCAGGCCTTGCCTTAGCGCATGGATTCAGTCGCCAGACAAAGAGAATGGGCGGACCATGGCGGGTCCGCCCATCCGATCCTTCGCAGGATTGGTCAGCGCGGCGCCGCCGCGCCGGGTGCCGGAGCCGCGTCGCGCTCGGCGGCGCGGGCCTTGAACACCGTGGCCTTGTTCTCGCCCAGCCGCTTCGCCTCGGCCTTGACCGCCGCGAAGTGGCCGGGATGCCGCTCCTGCATCAGCTGGGTCGGAACGTCAGGCAGCGCGTAGATGTCGGCGCGGGTCGAGATGGGCTTCTGGTACGTGGCGAAGTAGTAGTCGCTGTCGGCCGACATGCGCACCACCGTCACATGGCACTGGGTCCAGCCATAGTCAGTCACGCCCAGCTCGCCAGTGGCCGGATCGACGACATCGTGGATCTGGAACGTTTTCGAGTTGTCCCGTCCCTTGTCGTTCTTCTTGTTGGAGGGCGTCAGGGTAGGCGCCTGGTGCACCGCCATCATCGGAACGAACTCGAACTCGAACCCGGGCTTGCCGAAGCAGTCGGACAGGCCGCGGAAGGACTTCCAGAGCCGCTCGATGATCTCGTCGGTGGTCGGTGCCACCCAGACCCTGGCCTCGCCCTCGCCAACAGGCTTCGGCTTCGCGATGATGAAGCCGGAGTTCCGGGTCTCGGGATCGGCCGCGAACTCGGCCTCATCGACACCCTCGGGAGCGATTGCCCGGCAGTGCAGCTGGAAGCCGGGCGTGCCGATACGCGAGTTCTGCATCAGGCTGTCGATTGCGGCGCGCAGCGACACCTCGTCCGTCACGATCTCCCCGCCGAGATGGTCGGAGATCAGCGCCTCCTGCTTGCCGGCCGGCACCGGCACTCCCTGCTCGTCGACGACTTCCCGGCCCTGGGCATCGCGCTTGGTGCCCTCGGGCAGCACGCAGACCATGAGGTTGGAGAACGTGTGCATGCGCTGGTCGCGCTGGTCCTCGGCAGTGGGGCCGCCACGGGAGTAGTGCGCGTAGAGGACGCCGTCCTTCACCCACACCTTTTCGAAGTTGACAAGCGCGCCCTCGTCCATCGGCGGGCCACCCGCCTTCTTCACTTTCAGGCCGGCCAGGTCGCGGCGCTCGGTCTTCAGCGGCTTCCCGCTCGCGGGGTCGTAGGGCTCCGGCATGACCAGCTTCATCCTGGTCAGCGGGGCGCCGTCATCGGCCCATTCCGCCTTCAGGCCGAGATCCGTGATGTCGTGGGTCAGGTAGACCCAGGCATAGTCATACTGGATCGTGCCGTCCCTGCTCTTTTCCTCGAGCTCCTTCGTCCAGGGCGTGGACTTGCCACGCTGGTCGACGGTGATGATCTCGCTGATCATGGCAACGATGTTCTGCAGCGGTGGCCGGTTCGGGTTGCCGCCACGGGAGTAATTGCGCCCGACCATCGATCCGCGCGCCGAACCACGATATTGCGTCATCGGTAAGTTCCTCTGCCTGGTGCCCTGAACGGTGAATTGATGGCAAAGCCACCGCCGGCGTCAGGACGCACCGGCAGCAGCCCCTCAGGCCTGTCCTTTCCGCTCAGCGGACCGGCGCAGCGCCCATGGGCAACTCTTTGTCCCCTTGCATGCAAGCCACAAGGAATTCAACAAAATCGTCAACCCGCCCGCCGACCCTGGCAAGGAGTTCTTCCTTGTCCGGGCTGTTCGCGCGTGGGAGACCCGAGGAGATGGCCTCGGTGAAAAAGGTATACGGCACCTCGCCGAAAGACTCAAGGGCCTGCGCGACGGCTTCGTCATCAAACCTCCCCTTTTCCTTGGGAGGCGCCGTGGCGATCGCCTGGGCTGCCAGCCCGGCGAGGGCGCGGACATCGGCGCCTTCCCCGGACATCAGCGCGACCAGCGAGCACAGCTTGCGGTAAGCCATGCGCAGCTTCTGGGGGTCGTAGGCTGGCGGACCGCGCATCTCCTCGATGGCGGCATCCGGCATGCCAAGGTCACGCAGGCGCTGTTCCGCACGCTCCGAATCAAGCACCAGTTTGGCGCGGACCTGGAGGAATCCCGCGGCATCATCGCCCGGGAAAACCTTTCCCAGCGGCAGGACGCCCTCGCCGAGGGTGCCGGTCTCTCCCACCCATGCCGCAATTGCTTGCTGGTCCGCCTCATAATCCTTCTTGAGCCTGTCGAGCGCCGCCTTGCGGACCACGGCCGCCAGCGCCCGCGCTTCAATCTCCGGCGGAATCCCGGCATTCGCGCTGAGCACAGGCTCCTCGTCGCGCTCCGGCAGCAGCCCGATGCCCACATGGCGGTGCCAGAACTCGCCGGATGCGGCGATCAGCTTCTGCTGCATGCCTGCGTCGCGCTCGACGGGGAACACCTCGCACCCGTTGCTGGCGACGCGCCTGTAGTCGAACATGGCGAGTTCCAGCCCGTCGACGGTGACTCCGTGGCCGCTGGCCACCAGATCATAATGGTTGAGCTGCGCCCGGTAGTCGTGGAAGTTCCGGTGCGTGACGTACTCCTGCAGCATGTCCGTTGACGGCGCCTTGAAGTCCACGATCCGGACGGCGCCGCCGATCTCGTAGACAGCGTCAAGCGATGCCCTGAGCCACGGGTAGGCAGGGTGGGGTCCCGCCTCGATGGCTGCCTTGAGGTCGTCGCGGCGGCGCCACGCCACACCGCTGCGGGTCAGCTTGTCCTCGTAGACCTGGCGGATGAAATCCTCCAGGTAAGCGCCCCTCGACATGTCGTCGTTCGCCCTGTCGGGCGGAAGCATGAGGAGCTTCTGCCGTGCCATGCGCAGTGCGGAGCCCCGCGAGTGGTTCCCTTCGCCGGGAAACCCCCAGGCCAGCAGCGTGCCGGCTTCCGAACCGCCAATTCCGCCCGCCCTGGCAATGTGCCAGCCGATCCGCTCGGGCTCGGTGGCCAGCGTCAGGGATACCCACCGCCGCGCGTGCGCGGGATCGATGACGGCGGCGTGCGGCAGGCGGCCGATGCGGGCGAGGCATGCCTCGGCGGTCATGGTCATGGCAGGGTCCCCCGGTGTCCGGAGGATCTTCACGCGGCCGATCGCAACGGACCAGGGATGCCCGCTACCGGACGAGCGAAACGAGCACTGGCGCCCCGTCATTGATGACAAGTCCGGCGAACGGGGATGCGATGGTGAAGGACATCTGCCCGGCATTTGCCGTGGCGCTCGATCCGGCGCCGCTCGCGACGCTGTGCGTCGCCGCGCTGTAGGTTCCGGCCATCCCGGAATTCTCCGTGTCGGACACAAGGACAGCCCCGATATTCCCGTAGAGGTGCCTGGCATCCACCGCGGCCTCCTGGGGCCGGAGGTGCCAGGTGGTCACGATGTGCGTGCCGTCCGTGCTGGAAATGACGTCGGTGCCGTAAACCCAGCTGTCCCCGGCCAGCTGGGTGAGGGCGATCTGGCCAGCCGGGCAGGAAGCGGCCGGTCCGGCGCACAGGTTGAGCGCCTGGGTGTGGTAATACTCGATCTGCTTCGCCATGAGGTCCGCCGAAGCCGTCATCTGCGCGGCCCGGTCCACCGTGCCGGTGTCAAGCATCGCGTAGAGCGCCATGACGACCAGAAGGAAAACGAACATCTGCATGGCCGGTCACCCCTCGACGGGCAGTTTGCCCTGCAAGATCTTGCTGGCCTGCGCGGCAATGGCTGTTCCCAGCTGCTCGGTCCTGCCGTTGCGAATCAGTGACCGGATGCCGGTGTCACCGCCCGGGAAGAGGGACTGGATGCGCAGGAGGCGGTTCTTTTTGCCTGGCAGCTTCACCATCTTCTGGTGCATGACGCCCAACAGCCCCTCGGCCAGGATCAGCCGGGCCAGATCGATGCTCTCGCTGACCGCGATGAACTTGAGGAGCGCGTTGATGGCCTGGGTCACGTCCCCGGCATGGATGGTGGTTATCACCAGGTGGCCGTTCGCCGCCGCCCGGATGGCCTCGGACGCCTCGCGCGCGCCCCGCACCTCACCAAGAAGGATATACCGCGGCGACCGCCGCATGGTCGCCTCCATCGCAGCGGCAAAATCCTTGTTCCTGACCTGGGTCTGGAAGCAGTGGCCGCCCCGCCCGTGGGGCCCGCTCAGCGGAAGCTCCGGCGGATCCTCGACGGTGACCGCGACGTTGCCGTATTTAATCAGGTATTCCTGGAGCAGTGAGCAGGCGGTCGTCGTCTTGCCTTCGCCCGTCGCCCCGGCTATCAGGAGAAGCCCGTTCCTCGACCTGCCGAGGTAACCCAGGTAGTGCTTGACGGTCGGCGGGATGCCGTTGAGCGTCGCGAGGCGCGGAATCGGCCACATCAGGCGGCGGAGCGTGTACCAGGTTCCCTCCACGTCATCGATGTGGTTCACCCGGAACCGCATCCCGTCGTAGTCCATGAAGAATTCACGCTCCCGCTGGCCGCGCTCGCACACGCTGCGGTGAAGCCTGTAAAGGTCGGGCAGCACCTCGCCCGGAACCCCCACGAGGGGCGGTGTCCGCGTGTCGCTGCCGTCAAGATCATCGAGGCCGCGGATGAACGCCTCGCCCAGCTCGCTGAAAAACAGATCGTTGAAATCAAGATCCTTCAGCTTCGGCTCGCCGGCGCTTCCGTCCCAAGCCTCGGGCTCCGAAGCGGCCCGCGCCGCCGGCAATTGGTCAGTCATGGAATCCCGTCTCCCGCAGCAGCCGCCCGACAGTGAATCCTGTGGGCATCCGAACGCTTGGGTCAAGGATTGCGCCGATCGATGGCCGGCGGGCTGGGGTTGGCAAGGCGTCCGCGGCGGTCCCGATCGTGGACCGCTGCGGACGGCCTGCTCAGTAGAGAGTCCAGGCGATCGAGACCGCCGCTCCGCCGGCGGCGCCGCATGCCGCCTTGGCCTCGGCGGGGGTCATGGCGCGCGCCTGAACGGCCGTTCCGCCTACGACCGTCATGGACTCCAGGCTCGTGCCATAGTCGTTGCCAACCAGCGTCGCGCAGGCGTCGGGCGGGATGTTGGCAAACGTGACGGTGTAGTTCTCGTCGGTGTTGGCTGACCGTATCGTCACCGCGCCGTTGAACGGGTCGGTCATGCCGGTCGGGGCGGCGATGGTTCCCTTCACAAACTTGGCGGGCACCCGGCTCGACCCGGCGACGGTCAGCTCGCCGTCCTGGACGTCCAGCCAGCTGAAGTCCGACTGCCCGCCGCCGATGCCCTTGACCGCGTCCTCGATCGTGCCCAGTTCGAGCAACGCGGCGTTCGCTTTGGAATCGCTTGAGGCGCCGCCGAACAGCATGAAAAGGCCGCCGACAACAATGGCCGCCAGGGACATGACCGCCATGAACTCAAGCAGGGTGAACCCGCGGCGGCGGCGGCGGCGGATTGCCGGGGTGACAGGTGGGAAGCGCATGATCGGTACTCCGCAAAGGGTCTGCTACCACAAGAGTAGGCGTGCCCCCGGCGGAAGCGCAAGGACCAAGAGGAGAATCCTTTACGAATCCTTAAAGCTGTGCGCCTGCAGGGACCGCTCCGCGGCGGACCTGGGCCGGGGCTGCCCCCGCCGGGTCAGAATGCCCGCGAGACCTGCATCTGAAGCGAGAATATGCCGCTGACGATGGTGCCGAAAACCACGGTGAACACAAGGAAGGCGACATTCCTGAGTATGGATGTCTGCGACTTGATTTTCTTGAGGCTCTCCGCGATCCACTGTTCGCCCAGATGACGAAGGATTTCGTCGAACCCATCCTGTTCGGCATACGATCTCAGGTCCCTGACAGTCTCGACATCCGGGAATCCGAGCCGGGTAAGCCACAGGGCCTCTCCAAGGTTCTTGCCGTTGACGACGTGCCGCAGGGCGCCGGAGATGCGCTCGCCATACCATGGCGTCGCTCCGCGCTGGAGCGTGCGCAGGATATCCCGCTGCGGGACGCCAGCCCTTGTCAGTGCCGAGACGGCGAGCATGAAGCCGGCGCCGGCGTAGATGCGGTAGAGCGACCACGGCGGAAGGCGGTCGGCGAACGCACGGACTGGCCCGACCCACCGGGGGAGGGAATAGATCACGACGCCGACCGTGCAGAGGCAGCCAACCGAGAGCGGCAACAGCCAGTAGTCCACAAAACCGCCTACCCAGACCAGCCAGCCGGCAGTGCCGATCCACTTCTCCATCGGCAGGACCTCCGCGAACGACGGCATGATTCTGAGCGCGAACATGACCATGAAGCCGATCGCCATCAGCAGCAGCACGACAGGGTAGGCAAGGCCCGTCGCGATGGCCGTTTTCATCTCCCTGAAGGCGGACTGGATGAGCAGCGCGTCATTGATCGCCTGGTCCAGGCCGGACTGCTCGCCTGCTGCCAGGATGACCCTGTCCCCCTCCGGCACCCACCCGGCAACGGCGGTGCCGAACGGTGCGCCGTTGCCGACCGCCCTGCGCCAATCCTGAAGGATGACCGCAATCGGATTCCCCGGTTTGGCGTTGTCGTCGGATGCATGCATGTACATTTCGCGCAGCGAATCCACCAGCGGCATGCCGTTCTTCAGGAACGTCGCAAGCTTGAGATAAAGGCGCTCGCGCTGCCTGCTGCCGAACTGAATCTTTACATACCGCCGCTTCAGATCTCTGAGGTCCATTCCGCCGCCTCCGTGGCCAGCGCGGCCGGCGCGCTGGCAGTTCCGGCAAGTCCCGCCGCGGGCCTCACTCGTAGAGCTTCCCGAACACGATTTCGGCCCGGCCGGTGTCGAACTCGGCCAGGTCGCTCGCCACGTCCTCGACATCGACCGGGGAGCAGATGCCCTGCGTCATTTTCTGGATGGCATGCTCGAGCATTGTGAGCCCATCCATGTTATCCAGCCAATGGCGGATGGCATCCTCCTGCTCGCCGTTGCGGATGTGCTTCATGTAATCCCGGTCGGGCACTATGCACTCGGCGATGACCTCGCGCCCCACGGTGCCGCCATGGCAGTCCGGACAGCCACCCCGTTTCGCGACGAACACGCCGTCGGCGAGGGAGCCGGTGCAGCGCAGCACCTGCCTGGCGAGCTCCGGATCCACCATGCCGTCCGCGTGCGCCTGGTGGAAAGGCACCCTGCACTTTGTGCACAGGCGGCGGATGAGGCGCTGGCCGATGAGACCCGTGATAAGCCTGTGGTCGCAAAGCTTGTAGTCCTCGACCCCCATGTCCCTCAACCGGGTGAGGATGGCGGTGGCGTTGTTCGCATGCAGCGAGGTCCAGACCTGGTGTCCGCTCATCGCCGCAATGAACGCGAGGACCGCCGACGCCCGGTCCCGCATTTCGCCGATCATGATGACGTCGGGATCGGACCTGAGGGAGCCGTTGATGACAGCGTGGAACCTGGTGCCGCGGTCGTCGTCGGATGTCGCATTCAGCACGGGAAGCTGCACGGCGCGCGGAATGATGTACTCCGGCGGATCCTCGATCGTGATCACTTTCTTGCCGGGCTTTTCGCGCATCAGCGCTATCAGCGACTGCTGCAGCGTGGTGGATTTTCCGGAGCCTGTCGGCCCGCTGATGATGTTGATGCCTTCGGTTTTTTTCCGCATCCGCTTGATTTGGATGATATGGCTGCGGTTGTAGCCGAGCGTGTCGATGTCGCCTGCGGCCTGCGCATCCGAATTCTCGTAGAGCAGGCGGCAGACCATATGGCGGCCGCCATTCGCCAGCGGGTTGAACTGCAGCCGTATGGCCTGCACATCACTGGGAAGCGGGGTCCGGACGCGGCTGATGCGCGCCCCCTGGTTCTCAAGCGGCTTGTAGGCCGTGTCGCTGGCGTCGGCCATGTTGAAGGCCGCGGCGCAGAGTATGCTTGCCCAGGCGGACTTCACCTGGCGCACATCCTCGATTTGGCCGTCCATCCGCATCTGGATGTCAGCCTCGTACTGCCCGACCATCACATGGATATCGGAGCAGCGGCGCTCCGCCGCTTCCTTGACAAGGGCCAGGAAGTGCTTCTGGAACTCCTGTGCCTCGACACCGCCGATCCTGTCCGGCATCCGGGCCGAGTTGCCGAAACCTTCCTCGTGGTTCCGGTAGACCTTGCGGATGATGTCGAGATCGACGAGATATTCCTGGGTGATGACCCGCTGGGCGCCAAGGATATCCGCACGCATCTGCATGGCCAGCGGATTGAGAGGGTCATGTTTCGAGAGCAGCAGCCAGCCGTTGCCCAGGAAGCAGGCAACCGTGCGCTGCGCCTCGGTGGTCTTCAGCGGCCCGCCCTCGGCGGTGAGCACGGGCACACCGAACCTCGGATGCAGCAGCCTGGCTATCACGTTCTCGTCGGCGGCGACGCGCCGCCCCCGCCTCGGCTCGCCGCCATGCTCAGCCGGAGGCGCGGCGGCTTCCGCCCCCCGGGCCGGCTGGAGCGCGGGCGGGCCGCCGAGCCCGGCATCGGCCTCTGCGGGCGGTCGGGGAGGGCGCGCCGCCGGAAGCGGCGCCGGCTCATGCCGCAGGGGAGGCACCGCGCGCGCCGGCACCAGCACACGGCTTGTCTGCTGCGGCCCTGCCTGCGGGCGTGCCGCCGGCGGCTTTGCGGCGGGGCGCTGGAATGCCGGCCTCGGTGCCGGGGACGGCGCTCCAGGCTTTCTCACAAAACCTTCGAACAGGCTCCTGAGTCCTTCCGGCATTTCTGCCCCCCCCACGCAGTCCTGGCCACCCGGACCGGGCGGCCGTTGCCTCAGCGGCCAGATGGCGGCGCCGCCATGACGGGGCGGGGAAAACCTGGCGGCATCCCGGCTATCCCGGCAGCGGCCGCCGGGGTGGCCACCGCGGGGCTGGCTGACGCCGCCACCCGGTTGCCGAGTCCGAGCGCGAAGGTCTTGCCCTTGCCATCGGTCACCAGCACGCCGTCCGCGGAAATCCTCGTTACGATCAGGCCGCCCGGAAGGCGGGAGCCTGCTGTGACCACGGCCTCGCCCTGCCCGGGCACAAGCAGCTTGGCGCGCATGTCCGGACCGGACCCGACGATCGAGACGACCTTTGGCGGCGGCACGGCGTCAGCCGCCTTCCTGGCGGCCTCTTCGGCCTGGGCGGCCACCAGCTTCGCCGACACCCCGGCGTCGGCTTCCCTGGTATCCGGAGCCTTGGCGGCCTGCTCCTCGCGCTTGCCGTCGTAGACCGTCGCCCAGAGCTTCACCGCCAGATCCGCCTCCCGCTGTTTGAGCTCAAGCAGGCGGATCCGGCGCTGAATCGCCGCCATGTCCTCCAGATCGCCACGGTACGCGGTCGTATCGGCGCCGGGCAGGCCTTCCTGGCCAAGCTGCATGCCCTTCATGCGGTCGTCGGCCATGCGCTGCGCGCGGTCGATCTGGCCGTCAACATGCCTCTCGTCGAACCCCATGGACTCCGTGGAGAGCGGCACCGCGAGCTTTTTCTGCCCTTCCACCGCCGACGGGAACGGCGGCTGCGCCGCCGCCGCGCCACTGGGGGGAAGCACAGGCACAGCCACGGTGGGGGGCGGCCCCTGCTCCTGCCCCGGCGCGCCGGGCAGCGGGGCCTGCGCCCAGGCAAATGCTGTCATGGCGGCCAGGACCGCCGCGGCGGCCGCCGGTGTCCTAATGCACCGGATTGGGCGGAGGCTGGAGCTTGTCATAGACTTTCCCCTCGATGGTCCAATTCCATTTCGCGAGGTCAAGTTTGACCGACGACGTCACGAATGCCGGAATTGGCGCAAGAATTCCTACGAAACTCCCCAAATCATGGGGCGTGGTGAAGGAAACCGCCAGATCCTGGTAGGACGCCGGTATTTCCTTCTGGTGCCCGCCCGGCCCGGTCGTGGCGCCCGGCGGCGGAACCTCCACTTTCACGTCGATGGTGTGGTAGACCTCCTCGAACCGCGACACGAGGTAGCGCTTCACGTCGGCCGCCGCCCGGGTCGGCGAATCCTTGGTATAAGTCCCCGGCTGCAGCGGGAAATGCCAGGAAACCTGGACGCCACCATCGGCGAAGCTGACGCTTGGCTTGAAGCTGCCGTGCGTCACGGCCGGCGCCACCCAGTTGATCGTGCCGCCGTCACGGTGGTAGGCGACCGTCACCGTCGCCTGCGTGGCTGCCACGCCCTCCGGCGTCTGGTCCGGCTTGCAGACCACGGTCTGCGCTGCCCATCCCGGAACATTGAGCGGTGCCGACATCATTTGCGCCGCGCAGGCAAGCATGGCCGGCACGCCGAACGCCTTGCCCTCCCACGGCAGCGGCAGGGCAACGGGCGGCGGCCGTTTGCGGGCTTCGTCAGCCGCCTTCTGCCTCTCCGCCATCAGCCTCAGGCTTTCCAGGCCTTCCAGGTGCTCCTGATAGGCGCTGTAGATCTGGTAGCCGCCGGCCCCAAGCGCGAGGATCGCGATGACCACCGCGAGCTTGATGAACTGCCCCCGCTGCGACGCCTCGGCCAGCTTGACGCCGCACTTCACATCCCTGATGACTTCGTCAATCGGTGTCTCGGACGCGCTCGGGATGGCCCAATCCTTGGGGGCAAACGACTGGCCCCAGTTCGGGCCATAGAAGAGCTCATGGAAGAAATCGACAGCGTCGTTCTTGTTGTCGAACAGACGGTCGCATCCTGCCAGGATCTGCTCGTCGCGGACGGCCACAACGTAGAAGCCGCCATCCTGCGTCTCGAAGGCGCCGACAAACGACTCGTCGGCGCCGTCCGCCAGCACAGCCGCCAGCGGCTTCATGCCGGCCTGGTGCCCCACCGCCCTGCTTGCCAGCCCGAACTGCGCCTTGCCCCGGACGCAGACCAGATCGGCCCGGTTCTGGCCGGCCGCCTCGCGGGCCTGCGCCATGGGCTTCTTGCCGGGCTCGACCACCGCCTGCCACACAAGGCCGACGGCGTATTTCTTTGGCCCGATGGAGACGGTTCCCCCGGTGCCCGGGAAGCCTCCTGCCGCGCCGCCTTCGTGCTCGCCGAGTGCTCGCCGAGTGCCATTTGCGACCCCATCAGTTGGACGAGATGGCCTGCTGGCTCAGGACAGTCGGCGTCACCAGGATGACGATGAGGTTCCGGCTCCGGCTGCCCACGGCGTTGCCGCCGAGGAGCATGAAGTTCGGCGATCCCATGCCTTGCCTGGAGGACGACTCCGAAGCCTGCGAATACCCGGTGATGACCAGCGTGGCCCCGGTCGGCACCTCGGCTGCCTGCACGAAATTGCGGGAGTTGACGTTCGGCAACTGGATCATCTGGCCGCCGGTGGAGAAGGTGTCGAAGCCGTTGTTGGCGCCGTTTAGCTCGGAAACGTTGATGCCGACCTGCATCATCAGCGACCGCCCATTGTCGGCGACCCGCGGAAGCACTGAGAGGTTGTATCCGGTGGTGACAGAGCCTGGTGTCAGGGTCGTCTGGGTGTTGCTGCTGCTGCTGGTGGTTCCGCCAGAATTCGTGGTCTGGACGCTTTGCAGGTAGCCGCGCAGGTTGGTGACCTGGAACGGCGCGGGGATGCCGTTCAGCGTCGTGACGGACGATGTGTTGACAACAGAGACGCGCCCGTGCTCGGCAAGCGCCTGCATGATGGCATTGGTGCCGGACAGCTTGCCGTTGCCGGACGCGATGTTGAAGCCGGCAGACGGCGTCGCCGACGTGAGCACGGCCGACGCGGCCTGGCCGGCCGTGTTGCCGAAGGTCAGGCCGTACTTGCTCGCCTGATTGAACAGGCCCTGGACGTCCAGCTGGTAGTTGTCGCTGTCGGTCAGCGAGAGATTGAGTATCTCGACGTTGACAGTGACCTGCTTGTCCAGGCGCGCGTTCTGCCCGTCGATGAATGCCTGGACGCGGTTGACGGTTTCGGGAGGCGCGGTCACCGAGATGGTGCCGGTGCTTACCGAGGTGGCAACCTGGCCGCCGGAGCCGACGATCGACGTGACGGCCTTGTTGAGGTCGTCCCATATTTTCAGCTGGACGTCGGATGACGCCTTCTGGCTTGAGCCGCCTGTCGTTGCCGCTGTGCTGGTGCCAGCGCCGCCGGAGGCGCTGGCACTGCTGCTGGCGTCAAGCGTCGAATTCATGGTGAGGCCGTTCAACGGCAGGGCGTGCACCGTGAAGGTGCGGGTCACGTTTCGGAAGAACCGGATATCGGCGCCCGTGTACTCCCACGTCGCGCTGAAGTGCGAGCCGACCTGGTCGAGGAACGATGAGAGCTTGCCGTGATAGTTGACCAGCATCTTGGAACGCGAGCCGGTCACCGCCCTGATGAATTGCCCGTCTGAGTTGGCACTGTTGCCCCCGGCCAGGCCCATCTGGCCCAGCATCGCGGAGATGTCGGACGGGCGCGGCGGCTGGGCCGCGCCCGGAAGCGTGGCCGCCCCGCCCGATGATGCGGATGCCTGCTCCCCCGGCCCCGCGGCATAGACGTCAGGCGCGAAGCTGACCGGGATGCCAGTGACTTCGGTGATGACGGAACCGATTTCGAAGATCTCGATTGGCTCGGCGTTGACAATGGTCACGCCCTGCTGTTCCAGCTTGCGGGGCAGGGGAGAGCCATGGTCGGAGCGCCTGGCCACCGCCGATCCGAACACGCCGTCCACGACCTGCACCGGGGACATGTCGGCTGGCGGCAGCGGCTGGCGGGCCTCGTCGATGTAATGCGCCGCGTCATGCGTCTGGCTTGTCACCCTGCGGTCAGCCTGGCCGACGGTGTTCACCGCGCACCCGGACAGCAGCAGGGCCGCAAGCGAAGTCAGGGCGGGGATGCGCCTGTTCATTTCCGGAGACTCCCGTCAGTCGGCCTGGTCGGCCGCGTTGGATATGACAAGGGCATGGTTGCCCCTGTAGAACGTCGCCAGCGGTTGCGGCTTGGCCTGGATGGACTTGATGAGAGCTGACGAAGCCTCGATGAAGTCGCCGCGGAAGTCGGCGGATGCCTGGAGTTCGTAGATCATCCTTGTGTTGACAACGACCTTCCAGCCGCTCTTTTCGCCCCAGTCGCCCAGAACCTGGTCAAGCGTCTCGCCCTGGGCGGCGTGCCACACGCCGGTGCCTCCGGCGGGGGCCGTCGAGACCGACGGAGGCGGCGGCGCGCTGAGGAGGCGTCCTTGCGGCGTCCTGGCTGCCGGCGCGGCGGCGGCCTGCTGTGCGCCGCGCATGTCCTTGCCCGGCTTCGGCTTGGGTGCCTCCGCCGTCCCAGGCGGTGCCTCCGACTGGGGAGCCGCGGCAGGCGTCGCGGCGGGAGCTGGAGCTGGGGCAGGGGAATGGTCGGCAGGAGGGGCGGTGGCTGCGGACGGGGCAGGGGAGGCGGCCTGCACGGGCGCGTCGGCCGCTATCCGGACAGACTGGCCGTCGACGGTGGCCGTCAGGTGGTTCTGCCTGGCAGTCTCGGCCAGGACAGAACGCCAGCTGGAGCCGCCTTTCCAGGATATTTTCAGGTCCTTGTCGACGCCGCCCGCGTAGCTGATCAGGAAGCCATCCGGAACAATCTGCTGGAGCGCAAAGGCCAGCGGGATATCGTTGCCGAAACCGTCAAGGCGCTCCGACGCCGCGGCCGCGGCTGCCGTGGCGCCTGTGGCCGGCGCCGCCACAGGCGCCACGGCGCCGGGGGAGGACGCCAGCGGGGGTGGCTGCGGCGCCCGGTATGGCATCATCACCAGGCCGCCCTGCCCGGCTGCCAGGGCAACGGAAGACGCAGTGGCAGCGAGGCCGACCGCGCAGGCGATGTACAGCGCACGCTTCATGTTTGCTTCCCCCCAACGTAAGGCTACCAAAGGAATTGTCACCCGTACGAAGATTTGGCGTCAAGGATTGCTGGCTGCAGCGCCGCTTCCTTCGGGTGACGTCCTGACCTCGTAGCCAAGGCAGGCGAGGGGGAGCCAGCGCGGCAGCCTGTCCCGCTTGAACCAGTTGTGGATCGCCTGCCGCGTCAGGCCGAATGCCCCGCCGGTGCTCTCAAGCGTTTCGAGCCCGCGGTGCTCCCGCCATGTCTTGAAGAAATCGACCGTCATCGGCTCCAGGCGCGGGACCTCTCCGTTCCCGGTGCTCCGCGCGCTCTCGAAGCCAACGCATGCCAGCCCGAGATAGGTGGGCGGAACGCCCTCGCCAGCCTCAAGCCGGTGCTTCCAGTTGCGCACGGTCTGCGGCGTCATGCCGAATGCCTCCGCTATCTCGCGGTCAGCCTTCAGGCCCTGGCGATCACACCAGGAAAAGAACTTCTGGTAGGAATCCATCGCACAACCGCGCCCTGCCAGGGCGTCCCCCTCGTCGACTGTGTTGGCAACAGGGGCGCGGAGGCCCGACACGAACGCTCAAGGATTTGAAGAAATCCTTAATCCATTCGTATGGCGATCGGGGAGGGGGGTCAACTCTTTTTCGGCAGCCAAGTGGCAAACCTGGAAGAATACCCGCCGGCGGCGTTGATGCAAGAGGATTCTGCAAAATCTTTTGACGCCGGCGGTGCCATGGCGGCCGCCATGTCAACTGTTTGGCGTGGCCCGCTCCGGATGTCCGCCGCCCGCATCGTGCGCGCGACGCCAAAGCCCGTAAAGCCGGAGCATCTCCTGCCAGCGCTGCCGGGCCGCGAAACCCTGCGCGGTGTCCTGGCTGAACGTGCTCCGGCTTGTGACGCCGCAGTACGCGCGCACGACCGCCTCGGCGAGCGCCATGCTGCCATCATCGGCGCAGGGCAGCCCGGCGGCAGTCCGGGGCGGAAGGAGGGACGCCGCCGCTTCGGCGCACCATGCCTGGAACCGCTCGTCCGTGCGGCATTTGATCTGGCTCTGCTGCACCGCCGTGAGGGTGGAGAACGGACGGCTCGCCCTGCGCGCCTCGCGCGGGTCCTGCACCGCCTCGTCATCCGCGACCGCCCAGCACGCGAGATAGGCGATATCGCCGCCCTTCTGGTCCGCCTCCAGGCCGGTCAGCGGATGCCAGTCGGCGCCGTCCGGGCCGCCGTCGAACCGCAGCGTGACCCGCATGCCGTTCGCGCAGTCGTCACTCCACCAGTTCAGCATTCCCTCGCCAATGTAGAGGTCCGTGTCCTCGCCCCAATCGTCGTCCGGCGGCTGCGAGATGACCAGATGGAGACGGTGGCCGCGGGCGTCGCCGCCAGCCGAACGCGAGCGGCTCCAGCGCAGGCCCTTGAACGGATGGACATGCGGATCGGGGGGGTCGACCAGCTGCAGAACCGCCGTCCGCCCCGTGCGGGCACCCATGCCGTAATTCACCACCCGCACGGAGCCGGCGTAGATCGGGGCGGTCTGCGCATGGCGGGTGCCCGGCGCAGCGCCAGAATCCGGGACATGGCCGCCCGCGGCCACGGCAGCGGCGGACTGCCTCGTGGTCCCGGTGACTGGCTTGACGATGCGGAAAGCCATGGTGGAGAGCGCTTCTATAAGGATGACGTCCGATGTTGGCAGAAATGTTGACAAGAATCAAGGGATGACTCAAAGCGCAAGGCCGCGCTGCGCGGACCCTGCCGCCGTGGCGCCGGAAATCACCCGTCCGCGCGGCGTGCGCTCGACCAGGCCGTTCATGACCAGCCAGGGTTCCACCTCGTGCTCGATCGTGTCGTCGTCCTCGCCCAGCGCCGCGGCGATCACCTTCAGGCCTACCGGGCGGCCGCGGTAGCGCGTTCCCAGCAGGCCGAGATAGCGGCGGTCCAGCGCGTCGAGGCCGTCAGCGTCGATGCGGAGCCATCTGAACGCGCCCTCGGCGGTTCCGCAGTCAACGGCGTCGCGCCCGGCACGGGCGGCGAAGTCGCGGACCCGCTTGAGGATCCGGTTGGCCAGCCGCGGCGTGCCGCGGGCGCGCGCGGCGATGCTGAGGTCCACGCCCGCCCCAAGCTGCATCCCAAGGATTCCTGCCGATCGGCCGACCACGGCGGCAAGCTCTCCGGGAGGGTAGATGTCGAGCTTGACGTCGATGCCGAAGCGGTCGCGCAGGGGGCGCGACAGCATGCCTGCGCGGGTGGTTGCGCCGATCAGGGTGAACCGGGCCAGATCCAGGGTGACCACCTGCGCCCGCCCGGGTTCGCCTGCCGTGACATTCAGGCAGAAATCCTCCATGGCGGAGTACAGGATTTCCTCGATGTCGATCGGGAGCCGGTGGATCTCGTCAATGAACAGGACATCCCCGGGGGCCAGACTGACAAGGATCCCGGCCATGTCCGCCGCCCGCTGGATGGCCGGCCCCATCACCGGACGGAACGACCCGCCCATCTCGTTGGCGACAATCTGCGCCAGGGTGGTCTTGCCCAGGCCTGGCGGCCCGTAGAAAAGGATGTGGTCCAGCGCCTCCCCGCGGCTGCGCGCTCCGTGCATCACGATGTCGAGATCCTCCCGCGCCTGCGCCTGGCCGACAAAATCAGCCAGACGCCGCGGACGCAGCGCGGGATCGTCGTCGCCGCCGGGAATGGCGCCGGACGGATCGAGCAGCCTGCCAGACGCCTCGCCGGCGCCGGTCGGGGAGGGGGGCGGACCATCTCCGGAGGCGGGGACGGCTTTCGCCCCCGCGGCAGGCGCGGGGACATTCCCGGCCATCGCATCCCGCTCCGCGTCCGGACTCGGTTCGGCTTGACAAACCCGTGTGCGCTGCCTGGCCATCCTGTGCCGTCCCCAATTCTGCCAGGCCGGCCGGTCCATGGCATGCCACGCTGGCGCAAAGGACAGACGCAGGCCCAAGACCTATGGAACGTTGGACAGCCGCCCAGATCAAGCTAAATGGGCTGGCCGGGCCGCCGCCTGCGGCATGCCGCTTTCGGTGTGGCCAACAGGGCTGCAAGCCCGGCCGATGGCGTGCCTGGCCAACAAGAATTCACATGTTGACAAGCCGTGCCGATCGCGTTAACAGAATGTCTGTGACAACCGCGCCAAGTTCGCCTGGAACTGGTCAGGCAGCTGCATCCGCGTTGGAAGCCTGCTGGTCCGATAGCAGTTACTGGTGGTTTCGGCCGGATGCAGTGCATGCATTCCATCATCAACTGCGTTAAGGATACCAGCAAATGAACGTCTCTGACCTGACCGATGCCGTCCACGGCCTCGTCGGCGAATCCGCGAACGTCAACAAGCGGCAGGTTGCCGCCACCGTGGGCGCGGTCTTCGACGCCATCATGGGTTCGCTGAAGCGTGGCGAGCGGGTCGGCGTGACCGGGTTCGGCATCTTCGATGTGCGCGAGACGCAGGCGAAGAAGGGCAAGAGCCCGGCGACCGGTCTCGAAATCGACATTCCCGCGGGCAGGCGCGCCACCTTCAAGGCCGGCAAGGGCCTGAAGGACGCAGTGAAGCCCTGATTCCATGGCAGGGGGCAGGGCCACCGCCCTTGCCCCCTGCGCCACGCCGATCATCCGGCGTTCCATGCGGATATCTGGCGCCAGGATCTGTTGCGTGCGGTCCACCCGCGTCTGGCGCCAAGCCCCATCCCTCCGCTGTCCGTCCCGTCTCAGGCCGAATCAATGCGCATCGCCTCGGCGAGCGCCGCTGCCGCACTCCGCGCCTCGTCCGGTCCGAACATCAGCAGCGGGGGGCCGCCGGCAGCGGCCGGCAGCCAGACGCCTGCCCATGCCTTGCCCGACCTGCCTCCCTTCGCGATGATATAGCCGCGCCGCCGCGCGGTGGCTGCGGATGCCTCCGCAAGGGCGGTGTAGCGGGGAGGGCGGCAGGCCAGTGCCCGGCGCGCCGCCGCCACGGGGCACAGGCCGCTCCGGGCGGCGCGGGGGTCATCGGCGAGCATCTGGATCAGCGCGTCAAGGGCGCGGTCAGTGCCGCGGCCGGCCAGCAGCGCTGCGACCAGCCGCTCTGCAGCGATGCGGGCGATGGGCTCCGTCATCCGGCAACGATAGTGCAGGCGGCAAGGAAAATAAAGCCGACAATCCTTGAGCAGCGTCAGGCTTGCAGCCCCGGCGCCGGCTCCGGCTTCCATCCATCCCGGCAAAGCCTTTCACGCTCGAGCACGCCAAGCGCCGCGGCGTCAAGGTCGGACGCGGACGCTCCGCTCTTGTAGGGAGCCCGCTTGGTCCCGTCCCAGAAGATGACAAGGCCATCCGCACTCATGCCAAGGACTTCACCGTCAGCGACAAGGCCGACCATGGCCCACGCCATATCGCTGTCAATTCCGGATGCGCGGCTGGCCATGGCGGTATCCTTGGTCTGATGCATGAAGCGGATAGTGGCAGACGGCGCTGCAAGGAACGCGGACGCCATGACTGCCCGGGCCTCCGGGAGCCTGGTCTGGCCAACGCGGATGGTGGCAGATTATGGCAACTCCGCCCCGTTTGCGGCGGAGTTTTCCGGGCCACGTGTGCTGGCCGTGGTCAGCCGAGGGGCTGCCCCTGACGGGCGGCGCGCCGTCGGAATGCCCAGCCCCGGCTTCCCCGCGGCTGGGCACAGCCCGGTCCCGTGCCGGTCACGCAACGGCACCGACCGTTACAACGGGCTGGCGGAGCCGATCACGAAGTTCGCGGCAGCTTCAGTTGCAAGCGCCTTGAATGGACGCACCCCGCCAGGGCCGAACCTGGCGGGGTGCGTCTGTCACATGCCGACAGGTTAGCCGAAGTTGCTCTTGGTGATGCTCGCGATGTTCTGGAACGTGATGGTCGTGTTGTCGGTGAGCGTGATGGTCGTGCCGGATACCGTATTGGACTGGGTTGCGAGGATGTAGTTCTCCTCGCCTGTGGTGTATCCTGAAAGGGAGATCGTGATCTGGCTTGAACTGGTCAGATCCTGCACGACATCCGAGCCGCCGGCGGACCGGCCGCTCACCAGCAGGAACGTGTTCTGGCCGAGTGCGGCGTCAACCGTCGCCAGGCCGGAGCCGACCACGACAGTGTCGTCGCCGAGGCCGCCGATGATCTGATCCTGGCCCGAGCTGCCGTAGAACGTGTTGGCACCGGACGAGAAGCCTCCGTTCAGGGTCTCGTTGCCGACTCCAGCGTGCAGCTGCTGGCCGACGCCGCCGTTGGCGAACAGCTGATCGCCATCGCCGCCGCCAAACAGTGTCGCTGCCCCCGTGCCGGCAACCAGGAAGTTGTTTCCGGCGCTGCCGCCCTGCACCAGCGCATTGCCGCTGGAGCCGAAGAACGTGTCGCTGCCGGTTCCTCCGAGGATGGTGGCATTGCCGCTGCCGCCGAAAAACACCAGGTCACTGGACCCGCCGCGGACCACATCGGAGGCGGAGCCGGCCGCGTAGACGGTCTCTTTGCCGTCAGTGGCCGTGATCACATCATGACCGGTCGAAGTTACGGTGTCATCGCCGGAGCCGAGCAGAATCGAGTTCTGCCCTGGACCAGCGCTGATCGAGTCATTGCCTGAGCCCTGCGCGAGGACCTGGTTGACGCCGTTCCCCAGGTTGATCGACCAGTCGCCGCTGTCGGTGCCGGGGATAACGATACGGTCCCCGCCGCCGCCGGCAACCACCGTGCCGGAGCCGCCGGTGGCGATGAATGTCAGGGCTGTGCCGCTGTCCGAAAGCACTGACTCGCCCTGGTCTCCGGAACCGTACAGTGCGGAGACGGGTGCGGTGACGACGGCATCCTTGTAGCCCGGCGTCAGTGTGAACGGACCTGCAACGGCGCTGCTGACGGTCTGGAAGAACGCGCCTGTCGTGCCGGGCGGCAACGGAGGAACGGCATTCGTGGACGGCACGATGGTGCCGGCCGTCACGCCGGCGGTTATGGATCCGGCGAGCTGCTGTGCCAGCGCGGCGTTCGTGGCAGAGTCGTAATTGAGAGTCACGGTTTGGTTGTTTCCACCCGTTACGGTGACAGTAGACGACATGGCATACCCCTCAGTGTGGCTGATCCCGCTAGGAGGCTTATTGGACGGACAACCGTATGTGAGCCGACGACGGGTGAGGAGTCAACGCGGATGCGGCATGATTGCCGTTACATCTCAGTTAATTGCGCACTGCAACAGGAGGACCCGGCGACCGGCTTTTGTCCGGAAAGCGTTGAAGCGGGACCGTGTCATCTGCATTGCTATCGTCGGGATTACGGAATCGCTGCAGTTACGAGCCACTGCGCCGCCACGGCAACCCTGGCATGACAGTGAGGCGCTCCACATTCCATGCCTGTTCCGGGGGCTGACAACAGCAACGGCATCCGTGATCATACCTGATCATCTGGACAGGATGTGAGACTGGATAAGCCTCCAATGCTGCTCGGAGGCGGCCCGCATTCTTGCTCGCGGGTGGACGTGATCAGCTTTGATCACGTCAGTTGAGCGGCTTACAATGCGTGCGCCGCGCCGTGTCACGAAGTGGCAACCTGTCCCATCCATCCGCCGGGCCGGCAGGCGCGGGGTAGGCAGGCATTCCCTCCGGAGCAGTGGACAGAACCGCGCAGCGCTGACATCAGGTGGGATGGTCGGCAGCGGGCTAACCGCACAAAAGGACCGTCGGCAAGGATATCCTCCGTGGCATCGGCAGCCCGACATCAGCACCAAGCCGGGCGTCGCGTGCTCGCCCGTTCCCGGGACACGGGCGACAGGAACGGCAGGCGCTTCCTGCCCCGTTTCCGGTGCGATGTCGCCATGAAATCGCCATGCGGGCGGCCGACAAAGGGCAATGCAACCGCGGAGAGCCGATCAATGGCAAGCGCTTCCAGACGGATGCATCCGGGACGGGTGCTTCGCGAGGAGTTCATGGATCCGATGAAGCTGGACACCGACGCGCTGGCCAGCGCGCTGGCCGTCGAGCCCGGCCGGATCGCCCCCCTGGTCACAAGCGCGGCACCGGTCACCTCCGACATGGCGTTGCGGCTGGCCCGCTGCTTCCGCACCACCGCACGCTTCTGGCTAGGTTTGCAGGCTGCCTACGACCTGGAAACCGCAGAAGACGAGCACGGCGCAGAAATTGCCGCACTCGTGCACCCGCTGGCCGCCTGAGTGTGGCAAAGTTCGGTTCTCCGCCATGCAAGCCGCATGGCGCCACCTTCCGGGACGGCAAAGATGAAGCAGCAGACCATCGCTCTGGTAGATGATGACCGCAATATTCTTGCGAGTGTCTCGATGACGCTGGAGCAGGAGGGCTTCCTGGTCCACACCTACACGGACGGCGAGAGCGCGCTCCGGGCGCTTGGCAGCCGTCCTGCCGACCTTGCGGTGCTCGACATCAAGATGCCCCGCATGGACGGCATGGAATTGCTGCAGAAGCTGCGGCAGCGCAGCAGCATGCCGGTCATTTTCCTGACCTCAAAGGACGATGAGGTCGATGAGATGATGGGGCTGCGGCTCGGCGCCGACGACTACATCACGAAGCCGTTCAGCCAGCGCCTGCTGATCGGGCGCATCAGGGCGTTGCTGCGGCGCAACGAGACCGCCATGGCCGAGGGGGCCGGAGCCGCACCGACGGGCATCCTTATGCGAGGCGACATGATGCTGGACGAAATCAAACACCAATGCCTCTGGAAAGGCCAGGACATCAGTCTCACCGTCACCGAATTCCTGCTCGTCAAGGCGCTGGCGGCGCGCCCCGGCATGGTGAAAAGCCGCGACCAGCTTATGGATGCGGCGTACGGCGACACGGTCTGCGTTGACGACCGGACCATCGACAGCCATGTGAAGCGTATCCGCAGGAAGTTCCGCGCGGCGGACAGCGCCTTCGACCAGTTCGAAACGCTCTACGGCATCGGGTACCGCTACAAAGAGCATTGACCGCAGATCAGGCAGACGCTGACGGGACTGTTGGCATCTGTATATCACGTATCCTGGCGCGGCAGTGCCGACCGCAAGGCAGAGATGCGATCCGGCGCACGAAGCAGGGGGCGGGTTCCTTATGGGCCGGCCGCCAAAACCCTGAACCGGTGGCCGGCAGGCTTCCATCGTGGGCACCTCCGCAAGAAACGTACAGCCATGCCAGCCATTCACCGAAAGCGGGAAGGGGCCGGCTGAAGCGGGGGGAGGTCGCCGAGCCGGCCGTCCAGCCGTCGGCCACGATGTGCTGTAATCCAGGTGTCACGCCCACTTCATCCAGGTGGCGGACGATTGGTCATAAGGTTCCCTCGTTTGGGTATGGGGGAACAAAACAGGATGCGCTCGTTTCATAACCATCTGCTCACGTCTGCAACGGCCATGCTCACGGTGTCGCTGTGCGCCTCCGCGCCTCCGGCTGTCGCCGATGAGCACGCGGTTGGCTCCGGCTATGAGCATGTGCTGCTGATCAGCGTTGACGGCATGCACGCGGTGGACCTTGCCAACTGGATCAAGAGCCATCCTGACGGCAATTTCGCCAAGCTGGCCGGACACGGCATTGTCTACCCCAACGCCTTCACCACAGCGCCGTCCGACAGCTATCCGGGCATGATCGCGCAGGTGACCGGCGCGTCGCCGAAAACCGCCGGCCTGTTCTACGACGACAGCTACGACCGAACGGAGTATCCGTCGAAGGCGTCCTACACGAGCCAGGGCTATTTTGACAAAATCAGATTCCCGGCTGGCGGCTGCCTCGGGCGGAGGCCGTATCGCGTGCGGAACGGGCTGACCGCCCTGCATTTTCCATCTTGACACCGATTTTGTTCAGGGAATCAATGGGACTCCA
>Ga0302320_10002370_pt1 | contig 44356 bp, 38 predicted proteins | sample Bog_T0_3_FD_202130 | JGI IMG/M metagenome (GOLD analysis project Ga0302320, IMG submission 202130) | Peat permafrost microbial communities from Stordalen Mire near Abisko, Sweden - Bog_T0_3 | ecosystem: Environmental > Terrestrial > Soil > Wetlands > Peat | place: Sweden: Abisko, Stordalen Mire...
GGGTGCGGGTATGCGATCCGCGTCCCGACCTGGAAAAGGCGGTACGCGAGGGCGTAGCGAACGCTGTGCCGGCGTTGCGCCAACTGGGATATTCGACGGAAGGCATTGAGCAGCGCTTGCGCATTGAACCCGACCTGGAGACGGCGACCCGCGACGCGGACCTCGTGCAGGAATCCGGGCCGGAAAATATTGACTTCAAGCGCGAATTCTTTGCCCGCATGGAGCAATACGTAAAACCCGGAGCATTGATGTTCTCTTCCACCTCAGGTTTGCGGGCGACGCAGATCGCGCGAGACATGAAGAATCCGGGGCGCATGATGGTTGGGCATCCATTCAATCCGCCGCACGTCATGCCGCTGGTTGAACTGGTGCCGGGAGAAAAGACCTCGCCGGAGGCGGTGCAGGAGGCGCTGGCTTTCTACCATGCCCTGGGCAAAGCTCCGGTGGTGCTGCAGCGCGAGATCAACGGCTTTGTCGGAAATCGCCTGCAAGCGGCGGTGCTGCGCGAGAGCATTTATCTGGTGCAGCAGGGCGTAATTTCAGTGGAAGACCTGGACACACTGATGACGAACTCACTGGGTTTGCGATGGGCCACGGTCGGACCGTTCAAGGGAATTCATCTTGGTGGAGGCCCCGGAGGAATCACGCACTTCCTCACCCATCTCGGTGCGATGTTCGAGGGCTTGTTCGGTGAACTGGGCGAGGCACACATTAACCCAGAGACAATTTCGGAACTAGCCGGACAGGCCGATAAAGCCTATGGCCCCATGCCTAATTCACGGATGGCCGGTGAGCGCGACCGCAAGCAATTGGGGATTCTGCAGAGCCATGCTGCAGTGAAGAAGAATATGGCAGAAGAAAAATAAACTGCGAATTGAATTGGAGAACGCTATGGAACCGTTTCGCTTTCATCTCTTTGTTTGCACACAGCAAAAGCCAGAAGGCATTCCATCCTGCACGGCGAGCGGATCGATTGCGGTCCTCGAAGCGCTGGAGCGCGAGATACAGGCGCGCGGTCTCGACGATGATGTACAGCTCACTACCTGCGGCTGCATGGGACTGTGCGAGGAAGGTCCGGCGATGGTCGTTTATCCTGCGGGGAACTGGTACCGGCACGTGCAAGCATCGGATGTATCAGAAATTGTTGGCTCGCACCTGAGCGAGGGAAAAGCGGTCGAGCGCCTGCTGTGGAACGATGCCGCGGCGATGAAGGCCATGTCGATTGAGCATAAGGTGAAGGTCCGTGCCGCCGTGGCTGCTCGTGAGAAGAGCGGGATGATCCCTGATTCTCTCGATCAGACGATTCGCGGCTTCATGCCGAGCCGCTGCATTCTGACGGCGCTTGAGCTCGACATTTTTACCGCCGTTGGGGATGGAGCCACTGCCGAACAGGTTGGCGCAAAGGTCGAAGCCAATGCTCGCGCGGTGGGAATGTTGCTGGATGCACTCGTCTCCCTTGGGCTGCTCTGCAAGCGCGAAGAGGTTTACAAGAATACAGCCGAGTCAGCGCGCTACTTTGTTCGAGGCTCCAAGGACAATCAGCGCGATGGCCTGCTGCACACGGCCAACATCTGGCATCGGTGGAGCACGCTGACCGACGCGGTTCGTCGCGGTACACGCATGGGCATTGAAGGGGATGATCGCCCGGAGTGGACACGCAACTTCATTGCAGGCATGGAACGCAACGCCAAGGCTCGCGCCCCGATCGTGGTGATGGCGGTGGGCGCGGAAGGGGTTCGCCGCGTTCTCGATCTCGGCGGCGGCTCTGGAGCATACTCCATCGCGTTTGCAAAGGCTTCCGGCAGTGTGAAATGCGAGATTCTTGATATTCCGGAAGTGGCGCCGCTCACCATCGAATATATAAGCAACGCCGGCGTCTCAGACCAAGTGACCGTTCGCCCCGGCAATATGCTTCAAGACGACTTTGGCTCCGGCTACGACCTGATCATGCTGAACGCAATCTGCCACATGTTCTCAGAGACGCAGAACCGTGACATTTTCCTTCGCGCGCGCCGGGCGCTGGCTCCGAATGGCCGCCTTGTCGTCCAGGATTTCATCCTCAACGCGGATAGGACCGGGCCACAACAGGCAGCGCTGTTCTCATTGAATATGCTGGTCGGCACCGACGCAGGCGCTAGTTACAGCGACGCCGAGTACGCCCGCTGGATGAAGGATGCGGGATTCGCGGAGGTGAACCGGATCAACCTGCCGGGGCCTAGCGACCTGATTCTGGGACTCACGAAATAAGGTCGACTCTTAAAGATGGTTGCGGAGATTTTACGGACCGGAATGGAACCGGCCCAGAGAGTTCCTTGAACGGTTCCACGCGTTCTGAATACTCCCGACAGAGCGGCACACAGACGCGAATCCTTTGATAACTTCAGTTCGCGCAAAGCCATTTCATGCCTCAAGCGCACTGAAGGCGATCAAGGATACGTATGCTATCGAAGTGTCTTAATCCACAATGTTCCGCAACCTTTCAATACTTGAACCAGGGACGGCTGTTCCGCGTCGATTTCAACGAAGCTGAAAGACGAAACTCGCAGGCGGGAAAGGTGAAAAGCACCATGCCCCGGCGCAAGAGCTCTCCACCCATTGAACACTTCTGGCTCTGCGAACGCTGCGCGCAAGCGATGACACTCGAACTGCGGGGAGCGGGCGAGGTTGGCTTGATTCCGCTGGACTCTCCAGTACATAGAGCCGGGCCGGTTGGCGTGCGAGTGCCACACTGCGAGTACGAAGCAACGGCTTCCTAGCTTCAGGCAGCAGACGGCGTTTTCTGTATTGAAAAGCTTGAGATGTTTGCGCTACGCGGTGCGCTTGCCGTCGATGACGACGGTGCCCGGGGTGGACGCAAAGAACTCGAAGGTAGGCTGGTTATACTGGCCCGTCAGGCCGTAGAAGCGGATTGTGAGCAGCTCCCAGAACATTTTTACGCCATCCACGATGGGATTGATTTTGGAGCGGTCGTCGTTGGCCCACTCGACGGCAACTTCGCTCAACTTCAATCCGAACTTGCGGGCGACGAAGAGAATTTCGGGATCGAAGCCCCAACCCTCGATTTGCTGGCGGGTAAAAATCACCTCGGCCGCGCGCCGGGTAAAGGCTTTGAAGCCGCACTGGGTGTCTTTGTAAGGCAAGCCGAGCGCGCCGCGCAGTAACAGGTTGTAGGTGCGTCCTACGAACTGACGCAGCAGTGACTGGCGTTTCGTCTGCGTTTCCGCCAGCAGCCAGCGTGAGCCAAACGCCACGTCTGCACCCTGCTCGATGGCGGCGATCAATTTTACGGCTTCATAGATGGGCGAGGAGAAATCGGCGTCACTGAACAGAAGAATATCGCCACGGGCATTCAGCATTCCATTGCGGACACTGTAGCCCTTGCCATGGTTGCCTGGATTCTCAAGCAACCGGACCTCCGGAGCGTGTTCCATGAAACTCTTCACAATTTCAGCGGTGCCATCGGTTGAGCCATCGTTGACCACGATGATCTCGATATTCCATTGCTGTTCGCGGACGAACTCCAGCGCCCGCTCTAGGCCGGGGCCGATGCGCGCGCTCTCATTGAAAGCCGGCAGAATGATGGAATAAAACGATGACATGGGACCCATTCGACGCATGTAAATTGTAATGTAGTTGCCAACCGTGGCCTAGCAAAAACGTCTGTCCGAAATTCCGAATACCCTATGCCGCATACTCGCGCAACGCGAGCATGGAGAAGAATTTGCTGACGATTGCACCGTCCCATAATCCGCTGTCAGCTTCGGCCATCATGGTTTCATGCGCCTGCTCATGCGAATGCTTGGCCTTGTACGGACGCTCGGTGCGCAACGCGTCGTACACGTCCACAACTTGTAAGATGCGCGCAAGGAGAGGAATGGAGTCACCCTCAAGATGGTCGGGATAGCCGGTGCCATTCCAGTGCTCGTGATGATGCCGAATGATCGGCAGTACCATGCGCAACGAACGCAACGGCTTGCAGATATTTTCTCCGATGATCGGATGCTGCCGCATCGATCGCCATTCGTCGGGAGAGAGCAAGCCATGCTTCTTCAGTATCTCGTCTGGGATTGCGATTTTTCCGAGGTCGTGAAGGAAGCCTCCACGCCGCAGAGCGAGTTGCTCTTCGTCGCCGAGTCCCATGTGCCGTCCGAGGTCGGTGGCGTATTCGGCGAGGCGTTCGCAGTGGCCTTCGGTGTAAGGATCGCGCGATTCGACGCTCCTGCCGAGGGTGCAGAGCACAGTGTCGGCGTTCTCCAACTCGTCGGTGTAATCCTTGACGCGCAGCAGCGACCTGGCGCGTGCGAACAGTTCGACCGGAAAGATGGGCTTGTTCAGGAAGTCGTCGGCTCCGGCTTCAATGCCGCGGATTTTGTCTTCGCGGTCACTGAGCCCGGTGATCATTACCACGGGAATCAGACGGGTCTCCGGCGCATCTTTCCACTGACGGCAGAGTTCATAGCCGCTCTTGCCGGGCATGACGACATCCAGCAGGACGAGATCCGGCGGAGTTTGTCGCATGATCTCTTCAGCGCCGGCGGCGTTGTCCGCGACCAACACTTCATAGCCCTGCCGGCTGAGTAGTTCACGCATAAGCAGTGCGTTATCGAGATGGTCGTCCACGACGAGGATGCGCTGCGGACGGCGTCTTGGAGATTCTGCCATTAGTGAGTAGGAGCGCACATTGCAGAGGATAGGTTGCACGACGACGAAAGACAATTGCGGAAAAAGGAAAGCAGAGCTAGGCTGGGTTGCCATGCTACGACAACGATTTTGCTTCGCCCTGCCGGGAGTTCGCTTCGTCCTGCTTGCATTGCTTGCGCTAGCGCCACTTGCGGCCTCGGGCGCCGATAAGGCAAAAGCGCATGGAATCACGTTCGGAAAGACCACGACGGTGAAATTCTTCCTCGGTCCTGACGAGGAACATACCGAGCCCATGAAGGTTCGCGCGCTGTTTGTGGATACGAAGCTGAAAGAATTCGTGACCGGAGAGATCCACGAAGTGACGGAGCGTTTGTTTGTGGTACGGCGCGCCTACCGGTTGAACAATAATCTGCCGGGAGATGAGAGCAAGGCTCCGAGCTGGGTATGGGAGCGCGGGGGATGGTTGATGGTGGACCGCTTAAACGGCCACGTTGCGCAGCTTTCGCTATATGAGTTCGATCCGTTCTACTCGCAGGCAAGCTGGTTTCGCGACTATGCGGCGTACTGCGGAGTGAGCGACAACGGCGAAAAACTCAGCGCAGTGGTGATGCAGTTGGGACGAAAAAAACCGGTGCTGAAAAAAGATCTGGGCGCGGCGAAACAGGGGGAAGCGCCGGATTCCGAGTGCGATGTGCCGACGTGGGAGAAGAAGCCAACGCGGGTGACATTCCGGCCAAAAACCGGCGAAAAACAGACATTTTCGATCTTCGGGCACGCTTGGGACGCGGCTCCAGGGTCGGACGAGGAGTAGTTTGCCGAGGAGTGACGATTGGTTTTCCGGATAATCGTTTCCAGAGTGGAAGTTACCATTTTGATAACAGTTGAGCGAATTTCTAGACGATTGACCGGGTAGTAATTGTTCGGCGTGTAAGTGTTTACCGATCAGTAAAAGCGGGCCGGTTGGCCCGCTTCCGTTTGCACAAAAGGCTTCTCCGCTATTATTGCTGCGGCGGTGGTGGAGGTGGTGCGGCTTGCGGAGCAGGGGCACGATCTGGAGGCGGCGGCGGAGCAAGCGGCTGGTTGTGAGCTACGCCGGGCTTATCGAACTCAAGCTTCAAGGTGCGGCCGGCGACGACGTAAACGCGCGTCTTCTGCACGTCAGTGCCGATACGCTGCTCGATATTGTAGGTTCCGGGGGCGAGATAGAAGCGCTTGAGGTCATGCGCCTGTCCGGCGAGAGAGCCGTTTATATAGATCTGCGCGTGCGAGTCGGGGCTCTTGATGCGAACTTCTCCCAGGGGTCGGCCACCGTAGCCGTATGGTCCGTAAGCGTAGCCGGGATAGTATCCCATGCCCCCAGGGCCCCAGTATGGACCTGGTCCCCAACCGCCACCGTAAAAGCCGATACCGAAGCGCTGGGCAGAAGCCGGAGCCGGAACGATCAACAACAGAGACGCGATGAGCGCGGCGAAGACAATGGCTCGCGAAACCCGTGTGTGCGACATAGAGCGTACTCCTCTGGAATCCTCTAACAACATATTGCCACGAGGTGAGAAGAAGGTTCCAGGATTCCCGAACCGACTCACCCTTTGCGGCGGTAACTGAAGCCGCTGGACAGTTGGTTGAACCCAACGCGAAAGAGATAGTTGCGCGGAAGGTTCAGAATTCGGAGTCGGCGGCGGGCGCGGAGTCGGGTACGCGGCGAGGACCGCCGCTCCGGCTGCGGGCGCCAGTCGGGTACGCGGCGAGGACCGCCGCTCCGGCTGCGGGCGCTTGGTCGGGTATGGGCCAAGGGCTGGCCCTCCGGCTGCGGGCGCTGGTCGGGTACGCGGCGAAAGATGCCGCTCCGGCGGCTGGCGCATGGTTATCCGGTGCGGCGGGTTTCGGAGAGTGCTTCGTCGAGAGCGGAATCGAGGGCGCGACCGAGATGTCCGGCGCGGCTGGTGTATTCGCTTTCGATTCCTTCGAACTTGCGCCGGAGCTGGTAATAGTCGTCGGCGATATTGAGGGCGGCGAGGACGGCCACGCGGAGAGAATCCACGGTTGCGGTGTGCTGGGCGACGGCGCGCATCTTGGCGTCCACGAGTTCGGCGAGGCGCTGGATGTAAGCCGGGTCAGAACCGCGCAGATTATAGCTCTCGTCGTAGATCTCGACGCGAATGCTGTCTTTGTCGTCGGGCACGGGATCCTCGCTTTCCTAGGGAAGAACAAGAGCAAGATCAAAACAAGAATGGATCACGAACAAAAACAAAACAAGATCAGAGTCAACTATCCCACCCTCCGCCGACAGCGGCTTCGCAGCCGGGTACGCGGCAAAAAATGCCGCTCCGGCCGCGGGCGCCTTGGTTATTCCTGGTCGAGGATGGCGTCGACGTCGCCGAGAAGTTTTTCGACGCGGGTGCGGACCTCGGCGCGCTCAGCCTGTATCGATTGAAGCTGGTTGCGCAGGGCTTCGGTCTGGGCAGCCTGGGCATCGAGCTGGTCGCGGAGAGTTGCCAGCTCCTGCTCGGCAGCGGCCTTCTCAACGCGGGCGGCCTTCAGCAGTTCGATGGTGCGATAGATTTTTGCCTCAAGCGAATGGAAATCGCTGGAGGAACCTTCAAAAGCGAGCTGACCTTCAGCCATGGAAGCCATGAATCCCTCAGGAAAACCGTGAGAGCCAGAAATGGCTCTAACTAGCGGCAGTATAACGCAGAAAAGCGTGCGGCAAAGAGTGGCAATTTTGGGGAAGCGGTGGAGAACTGACGCGGGTGGCCGAATTCCTTGAGGATTGCGGGCGGGAAAAAACGAATTGGGAATGTGAAATTCGCAAATGTGGAAGATTGCGCAAGAAGTTTAGTGCAACCCCATGGGCTGCGGAAGTTCTAATATGTTACAGGCGAGTCTCTCGGCCCAAGAAGGCAACGACCATGAAATTGAAATTTACGCTCCTGCTCACGTTGACTCTTGGACTGGGCAGTTATGGGTTAGGACAAGACAAGACCGACACACCGGCTGCTGCTCCCGCAACGGCTCAGGCTCCTTCGGCGGCCCCGGCATCTTCGACGACTCCGACTCCGGCAGTTGAGGCGACACCTGTCCAGACGCCGGCACCCGCACCGGCTGACGATAAGGCTGCTTCGGCACCGGCACAGACGGACGACAAGGCTACGGCCCAGGACAAGAAGTCGAGCGCAGAGGCGAGCTTGGACACCACCGCGCCTCCGGCTGCGAAACCGGATGAAAAGACGGCCAAGGCCGACAAAGCCGAAAAGGGCGAATTCGATTTTCCGCACGACGGCAAGACGGATGATGTATCCGCGATTGGAAACCGCAACGTCGGCTGCAGCAAAGGGCTGGGCAACTGGTATTCGCTGGAGAGCCAGGTGCGGATGGGCAAAGGCTTCTCGATGCAGGTGGAGCAGAGCTCGAAGGTCATCAACGATCCGGTGGTGACCGAATACATCAATCGTATTGCGCAGAATATCGTGCGCAACTCGGATGCGAAGGTTCCGTTCACGGTCAAAGTGCTGGACGACGATTCGGTGAACGCGTTTGCGTTGCCGGGCGGCTACTTCTACGTGCAGAGCGGGCTGATATTGGCCGCCGACAACGAGGCGGAGCTGGCCGGAGTGATGGCACATGAAATTGGCCACGTCGCAGCCTGCCACGCGGCGCGGCAGCAGACCCGCGGCAACCTGGCACAACTGGCGACGATTCCGCTGATTTTCATGGGCGGCGGGCTGGGCTACGGACTGTATGAGGCAGCCGGAATCGGCGTGCCGCTGACGTTCATGAAGTTCCAGCGCAACTTTGAGGCGCAGGCGGATTACCTGGGAGTGCAATACATGTACGCGGCGGGCTACGATCCGCAGGCGTTCCCGCAGTTCTTCGAGAAGATTCAGGCTTTGGAGAAGAAGAAGCCGGGATTTGTGGCCAAGGCGTTTGAGACGCATCCGCCGACACCGGCACGCATGGAACATACGCAGCATGAGATTGCGACGATTCTTCCCGCGAAACCGCAGTACGTTGTGGACACCTCGGAGTTCCAGGACGTGAAGTCTCGGCTGGCGGCACTGGAGAATCGGCGTAAGGTGGATCTAGGAAAAGACAAGGGGCCGAGCCTGCGCAAAGCGAGTACGAACCAGGGGGACAGCACGAATCCGGATGCGACGACGAAGAGTGCGGACGACCGGCCTACGCTGAAGCGGAGAGACGATTAGGAGCAGGTTTCAAGGTTTCGCAGGTTTCAAGGTTTCAAAGGTTAAGAGCAAAAGCAAAAGAACACCCCTCTCTAAGAGCAACAGCAAAGAACACCCCGGGCCACCTGTGGAGAAGCCTGTTCATTCGCTGGAGATTTGAGCGGTGCGTGGGTCCTTCGCTGCGCTCAGGGTGACCCTTCAAGAGAATCAAAATCAAAATCAAAATACAAGCAAAGCAAACAATCAGAGGCCGGCTTCGATGCGGGAGCGGGGGTCGAGGAAGTCGCGCATGGCGTCTCCTACGAAGTTGAAGGCGAGGACGGCGAGCATGACGGTAAGGGCGGGGAAGAGGATGACGTGCGGGGAGTCGAAGAGATGGGAGCGGCCATCGTTGAGCATGGCTCCCCAACTTGGGACGGGCGGTGGAACGCCGAGTCCGAGGAAGCTCATGGTGCCTTCGGCGAGAATGGCGGAGGCCATGCCGATGGCGGCCTGCACGATGACGGGCTGCATGATGTTGGGGAGGATGTGGCGGGCGAGGATGCGGAAGTCGCTGGCTCCGAGGGCGCGGGCGGCTTCGACGTATTCGCGCTCGCGGGCGGCGAGCACCTGGGCGCGAACGAGGCGGGCGTAGCCGACCCAGCCTCCGATGATGAGCGCGAGGATGAGATTCCAGAGGCCGGGGCCAAGAAATGCTACGAAGGCGATGGCGAGGAGGATTCCGGGGAATGAAAGGAATGCGTTCATCACGATGACGTTGATGAAACGGTCGAGGCGTCCGCCGTAGTATCCGGCGAGGGAGCCGACGATGGTGCCGAGGAGAAGCGATCCGGCGACAACCGAGGAGCCGACGATCATGGAGATGCGCGCACCGTAGAGGATGCGGGAGAGCATGTCCCGGCCGAGTTCGTCGGTGCCGAAGAGGTGATGCGCGGAGGGTGCCTGAAGACGCACGGCGAGATCGATGAAGGCGGGGTCGCGCGGGGCGACGAGCGGGCCGAAGATGGCGCAGAAGAGGAAGAGCAGGATGAGCAAGAGTCCGAAGACGGCGAGCGGATTGCGGGTGAGGGTGCGCGGGAGTATGGGCGAGCTAGGCAAGTGGGGCCTCCTGCGCGAAGGTCAAAAATCCCATACAAGCCAGAAGGTTTGCGGGCAGAGGTGACTCTGGGGCAGCACGGAACATTTGGGCGGCACGGGGATTCTTCGCGATGCTCAGAATGACACCTCTTTGATAGGAGCCAGGAGAAGGCTTGTATGGGGCACCCGGGATTCTAAATCCTCAACATCTACATCAAGTCGAGTTCTGGTTGGAAAGCTTGGGAGTGCGCGGAAAAGTTGAGCCTTGCGTGGGTCCTTCGCTCTGCTCAGGATGACCCTTCCAAATCTCTTCGCCCATCTTCTCGTCATTGGCAAAGGTGTCATTGTCTGATCCTTGGATTGAGGGCGGAGTAGACGAGGTCGGTGAGGAAGTTTACGGCTACGTAGGTTAGGCCGATGCAGAGCAGGCATCCCTGGACGAGGGCGTAGTCGCGGTTGCTGATGGCGCTGATGGTGAGGCGTCCGATGCCGGGCCAGGCGAAGATGGTTTCGGTTACGATGGCTCCAGCGAGGAGAGCGCCGAACTGGAGTCCGATGACGGTGACGACGGGGATCATGGCATTGCGCAGGGCGTGACGATAGACGACGGCGCGCTCGGTGAGTCCCTTGGCGCGGGCGGTGCGGATGTAGTCCTGGCCTAGCTCCTCCAACATGCTGGTGCGCACCATGCGGGTGAGGATGGCGGCGAGCGAGGCTCCCATGGTGATGGCCGGGAGGATGAGGCTGCGGGCGCTGGCGGCTCCCGAGACGGGGAGCCAATCGAAATGGATGGCGAAGAGCAGGATGAGGATAGGGCCGAGGGCGAAGTTGGGGAACGAGAGTCCGAGGAGACTGACGAAGCTGAGGGCGCGGTCATCCCATCGATTGCGGCGGGTGGCGGAGCGGACACCGGCGGGGATGGAGAGCAGGATGGCGACGAAGAGCGCGGAAAGGGTGAGCGAAAGCGTGGCGGGATAAGCCTGGGCGACCAGCGACCTGACGGGCTTGTTGAGTCGCAGGGACTGGCCGAGGTCGCCGTGGAGGACTCCGCCCCAATAGCGGACGTACTGGGTGGACAGAGGCACGTCGAGTCCGTAGGCGTGGCGTGCGGCCTGGATGTCGGCTGAGGCAGCACTTTCGCCGAGCATGGCCTGAATGGGATCTCCGGGGACGAGGTGGATGAGCAGAAAGACGACGCTGACGACGAGCCAGACGACAGGCAGCATGTAGGCGAGCCGGGTGAAGAGATAGCGGATCATGACGGGCTCACCGCTACGGTGGTGGCGTCATTGGGGACGCGATCGACCTTGACGGCTCCGACGCGTCGGCCTTCCATCTCAAGGACGGTGAAGCGGCGCTGCTGGTAGAGGAAGCTGTCACCGGGTTTGGGAATGCGCTGGAGTTTGGCGACGACGAATCCGGCGAGGGTTTCAAAGCCTTCGTCGCGGGGCAGGCTCAGGTTGTGCTGCGATTCGAGATCGCGGATGTTGAGCGCGGCATCGAGCACGAGCGAGGCGGGATTGCCACGATTGGTGCGCTCGACCACATCAAACTCATCTTCGATTTCACCGACAAGCTGCTCGAGGACGTCTTCGACGGTGACGACTCCGGCGGTGGAACCGTATTCGTCGACGACGACGGCGATATGGCGGCGACGATGCTTGAACTCATCGAGAAGATCGGGAAGCGGCTTGGTTTCAGGGACGACGAGAACGTCTCGCATGATGTGGCGGACGGCGAGCGTGGGCTGGGCAGGCAAGGGCTCAGAGGCGGACTGGGCGCGGTGCATACGGTATTGCATCCAGCGCATGAGGTCCTTGGAGTAGAGCACGCCGATGATGGCCTCCGGACCGCGGGCGGCGTCATAAACGGGAATGCGGGAGTGCTGCTCCTCGATGACCTTGGCGATGGCTTCTTCGAGAGGCATGTCACCGGGAAGAGAGAAAATATCAGGACGCGGGACCATGATCTCGCGGACGGTGATGGCTTCAAGATCGAGCGCACGGTGGAGGAGTTCCTGCTGCAAGGTGGAGATGAGTCCGTAACGGTGCGAGGCGGTAACGCTGAGCTTGAGCTCCTCAGGAGTGTGCACGCCGTGCTCGTGAATGTGGTTCCATCCGAAGGAGCGCAGGACCCAGCGCGAAGAGGCGGCCATGGTGCGGGTGATGGGCGAAAAGACGGTGATGAAGACATCGAGCGGCGCGGCGACGGCGAGCGCAACCTGCTCTGCCTTCTGAAGGGCGATGGACTTGGGGACGACCTCACCGAGGATGACGTGCAGGTAGGTGATGGCGGTGAAGGCAAGGACAGTGGCGAGGGCGTGGGCGAAGAGCGCGGAGTGAGGCAGGCGCTTGAGCGGGACTTCGAGAAGACGCGCCATGGATTCTTCGCCGATCCATCCGAGGGCGAGCGAGGCCATGGTGACGCCAATCTGGATTCCGTTGAGGACCTCATCGAGCTTGTTGTGGAGCTTGCGGATGATGCGCGCGCCGATGCGTCCTTCATCGATGAGCTGCTGGAGGCGGGTGTCTCGGATGCTGACCAGGGCGTATTCGCCGGCGGCAAAGAAGGCGTTGCCCGCTACCAGCAGGATCACGGCGATGATCCGCATGAGGACGAAGGTGAACACTATCTCTCCTGAAAAAGAGTAACCCTGTGGAGGGCAGGTTTCAAGGTTTCAGAGGTTTCAAGGTTTCAAAGGTTAAGGGCAGGAGCAGAAGCAACGACAGAGGCAAAGTCGATGGAACCGGGGTGGGTGGGGATTCGTACATGATAGGGTGCGCGGCTGGAGTGTGTTTGTGCTGCGCGTTTGCGGGAGGCGAGCGTGGCGAACGGGAACGGGAAGCGGAAGCGCAGGACGATCTGGATTGCGGTCCTCATATTTGTGGTTTGCCTGGTGGCAGCCGCGGGACTGATGGCGGCGCGGAGTGGCGGGAAGAAGATCGATCCGACGAAGCTGGGCAAGGTGGAGCGAGGCGACGTGGTGAAGAGCGTGGTGGCTACCGGCAAGGTTGAGCCGATCACGAAGGTTGAGATCAAGAGCAAGGCCAGCGGGATTGTGAAGAAGCTCTACATTATCGCGGGCGATCACGTAAAGGCCGGGCAGGTGCTGGCCGAGTTGGACCGGGTGGAGATGGAGGCACAGGTTCGGCAATCGGAGGCGCAACTGCAATCGTCAGAGGCGACTTGGCACTCGGCGGAGGCGGACCTGGCTCGCTCCAAGGTGGACGCCGAAGGGGTGGACGTGCCGATGTTGAAGCGAGCGTGGGAGCGCGCGACATCGATGGCGAAGCAGGGAGTGATCTCGCAATCGGCGCTGGATGAGGCAGAGAAGAATTACGTGATGGCGACGAACAAGCAGCACGTGGCACAGGCGCAGGTGCTGGTGAATTCGGCGAAGGTGGTGCAGGCGCGGGCGGACGTGAAACGCGCGGAAGCCACGCTTTCACAGTTGCGCGAGCAGTTGAGCTACACGACGGTGGTGGCTCCGATTGACGGCATTGTGCTGTCACGCGATGTAGAAGTGGGCGACGCGGTGAGCTCGATTTTGGTGATGGGCTCGGCGGCGACGCTGGTGATGACGATTGGCGATACTCGCGAGGTGTATGTGAAGGGCAAGGTGGACGAGAGCGATATCGGCAAAGTCTTCCTGGGACAGCCGGCGCGCATCCGGGTGGAGTCATTCAAGGACAAGACGTTTGAGGGCAAGGTGACGCGGATTTCTCCGATGGGCGTGGAGAAGGACAACGTGACCACGTTCGAGGTACGGGTTTCGATTGACAATCCCGGCGGCGAGTTGAAGGCCTTGATGACGGCGAACGCGGAGATGATTCTGGACGAGCACAAGAACGTGCTGAACGTGCCGGAGAGCTCGCTGATTTACGATCAGAGCAAGTCGGCTTCGGTGGAGATTCCCGATGAAAAGATGAAGGACGGAAAGAGAAAGATTGCGGTGAAGGCGGGGATTTCAAACGGAGCGAAGACGGAGATTTTGAGCGGGCTGAATGAGGGTCAGCAGGTGGTGTTGCAGTAAAAACAAAGTTTCAAAGTTTCAAAGGTTTCACAGGTTGAAGGCAAAAGACAAAGCAGGTTTCAAAGTTTCAAGGTTGCGCAGGTTTCAAAGGTTGAAGTCAAAGGCAGAAGCAAAGGCAGAAGCAAAGGCAGAAGCAAAGGCAAGGTCAACAACCCCACCCTAGCCAAAGTCGGGCTAGGATTGGGCACCCTCGTGCTTTTCGCACCCTCGTGCTCACTTCCACGCGTGTCACTCTTGTATCCGTGCTTGTGGATGATTGGAACTCACGTAGATAATTGGGTGGAGACAAGCGGAGGCTGACGTGGCGGCGAATGGCATTGTCACACTGACTACGGATTTCGGCGGGTCGGACCACTTTGTGGGCACGATGCGGGGAGTTATTCTGGGGGTGAATCCTGCGGCGCGAGTGGTGGATTTGTGCAACTCGGTGAACTCGTTTGACGTGCTGGATGGAGCGCTGACGATTGCACAGGCGTACCGATATTTTCCGGCGGACACGGTTCACATGGTGGTGGTGGATCCGGGGGTTGGGTCGGCTCGGAGACCGCTGCTGGTGACGACTACGAAGCACTACTTCATCGCTCCGGACAATGGCGTGCTCTCACTGGTGATGGAGCAGGAAGAGCGGGTGACGGTACGGCACATCACGGCTGAGCACTATTTTCTGCGTCCGTTGAGCAATACGTTTCATGGGCGCGACGTGTTTGCTCCGTGCGCGGGATGGCTGAGCAAAGGGGTAGAGGTGGAGAAGTTCGGCGATGAGATTACCGACTACGTTCGCTTCTCTTTGCCGAAGCCGAAGGCGATTGGCGAGCGCGTGCTGAAAGGCGCAGTGCTGAAGGTGGACAAGTTCGGCAACCTGATCACGAATCTGACGGCGGAGAACGCCGGGGCGATGTTTGCGGCAGATGCGAAGGTGAAGATCACGGTTGGTCAGGCAGTGGTGGCGGGGATTCGCGCTTCGTACTCCGAAGGAAAATCGGGCGAGCTGTTTGGGCTGCTGAACAGCATGGGGTTTCTGGAGATTGCGTGCAATCGCGCGGCAGCCGTGCAGGTGGCAAAGGCGGGACGAGGGACGGAAGTGGTGGTGGAGTTCTAGGGCACCAGACGAAGAGCTAAAAGGGCAACGGAACAACTGCCCCACTTCTGCAACTTCGTTTTCTGATCGAGATGCTTCAGGCGGCGCGGGAGATTTGAGGGTTGAGTGGGTCCTTCGCTGCGCTCAGGATGACCCTTCAAGAAGAATCAAGAAAACTAAAGACAATTCAGATGCGTTTATCCCCAGTCCTGGGTGGAGGAAGGGTTGTGCGGTTTGACGCGGGCGTAGTTGTCCATCTTTGCGGTCCACAAGAGGAAGCGCCACATCTGTCGATACTCATGCAGCATGATTCGGATGATTTGCGGAAGTCCGATTTTCTCCATCTTCATTCCGGTGTAGGTCTCAAGACGCCACTTGATGTAGGGACTGCGCCAGGGCGCGAGGCGATGGCCGCGAGTTGCATTCCAGACAAATCGGATGATGTACCACATGGTTTGAGTCTACAGGTTTCAAGGTTTCAAAGGTTTCAAAGTTTCAAGGTTAAGGTCAAAAGCAAGAACCAGACCAAGATCAACTACCCTGAAGAGGTCGGTTTTCAATTCCTATGGCGGATTGCAGGGCGTTGGCTACGGCATCGACGTGGTGCTGCATTAGGGCTTCGCTTTCGGCTTCGATCATGACGCGGGCTAGTTTCTCGGTGCCGGAGTAGCGGACCACGACGCGGCCTCGACCGTCTAGTGACTGCTGGGCGGCTTCGATGGCGGAGGTGACGGTCGGAAGTTCGTTCATAGGGATTTTTTCGCGCACTTTGACGTTGCGAATCTGCTGCGGGAAGACTTTGAATCCGGAGGTCAGCTCATGCAGAGATTTGCCGGAGTGGGCGACGATCTCAAGGATTCGCAGGGCGGTGAGCAGGCCGTCTCCGGTGGTTGAGTCGGCGTCCATAAAGAGGATGTGGCCGGACTGTTCGCCGCCGAGGGTGGCTCCAGTTTTAATCATCTGCTCGAGGACGTACTTGTCGCCAACGTCGGCGCGGAGCATTTTAATGCCGCTGTCGGCGAGAGCTTTTTCCAGTCCCATGTTGCTCATGGTGGTGGCGACCACGGTGTTGTTGATGAGGGTTCCGCGGAATTTCATGTCGCGGGCGGCGACGAGGAGAACGGCGTCTCCGTTGATGATGTTGCCGAACGAATCGGAGAAGAGAGCGCGGTCGGCGTCTCCGTCAAGAGTGATGCCGAGATCGAACTGGGCGGGGCGGCGCTGGATTTCAGCGGCGACGCGCTGAGGGTGCAGAGCTCCGCAGGCGTAGTTGATGTTGCGTCCGGTGGGCTCGGTGTGGAGAAGCTCGGCAGTGATACCGATGCGGGCAAAGAGCTCAGGGGCGATTGCGCTGGCGGCACCGTTGGCACAGTCAATGAGGACGCGCAGATTGGCAAGGCTAGGGGCATCGACGCTGGATGCGAGCCAGCCTTCGTAGTCGGCGCGGAGCGCGGCGTGGCCGGGGAGAATTTCGTCCATGAGGCTGCCGGGTTCGGACTGGTGGGCGCTGAGTTGATCGATGTGGTCGAAGATTTCGGCTTCAATCTCATGCTCAATATCATCGGCCAGCTTCATGCCGTTGCTGCCGAAGAGCTTGATACCATTGTCTTGCCAGGGATTGTGCGAGGCGGAGATGACAACTCCGGCGGAGAAGCCATGGGTGCGGGTTAGGTAGGCGACGCCGGGAGTGGTGAGGACGCCGGCGCTGGCGAAGTCGCATCCGGAGTCGCGCAGACCGAAAGCGATGGTTTCGGCGATCCAGCCGCTGGACTCGCGAGTGTCTTGTCCGAGGACGACGCGGGCATTTGAGTAGCGGCGCACCAGGCGCGCACCACAGGCACGTCCAATGGCGTAGATGGTTGCGCGGTCGAGAGGATATTCGCCGGCGACGGCGCGAATGCCGTCGGTTCCGAAGAGCTGACGGATTCTGGCTTCAGGGGGCGTTGCCAATTTAAGGGACTCCAGCTTTCGAAGATGATTTCTGGGTGGTGACGATGACGCGAACAGGGCCGGGACCGGTGATGTGGACGAGGGGGTCAGGCAGATAGGCCATGGTTTCAAAGCTGGCCTGTCCGGTCATTCCGGTAACGTCCACGGCGTCGGTAACGGCGCGTTCGACGGCGTTCACGTGGCGCGACGGTCCGGTAATGGTGAGCATTGCGGGATTGACGACGACGGACTCGATGCGATATCCGGGCGGCAGCGTTCCGACTACGCGAGGGCTGACCGAGACCTGTCGGGTGGCGCGTTGATCAAAGACAAGACGAAGACGAGTGGGCGTGACCTGCATGACTTCCACGTCGTGAGGCACGCGGATGTGTCCGGTGTCGAGGTCGTAGGTGTGCTCGCCGGTAACGGCACCCTGAAGGTCAATGAGCACATGCACGCTATCCTGGGGAAGATCGCGAAGGACACGGGCGGGACCGCGGAGGCGAATCTGCGCCTGCGGGATTACGTCAGAGGTGTAATCGAGATTCTTGGGCGGACGGGAGAACTCGACGGGCACCTGCAGGGTGACCTCAGAGACAGGATCGCGAGCGACACCATACCACATGAGGACGGCGATGAGCAGCGACGTGAGTTTGAGCACGAGGTGGTCGAAGAGGAGATGGCGAATGCGTGAGATCACGGCTGTTCTCCGTGTTCGCGAACGGCTTCAACGGAGCTGGCGGTGAGATGCGATCCAGCGTGAGAAGTGGCGCTGGAAGAGCTGGACTGGGGGCCGTAACGGCTGAGGAGTTCGGCGAGACGTTCGCGGAGACGCTCGGGCGTCATGTCACGCTCGACCTGTCCTCCGACGGCGATGCTGATGCCTCCGGTTTCTTCAGAGACGATTACGGAGACGGCGTCCGTTTCTTCGGTGATGCCGATTCCGGCGCGGTGACGGGTGCCCATCTGAGTGGAGAGCAGAGGATTCATGGAGAGCGGAAGAAAGCAGGCAGCGGCGGCGACGCGATCTTTCTGCAGAATCACGGCTCCATCATGAAGTGGCGCGCTGGGACGGAAGAGCGTGGCGAGCAAGTCATAGGAGAGATGCGCGTCAAGAGAGACGCCGCTTTCGATGTAAGTTCGAAGACCGATTTCGCGCTCGATGACGATGAGTGCTCCGGTCTGATCCTGTGAAAAAGTGCTGGCGGCCATGACGATGTCATCGTAGGCGTCCGCGGCGCCGTTCTGCGAGCCCCGGGTGAGCGTGAGATTGCGTCCGAGACGTGCGAGAGCCTGGCGAATTTCGGTCTGAAAGATGACGATGAGGGCGAAGATGCTGTAGGGAAGGATGGTTCCGACGAGCCAGTCAAGGGTGCGCAGATTGCTGAGATGTGCGATGTAGAAGGCGATGACGAGGGCACCGACTCCGGTGAGCATGGGGACGGCGCGGGTTCCGCGAACGAGCAATAGAAACTGATAGATGAGAAAAGAGACGAGCAGAATGTCCAGAACGGATCCGGCCGTCAGGTGCGGCGAATATCCAGACAGATTCGGGAGCGTCGGCATGGTCTCCTCTCGAGATCGTAAACTGCTGCGCTTTCGGGCGCGTTACACATCGGAACTTCCTATTGTAAAGCAGGCAGGCGGGGCACGCAGCGATTGCGGGTTGCTCAAGTGGTTTCCAGGTGCGTTCGCCGGCGCTCCATAAAGTCAAAACCCCCGCCCTAACCAAAGGATGGTTAGCACCCTAAAGTTTACTTATGCCGCAAGCGTAGGACGGGCCATGCGCCTATTCCTTAGCTTCGGGCGGGATGACGGATTCGACGCGGGCATTGGCTTCACCCTGGGCGAGGCGGGCGCGGATGAGGTCTCCGGGAGCGAGTTGGGCGGCGCTCTTTACGAGCGAGCCATCGGCACTGAAGATGAGCGAATAACCGCGCTCGAGAATGGCAACGGGCGATAGAGCGGCGAGCGTTCCGGTCGCCTGCTCAAGGCGCGAACGGCGGCGCATGAGATAGCGCTGGGTGGCGGCGGCGAGCGCTTCAAGACGGGAGAAGAGCTCGCGCTGCTGGGCTTTGAGCTGGCGGCGCAGGTCGCGCTGGTGGAGTTGCGAGGTAGTGATTTCAAGGCGGCGAGAGGTTGCGGCGAGGCGCTGGCGCATGAGGCTCTCAAGGCGGAAGCGAAGCTCGTCAACGCGCTGTTGACGGCGGGCGATGGCGTCTTCCATGCGGGCGAAGACGCGATTTTTCTCAAGCGGGAGCAGGTTCTGGCGCTCGCGGAGAAGTTTGTACTGCATGGCGCGGCGAAGGCGCTCACGCAGGGCGGCGACGGACTCCTCAAGCTCAACCTTGGAGCGGATGACGAGTTCGGCGGCGGCGGATGGAGTGGGGGCGCGGAGGTCGGCGACGAAATCACAGATGGTGAAATCCGTCTCATGGCCGACGGCGGAGATGACGGGAATGCGGCTGGCGGCGACCTGGCGGACGAGCGATTCGTCGTTAAAGGCGGCGAGGTCTTCGATGCTGCCTCCACCACGGGCGATGATGATGACATCGACGGCGAAATCAGAGGGCGCGGTCTGCGGGCTGGCGGGATTGTTCTCTCCGTGCTTATTGAAGAAACGAAGTCCGGCAGAGACTTCAGCTACGGCGCTTTCTCCCTGGACCTGGGCGGGATAGATGAGCACGTTGAGCGAGTGATGGCGGCGGCGGAGAACGTTGAGAATGTCTTGAATGACGGCGCCGCGCGGCGAGGTGATGACTCCGATGCGGCGGGGCAGAGTGGGCAAAGGCTTTTTGCGCGCGGGATCGAAGAGTCCTTCGGCGGCAAGCTTGGCCTTGAGCTGCTCGAAGGCGACCTGGAGCGCTCCGGCGCCCATGGGTTCCATGAATTCGGCGAGCAACTGCATCTCGCCGCGAGCCTCATACATGGTGATGCGTCCGCGGGCGATGACCTGCATTCCGTTCTGCGGCTTGAAGCGCAGCAGGCGCGCCTGGGTGCGAAACATGACGAGGCGGAGCTGGGAGTCTCCGTCTTTTAGAGTGAGGTAGAGGTGTCCGCTATCGGCTGGGCGATAGTTAGAGATTTCGCCCTCGACCCAGACATCGGGGTATCCCTTTTCGAGATGATTGCGGACGGCGGAGACGAGCTCGCGCACGCCGTAGATGCGGCGCGAGGGTGCAAGGGCCGAGAACTCGAAGGAGAACTGAGAGTCGTCCACGTTGGAAAGTTTAACAGGAGGGCTATCGTAATGTTCTCGGGAGCAAAGGTGATCAGGAGCAGGAGCAAAGCAAAGGTCAACTACCCCACCCTCCGCCAACAGACGCTTCGCAGCCGGGTACGCGGCAACAGACGCCGCTCCGGCTGCGGGCGCTCAGCCAACAGCAGGCGAATGTGGAGGACCCGGCAGTTCGAAGTACCTGCGCTGGAAGAAGAAGGCGACGTTCACCAGAGCGATCATGACCGGCACTTCGACCAGCGGTCCGATTACGGCCGCGAATGCAGCTCCGGAATTGATGCCGAAGACGGAGACGGCGACAGCGATGGCAAGCTCGAAATTATTGGAAGCTGCGGTAAACGCCAGGGTAGTCGTCTTCGCGTAGCCGGCTCCGAGCTTCTTTCCCATGAAAAACGAAACGAGGAACATGATGACGAAGTAGATCAGCAGCGGCACCGCGATGCGCACGACATCCAGAGGCAGGCGAACGATGTAGGCGCCTTTGAGAGAGAACATGACGACGATGGTGAACAGCAGCGCAATCAGAGTCAGAGGGCTGACGCTGGGAACAAAGCTGCGCTCGTACCACTCGCGCCCTTTGGCTCTGACCAGCATGAAGCGCGTGACGAAGCCGGCGAGGAATGGAATGCCGAGATAGATGAAGACGCTCTTTGCGATCTCCGCGATGGAGACACTTACGATTGCGCTATGAAGTCCAAGTTTGGCTGGAAGTACGGTAATGAAAATCCAGGCATAGAACGAGTAGAAGAAGACCTGGAAGATGGAATTGAAGGCGACGAGTCCGGCGGCGTATTGAGTATCGCCCTTGGCCAGTTCGTTCCAGACGATGACCATGGCAATGCAGCGAGCCAGACCGATCATGATCACTCCCGCCATGTATTCCGGATACCCACGCAGGAAGACGACGGCCAAGACGAACATGAGGATCGGTCCGATGACCCAGTTCTGGACTAGGGACAGCAGCAAGATGCTCTTGTCACGGAAGACTAGGTGCAACTCCTCGTAGCGCACTTTGGTGAATGGCGGGTACATCATGACGATCAATCCGACGGCGATTGGAATGGAGGTAGTGCCAATACTGAGGCGATTCAGGAATGGAACGATTCCAGGCATGAGCCAACCGGAGACGACACCAAGCACCATGGCCGCAAAGATCCAGGCGGTAAGATAGCGATCGATAAATCCCAGTCTGCGCGCTGCCGGATTCGCCATTGCCTACTCTCCTCGTATGACGATGAAGGGTTTGAACACGTGCTGTTCGATCACCGCGTACCTTCGTCCGTGATCTGCCCGATGCCGTCCAACTCCCGCTTGATTGCCAGGTTATCCAGCTTCTGCAGCGGCAGCGAGAGAAACAGGCTGATCCTGCGATTGAGCAATAAAAACGCATCGCGAAACGCCCGCTCCGCATTTTCCTCGCCCTGCACCGTGGCCGGGTCCGGCACGCCCCAGTGCGCGGTGGTCGGTTGCCCCGGCCAAAACGGACAGAGCTCTTTTGCCGCGTTGTCGCACACCGTAATGACGAAATCGAGGGTTGGCGCACCGGGCGTGGCGAACTCGTCCCAAGACTTGCTTCGCAGACCTGCGACGGGAATGCAAGCCAGCTCGAGCTGGCGCAATGCCTCGGGACGGACGGTTCCGGAGGGATGGCTGCCAGCGCTGCAGGCCGTGAAGGTGGAGCCACCTCTGCCGTTCAAGATGGCCTCAGCCATGATGGAGCGCGCAGAGTTGCCCGTACACAGAAACAAGACGTTGTAGTGTTCCTTCAATCGTCCCTCCTAGCTGCAGCAACCCGGCGCGCAGCACGGCTTGGCGGCATCTGCGGAAGGTTTGACGGCGCGGACGAAGGCACTCATGAACTTGCCATCGACCTGCGGGGCGAGCGTTTCAAAATCGATGCCGTCGGCATTGAGGAATTCGCGGGCGTCTTCGGCGCGGTAGATGCGGGTTGGCTCGATGTCAATCTGGGCGAATCCGGCGGCGGCGAGTTTGGCGCGATATTCATCGTCGCCGAGGGCTCCGGCGACGCAGCCTACCCAAAGAAGCATGTTGCGGCGGATCTCAGGGGTGATGTCACCGCGGGTGACCACGTCAGAGACGGCGAAGCGTCCACCGGGCTTGAGGACGCGGAAGGCTTCGCGGAGAACGCGATCTTTGTCGGCGGATAGATTGATCACACAGTTGGAGATGATGACGTCGACCGAGTTGTCAGGCAGAGGGATGTGCTCGATCTCTCCTTTGAGGAATTCGACATTTTCGGCGCCGGCTTTGCGCAGGTTTTCGTTGGCGAGGGCGAGCATCTCGTCGGTCATGTCGAGTCCGTAGGCTTTGCCGGTTGGGCCGACGCGGCGAGCCGAGAGCAGTACGTCAATGCCGCCGCCGGAGCCGAGATCGAGTACGACCTCTCCGGGATTGAGGTTGGCGAGGGCCGTGGGATTGCCGCATCCGAGGGAGGCGAGCATGGCTTCTTCTGGAATTTGCGAGGCCTGCGTGAGGCTGTAGAGGTTGGAGGTGATGGGATCGCAGCCGCGTCCGACGGCGGAAGCACCGCCGCAGCAGGCGCTGCCGCCGAGGGTTGCGCGCAGGGCGGCCTGTCCGTACTTTTCCTTGACGATGTCTTTGATTGTGCTGTCGCTCATGGTGTGATCTCCGCTACTTACAAATTTGTACGATCTCTCGTGGTTTGACTGCCTTGTTGCGAGTGCAGCACTCGGCATAGAGGAACTGGAGAAGTTGCTGCAATGCCTCAGTGTTGGCGGTGTAGCGCAGGAAAGTGCTTTGGCGTCGCGCGTTGACCAGGCCTTCGGTTTTCAGCTTATCGAGGTGGTGGGAGAGGGTGGAGTTGGGAATGTCGAGCTCGGACTGAATCTCATTGACGACCAGGCCCTCCGGGTGGGCGGAGAGCAGAAGCTGCATGATGCGAAGGCGGGGTTCGGTGCCCATGGCGGCGAACATGTCGGCGAATTTTGCTACGTCTTGAGGAGTTTTATTGGCATGGGAGATGGGCATGATTCGATATTTGCAGAAATATGGATGTTCGTCAAGAGCGGGGGGAATGGCGGGGAAAGCAAACTTCGTGACCCCCCATTCGCCAAAAGAAGGCGGATGTGGGCCACCCGCGGACGCCGCTCCGGCCGCGGGCGCTCGGGCTTGAATGGGCTACCCAATTTCTAACTTGGCGATTGAGTGGCGGCTATGGCGGATTTCATGGGAAGAACGACGGAGAAGACGGTTCCGCGATGCGACGGGTCAGTGCTGGAGCGCAACTGGATGGTGCCACCGTGTTTTTCCACGATCTGCTTGCTGACCCAGAGTCCGAGGCCGGTTCCGGTGACGCCCTTGGTGGTGAAAAAGGGCTCGAAGATATGCTGTTTTGAGCCGACGCTGATGCCTTTGCCGTTATCGGCGATCGTGACGCGGACATATCCGCGGCCATTCTTGAAGGATGATCGGGCAGAGATGCGCAAACGGATTTTGCCTTGCTGCTCAATTGCATCCAGACCGTTTGCCAGGAGGTTGGTGAATACCTGGCGCAGTTCGCCGGCGACGGCGGTCAGTTCGACGTTCCCGCAATAATCCTTTTCGATCTGCGCGCGCTTGGCGGTTGTCCGCGACTTCAATAACTCCACGGCGGAATCCAGCACGGCGTTGACCGAGGTGGACGCAGGTGCGTTGCCCTCGCGGTAGAAGCCCAGCGATTGCCGCGTGATGTGGGCGACGCGCTTTAACTCGTCATCGGCAATCTTGAGGTAGCTGAGTGCGGCTTCGGGCAGTCCCTTCATTCCCTGGACGAGGAAGAGCACGTTGGTGACGGCACCGAGCGGGTTGTTGATCTCATGGGCGATGGTTGCGGCCATTCGTCCGACGGAGGCGAGTTTTTCGCTGCGCAGCAATGCCTGCTCGGCCTGTTTGCGTTCGGTAATGTCCATGACGGTGCCGAATGATTTGTCAGGCATGCCCATGGGGTCAAGCGCAGCCCGGCCGCGAACCCAGATCCAGCGCACCTCGCCATCGAGCCTGCGAACTTGGGTCTCAAAATCCCAACTGCCGCCTACCTGGGCGGCACGTATTTTCTCGCTAACCTCGGCGCGATGTTCGGGAAGCACGTGATTGAGAAACATGGCCTGGCTCCATTCCAGTCCCTCGACCGGGTAGCCGAAAATCTGGGCGTGACGCGAGGAGCGGGAGCCGATGCCTGTTTTAAGGTCGAACTCCCATTCGCCGATATTTGCGACTTCGAGGGCCATGTCAAGGCGGGCTTTGCTTTGACGCAACTCGGCTTCAATCTGTTTCTGTTTGCTGATGTCCGTGTTGGTGCCGAACCAGCGCACGACTTTGCCATTCTCGTCTTTGACCGGCATGACGAGGGTGAGGAAGGGACGGAAGAGTCCGTCAGCGCCGCGCAGCGGAAATACCATATCGAATGGTTTCCCGGAAGTGATGGAGGCCTTCCAGCGTTCCAAAACCTTCGGCAATGTCTCCGGGTCATGGACGGACTGCCAGCCCCAACCTTCCATCTGCGTGGCAGTGGTTCCGGTGTATTCGTACCAGCGCTCGTTGTACCAGAAGATGGAGCCGTCGGCATGGGCGATCCAGCACAACTGCGGGATGGCATCGGCGAGAGCACGGAACTGCGCCTGGCTGGTTAGGAGAGCCTCTTCGGCCTGTATGCGAGCGGTAATGTCGCGAAGGATCACGGTGTAGAGCTTCTCTCCGCCGGTCTGGACTTGAGAGATGGTGGCTTCGATGGGAAATCTTTCGCCGTTGGTACGAAGCGCGGTGAGCACGCCGGGCGAGTGCATGGAGCGAGCGGTGATGCCCTCTTCTCCGAAGCGCCGGATGTGCTCGCGATGAGCCGCATGGAAGGAGACTGGGATGAAGCGGTCCAGAGTGGCGCCGAGAGCTTCCGACGCGGGACAGAGGAAAATTGCGGAGGCGGCCCGGTTGAACATGACGATGCGCTGCTGCTCGTCGACGGAGATGATGGCATCCATGGCGGAGCCGATCACGCCCTGCAGCTTCGCCTCGCCGATGCGCAGGGCCTGTTCGGCGCGGGCGTGGTCGGCGCGCAGACGCAACATACGAATGCCGAAGCACAGGTCTTCGGCGAGTGCCGCAAGCAGGGCGACTTCGGCTTCCGAGAAGGCATCTGGCTCGCTGGAATAGATGCTGAAGGCGCCGAAAGCCTTGTTCTCCTCGATGAGCGGGACGACCAGCACCGAAGCGTATCCGCGCCTGGTTGCTTCTTCGCGCCAAGGCAAGAAGGCGGGATCGGTAAGCATGTTGCGACATTTCGAGGGCTGCCCGGTTCGAATTGCCATTCCGGTAGGACCACGTCCACGCTCGCTGTCGTCCCAAGTGACATTTACCGTTTCCAGGTATCCGTGTTCAAAGCCGGAGGAGGCAACTGGGCGAACGGTTTTATGTTCGTCATTCTCGGCGAAGCCGATCCACATCATCAGATGTCCGCAATCTTCGATGACAATGCGGCAGACTTCGCGCAGGTACGCGGACTCATCGGTGGCGCGCAGAAGTGCCTGGGTACTGTGATTGCGGGCTTTGAGGGCAAGATTAAGTCTCTGGAGTTCCTTGGCGGCGCGCTTCTGCCCGGTGATGTCACGGGCAATCTTGGAAGCGCCGATCAAGGTTCCGGATTCATCGCAAATCGGTGAAATGGTCAACGAAACATCGATGTAACGACCGTCCTTTGTAATACGCACCGTTTCGCAGGTCTCAATGCGTTCACCCCGGAGCAGGCGCGACAGGAAGGAGGCCTCTTCATCATGGAGGGCGGGAGGGATGATGAGAGTTACTGGATGATCAACGATCTGTTCAGCGGAGAAGCCGAAGATGCGTTCGGCGGATCTGTTCCAACTGCGAACGAAGCCGATAAGGTCGATGCTGTAAATGGCATCTGCCGAGGACTGGACGATGATGGCAAGACGTGCCTGAGCCTCTGCCGCGCGCTTGCTTGCTGTAATGTCGCGATTGGATTCGAGGACGCGTTGTACGCCATCTTCGGTGGCAATGAGCTGTTTGCGGGCAGAGACGGTCAGCTCCCGTCCATCTTTTGTAAAGTGGCGGAGTTCGCCTTCCCAACTGCCCTGCTCACGCAAGATTGCCCGGATCTCGGGCCATGGCCTGGGGTGGATGGTCCTGAGCAGATCGTGGGTTACACGACCCAGGGCTTCGCTCTGGGTGTATCCGTAAAGCTGCTCTGCGCCACGGTTCCAGCTCTCGATTGCACCGTCAAGCCGCCATATGATGATGGCGTCATAGGAGAGCTTTAGCAGATCAGCTTGCCGCTGATTCGCCTCATTCACGCGTCTGCGCCGCTGAGAGAGACGATAACGCGCGGCCACGATACTCATGAAAACGCCCATACCTGCGAACAGGAACAGGGAGACCGCATCCGAGGGGTTGGTGATGGCGAAGGTGTGGATTGGCTGGATGAGCCAATAATCCGCGAGCGCGGCGGCGAGCGCGGTTGCCAGCAATCCAGGCCATAGGCCGAAGAGCAAGGCGCTGAGCATGACGGCGGGATAAAAGAAGATGAACGGGGGTAATCTGAGGCCGAAATAGTGGGTCAAGCCCTGGCGCAGCAGAAACGCGGCAACCACCACCACCAACGCCAAAGCGCAGCGAAGGTAGAGCCGGTCCAGCACGCGTTTTTCGGCGGATGACATAAAAAAAGCCCTAGTGAGACATTTTCCTTTGCCGGACGAATGGGCCTTACATGGTGGGGCGATCACCAGCAAAGGAAAAGATTGCCACAGTTACGACCCCTCGAACAGAGACTAGTTTAATGGTGCCATGCAGCTGCTGTCACCGGGAGAGCTGAAGTTTCCGTGTGCCGACATGTGAACGGGCTGAACAGGCGAACACGTTTCAGGAGAACACGTTATCAGAGAATCTTGCGTCAAGCGAGCGTGTGCTCCGAGAGTGAGTGGGAGGAATATTACATTCCAGAGCTGCGGGAGTACAACTTGTCACATTCAGAGTGGCGTCTTAGTCAGTTAAGTCGTTTGTTCGTTCAGCAAAGGAAGTCACGATATGCGGAATTCTAGCTCGGATTGCGTGCGGGGCGCATGGATTGTGCTGGCTGCGACCATGATTTTGTTGGCAACTGGGGGCTGCGGAGTTGGGACGGCGGCACCGACAGTGATTGGGCCGACGGTGACCATTGCGGCGAGTCCGACGCAGGTTGCGGGTGGGCAATCCTCTACGCTGACGGTGACGGCGAGCGGCGCGACCACAGTGGCGATCACGGACACCACGGACAGCAAGTCCTATCCGCTGGCAGCGAGCGGCGGGACTCTGGCGGTGACTCCGACGGCGACGACGACCTATACGGTGACGGCAACGGGGAGTGGCGGGAGCAACACGGCGACGGTTACGGTGACGGTAACCGGGCCAGGGATTACGATCACGGCGAATCCGATGCAGGTTCAGGCCGGGGGAACAACGACGTTGACGGTGACGGCTGCGGCTGCGACCAGTGTGGTGATTACGGACAATACGGACACGAACAGCTACACGCTGGCATCCACGGGCGGCACGCAGGTGGTGACTCCGAATGGGACGACGACGTACACGGCAACGGCCAAGGGTGCGAGCGGAACCACGACGGCGTCGGTGACGGTGTCAGTTGTGCCATCGGTGACGATCACGGCCAACCCGGCGCGGATCGCCACGGGATCGACTTCAACGCTGACGGTGGTGGCGAAGGATGCGACCGCGGTGGTGGTCACGGACAATACGGACACGAGCACGTACACGTTGGCATCCACGGGCGGCACGCAGGTGGTGACTCCCACGGCGACCACGATCTACACGGCGACGGCAACGAATGCGGGTGGGAGCAGCACGGCGACGGTAACGGTGACGGTGGTTGCGGCGGGAAGCGTGACCTCGGTGAATCACGTGCTGTTCATGATGCAGGAGAACCGCACGTTCGATACCTACTTTGGAATGCTGAATCCGTATCGCAAGTCGCATAAAGACGCGAACGGCAATGCATTCAACATGGCCGACGATGGAAACATCTACAACGTGGACGGAATTGACGACAAACTGAGTACGTCAAACTCAACGGATGAGAACAATCCGCCGCCTTACAGTATTCCGGTGCAGTCTTTCAGCCTCTTCCACACGACGAGCAGTTGCCTGGATGACATGACTTCATCGTGGCTGGAGAGCTACGGCGACGTGAGCCGATATGATTTTCTGCCTACGCGCGGCATACTGATGGACGGATTTGTACACACCGCGGAAAATTATGCCCAGAGCGCAGGCACCAGCACGACGGCCGGGGAAGGCTCGTTCACTGACTTTGCGGGAAAACGGGCAATGGCGTATTACGAAGACACCAGCGTTTCAGGGGCGTCCGAGCTGAATTACTACTACTACATGGCATCGGAGTTTGCGCTTTCAGACCGCTGGTTCTCTCCGGTTGCCACCAAGACGGTGCCGAATCGAATTGCGACTTTGACGGGTGGCACGACACAGGGATTGGTGTTCGATCCGTTCGCGGACGACAAACTGACGAGCACTCTCACGATTCCGACGATCTTCGAGGAGTTGGATAACGCCAACCCGCCGGTGAGTTGGAAGATTTACTACACGCTGACGGAAGGCGGCTGCAAGGAGACGGACGGAGACTGCGGCTCGCAGACCGGGCTCAGCCTGTATCCGGTCACTACGTTTTCGGACTTCGGCTACTCGGGCAAGTATCTGTACGCGCCACCCGCTGGAGCGTGCGTACGGCCTACGCAGGGATCAAAACAGGCGGTGGACGACCCGTCCGACAGCTTCTGCATTGATCCGGACCACATCGCGCCGATGAGCCAGTTGTTCACGGACATGGCGAATAACACGCTGCCGAGCTTCAGCTACATTGAACCGGGGTACGGGGTGAATGATGAGCATCCGGGCTCAGGGCAGTCGATTTACTCTGGACAGGTGTGGGTAGCAACCATTCTTGGCAAGCTGATGGCCAGCCCATCGTGGTTCGATGCGGCGTCCGGCACCGGCTCGGTGTTCTTCCTGAGCTACGACGAGGGCGGCGGTCCGTACGAGCATGTGCCGCCGGTTCCGGGTGACTCGAACAAAAACACGATCATTGCCAACATGGGCTATCTGCCGGGCGACTCGATGTATCCGGTGGGCGGGTCAGTGTATCCGGCGGGAAGCACGAGCTATCCGGTGAACACGATTCCGGACATCAGCGTCATTGCGGTGAATCCGGATAATGCGCCGGGCGCCGCTGCGCTGTACTGGCCATGCGCGGACAACGGGCCGGACAACACCAGCGGGAATCCGACGCCGACTTTGCATTGCGACCTGAATCCGAGTGATCCTGGAGCGAGTTCATCAGGGGATGCTCCGGCGGTGCAGGGCTTTGCGGCGCAGTTGGGCTTCCGGCTGCCGAACATTGTGATCTCGCCATTTACGCGCCGGCATTATGTTTCGCACAATCCGGTGGACCACACGGCGGTGCTCAAGTTTGTGGAGAACCGGTTCATTGGACCGTCGGCGCATCTTACGTATCGCGATGCGGCACAGTCGAACTTCCTGGATTTCTTCGACTTCACGGGAGCTCCGTGGGCGATTCCGCCGACCGGCATACCGGCGGCTACGCCAGTGGGTTCAAATTCAACATGTACGCCAACGTGTTTCGCCTCGGGAACGTGCCCCACACCTTAGCGGCGGAAGCTGCGGAGAAGCCAGAGGATGAGGGAGAAGAAGATGCTGAGAAGGATGGACGTGGCAAGAGGAAAATAAACCTGGGCGTTGCCGCTGCGGCTGCGCCAGTGGAGATCTCCTGGAAGACGTCCGAAGGGAAGACCGAGACGCGCGCCGAGGAGCATGGCGGCGCCTAGAGCGACGAGGATGATTCCGAGGGTTAGAAAGGTTTTGCCGAGCTCGGCCATGAAGCGATTTTAACAAAGGGGCCGGGCGAGAGCGCGAAGCGAAGGGAACAGGGCAGCGGAAGGTAGCGAAGCAAATCCAGGAAAAAAGAATGGGCCGGAGCAGATTGCCTCCGGCCTATTTCTTGTGCTGCGAAAAACTTAAAAGTGATAGACGACTTCAAGCGAAGGCTCCGGCACGTGTGTGCGAAGCGAGGTCCCAAAGCCACTGGACGCGAGTTTGAAGTCAGGTTCGGCACGAATCAGGCCGCGATACTGAAGGCGCAGCGCCCAGTGATCCGACACTTTGAAGTCAGATCCGAAGCCGTAGGCGAAAGCTGGCTTGGTATCGGTGGCGGGAACGCCGTTGGTGATGTAATCGTTATTCGGTTGAAAGCGAACCAGTCCTCCGCCGAAGAGCGCAAAAGGCTTTACGCGGTCATTGGAAGGAAGACGGAAAATGTAGGTTCCGATCATCTCGGAATTGTTGGTCTGAATGTGGTTGGGAACCTCTGTTTGAGAGAAGAAATATTCAGTGTTGCGATTGAAGGTGTACGAAAAACCCACAGCACTGTGGCGTCCGAAGTCATAGCGCAGGTCACCCACATATCCGACAGAGTTGGTGGTGTCTTGAGCGCCACCATTTCCGGAGTTGGCGATTGTGGCGGCCTTGGTAAAGGTTGACGCCGGGAAGATTCCTTCGGCGCCTCCTGCGATGGAAAGATTGGACCAGATGCCCTGGGCGTGAGCCATGCTGGCGAAGGCCAGAACTACGGTAAAGAGAATCAGCTTGAGTTTCAAAAGTCTCTCCTTTTACTTAGGGACAACCGCGACGAAGCTTGGAATGACTGGAATGGAAGCCGGGACGGTGTTCCCGATAACGGCATTGGTAGACGAAAGGGTCGGGACAACATCCTCTGTGCCGCTCGCCAAATCGAAGCGACGCAGCAACGCGCCATTTGTAGTGTCAAACGTTCCGACGTACAACTTGCGGCCGTCCGTGAGTACGCCGCCGCTAAGAGGCACGATTGGGACTGGAGTGAACGTGGGAGTTCCGGAGGTGCTGACGCTGAGCGTGATCTCCGAAGGCGTGCCCGAGAGTATGCCAAGATCGTAGCCGTGGATCACAGACTCAGGATTAGCGCAGGAAGTGTCTCCGGTTACGAATCCAGGGCCGTATTGATCGACGACGCCGCTGACGAAGACCTGCTCCAACCGCTCAGAGAAGCTGAATTGCCGGGCGGTGCATGCCAACGTTGAGGGGGTGGTTGCCGGCGAATTGACCTTGACCGTAGCGAGGCAAACATTGCCGACCGGCGTTGCCGTAGGGGCCTGCGCGGAACTGGTTACGGAGTAGTCAAGCCAGTTGCCGCCATTGAGGCCGACGATCCGCGGAACGCCGTTGATGGCGGAGGACGAAAGGTTGAGTGGGCCTGCGCCAACGGGATTCTGCGAATTGTTCTGGTCATTGCAGGTGGTGTAGTCGTTCAACTGCGCGCCGCTGGCGAAGTAGGACAGGCCGTCGGCAGCCCATGCCAAGGCAGCCACGCTTCCCTTGTTGGCGCTGGCAGCGGTCTGCACGAACGTGTCTGACTGGTAGACATAGACGCCGTTGTCGCCGGCAATCCAGAAATTAGAGAGATCGGCGGCGAAGGTGACGGCGTGAATGTTGGGAATGGAAAAGCGCGTCGCGTTCTTGGTTCCCGTGGTGTCAATGAGAAAAACGAGGCCGTTGGCGACGTCTGAGAGCAGAACGTAGCGGCTGTCCGGCGATACTCCGAGCACGACGCCGGTGACGACGTCAGTGCTGAGACCTCCAGCGATGGGGTAAACCTGGAGCGCAGACTCAAAGGTGGAAAGGTTGATGACCATGAGTCCGGCACTGCTGCCTACGTAGGCAGTGGTGCCGCTGGGAGCTACGACGAGCGAGTTTGGCAGATTGGCGAGGGAGATGGTGTGGGTGAGCGCCAGCGACTCCGTGTCAAAGGTATAAAGCGCGTGCGGTTGCGGCGTAGTAGAGCCGACGCACGTAAGGGTCGCCGCACAGGCGAACTGAGTGCCAGTCACCAGAACTGTGCTGGCGGTTGTGCCGGTGACGGTTGCGCCGATCAAGTTGCTGTAAATGGGATAGCCAAAGCCTGCAGCCTCCGCTGAAACAAAACCTCCCGAGGGGGAAGGCGACGCGAAGTCAGCCACCGAAGGGTTGCAAGCGGGCGGGGTGCAATTGACGGACAAGATGCTGCGTCCGGAGGTGGTTGCCGTGAACTGGGCGGTGAAGGGCTGAATCGCGGTGAGACTTCCGATCAATCTGTTCGAAGAAAGAAAGCTGAGCTGCAGGGTGTCAAGGGCCACGCCATCGAGATCGAACGGATGCAAGGGGTTGCCGTTGGTGTCCACGATGGAGAGCGGCTGGGACGCGGTCAGATACTCCAAGCTGCCCTTGTCCAGACTGTCCAGATCAGCGGTGGAGTAGGGCGGCGCGGCTGCTCCCTTGGTGTAACCGGAACTCGCCAGGGTGATGCCGGCAGGCGGGCAGGTAGCAAAAGTAAGCGGCGTGCTGACGGTCCCATTGAGCTTGGCGTAGACGCTGGTGACGCCGGGATTGCGTCCTGCGACGCTCCCGTAAATACCGGCAGCGGCGACCGTGGAATCAGCGACCGACCAAGTGTAATCGAGGTCATTGACGCATCCGGCGACGTTGGAGACGGCACAGTTGGGGATGACATTGCCATTAGAATCCACGGCGACGGCGGTGTATTTGATCGGAAGATTCTGCGAAACGCAGTTGGTGAGCGAGGGATACTCGCCCGCCGGAACTACAGAGACGCCGCCCGAGGTGACAGGCCCGTTATAGATGGGCACGCTCAAGGTGATATTTGCAGCCCGATTGTGAACGAACACCTCGGTGCTTCCCGTGGAGCCATGCGCGGCATCGACGGCTGTAATGGTGACGGGGTTGCTGGGAAGACTGAGGGCTGGAACGCAGTTCAGGTAATGGATGTCCCACTGCCCAGCGCAAACCTGGCCCGCGGGAGAGATGGAGACACGAGTATCAGACGAGTAGAACTTGATGACCGGGGCCGGTGAAACTGGCCTCGGCGTAGAGTTCAACGTCTGCTCGTCCGCCACCGCGGTGATGGTTGCCAGGTCGCCGACGTTCATGGTCAGACGGCTCGGCGAAACCGCGACCGAGTATGTGACGTTGGTGGGCGGCTGCGTGCTGCTGGTAACCGAAGAACCGCAGCTCGCCAATAATCCGGCGAGCCCGATGAGACCGAGAGTGTACAACCGATTCATGCAACGCACCTATCGGATCGTGATCCAGGCGGGACCACCCCCAGCGCTGACCGAGGTGGGATTCTGCGCTCTGATCGAGCCGGTGTTCTGGTTTATTTGGTATTGGAAGATTCTGCCCGTGCTTCCCTGCGTCCCTGCATCGATTATGTACAGAGCATTGTTCGCGTTGGAGACGGTGACGAACGAAGGCGTGGTGCAGGCGACGGGTTTTACCGTGTATCCGCAATCAAATGGCGAGGCAGTTGAGACCGGGACTCCGTTGATGGTGGTTTTGGAGCCGAGGACTTCGGTGAGTTCACCTTGCGCGCCGGAGGTTGAGGCGATCTGGAAGACTGAGACATTGTGGGTGCCGGCGTTGGCGACAAAGAGGAAGCGGTTGTCATGCGAAGTGGCTCCAGCGACAGGATTGGTGGGGTAGATGCCGTTTACATCCGCATTTTCGTTAAACGGTGAATCCGGCATCGGGTCAAGAACGCCGCTAGACAGCACGTTAAAGCCGAAGATGTTTGGAGTCGAATAAGCCAGAGTGCTTCCGTTGGCGGGGACGTTGGTAACGGACTGATGATCGAGCACGTAGGCGTAGGCGCCGTTGGCGGAAAGAACCAGATAGCTGGGATCAAGGCCTACGGGTAATGTAGTTGGTCCGGTAGCCACGCCTGAGGATGGGTTCAGCGTCCAGGAAAGCACGGTCTGCGAGCTGGGGGCAAGGCCGAAGAGAAGATTGCCGCCGGGCGACATTACGAGTTGCTGCACGGCGTAGCCGATTACGACATTGCTGCCAACCTGGGAGAGGATACCGGTGGTCTGGTCAATGGAATAGATGGCGAGCATGTTGGTGTTGGGAAGCGCGACATAGATGAAGTTGCTGCCTGCAGCGATCACAAGCGAGCTGGCTCCTGGACCGGTGTAAAATTGCCCGATCTGGGTGGGCAGGGTTCCGTTGCCAGCGCGAGTGAAGCCATAAATCGTTGTGCCACCCTGATCAAGGAAATACGCCCACTTTCCATTCGGAGCAAACTGGATCACTTTGGGCGAGGCCGGAGTGTTCTGCGGTGAGATGTCGGACAAGGTCAGGGTTCCGTCCGTGTTCACGTTGAAGACGGTGAAACCCGACCCTTGTGAGTTACTGATGTATGCGAGCGTTCCAGTGCTGGTAACTCCACCACAGCCGACCATGGTTGCCAACAGGCAAAGTATGGCCATATAGCCGATCAAGCGCGTCATGCAAGCTCCCTGGGCAGAAGGAATGTAGCTGCCCATATTTTTCGAAGTCATCTTATCCAATCATAATTCGGGCAGACCGGAATTCACCTTTTAGTTAAGCAGCAATTGGGGTAAATTTTCCTATCTCGGATTGTGAGATTCTATCCTACTGGGTGTGCTTTCGTCTCCCTGCCCTGGTTGCGAGGCGATTTGGGGGCCGAGCGGGGAAGCGGGACATTTTCGGGCGACGGCCCGCCATTTCACCGGGAGATTGGGTGAAAGTCAGATGGATTTGTGGGCGTCCCGCAGTGGTGAGCATGACCACTGACGGCCCGGCGCACAAGGGCGGGGGAGTTGCAGAATACGGCCCTGAAAGGGAGAAGAACCTAGTGCTGCATCTGGATGCGGTTGAGACACGGGTGTTGGGCTCTCTGCTGGAAAAAGACATCACTACTCCGGATTACTATCCTCTGACGCTGAATGCGCTTCTGGCGGCCTGCAATCAAAAGTCAAATCGCGAACCGGTGATGGAAGTGGATGAAGCAGCGGTGCGCGAGGCGTTGCTTTCCCTGGAGGCGAAAGGGTTGGCGGGATTGGCGCGCGCCGAAGGACGGGTGGCGCGTTTTGGGCATCTGCTGGGCGAGACGTGGAACCTGGGGCGGCGCGAGACGGCGCTGCTGTGCACGCTTCTGTTGCGCGGGCCACAAACTCCGGGAGAGTTGCGCGGTCGCAGCGAACGCATGCACCGGATGGAAGACGTGGACGAAGTGCAACTGGTGTTGCAGAAGCTGATCGATCACGATCCGCCGCTGGCACGGCTGCTGCCGCGGCAGCCGGGAACCAAAGAGGCGCGCTACTCAGATACCTTCGGCGGCCATCCGGTGGAGACGCGCGATACGGCCGATGGCGGTACGACGGAAGTGGCAGAGGCAGATACGAGAGTCGATCAGGTAGGCCGTCTGGAAGCCGAAGTGGCGCAAGTGCGCGCAGATCTTGAGACATTACGCCAGCAGTTTGCCGAGTTCAGGAAGCAATTCGAATCTTGATGCTATTGATTTCCGCTTTCGAATTCGACAAGGCGGGCGTAGCATCGATTGGTTGAGGAGCAGACATGAGCACAATCATTGAAACGGCAGTCAACGGCGTGAAGACCTCGGTTCATCCGCCAAAGCGGTTGCTGTACGGACCGGGGCCCAGCCAGGTGTATCCCCGCATTTATCAGGCGATGGCACAGCCCATCGTCGGTCATCTTGATCCGTTTTTCTTCCAGATTTCGCAGGGTGTGCAGAAGGGTTTGCGCACGGTTTTCGGCACGACGAACGATTTGACGTTTCCGATTTCGGCCACCGGCTCAGGCGGCATGGAGACTGCGGTATCGAACTTCATTGAGCCGGGGACCAAGCTGGGGCTGTTTGTGAGCGGATTCTTTGGCGAGCGCATCTGTGAGATGGCGAAACGTCATGGAGCCGAAATTGTGCGGGCGGAAAAGCCCTGGGGCGAGAGCTTCAGTGACGACGAAGCAACGGAGTTTATCCGGCGCGAGCGCCCGCAGGTTGTGGCTTTTGTGCAGGCCGAGACATCGACCGGCGTGTTTCAGCAGAGCAAGGCACTGTGCGATGCAGCACATGAAGTGGGTGCCGTCGTGATTGCAGATTGCGTGACCTCGCTGGGCGCAATGCCGGTGGAGGTGGACGCCAATGGAATTGACGTGGCTTACAGTTGCACACAGAAAGGGCTGAGCGCGCCTCCGGGATTAAGCCCGATCACGCTCTCGCCACGGGCGCAGGAGCGGCTGAAAGAGCGCAAGCAGCCAAACCGAAGTTGGTACTTCGACCTGTCACTGATTTCGGATTACCTGACGGTCTCGCATCGATACCATCACACGGCCTCAGCCACCATGTTCTATGCTCTGCACGAGTCGCTGGCGATCATCGATGAAGAAGGACTGGGGCTGCGTCAGCAACGCCACGAGAAGGCACATGAGCGCTTTGTGGCAGGGATCGAGCGGCTGGGCATGAAGATGCTCGTTGCTCCGGGGCACCGCATCTGGAACCTCAATACGCCGTGTGTTCCCGAGGGCGTGAATGAGGCCAAGGTGCGCGGCTACCTGCTGGAAAAGCACGGCATCGAGATCGCTGGAGGCTTTGGTCCACTGGCGGGGAAAATCTTCCGCATCGGAATCATGGGACCGCTGGCGACGGACGAGGGCGTGGACCGCTTCCTGGCGAAGTTCGATGAGGCGATGAAGGAAACAGCGTAAGGGCAAGGTTTCAAAGTTTCACAGGTTTCAAAGTTTCAAGGTTGGAAAGCTGTGAGGGATGGAAAGTTCGAACATAGGAAAGGGTGCCGATGGATGGCACCCTTTTTCTTGCGGAACTTTGGAGGCTCGAACTATTCCCCGTTCATACGCTCGTCGATGGGGCGGCGTCCGGCGTAGCCCTCTTCGGTGCCGTGATAGTGGGTGATGGTGGGTTCGCCCATCTTCCAGCAGAGGAGGACAACGTCGCCATCGACGCGGCAGGGGAAATCGAGGAGACCGATCTCGAGATCCTTGACCTGGACTCCGATGGCGTTGATTTCGGAGAGAGTGTCTTTGGCGACCCGGATGGCCTTTTCGCGCGCGGCCTTGCGGGCAGCACAGGCGCGAACATCTACGAGCATTCCTCCGTTGAGAAAGATGCGCTCGCTCAGTTCGCTGAACTCCTGATCGATCTCCTCGATCAGAGCCTTCGATTCGATGGACTTGCGCAACAGGCTTTCCAGAACCGGTAGCATGGACTGCGCTTCTCGAAGCGTAAAGGTTCGCATGCTTCTAGTGTACTTCCTTCGGTGATTCGGGTGGAAGGGCGAATGTACCTACTAAAAGGTTTCAAGGTTTCACAGGTTTCAAAGTTTCAAGGTTGAAAACCTGCGTGGGAGGAGCGGTTCGGAGATACGAAAGGGTGCCGATTGTCGGCACCCTTTCTCTTGCGGCTGTTGCATTTGCTCTTAACTTTGAAACATTGAAACCTTTGAAACTTTGAAACCTGTGAAACTTTGAAACCTGGCCCTCAGCCCTTGAGCTGCAACATGCGGTCAAGGGCGACCTTGGCCCAGTGCTTGACCGAGGGCCGCACCTTGATCTGGTTGACGACGTTGCCTTCGACGAGATTTTCAAGCGACCAGGCAAGATGCTGTGGCGAGATGCGGTACATGGTGGTGCAGAGGCATCCGGATTCGTTGAGGGTGATCACGGTTTTGTCGGGATGCTGTTTGGCGAGACGGTTGACCAGGTGAATCTCGGTGCCGATGGCGAACTTTGCTCCGGCCGGAGCAGCGGCGACGAGGCGGCGTAATTTGTCGGTCGAGCCAGTGTCGTCGGCCTTCTGGCAGACCTCCCAGCGGCACTCGGGATGAACGATGACCTGGATTCCGGGATGGAGTTCACGGACGCGATCCACGTGCTCAGGCAGAAAACGCTGGTGAACCGAGCAATGGCCCTTCCAGAGAATGACCTTGGCTTTGCGGAGTTTTTCTGCCGACTGCCCGCCTTGTAGCTGGTAGGGATCCCACACCACCATCTCGTCGAGAGGAATGCCCATTGCGTATCCGGTATTGCGGCCGAGGTGCTGATCGGGGAGGAAGAAGAGTTTTTCGTTGCGCTCAAGGGCCCAGTGCATGGCCGCCGTGGCGTTGCTGCTGGTGCAGACGGCTCCTCCACGCTCGCCGACGAAGGCCTTGATGGCCGCAGCCGAGTTCACGTAGGTCATGGGCGTTATGCCGCTGCCGTGCTCGGTGGTGAGGCCGAGGCGGACGAACTGCTCCCACGCGTCCTCGACCTGCGAAATCTCGGCCATGTCAGCCATTGAGCATCCCGCGTTGAGATCGGGCAGAATGACCTGCTGGTCAGGGCGGGCCAGTATGTCGGCGGACTCGGCCATGAAATGAACGCCGCAGAAGACGATGTACTGTCCGCGAGCCTGCGAGGCAAGTTCGGAGAGCCGCCAACTGTCGCCCGTGTAGTCTGCAAATTGAATGACTTCGTCGCGCTGGTAGTGATGCCCGAGCACGACACATTGCTCCCCGAGAATCTCTCGTGCCGCACGAATGCGCAGGTCGCAGGAATAGTCCGGCAGGACAAGGTAATTGTCCAGCGAACAGGTAGAGTTCGTATTAACTGCTGTAGCCACGTTTTGTCTGCCTTCAGTTTTCGCTGCCATCGGGCACGAAAACGGGGATGTTGAAAGCGCTATCTCCGGCTCCAGCGGATGCACATACCAATAAGGCCCCATCCACGGGGATGTTGAAGCCGTAGCTCGTACTATGTTGTTAATGATGCATGAATAGGGCAGATGGAAGCAAACTATTTGTGAAAGTTAGCAAGGCTTCCGCAGGGCTATCCCCCGATATGAACCATGGTTCGTCCCGGCTGCACGAAACCCGGCTCGCCGATGTGGTGGCGCTCCTCTTTGTGGGCGACGGCGTATTCGATGATACGCACGAGTTCTTCGTCCGGGAGAACTGAGCGGATGGCAGTGTGCAGGTCGTGCTCACGCAATGAGAACAGGCAGGTGCGGATTTTGCCGTCGCTGGTGAGGCGGATGCGGGAGCACGCTCCGCAGAAGGGAAGCGTGACCGGAGCGATGACGCCGAACTCGCCACGCTCATCGTTGAAGCGATAGCGTCGCGAGGTGGAGCTGGGCTCGTGCGCGATTTCATGGAAGGGCGCGAAGCGGGCCATGCGCTCGAGAATTTCGGGGAGCGGAACAACGACTTCGGGGCTCCAGATGCGGCCCTCTTCCAAAGGCATGAATTCGATGAAGCGGACAGCGACCTTTTCTTCGCAGGCGAAGCGGCCAAAGGCTTCGACTTGATCCTCATTGAAGCCGCGCAGCAAAACACAATTGACCTTGACGGGGCCTAGTCCGGCGCGACAGGCCGCGCGAAGACCCTCCAAGACCGCCGAATAGCTGCCCTTTACGCGAGTGATGCGGGCGAAGCGCTCGGGTTCGACGGCGTCCATACTGACGGTGACGCGATTGAGGCCGGCGAGTTTCAGAGGTTCGACCATCTCAGCCAGCAGGTGGCCGTTGGTGGTGATGGCCAGCTCGGGAGCTTTGCCCTCCGGGGTGCGAAGAGCGGCAAGCGAGCGCACCAGATCCATAATGCCGGGGCGCAGCAGCGGTTCGCCGCCGGTGAGCCGGATTTTGGTGATGCCGAGGGAGACAAAGACACGCGCCATGCGAAGATAATCCGCCAGCGGGAGCTCGGCGAATTGCGCTCCGTTATTGCCGGTGCGGCAGTAAACGCAACGATAGTTGCAGCGGTCGGTGATGGAGATGCGAAGGTCGCGGATGGCGCGACCGTAGGAGTCAGTTAACGGCATGGACGAAAACTCTGCGAGTTCGGCGCTCAGTCTTGCAGCGCACAGCCTATAGATGCCGACAACGCGCAGACGGCTCTCTTCACATCAGTCTACGAAAGAACGCTTCGGCTGGCTATGACTTAAATCACTTGTGGATTACATTCCGTCGTAATTGGGACCTCCGCCGCCCTCGGGTGGAACCCAGGTGATGATCTGGTAGGGGTCCATGATGTCACAGGTTTTGCAATGCACGCAGTTCGAGGGATTGAGGTGGATGCGCCTGACGCCAGGGGAATCTGCCTCCTCCGTAATCTCATAGACGTTGGCGGGGCAGAAGAAGCGGCAGGGATTGCCGAACTCCCTGGTGCAGCGCGTGACGCAGATGTTGGTGTCACGGATGATGAGGTGGGCGGGCTGATCCTCTTCATGGCGGGTGCCGGAGTAGTAGAGGTCGGTGAGCTTGTCAAAGGTCAGCTTGCCGTCTCCCTTAACCCATCCGGTGAGCTGCTCGCGATTTCCGGCGTGGCCCATGATGTCCCAGAGGGGCAACATACGCTCGTATCCGGCGTGCGCGGGATAACGGTCGCGAAGGCCGTGGCCTCCGGTCGCCATGAGCAGGCCAGTGTTGAGCATTCCGCTGAGGAATCCATGCTCAAAGCCCTGGTGGAAGTTACGCACGGGATAGAGTTCCTCTTTGATCCAGCTTGCGTCCACCTTTTGTTTGAACTTTGCGAGCTGGCGGAAGCTGCTGTCGCCGGAGGTCAGAGCCTCAAAGGCGGTCTCTGCGGCCAACATTCCGCTCTTGATGGCGAGGTGAATCCCTTTCAGGCGCTGAGAGTTGAGGAAGCCGGCAGAGTCTCCGACGATCATCCAGCCATTACCGCCGAGCGGTGGCATGGACCACCATCCGCCGTAGGGCATGGTTTTTGCGCCGTAGCGCACCATCTTGCCGCCATCGAGAAGCTTGGCTACGAAGGGATGCTGCTTGAACGACTGCAGCACGTGTTGCGGATCGGTGCGCGGGTCGGGATAGTCGAGTCCGGTGACGAAGCCGAGCGAAATTGTGTTGTCTTTGCCGCCATAGATCCACGCGCCGCCGTACTCCTTGGTGGTGAGCGGATAGCCCATGGTGTAGATGACCTGGCCGGGCTGGATGCGTCCCGCAGGCAGCTCCCAGAGCTCTTTGACACCCACGCCGAAGGTCATGGGATTGCGGTCGGTGCAGAGGTCGAGCTTCTCGGTGAGCTGCTTGGTGAGCGATCCGCGAGTGCCCTCGGCGAGGATGGTGACCTTGGACTTGAGGTCGTATCCGGGCTCGAAATTTGCCTTGGGCTGGTTGTTCTTGTCCACGCCCTTGTCATCGGTGCGGATGCCTGCGACGCGGTCGCCATCGTAGAGCAGCTCGCTTCCGGCAAAGCCGCTGAAGATGGTGATTCCCGTCTCCTCGACCTTTGCGCCCAGCCACTTGGTGAAGCGGTTGAGGCTGATCACGTAGTTGCCATGATCCTGCATAGGCGGCGGCGTTATGGGAGCCTTGTACGCGCTCTTTTTGGTCAGGTAATAGAGGCTGTCGCTGGAGACCTCGGCCTCGATGGGCGCTTCTTTTTGCCAGTCGGGCAGCAGCTCGTTCATCGAGCGCGGATCGAGCAGGGCTCCGGAAAGACAGTGCTGGCCGATCTCGCGTCCCTTCTCGAGGACGTAGATGTTTTCCTTGGAGAGCTGGGCCTCGGGATGCGTGGCGTTATGTGCGTCGATGAGCTGCGATAGACGCAGCGCACAGGCCATTCCAGCAGGTCCGCCGCCGACGATGACAACGTCGGCTTCCATCTCCGGGTGGTCGATGCCTTCGAGTGGGTGTCGGAAGATCATGGGAGCCTCGGGTTGCACAGGTTAATTCGGCTTCTTGCAAGGTAGTTCACTGACGAGGTGCTTCAGCGCCTCAGATGGATTCTCCGATTGCTCGATTTCCTTATAGACATCGCTGAATCGAAGGTGGACTCCCGCGAGAATTTCCTTGTCGGCTAGCAGCTTGTCCAACAGTCCCCTCCAATTTCGCACTTCGCGATTTTCCAGCACGAGCTTCAGCGCAAGGTTCTCATGGAATAGGTATTCGGTCGCGTGAACCAGCGACGCGATCCTGCCTCTCTCTGTCTTGGTCATCGTGCAGTCGCTCCATGTCGCAACTTGAAACCTCTTGAAACCTGCTTTTACGCCTTCGCCTTCTTGATCTCTTCGGTCAACACCGGAACGATGTCAAAGAGATTGCCGACCACGGCGACATCGGCGATCTCAAAAATTGGCGCTTCGGCATCCTTGTTGATGGCGATGATGTTCTTGGAGCCTTTCATGCCGACGATGTGCTGGATGGCTCCGCTGATGCCGAGAGCGAGGTAGAGCTTGGGGCTGACGGTCTGTCCGCTGGAGCCGACCTGGCGCTCCATGGGCAGCCAGCCAGCGTCGCAGATGGGGCGCGAGGCAGCTAGTTCGCCGCCGAGTGCGTCGGCAAGAGCCTGGGCCATTTCAATGTTCTTTTGCTCCTTGATGCCGCGGCCAACGGAGACGATGATCTCAGCCTGCGAGAGATCGACGGCCTGTTTGGCTTCCTGAAAGGGCGCTTCGGGCTTGGTTCGGATTTCGCCGGTGCTGGCCGTGACGGTTTCAACCGGAGCGGTACCGGGCTCAACCTGATCGCCGCGATAGGCTCCGGTTTGGAAGCTGGCAAAGTATGGGCCATCGCCGGCGAGCGAGATGTCAGCGGAGAATTTTCCCTGGAAGACCTGGCGGGTAAAGAGCAGCTTGCCGTTTTCAAACTTGGCGGCAATGGCATCGCTTACGAGCACGGCACCGAGCGAGGCGGCAAGTTTGGGAGCGAAGTCGCGCACCTGGTAGGTGTGGGGCAGCAGCACGAGCCGGGGCTTGTTGGCCTCGAGAAAAGTTTTGAGCGCCGAGACGAAGCCGTCGGGAGTGTACTGGGCGAGCGCATCATCCTGAATGGCGTAGACCTTGGCGACCGCTGTTTTTGCGAGTTCGGAGGCCAGTGAAGGGATGTTTCCGCCACCACCGGCGACGGCGATTTCCACGGGCCATCCGGTTTGTTTGGACAGCGCCTGAGCGCCTGCAATGGTCTCAAAGGAAACCCGGTTGAGTTTGCCTTCGCGCTGCTCTGCAATGACTAAAATCGTATCTGCCATCTCGTCTTTCCTCGTTCGCGCGGATTGCTTTGCGCGGTGTGCGGCGTCGCCGCGAATGTGATCTCCAGAAACCTTGCGCCCTGAATGCGGAGCAGTTAGAGGACGCGCACTTCGTCGCGCAACTTGGCCACCAGCCTCTTCGCCACTTCCTGCGGCGAGCCCTGGATGACTTCGGTCTGCTTGGTTTTCTTCGGAATGTAGAGCCGCTCGATGTTTAGCTGGTTGGGCTTGAGCGCGGCGGCGACCTCGTCAAAGGAGACCTTGCGCATGGGCTTATTCTTGGCCTGCTTGATGCCAATCAGCGTGGCGTAGCGCAGCTTGTTGATGCCTGACTGAATCGTCAGCACCGATGGCAGAGGCATGTCCACATATTGAAAGAAGCCGCTCTCGAGTTCGCGTTTGACGCGGATTCCACCATCTTTGGATTCGATATGCATGATGATGGTGGCGTGCGCCCAGCCGAGCAACTCAGCCAGCAGAACGCCGGTTTGCGCGTATCCAAGGTCATCCGACTGCAAGCCGGTAAAGATGAGATCGAAGGATTCTTCCTTGATTGCCTCGGCGAAGGCACGTGCCACGTTGAAGGCGTCAAAGGTGACAAAGCGATCATCTTCCAGATGGATGGCGCGATCAGCGCCCTTGGCGAGAGCCTCACGCAGCACCTGCTGTGAGCGCGCCGGGCCAGCGGTGATCACCACGACTTCTCCGCCATTTTTCTCCTTCTGCCGCAGCGCCTCCTCCAGCGCATAGGCATCGGGTTCGTTGACTTCGTATCCCACGTCTTCACGCACCCAGGTCGCGCCCTCATTCAGTTTGAGCGGCGCATCCTTCTGCGGAACCTGCTTCATGCACACCAGGATCTTCACCCTGCACCTCGACGAGAATTTTGATTGGACTCAAGAGCACAGTCAGCCTGCGCCCTGCTTCACAGGGAATGTATCAGAAGCCACCCCCGGCTTCTTCTTTGGAAACCCGCAACTTAAGGACGCGAGTTGCAGGACGGAAGAGTATATCTCGCCCGGCGGAAAAACTGAATTGTGATTCAAGTCCCGCTCTGGTGGCGGGAAAGTTTCTTGTGGCTAAGGCCCGCGCCTGCGGCAAGGAAAAGACGCCCGCAGGCGTCTCAGAGTGCTGACGAACCCTACCTTTTCTGGTGGGGTTCGCTGTTTTAGCGATTGAGATTCAGAGCCTTTATCCAGCAGAAGGTTTGAGTAAGTATTCGTAGTTGCTGTTGTA
>Ga0302320_10002372_pt1 | contig 44340 bp, 35 predicted proteins | sample Bog_T0_3_FD_202130 | JGI IMG/M metagenome (GOLD analysis project Ga0302320, IMG submission 202130) | Peat permafrost microbial communities from Stordalen Mire near Abisko, Sweden - Bog_T0_3 | ecosystem: Environmental > Terrestrial > Soil > Wetlands > Peat | place: Sweden: Abisko, Stordalen Mire...
GCCGATGTCGACCGTGCGTTGAGCTACGACCGTTCCCTTATCGTCTCCTGGCTCAACCGGGGCACTCTCCATCTCGTGCGCACCGAGGACTACTGGTGGCTCCATCAGCTCACGGCGCCGCGACTGGCCCGCGGGAGCGAGACGCGCCTGCGCCAATTGGGGGTGGCACCCGCACAGTCGGCACGGGGCGTTGACATCATCATCAAGACGCTGGCCGAGGCGGGTGCCCAGACCCGGGAGCAGCTCCGCCACCTCCTGCAGCGCCTAGGGGTGCCTACCGACGGCCAGGTCATCGTGCACCTGCTGGTGGTCGCCACCGCCACAGGGGCCGTGGTGAGAGGACCGATGGCCGGTGCTGACCAGGCGTTTGTCTCCGTCGCCCACTGGATCGGGACGGCGCCGAGGGCCCTGGACAGCGACGAGGCCTTGGCCCGGCTGGCCCGCCGGTACCTGGCCGGGCACGCGCCCGCAGGCGCCGCCGACCTGGCGAAATGGGCGGGGCTCCCACTGGGCGACGCCCACAAGGGGCTGGCCGCCATCGCCAACGAGGTCGGCCCCTTCGACCCCCTCCTCCACGGCTGGGCGTCCCGGGGGCCTTTCGTCGGCAAGCACGCCAACGTAGTCACCGTCAACGGGATCTTCCGGCCGGTGGCGCTCGTCGGAGGCCGGGTGGTGGCGACCTGGGGACTGCCCGGGGGCAGGGTCACCGTTTCGCCTCTCGAGCCCCTGCCTGCCTTTTTCCGGGACGTGTTCGAATGGCCTCATGTCGACGCCCATGGCGGCTGGCTCATTTTCAGGTTGCCGCCCGCCGAGCTGGGCATACATCCCACCGGCGACGGTGCGGGCCCGGCCGCCGGCCCCCGGACGGCCACCAGGAGCTGTACCTGATGTGCGACGACATCGCCGCCACAATGGCCAAGCACCCGACTGCCTACGACCTCGAGGACTGAGCAGCACCGGGGGACTGAGCAGGCCCGGCCCAACGTCGGGCTGAGCGCGCCACAGCGGCAGGTACGAACACTTTGCGTTGATTGCGGGTACGGTACGAGGTACCTATGACGACACTGAGCCGCAATTTCGCCGTCGGGGCCATCGCCCTGCTGGCCCTTCCCATGAGCGCCATAACCCGGGGGCCCGTCAATGCCGCGGAAGCCGTCAATGCCGCCGAAGACAGCAAGACCGCGGCGCAGGTCTGGGCCGACGCCAAAGCCGCCATGGTGCAAGCCAAGAGTTTTCACGTGCTCGGCCACGACGACCAGCAGGGCACCGACGTCACCGTCAATCTCAGCATGTCGCCGGGCAGAGGCGGCGGGAGCATCCAGGAGCCGGGCGTAGTCATGGAACTGGTCCTGGCCAAGGGCATCGTGTACGTCAAGGCGGATGAGAAGAGCTGGTTCAAATTGACCCACAGCCAGTCGACGGCGGAGCTCGTGGCCAACCGGTGGATCGAAGCGCCGGTCACCAACGCCGATTTCGCCAGCTTCGCCCAGCTCGCCGACTCGACGAAGTTCCTCGGCACGATAACGGCCCCCAAAGGCCAGATCACTAAGCTCCCGGGCACCTCCACGTGGGACGGACGTAAAGCCGTGGTGCTCGAAGACGCCACGGGTGACAAGCTTTACATCGCCGACACCGGTACCCCGTACATGCTCGCCGCCAAGTCAAGCGGGACGGGCGGGTCTTTGACGTTCACCGATTTCGGGGATGCCCCGATGCCAGCCATACCCACTAATGCCCTGAGCCTCCCGGGCATGTAGGAACGGGAGCCTCGGCCGGGCCTCGGGCCTGGGCTCTCTCAAACCGCCGTCAACCTAGCCGGTCCAGCCGCACGAGCAGGGCCTGGACGGCCAATTGCTCGCCCAGGTTGAAGGCGAGGTCGGCGGAAAGGCCGTCGATCAGGCGCACAGCCTCTCCCGCTTGCTGCGCCGGCAGAGTGCCGGCAACGGCCCGGTCGCGATAGGCGCGAGCCAGGGCGGCCAGCCCCGAACGCAGCTCGTCGGTGCGTTGCCGCCGCTGTTCGCGCTTGAAACGCTCGTCCTGTTCGCTGGTCCCGGCACGCATGGCGCTCTGAGCCAGTCTCGAGGGGACGGTCCCGACCCTTTCGGCATTGTTCTCCAGCAACCGGGCGCGCTCGGCCTCCTGGCGGCTCGCCAGGGGCCCGGCACTTCGCTTCAAATGCTCCAGGAGCTCCTCGGCCAGGACGGCGACGGTGGCACCCGAGCCGTCGAGGCGGGCCGGCACCTCCTCCCATGCCCGCCGCCTGGCCTCCATCTCCGGGTCACCGGCCAACAGTCGCGCCCGGTCCAGGCGCCCCCCGGCGAGGGCAGCCACAGACGCCGCCCTTTCGGTCGGCACCCCCTCGGCCACCAGGGCGCCCGTCAGTTGCTCTTCGGTCAGGGCCCGGAACTCGACCCGGACGCAGCGGCTGGCGATCGTCACCATGTCCGGAGGGACGAACTCGGCCAGGAGCAGGAAAACGGTTGAAGCCGGGGGCTCCTCGAGGGTCTTCAGTAAGGCTGGGGAGATGAGCCGGGCGAGGTGCATGTCCGGCAGTACCAGGACCGTGCGGGTGGCCTCCAGAGGGCTCCTGGTCGCTAGCCGCGTGACTTGCTGCGCCTGCGCGATGGACAGAGCGGCGCCCTCTCGTTCGACCACCACCACGTCGGGGTGCGTACCGTCGAAGACCCGGCGGCACGTCTCGCAACCGTCATCACCACCATTGGGACAGACCAACATGGCCGCGAAAGCCACCGCCGCTCCCATTTTGCCCGTGCCCGGCGAACCGACGAACAAGTAGGCATGGACCGGCTTGACCGCCGCCGCTCTTAGGGCCGTCACTGCCTGCGCTTGGCCCACCAAACCGGCCAAACCTTTCACCTGACGGCCTCCCTCACTGCCGCCGCCACTTCCCCCACCTCGCCCGAGGCGTCCACCACTTTCCATCGGCCGGGCGAAGCGACGGCCAGTTCCCGGAACCCGGCCTGGACACGTCCCAGGAACTCGTCGCCCTCACCTTCGATCCGGTCGGGCGTGGAGCCCGCCCGGCGCTGCCGTGCCCCCTCAGCGGGCATGTCCAGAAGTATGACGAGGTCCGGGGCCCGGCCCCCACTGGCCCAGCGGTCGAGTTCGGCGATCTCGCCGAGGTCCAGACCGCGCCCGTACCCCTGGTAAGCGAGGGTCGAGCCGGAGTAACGGTCGCAGACGACGTCCTGGCCCCGGGCCAGGGCGGGCTCGATCACCTCGGCCACATGCTGGGCCCGGGCGGCCAGCATCATCAGCGTCTCGGCCCGGGCCACCGGTGCGGGGCGGTCGGAGCCAAGCAGGAGGCCCCGCAGCGCCTCGCCCAGCGCCGTGCCCCCGGGCTCCCTCGTGAGGACGGCGCCGAGGTGCCGGGCGAGCGCGGCGGCCTGGGTCGACTTGCCCACACCCTCGCCGCCTTCCAGCACAATGAACCGGCTCACGAGCCCCAAGGTAGCGCCTGGCGCTCAGACCTCCGGCGGGACGAGGCGGCGTTCCATGGCCCAGCGGGTCAGTTGGTACCTATTGGTGAGCTGCAGCTTGCGAAGGACGGCGGATACATGGGTCTCAACCGTCTTGACGGATATGAACAACTCGCGCGCCACCTCCTTATAGGCGTAACCGCGGGCGATCAGGCGAAGTACCTCCCGCTCCCTCGTGCTCAATTGGTCGAGCTCGGGGTCGAGGTGAAGGGTCGACGGCGCCGGCCCTCCACCGAACGCGTCGAGGACGAACCCGGCCAATCGAGGCGAGAACACGGCGTCCCCCGCAGCCACGGTGGCCAGTGCGTCTACGAGCTCGGCGGTCGAGATCGTTTTGGTGACATAACCACGGGCACCGGCACGGATGGCCTCGATGACGTCGTCCGCCGAGTCCGAGACGGACAGGGCGAGGAAACGGACAGCCGGTCGTGGGCCCGCGACCTGCCTGATGACCTCAGGCCCTCCCCCTCCCGGCATATGCACGTCCACCAGCACCACGTCGGGTGAACTAGCGCAAATCTGTTCGACGGCGGAGGGTACGTCGCCCGCCTCCCCGACCACCTCGACCCGATCGGCGTGGGCGGTCAGCTCGTGGCGCACACCGGCCCGGAAAAGCGGGTGGTCGTCGACGATGAAGACACGCAGGGCCGCGCCGGCCGCCGCCGGCGACCGTGGAGGGCTGGAGGAGGTCATCTGAAGGCGGTCATCGGGAGGCGGGCCTTTCCATTTTCAGCGCCACTTCGGTGCCCTGGCCTGGAGAGCTCCGCACCGACGACGTCCCCCCGCAGCGACGGACACGAGCGTGGATGGACTCGGATATTCCCTTGCGGTCGGGCGCCACCGCAGCCGGGTCGAAGCCTCGGCCCCGGTCGCGTACGAATACCGAGAGGGCCGCTGGTTCGACTTCGGCATAAATGGACACGACGTCCGCCCCGGACCATTTAGCCGAATTGACGGCCGCCTCGCGCGCCGCCGCCAGCAGCGCCTTCGACGCCTCGTCGAGGGGCGCGTCGCCCACCGTGACGAGCTCGACCCGTACGCCATGGTCCGTCTCGACCTCCTGCTGGAGGCTGAGCAGGGCCCCACTGACGCTCGCCGGGCCTAGGCCATCGCGTTGGCCCGGTGTGGCGTCGAACAACCACGACCGCAACTGGCGTTCCTGAGCGCGAGCCAATCGTTGGACTTGGTGCGGGTCGGCGGCCGAGCGCTGGATCAACGCCAGGGTCTGGAGCACCGAGTCGTGGAGGTGGGCCGCCATCTCGGCTCGTTCCTCGGCCCGGGCTCGCTCACGACGCTCGCTGGCGAGGTCCCGGCCGAGCCGCAGCCACCACGGGGCCAGCACGAGAGCGAACCCCGCCACTACCCCAAGGGCTCCGGCCGCGGCGGCAAAGTCCGCCTCCGTCAACTGCTTAGGCGCCAGCACCGCCGACGTACCCCCGGCAATCAGGGCGACGCCGGCGAGCAGCCTGACGGAGGCCACCAGCAACCGTCGCCGGGTGGGGACAGCGGCCGGACCGGCGCCGCTCAGAAGGCTCGCCAGCCGTGCCGCGGCCTGCCTGTCCTCCGGGCCGGCATGACGCCAAACGACGACCAGGCCGGCCAGCGCTACGACACCGGGGGAGACGTCCCCTATCAACGCCGGCGTCTTCAAGACGCTGGCCACTACGAGCGCCACGACCAGGGCGCTGGCTACGGCCGTGACTAGCGAGATGGTCCGGCGGTCGCCCAGGGCGCCCCGGACGACGGGCTCGTCGCTCCCCGCCGGCGGCACCAGGAGCCACACGGCGACGTAGATCACGATCCCGCTGCCACCAAAAAACGAAAGCGCCACCAATGCCGCCCGAGCCGCCGTCGGGCTCACCCCGACACTGTCGCTGATGACCCCGGCCACACCGGCCAGCATCCGCCCCTGCGTAGGACGCCGGGCCTGGCGCCAGGCCTGCGTGTTGAGCGCGGGACGCCGGGTGCGGTTAGGTGCCGTCAGCCACGGAGGAGGGGCCGGGCGGTCGTGGTCTTCTGCGCCATCACGTGGCGGGGTCGAGGCGGTGGGCGAGGGCGAGGCGGTGGCCCAGGAAGGAGCTGTCGACCTGCCGCCCGCAAACGGCCCCGCGGCCGGATCATCTTGGCCCTGGTAGGTGTTCCCGTAGTGGATACACCTATAGTCTCATGCCCGCCCCTGACCGCGGAACCAGGTAGTGCCCCCTTCGGGCCCCGGTCGCCCCAGGCCCACATCAGGGCTTTCTAAGGGGCGTCCCCCATAGCCGGGACCGGCTAGGGGGACCATGATCGTCTGTATGAGCGACCAAACCGCGGGAGCGGACGCCGGAACGTTCCCGCCCCCTCCTCCTCCACCGTATTCACCCCCTCCCCCACCTCCTCCGCCCTATGGCTCCCAGTACGGCGGTCCCCAGTACGGCGGTCCCCAGTACGGCGGTCCCCAGCCCAAGCCGCTCCGGCGCCTCCGCCGGAGCTTGACAAACCGCAGGATCGCCGGCGTGGCCGGGGGGCTCGGTGACTATCTGGGCGTCGATGCCACCGCTTTACGGGTCGGCTTCGTTCTGGCGTCACTGCTGTTCCTGGGCGGTATCGGCGGTCCCCTGCTGTACGCAGCCGCCTGGATATTCGTCCCGGAGGAGGGAAGGGCCGCCGCCCACGTGCCAAACCCTTTTTCGGGGCCGGCGTGGCAGGACTGGAGACGGGACCGTACCGCTAGGTCCTGGGCCTTGGTCCTCGGCGCGGTAGTACTGGCCATGTTCTGGTCCTTCGGCTTCTGGCCATGGTGGCACTGGCGGGCGCTCCCCGTACTGCTGGCGCTGACGGGCGTCGCCCTGTGGGCGCTGACCAGGCCCCGGTGCAACGTGCGTGAGCCTGGTCAAGGGCAGGGACCGTCGCAGGGGCCAGGGCCGGCGTCGTACACCCCCGGGCCCGCTGGCTCACCCGGCCCGGCAGGCGCGACGGGATTGATTGGTGCCACGGGCCCCGAGGAGGCGGACTGGGCCGAGGCCAGATTGACGGCTGCTCAATGGGCCGAGTCCCAATTAGCCGCGGCGGGGGTAAGCCCTGCACCTCCGCCGGCGGCGAGCCAGCCACTGCAAACTCGGCGCCGGGCGGGGCGCCGAGGGATTTGGGCCCTTGTGGCCTTCTTTCTTGGGTTCCTGCTATGTGCCGTTATCGCGGCCGTGAGCGTCACCCTTGGTAGCGGCTCCTCTTTACGAGGCGGGATCGGCGCCAACGGGTTCGCTCCGGCAACGGCGTCCGCCGTCACCAAGCAGTACCACTTGGGCATTGGCAACCTGGACGTCAACTTGAGCGCAGTCAAGTTCCCCGCCCGTGGAAAGACGGTTGATGTCAGCGTCGGGCTCGGGCATCTGACCGTGGAGGTGCCGAGCAACGCCGTTGTGAATGTGAATGCCCACGCCGGTGTGGGCGAAGTCGACGTGTTTGGCAACTCCGGCCGGGAGATGCAAGGGCAATGGGCGCCCAAAGGCGCTGGGAGCGGTGGGACTGCCCCGCACCTGACGCTTGACGCCCACGTCGGTGTGGGCTATGTCGAGGTGACAAGGGGCTAAGTCCCGGCGAAATTCCAACTTGTGGCGGGAGCCTTTGGGGGACAAGTTAATCACACGCTCAGAGTGGTGGGTACCTCGGCACACAGCCTCTCGGGGAGGTCGGAGCCGAGAACCAGAGGTGCAGGGCTTTCTAGGCCCCAGCCGCCTTCTTGACCGCAGAAGCCTTCTTGACCACAGAGGCCTTCTTGACCACAGCCGTCTTACTCGTCGCCGCAGACGTTTTCTTGGCCACAGACGCTTTCTTGGCCGCCGCCGTCTTGGTGGCAGCCGTCTTCTTGGTGGCAGCCGCCCTCGCCACTGAAGCCTTCTTCGCCGGAACGGCGGCTTTGCGAGCCGGGGCGGCCTTCCGGGCAGTAGCCGCTTTCGTGGCAGTAGAGGCTTTACGGGCAGCAGGCGCTTTCCGGGCGGTAGCGGCCTTTCTGGCCGGGGCCACCTTGGCGCCGCTGCGCGACTTTACCGCCCGGCCGCGAGCCGGGCGCCCGCCGCCGGCAGCCTCGGTCTCGGCCCGAGCGCGTCGGTCGGCTAGCAGTTCAGCAGCGCGCTCAAGGGTAAGCGTCTCGACCGAGTCGCCCCGGCGCAGTGAGGCGTTGACTGTCCCGTCCGTCACGTAGAGCCCGAAGCGACCCTCCTTGACGGTGATGGCGCCCCCGCTCACCGGGTCGGTCCCGACTTCGGCCAGGGGCGCGCTGGCCTGGCGGTTACCTCTGGTACGGGGCTTGGAGAAGAGCCCTACGGCCTCTTCGAGGGTGACAGTGAAAAGCTGGTCCTCGGTCTCTAGGGACCGGTAGTCCGTGCCCTTGCGGACGTACGGCCCGTACCGGCCCTTGTCGACGACGATCTCCTCGCCGTCTGTGCCCTTCCCAAGTTTGCGGGGCAGGGTGAGCAGGCGGAGCGCGTCCTCCAAGGTCACCTCCTCGGGCACCATGCCCGAAAGCAGCGACGACGTCTTCGGTTTGGTGCTCAGCTCCTCGGCCCGCCCCAACTGGATATACGGACCGTAGCGACCGGCCCGCACGAGCACCGGGAGACCGGTTGCCGGGTCGGGGCCGAGCTCGCGGTCGGACCGCTCGGCGGCGGGGGCATCGAGCAACTCGTAGGCGCGCTCCACCGTGAGCTCGTCGGGAGCGAGATCCTCGGGGAGCGAGGCGCGCCTCTCGCCCTCCTGGACATAGGGACCGAAGCGCCCGACGCGCACCACCACGCCTGTGCTCGGGTCCCCGACCGGTATCGAATTGACAGCGCGGGCGTCGATATCGGCCAGGCGCTCAGCCACCATCTGCTTGAGGCCCTCGTCGTCGCCCTTGCCCCCCGGCGGGCCGAAATAGAAGCGGGTCAGCCACGGCAGAGGCTCCCCGTCGCCGCGGGCGATGCCGTCGAGGTCCTCTTCCATCTGCGCCGTGAAGCCATAGTCGACCAGCTTGGCGAAGTACTGCTCTAGTAGGCCCACAACTGCGAACGCCGTCCAGGACGGCACCAGGGCCGTGCCCTTCTTCCAGACATAGCCCCGGCTCTGCACCGTGTCCATGATCGTGGCGTAGGTGGAAGGGCGCCCCACCCCGAGTTCTTCCAGGGCCTTTACTAGGGACGCCTCGGTGTAGCGAGCCGGGGGCTGGGTGGTGTGCCCTTCGGGCACCAGCTCCTCGGCGTTGACGGCCTCGCCCCGCACCAGCCTGGGCAGGCGGACCTCCCTGTCCTCGAGCTCGGCTTCTGGGTCGTCGGACCCCTCCACATAGGCCCGCAGGAAACCCGGGAAATTGACGACCCGCCCGTTGGCAGCGAACTCGGCGTCCTCGCCCCCAGAGCTGTTGGCTCCCAGGCGCACCTGCACACTGAGGCCCTGGGCGTCTGACATCTGCGACGCCACCGTGCGCTTCCATACCAAGTCGTAAAGACGCAATTGGTCGCCGCTCAGCCCGCTGCGCTCAGGGTGGCGGAACTCGTCACCGGCGGGGCGAATGGCCTCGTGCGCCTCCTGAGCGTTCTTGACCCGCTTCTCGTACCGCCGGGGGGCGGCCGGCAGGTAGTCACCCCCGTACAGGTCGCGCACGACGGCGCGGGCGGCCGTCAGGGCCTGGTCGGACAACGCCGTGCTGTCGGTACGCATGTAGGTGATGTGCCCGGCCTCATAGAGATCCTGGGCCACCCGCATCGTGCGGGCAGCGGAAAAGCGCAGCTTGCGCCCGGCCTCCTGTTGGAGCGTGGAGGTGAGGAACGGGGCATAGGGAGAGCGCCGCCAGGGTTTTTCGTCGACACTCCGTACGGTGAACTTGGCCGCCGACAGCCGGTCCGCCAGTCCCCGGGCGCCGGTCTCGTCCAGCCGGACGACGTCGGCCCGGCTCAGCTGGCCGTCGTCGCCGAAATCCCGTCCCGTCGCCAGGCGGGCACCGTCAAGGGCCACGAGCATGGCACCGAACCCGCCGCCGGCGGCCCGGAAGCGCCCCGAGACGTCCCAGTAGGAGGCGGCCCGGAAGCGCATGCGAGCGCGCTCGCGCTCGACCAGCAGGCGTGTCGCCACCGATTGGACCCGTCCTGCGGAAAGGCGTGGGAGCACCTTGCGCCACAGCACGGGGCTGACCTCGTAGCCGTAGAGGCGGTCGAGGATCCTTCGCGTCTCTTGGGCGTCCACTAGCCGGCGGTCAAGGTCGCGCCAGTTGTCGACGGCGCGGCGGATGGCCTCCCGGGTGATCTCGTGGAAGACCATGCGCTTCACCGGCACGCGGGGGTTGAGCACCTCCAGCAGGTGCCACGCTATCGACTCCCCTTCTCGGTCTTCGTCAGTGGCCAGGTAGAGCTCGCTGGCGTCCTTGAGGAGAGCCTTCAGCTTGGTGACACGTTCCTTCTTGCCCTGGACCACGACGTAGAGCGGCTTGAAGCCGTTGTCCACGTCCACCCCCAGCCGCGCCCAGGGCTCCCCCTTGAACGCGGCCGGGATGTCACGGGCGTCGCTCGGCAGGTCACGGATGTGGCCCACCGAGGACTCGACCATGTAGCCGTTGCCGAGAAAGCCGGCGATGGTCTTGGCCTTCGCCGGCGACTCGACAATAACCAGTGGTTTGGGCATCTACGGGGCTTACCTCCGGCCCGGTACTGTAGGCGGCCCGACAGGGCCAGGGGGCTCGCCGTGGCCGAGACCAGGGGCGGACGAGGTCGGCGCCGGGCCCTGTCCATCGGGGGCGACCGGGGCGGCGGTGTCGGCGCCAGCCGCGGCAAACGCGACCGCACCGGCGGGGGCGGCGGTCACACCGCTCATCGGGGACCCGGCAGCGTCAGGCGTATCGGCCACGCTGGCTACCTTGCGCTTGGAGTAGGCGACGCCGAGTACGACGATCACCAAGGCGACAGCGGCGATGGAGTAGCGGGCGGCGTTGTTGTTGCGCAGGGTGATCACTGTAGGCAGCACCAGCAGGCTCACCAGGTTCATGCACTTCATGAGGGGGTTGAACGCCGGGCCGGCGGTGTCCTTGAACGGGTCGCCCACCGTGTCGCCCACCACTGCCGCCTTGTGAGCCTCTGAGCCCTTGCCCCCGAGGTGGCCTTCCTCGACATACTTCTTGGCGTTGTCCCACGCACCGCCGGCGTTGTTCATGAACGCCGCCATCAGCTGGCTCGTCAATATGGCCGCGGCCAAGAAACCTCCAAGGGCGAGGTCGCTGATACCGAAACCGATCACGACCGGTGCCAGGACCGCCAGCAGGGCAGGGGTGACCAGCTCGCGCAGCGCCCCCTTGGTGCAGATGTCGATCACGCTGCTGTAGTCGGGGCGCTCGGTGCGGTCCATGATCCCCGGGTGCTCCCGGAACTGGCGGCGCACCTCTTGCACGATCGTCCCGGCCGAGCGGCCCACCGCCCTGATGGCCGCCGAAGAGAACAGGAAGGCGATCGACCCGCCGACGAGCATGCCGACGAAGATCTTCGGGTTGGCCACGTTTATGGCGGTAGAGACGCTCGAGTAGAGGGCGTTGCCGACGGCGTGAAGGCCGAGCTGCTGGCCGATCGTCTGTATGAAGGCGGCGAACAGGGCGAGCGCGGCGATGACGGCCGAGCCAATGGCAAAACCCTTGGTCACGGCCTTGGTGGTGTTGCCCACGGCGTCAAGACTGGCCATGATCCGCTCCGGCTCGCCCGAGAACTCGCCGCTCATCTCTGCGATACCGGCGGCGTTGTCAGACACGGGGCCGTAGGTGTCCTCGGTGACGACAGAGGCAGTGGTGGACAGCAGCCCGATGCCGATGAGGGCGACAAGGTACAAGGTGAACTGGATGTTGCCGTTACCCATCCCGATGGCAACGGCGATGGCGATGACTATCGCCAGCAGGGCGATCACCGAAGATTCCAGGCCCGAGCTGATCCCTGACAGGATCGTGGTCGCCGGGCCGGTCCTGGTGGACTCGGCGATCTCGAGCACCGGGGAGGTCTCGGTCGACGTGTAGTACTCGGCGATCCGGCTGACGACCTGCCCGAGGACCACACCGACCACGACCGCCCACCAAACCTTCAGGTTGTGGACGTAGAACTGGGCCACGAAAAAGCTGCCGACGAGCGTGAGCGCCGAGGCCAGGATGAAGCCCCGGTTGATGGGCGCCATGGCCGAGCGGTCGCGCGGTGTGGCCCGCACCGAGAAGATGCCGATGAGCGACGCCAGCACCCCGATGCCCATCACGACCAGCGGGAAAGTTACCCCGAAGACCGGGTTGCGCCCTATGGAGGTGAAGGCACCGGTGCCCAGGATGAGCGCCGCCACCAGGATCACCCCGTAGGACTCGAAAAGGTCGGCGCCCATGCCGGCGCAGTCGCCGACGTTGTCGCCGACGTTGTCGGCGATGGTGGCGGGGTTACGGGGATCGTCCTCAGGGATGCCCGCTTCCACCTTGCCGACCAGGTCTGCGCCCACGTCGGCGGCCTTGGTGTAAACGCCTCCGCCCACACGCATGAACAGCGATAGCAGCGAGCACCCGAAGCCGAACCCGACAAGTATGGCGCTAAGGCTGTGCTGGGCCAGCATCACGATCACCGTGGTGCCGAGCAGGCCGAAGCCGACCACGAACGCCCCGGTGGTGCCACCGGCCATGATGGCCACGCGCAAGGCGGCGGGCATCGACGAGGTGCGGGCGGCGGCAGCGGTGCGGACGTTGGCCCGTACGGCCGTTGTCATCCCTATCAGCCCGGCGAGCGCGGACAGCAGCGCGCCCACCAAGAACGCGAGCATGCGGTACAGGCCCGACAGCCCGAAGCTGAGCACGGTGTGGCCGGTGAGAGGGTCCACCACCTTGGTGGCGGTGAGGAACACCAGGACGGCCAGGGGCACCGTGACGATGGCGATCGTCCTGAACTGCCGCCTCAGGTAGGCGGCGGCACCCTCCTGGATCGCCTTGGCGATGTCGATCATCGCCGGCGTCCCAGGGTCCGCCTTCAGCACCTGGCGCCTCATCAAAAACCCTGTGCCGATGGCAACGAGGGAGCAGGCGACAGCGAAGACCAACCAGGTCCAATCTTGTCCCCTGAGGCTGAACGCCTGGTAGCCACCCGAACCGGCGGCGAGGTAGTGGTCCATCATTTCTCCTTTGTGGTGCCCCCCGGACCCGCCGGGGTGGCTCGGGGCGCTGCCGCGGCATCGCCGTCGACGGCTGGACCGGAAGTCAGCATACGAATACGGACCTGGCGCCCGGCCCCCTCGCCCAGTGTCCGCTCGACCCCTGCGACCCGTACGACCAGCGGGCCGCCGAACGGCTGCTTCTCGATGACCTCGACCTCGGCACCGGGGACGAGCCCCATCTCGCCAAGAAAAGCAACCATAGCGGGGCTGACCGAACTGGACAATGCCACGATCGCCTTCTGCCCTGGCTCCATGTCGTAGAGCTGGGCCAGCGCCGGTATGGCCTCTGACCCGTGCCCAGGGATGGGGAAGCCGTGGGGGCACGTAGCCGGTCGCCCCAGCACCTCGTAGAGCCTCTCCTCGACCTGTTGGGGCAGATAGTGCTCGAAGGTCGGGGCCAGGGTGTCCGCCTCGCCCCAGCCGTAGCCGAGAAGGTCGGTGAGGAAGCGCTCTACGATCCGGTGCCGGCGCGCTACCGCGACGGCCAACCGCCGCCCGGTCTCGGTCAGGCCGACCCCCCGGTACGGTACGTGGTCAGCCAAGCCCTGTTCAACCAGGCGCTTGACCATCGCCGTAGCCGTGGCCGGGGAAATACCGAGTACGGCGGCCAGGTCACCGGTACGGGCCCAGTCACCGTTCTCGGAAGTCTGACGCCAGATTTCCTTGAGCGCAGCACGTTGAGATCTAGAGAGCTCTGTTTCCATGTTCGGTCGGGCCCAACTTAGATTTTCGGTAGCTGAAAGTCAAGCGATGACGCACCGAAACTAAAATTTGGCCCACCTAACAAACCGCCGCTTAGGTACCGCGCCGTAGCGGCCGGGGCCAGCGGGGAGCTTGCTCGGGTGCCGTGCACGGGGGGAGCCGGCGGGGCAACTGCCGAGCTTGCTCAGGTACCCCGCTGCCTCGGCGGGAGATCGCGCATCTTGGAAACGTCGATGTAAATGGCAGCCGTGTCGTCGCCGTCGACGGGACCGCCGAAGACGGTCATGCGCACCGACGTCCCGCTTTCTTTGCGGACGAAAGCCGAGCTGTCCACCAGAGTGCGGATAAGAGGGATCCCGAGCCCTCTCTCGAAGTTGAGCCGGTCGGGGTCGGTGACGGGCGGCGGGAACTCGAGCTTTTCCGGGTCGAACCCGGGCCCGCTGTCCTCGATGTTGACCTCCAGGCGGTCGGGGGCCTCCCATATCTCGACGTGCACCGGCGCGGTGGGCCGCACGGACCGGTTGGCCTCGATGGCGTTCGTGCAGGCTTCGGAAACAGCCAGCTTGAGGTCGTCGACGCGCTCGTCTGCCAGCGCCCGCCGGGACGACGCCACCGACGCCACCACCAGACGGACTATGGCGATGAACTCCGGCCGGGAGGGAACGTCAAGCTCGAGGACGAGCGCACGTTGCATTTCGGGGGCACGCTGCATTGGACCCGGCTCGCTCGCTGACGTCGGGGCTTACTACTGGGCGACTGCCTGGTCGACCGAGGCGTGAATGGCAAAGACCTTCGTCAGGCCCGTGATCTCGAAGACCTTCAGGATCCTCTGGTGCGTGCACACAAGAGTGAGGTCACCATCATGGCTGCGCAGGCGCTTGAGCCCTCCCACCAGCACACCGAGCCCGGTTGAGTCCAGGAAGTCCACTCCCTCCAGGTCGACGACGATCTGGTGCTTGCCCTGGCTGACCAGTTCCACCAACTTCTCCCGCAAGCGCGGGGCCGTGTAGACGTCCACCTCCCCTTTTACCGCCAGCACCGTGTACGGGTGCCGACTGTCGTCTACGTCGAGACCGAGGTCCATCGATGGAAGTCCTTCCTCATTAGCCACCCGTTACAAACGATGACTTCGCCACCGTAGCAGCTTGGGCCCGGTAAACCGTCACTCTGCGAGCTCATCCTGCAGGGCCGAGACCATGCGCGCCACATTGACGGCGTGGTCGCCGAGACGTTCGTAGAAACGCGCCACCAGGGCGAGCTCCATGGCCACCGAGGTGGGGGCCCCCGATGCCGCCACTTCGGTCACGAGGACGGTCTGCAGGTCGTCCATCTCCTCGTCGCGGCGCGCCAGCTCGTCTGCCACCCTGCCCTCCTTGTCGTACCAGGAGTCGGCGGCTTTGCGCCACATGGTCACGCCCACCTTGCCCATGCGGTCGATGAGGCCCCGGGCGCGGGGCGTCAGTTCGGCGCCAAGACCGTAAGCGGCGCGCCGGGCTATGTGCTCAGCCAGTTCGTGGCTACGTTCCAGCTCCGGTACCACGCGTAAGGCCACCAGCAGGAACCGCAGGTCCTTCTCCTCGCGCGCCTCCAGGGCCACCGCCCGGTTGACCAGCCGCCCCACGTCGTTATAAGCGTCGTCGACAAGCTCGTCGCGACCGGCCAGGACAGCGGCCACGTGCTTGTCGCCGGACAACAAGGCATCGGTGGCCGCGGCCAATGCCTCCACCACCAGGGCGAACAGCTGGAACATCTTCCCGTCGATCTGCTGGATACCGGTATGCGGCGTCGGCGGGGCTTCGTCGGCCATTCCAGCCGATGCTACCCCGGGCTGGGCACGCGCCTTCGCCGGGCCTTGCCGGGAAAGTGCAGGGAAAGTGCAGGGAAAGTGCAGGGCCGTGGCAGACTCCAGTCAATGGCGGCGACGGCGGCGGCGTTCTTCGACCTTGACAAGACGGTCATAGCCAAGCCGTCCCTGGCGGCGTTCTCCCGCTCGTTCTACCGGGAGGGACTGGTCACGAGGCGCATACTGGCGCGCGCCCTGTGGGGCCAGATGCTCTTCGTGCGCTTCGGCGCCCGCGCCCAGACCCTGGAGCGCCTGCGCCTGCGCATGCTCCACCTGACAACCGGTTGGGAACAGGAGAGGGTGAAGCGCATCGTGGCCGAAACCCTGATCCAGGTGGTCGGGCCCATCACCTATAAGGAGGCCGTCGAGCTCATAGCCGCGCACAAACAGGCCGGCCGGCGCGTGTACATCGTCTCCGCCGCTCCCGAGGAGATCGTCGAGCCCCTGGCCCGCTACCTCGGCGCCGAAGAGGCTATCGCCAGCCAAGCTGCCGTCAGCGCCGGCCTCTACACCGGCCAACTGCTCAACTATGCCTACGGCCCGCAGAAGGCGGCCACCATCCGCCGCATTGCCGAGCGCGACGGACTGGACCTCAGCGAGAGTTGGGCCTACAGCGACTCGGCCACAGATCTGCCCATGCTGGAGGTGGTAGGACACCCGGTGGTGGTGAACCCGGACCGCGCCCTGCGGCGGATAGCCCGGATGCGGGGTTGGCCGGTGCTCGAGTTTACGGAGCTGATGGCCGTTACGCCCGAAGGTCGGCGGCCCGTCAACGCCGGTCTGGTCGGCGCCGCCGTGCTGGGCGCGCTACTGCTCGGAGTGGCCGTCCTGGTCCGGCGGCACCCTCAGCCGGCGACTTAGCCCGTTTGATTTACCGCTAGTCAGCCCTTTGGCCGGTACCGCCAGCCGGCACCATCGGCGCCGGCCGGGGTGAGGACAGGACGAGGGTCAGGCAGCCCGCAGCTTCTTGGCCGCCATGAACCCGACGCCGATGATTAGGGCGAGCACTATCAACTTTTTGAGCATGACTGACACCGTAGCGGGCGGGAGACCATAGCGCTACAGCTGAATAGGCTGGCGAGCCCCCTCGGCCAGTAGCTGGCTCAACAATGTCTCGGGCGGCATGGGCCGGGCCCAGAAATGGCCCTGCCCCATGTCGCAACCCAGGCCGCGCAAAAGCCTCAGCTGCTCCGCCGTCTCGACTCCTTCGGCCACCGTCTGCAGGCCGAACGAATGGCCGAGGCGCACAACAGCGTCGACGATGGTGGCGTCCTCGTGGTTGTCTACCAGCCCGGCGACGAAGCTGCGATCGATCTTCAGCATGTCGAGCGGGTAGCGCCGCAGGTATAACAACGACGAGTAGCCCGTCCCGAAGTCGTCTACGGCCAGGCGCACACCGAGGGAGCGCAGGGCCACCAACTTGCTCACCGAACCGGTCCTTTCGTCCATCAGGACGCTCTCGGTCAGCTCCAGGATGAGGGCGGAGAAGGGGAGGCCGGTGCCCTCGACAATGGCGGTCATATTGCGGACGGCGTCGTCCGAGCGCAACTGGGCACTCGATATGTTGACGGCGACACCGAGATGGGCCAGGGCAGGGTGCTCATGGCGCCACTGGTTGACCTGTTCGCACGCCATGCGCAGGACCATGTCGCCCAGCTGCACGATGAGCCCGGACGCCTCGGCCAGCGGCACGAAGTCGCCTGGGAGCACGATCCGTCCCGAAGGGTGAGACCAGCGCACCAGGGCCTCCACCTTCTCCAGGCGGCCCGTCAGGTCGACCACGGGCTGGTAGTAAACGCACAGCTCGCCCTGCTCCAGGGCGCGGCGCAGCTCCGACTCGACCTCGAAGCGGGCGACCGAACGGATGCGGGCTTCGGCGTCGAAGACCTCGACGTGACCGCCACCTTGCTCCTTGGCCCGGTGCATCGCGGTACCGGCATCGCGCACTATGGCTTCGCCGTCGATGCCGGCATCGCTCGACAGGGCGATGCCCACCGAGACCGAGGCATAGATCTCCCGGTGCTCGGGGCCCTGGACGACGAAGGGGGTGGCCAGCGCGGCGACCAGCCGAGCCGCCAGGGCCATGGCTTCGCGCTCGTTTTCCAGGGCGTCGCACAGGACCACGAACTCGTCTGCTCCCAGGCGGGCGACGGTGTCGGACGGCCGCAGGACGGCACGGATGCGCCGGGCGAGCTCGACCAGGAAATCGTCCCCGGCCCTGTGCCCCAGACTGGCGTTTATGTGCTTAAAGCGGTCGACGTCGATGAAGGCCACGGCCAGCAGCCCGGGCACCCGGCTGAGACGACGGAGGGCGCCGTTGAGGCGGTCAACCAACAAGGCCCGGTTGGGCAATGAGGTAAGGGGGTCGAACAGAGCATTGCGCACGAGCTGGCTCTCGTAGGCCTTGCGGGTGGACAGGTCCCGCACGAAGAGCGGGAAGAACGGCCGCCCGTCGTCTTCGGACCGTACGATGGAGACTTCGGCGGGGAAATGACGGCCGTCGCGCGTGACGACCTCCACCTCTCCGCGCACGCTCGCCTCGTCGGCCCCCACAGATCCACCACCGTCCATGCCGGCCCTGTCCATGCCGGCCCTGTCCATGCCGGCCCTGTCCATGCCGGCCCTGTCCATGCCGGCGCTGTCCATGCCGCTCAGGAGCTCGGCCAACCCGCCGTCGATGCCGCCGATCCGCTCGACCAACCTCTGGCCCACGACCTCGTCCCGGAACCAGCCGAACATCGCCTCGGCCGCCGGGTTCCAGTCGGTCACAACGCCGGTGTCGTCCACGCCTATGAAACCGTCCGGTGAGGCCTGCACGGTCAGTGAAAGGATCCGCTCGGCCCGGAGGCGGCCGCTCACCTCCCGCCGGGTGTGGGTGATGTCCGCCGTGGTCCCCGTGACCCGGACCAGCTGGCTCGAGCCGTCGTGCTCGGCCCGGGCGCGGGTGTGTACCCAGCGCACCGTTCCCGTGTCGTCGTGCCAGCGGTACTCGAGGTCGAGCTCCTCTCTGCCGGGCTGAAGGCCTTCCCGCAGGGAGCGGCCCACGGTTTCGCGGTCGGCCAGGACCACCCTGTCGCCGAAGACCGGGGCGGTGGCGGCCCCGCTCACTACCAGAGCCGAAGGGACCTGGAGCCCGAGCAGGTCGGCGTGGATAGCGCTGAAAAGTGGGCGGGGCCCGAGCCGCAGTTCCCAGGCCATCATCCCGGCCGTCTCCAGCGCAAGCTCGAGGCGGTCCCGCTGTAGGGCCAGAGCGGCGCGCTGTGCCCGGGGCTCGGTCACATCCGCGGTCGTGCCCGCTACGCGCAGGACAGTGCTGTCTCCGCCGACGATGGCGCGGCCCCGCAAGTGCACCCACCTGACCGGGGCGAGGCCCGTGCCGCAACGCAGTTCAAGGTCCAGCTCGGTGCGGGCGTGCGACCGCAACGTCCTGATGTTGGGCAGGAGGTGGCGATCGTCGGGGTGGAAGGTCCTCACGAAGTCGCCGTACGTCATGTTCTGCTCGCGGAAAGCGCCCGCACCGGGCGGGCGGTCCTGCACGGTGACCCGGCCCGAGACCACGTCGAGCTCCCACACGGCGATATTCGAGGCCTCGATGGCCATCTCCAAACGGTGGCGCTGGCGGTCGAGCTCGGACAAAGCCAGCTCGTGGACGGTCAGGTCTTCGAGCTCTCCGAATATGGTGCGAGCGGCGCCATTTTCGTCCCTTATCGCCCCCAAGGTGACGGCCGCCCGCCGCGGCCTACCGTCGGCCGCGCTGTACGTCCTGATTCCCGAGTACGTCCGCACGGCGCCGCGAAGGAACGGCTCCAGCTCGGCGGCGGGCAGGGGCGGGTCGACGGAGAAGCTGGCCAGGGTACGGCCGACCAGGTCGTCGGGCCGCATGCACAGCATGCGGCACAGGGCCGCGTTCACTTCCAGGACGGTCCCCTCGACGTCGCAGACGTACTTGGCGACGGGACTGTCCTCGAACAACCAGAAATAGCGTTCGCCCAGCTCACGCAGCCTCTGGGCATCGTCGGCGCCTTCGCTCGCCGGGAGCCCCTCGCCGGGCCGGACTAGCGGACCGGTCATCGCGCCCACGGGCCGCTCGGCCCCAGGCCCTGCCCCACCAGTAAGCGCTCCACACCCGTAGACGCCCCCGCCACCTCGTCCAGCTCGTCGGCGCCGGGCCGGTCCAGCAGGTCGGCCAAGAGCTCCGAGCCCTCTTGCCAGTCCGTCACGACGTCGACCAGGCTGAGGGCGAGCACCCTCGCCACCGGTCGGTCAGAGGAAGCCGTGCAGCGCCTATGCCACGACCTATAAGCGACAACAGTGCGAGGCAGGATGACCCGACAATAGGCCGCCAGGCGACCCAGGTCACCTTGGAGGCGGCCCAGAGCCTCCAAGGCGGCCTCGGCGCCGCTTGAGCCGGGCCTCACCAGCCTGGTCGCGGGCTCGTCGCCACTGGCGGGATAGGCAGGCACCAGCCGGCCGGGCAGGCGTTCGTGCCAGAGCTGCGCCCGCCAGGCATGGTGCTGGCTGGCCGAGCCCAACCAGACCTTCGCCGCCGGCCAGGCGGTGGACGCCACCCATGACCCGGTCACCTCGTAAAGACGGCTCTCGGCCCAGGCCCAGGCGCCGACCATGCGAGCCGACTCCTCAATGGTCAGCGCCGCGGTGGCGCCCCCTGCCCCCGGCCCCATATGGGTTAGCGGTACCCGTTGGTGATGGGCATGCGCCGGTCCCGCCCGAAAGCCTTGGGCGTTACCCGGACCCCGATCGGGCTCTGGCGGCGTTTGTACTCGGCGGTGTCCACCAAGCGCACCACCCGCTCCACCAGGGCCGGGGCAAAACCAGCTTCCACCAGTTCGGCCGCAGTGAGATCGCCTTCCACGTACGCCTCCAGGACAGGGTCGAGGTGCTCGTAGGGCGGCAGGCTGTCCGTGTCCAGCTGGCCCGGGCGAAGCTCCGCGGTGGGCGGTTTGGTGAGCACCCGCTCCGGTACCACCGGGGTGGGCGAGTTGCGCCACCGGCAAAGGCGGTAGACCAGGGTTTTGGGCACGTCCTTTATGGCGGCGAACCCGCCCGCCGTGTCCCCGTAAAGGGTGGAGTAGCCGACCGCCAGCTCGCTCTTGTTGCCGGTTGTCAGGACCAACCAGCCGAACTTGTTCGACAGCGCCATCAGGACCACGCCCCGCAATCGGCTCTGGAGGTTTTCTTCGGCCAGCCCGGAGCCCTGTTCCGGTGCGGGGGCCTTGTCCAGGCCGAAGTCCGGGGCCAGCATGGACATCATGGCCCGATGGGCGGGCTCGATCGAGATCGTGCGGTAATCGATGCCCAGGGTGGCCGCCAGCTCCGCGGCGTCCTCGTTGGAGTTGTCGCTCGTGTACCGCGACGGGAGGGAGACGCCGTGGACCGAGCTTGGTCCCAGGGCGTCGGCGGCGATGACCGCCACCAGGGACGAGTCGACCCCGCCCGACAGGCCGATGACCACCTCCCGGAAGCCGTTTTTGCGCACGTAATCGCGGGTCCCCAGCACAATGGCGCTGTAGATCTCCTCCTCCTCGCCCAACGGCGGGACCAGCGGCGGCTCTCGGTGCGGGGCGGGAACGGGGAGGCGCGAGCAGGTGCTGAGCGTTACTTCGGGCAGCGCCGGTGCCCGATGTCCACCGCGGGGGTCGAGGAGCCGCTTGCGGTAGGTCGGGCGCACCTCCAGGTCGAAGACCGACACGCCCTCCTTGAACTGCGGCAGGGCAGCCACCAGACGGCCGTCGGCGTCGAAGACCATCGAGGCGCCGTCGAAGACGAGCTCGTCTTGGCCTCCCACCGCGTTCACGTAGACCAGGGCGCAAGAGGCATCGGCCGCCCGCGTCGCCAGCATCCGCTGGCGTTCCGTCAGGCGCTGGGCGTAGTACGGCGAGGCGTTGATATTGACCACCAGCTCGGCCCCTGCCGCGGCCTGGGCGCTCACCGGGCCCGTAGGGTCCCAGGCATCCTCGCAGACCGAGATGCCGACGAGCGCCCCTCCTATCAGGTACAGGCTCTCGGCCCCGGCGCCGGCCGAGAAGTAGCGTTGCTCATCGAACACCGAGTAATTGGGCAGGTTACGTTTGTGGTAAATCCCGCGGACCTCGCCTCCAGCACAAACAGCAGCCGCGTTGTACAGGTCGACACGTTCGTCGACGAAGCCGACGATAGCGGCGCAGTTTTCCGTGGCCTGGGCCACCTTGGCCAGGGCGACAAGGTTGTCGGCCACGAACCCGGGCTTGAGCAGAAGGTCTTCGGGCGGGTAGCCGGTGATGACCAGCTCGGGGAACACAGCCAGGTCGGCCCCCGACTCCTCAGCCTCGCCCAGAGCGCCCAGGACCCTTTCCACGTTCCCGCTCAGGTCGCCCACCATGGGACCGAGCTGGCACAGAGCGATGCGCAACCAAGTCATATACAAGGAGCGTAGGCCGGTGCCGGCCACCCGCCAAGAGCTGGTCGCTGAACTGGCCGCTTGCGCCGACCCGGCCCGCGCCGAGCTCGGGCTGTCGCGGCTGTTCGAAACGGTCCCGGACGCCCAGGAACGCCTGCGCGCCTCGCCCACCCTGGCCCGGACGGTCATAACCGTGATGGCCGCCAGTCCCTTCCTCACCCGGACCTGTGTCACGGGCCCGATGGCCCTGGACGTCCTGGCCCAACTCGACGTACCGCTGGCCCCCCTGGCGCCCCTTTCCCGCTGGAAGGGGCTCGAACTGCTACGCATCGCCGCCCGGGACCTTTCGGGCGAGATCCCCCTGGAGGCCGTCGGCAGCGCGCTGGCCGACCTGGCGGACGGCGTGCTCCGGACGGCCACGGCCAGCACGGGCGTGGGCGACGACATGGCCGTGGTGGCGATGGGCAAGCTCGGTGCCCGCGAGCTCAACTACGGCAGCGACATCGACATCATGCTGGTGGGCGGGGGCGACCCCCACCCCATGCTGGCCATGGCCCGTCAAGCGTGGCGCACAGACCTGGACCTGCGCCCCGAGGGCCGTGCCGGCGTGCTCGTCCGCAGCCTGGCCTCTTATCAGGCCTACTGGGACCGCTGGGCCGAGACGTGGGAGTTCCAGGCCCTCCTGAAAGCCCGGCCGGCCGCAGGCAACCACGAGCTCGGGTCGGCTTTCGCCTTGGAGGCGGCCAAGCGGGTATGGGGCCGGCCTCTCGGTACCGACGACCTGCGCTCGCTGCGGGCCATGAAGGCCCGGGCCGAACAGGCGGTGGCCCGCCACGGGCTCACACAACGGGAGATAAAGCTGGGACGGGGCGGCATACGCGACATCGAGTTCGCCGTCCAGCTGCTCCAGTTGGTGCACGGCCGCGAGGACGAGGCTCTGCGGGCCCCGGGCACCCTGAGCGCGCTGGCCGCCCTGGCATCGGGCGGGTACGTGGCCAGCGCCGATGCCGAGGGCCTCGCCTCGGCCTACCGGTTCCTGCGGGCCGTCGAGCACCGCCTGCAGCTCTTCGAGGACCGCCAGGTCCACGCCGTCCCGGCCAGCGCACCGTCGCGGGCTCATCTGGCGCGCGTGCTCGGTTACCGGGACGGCCCCAGCGCCAGCGCTCTGGCCCGTTTCGACGCCGACCTCGCCCACCATCAGACGACGGCCCGGACCATCCACGAACGCCTCTTTTTCCGGCCCCTCCTGGAGGCCTTCAGCGCCGGGCGGCCCATTGCGGGCGCTACCGGGGCGCCCGTCGAGCCCGGCCCGGGCCTCCTCGGGCCGGTGGCCGTAAGCGAGCGACTGACGGCCTTCGGCTTTTCTGACGCCACCCGCACCCGCGACGCCGTCGTCGAGCTGACCCAGGGCTTCTCCCGCACCTCCCGTTTGATGCACGCCATGGTCCCCCTCCTGCTCGACTGGCTGTCGGAGTCCCCCGACCCGGACCTCGGGCTGCTGGGCCTGCGGCGCCTGGCCACTGGGCTCCACCGCCGCTCGCAGCTGAGCGCTCTTTTCCGGGAGTCCCCCGAGGCCGCCCGCCAGCTCTGCCTCCTGCTCGGGACGAGCCCGCTCTTCGCCGTGGGCTACGAGCGCCACCCCGACCAGCTGGCCCTGCTCGGAGAAGGCCCCGCCGCCCCACCGGGACGGGACGGGATGACGCGCCGGGCCGTCGAGAGCATGGTCTGGAGGCCGAGGGCGGAGTGGTGGCGAGGCCTGGCCGGCTTACAACGGGGCGAGATGTTGCGGGCGCAGGCGCGCGACATATTGGGACGCGCAGACGTGCACGAGACGGCCAAGTCGCTCACCTACCTGGCCGAGGCGGTGGTCGAGGTGGCGCTCGGAGCCGTGTCGGCCTCGCCCCGTCCCCTGGACGCACCGGTGGCAGGGATGGCCGTCGTGGCCATGGGCCGCTTCGGGGGGGCCGAGCTGGCCTATGGCAGCGACCTCGACGTCCTGCTCGTCTTCGACGACACCAAGCTCGACGCCGAGGAGGCCGAGCCCTTGGCCGAGTCCTTCCTCAAGCTCATGAACGGCGAGACCCCGGTCCAGCGCCTCTACGACCTGGACCTGTCACTGCGCCCAGAGGGCCGCAAGGGATCCCTGGCCCGCAGCCTCAAAGCCTTCGAGAGCTATTACGACCGCTGGGCCCAGGTCTGGGAACGACAGGCCCTCACCCGGGGGCGCGTCGTAGCCGGCGACCCCGTGGTGGGATCACGCTTCGCCGAGATCGCCCACCATTTCGTCTGGGGCAAAGGGCTCTCCGAGGACGACGCCAGGGAGATCCGCCGGATGAAGGCCCGGGTCGAGCGCGAGCGCGTGCCGGCCGGAGAAGACCCCGAGTTCCACCTCAAGCTCGGGCCCGGTTCGCTCTCGGATGTCGAGTGGACCGTGCAGCTGCTGCAACTGCGCACTGGGGTCAGGGCCGAAGGGACGTTGGAGGCCCTGGGCGCCCTCACCTCCGCCGGCGCCCTCGGGACAGACGACGCCAACGTGCTGGCCGAGGCCTACCGGTTTTGCGAGGCGACGCGCAACCGGCTGTACCTGGTGCGGGGCCGGCCGGGCGACTCCCTACCGCCCCCCGGCCACCACCTGACGGTGTTGGCCCGCAGCCTGGGCATGACGGCACCCGACCTGCGCGACCAGTACCGCCGCCTCACCCGCCGGGCCCGGCGGGTGACCGAGCGCGTCTTCTACGGGAGCAGCTGAGCGCGGGTCGGGCCCGAGCCGGTCAGTGCAGCTGAGCGGGACGCATCAGGTCCTGCTCCCCTGCCACCTGGCCGAACACCAGGCTGGCGTTGTGGCCCCCGAAGCCCAGGCTGTTCGTCATGACATAGCGCAGGGCCGCCGGCCGGGCCCGGTTGGCCACATAGTCGAGGTCACAATCGGGGTCGGCGTTTTCGAGGTTGATCGTGGGGGGCACGACCGAGTTCTGCAGGGCCAAGATCGAGAAGACCGACTCCAGTGCCCCGGCCGCGCCCAGGGTGTGCCCGGTCATCGACTTGGTCGACGACACGAGGGGGACGGACGGGCCGAAAACCCTCTTCAGGGCCAGCGTTTCGACCCTGTCGTTGGGCGGGGTGGAGGTGCCGTGGGCGTTCACGTAGCCGATGTCGCCCGGGGACAGCCCGGCGTCGGCGATGGCGGCGTGCATGGCCCGTACAGCCCCGTCACCCGTCGGGTGGGGCTGGGTGATGTGGTAGGCGTCGGCGGTGGCGCCGTAGCCGACCAGCTCGGCGAGGACCGGTGCGCCCCGCCGGAGGGCGAACTCGCGCTCCTCGATCACCAGGGTGGCCGCCGCTTCGCCCAGTACGAAGCCGTCCCGCTGGGCATCAAAGGGACGCGAGGCGCGCTCGGGCTCGTCGTTGCGCGTGGACAGGGCCTTCATGGCCGCAAAACCGGCGATCCCCACCGGCGTGACCGCGGCCTCACTGCCCCCGCACACCATGGCGTCCACCCGCCCCAGGCGGATGGCGTCGAAAGCCGTGCCTATGGCATGAGCCGAAGCGGAACAGGCGGTGACAGTGCAGCAGTTGTAGCCCAGGAGCTGCCATTCCATGGCGATCTCACCCGCCGCCATATTGGGGATCATCATGGGCACCACGTACGGGTTGACCCACTCAGCGCCCCGGTTGATAAGGACGCGGATCCCGTCCTCCAGGGTCCGGATGCCCCCGATGCCCGAGGCGTAAACGACGCCGGTCCGTTCGGGAGCGGTGGCGACATCGAGCTTGGAGCTCTCGATAGCCTCCTTCGTCGCCACCAGGGCCAACTGGACGACGCGGTCGAGGTGCCGCGCCCGCCGGCGCCCGAAGAAGACGGCGGCGTCGAACCCCGAGATTTCGGCCGCTATGCGCACGTCTGATCTCTGCGCGTCAAATGCGGTGATCGTCCGCACGCCGCTCCGCCCGGCAATGAGGGCCTGCCACGTCTGTTCGACGTCCAGCCCGAGAGGGCTGATCACCCCCAAGCCTGTCACTACCACTCGGCGGTCTTCCATAGTCCACGAATCCTATGGGGCCCAACCGTTGCCCGGAAGCTGGTGAGCCGTACGCTGCTCCGGCCCGCCCCAAAGGTCGGGGGCCGCGTGGTGCGGCCGATGGTGTAAGTTTCGCTTGTTATGCCCACCGATCCCGAGGTCCCTGAAGCCGACGCTCTCGAGCAGTCGCAGTCGGTCGCCCCTGAGGAAGATGAGCCCGAGCTGCCGATTGTGGCAACGGGAGCCTTCGAAGTCTCCGAGGCCGACGCCCTGGACCAGGCTCGCGAGGTCGTCCTGGAAGACGACGACCGCCGCTAGCCCGGACCGCCTCATGCCCGTTTCAGGGGCGTCAGATGGAGACTGAAGCGCTTTTCCCCCACCCCAGGGAACCTTATGGTCGCCTCGGCGTCAGCTCCTTCCCCGTTAACCTCGAGGACCACGCCTTCGCCGTAACGGCCATGCACGACGCCGTCACCGGCCCGCAGGCCGAGCGCCTCGGCGCCCGTCCCCTGCACCGGCATGCCCGCTCTTCCCCGCCGCATCGCTGCCTCGACCAGTTCGCTACGGGCCTCGGCCCGGCTCAGGCGCTCCCGACGGGTGCGAGCGCCGCTCGTTCGCACCAGGTGCTCCGGTATCTCTGACAGGAACCGGCTGGGCGGGTTGTACTGCGCATCTCCCCACAGGCTCCGGCACCAGGCGTAGGAGAGATACAGGCGTTCCTTGGCCCGGGTGACCCCGACGTAGCACAGGCGGCGTTCCTCTTCGAGCTCATGGGGCTCGCCCAGGGCCCGCAGATGGGGGAAGATGCCCTCTTCCATGCCGGCGATGAAGACCACCGGGTACTCCAGGCCCTTGGCGGTGTGGAGCGTCATCAGTGTAAGGCTCGAATCGTCCCCGTCGATCTCGTCGGCGTCCGCCACCAAGCTCACTTCAGTGAGGAAATCGGCCACCGAAGTGACCTCCCGGGCGGCGCCGACGAGCTCCTCGACATTTTCCACCCGGCCCTCGACCTCGACCCGTGCCCCCCCCTCTGCGCGCAGCTCCTCCAGGTAACCGGTGCGGTCCAGGACGGCCTGGAGCAGCTCGGCCGGGCCGGCGGGGGCGACGTCCGCCCGGTCGGTCTCTGCCGCCGGCGCCTCTCCGGGAGCCTCGGGCGAGCCGCCCAACATCGTCCGCAGCCCGTCCATAAGGGTCAGGAAGGAGCCGATGCCGGTCAGGGCCTTGCCAGTGACGCCTGCCTCCCGGGCGTGGGCCAACGCTTTGGCGAACGGCATCCCCTTTTCCGCCGCCCACGTACCCAGGCGGCCGATGCTCGTCTCGCCTATGCCCCGTCGGGGGACGTTGAGGATCCTCTTGAGAGAGACCTCGTCGTCGGGGTTGGCGATCGAGTGCAGGTAAGCGAGCATGTCCTTTACTTCGCGGCGCTCATAGAAGCGGGCGCCGCCGACCACTCGGTAAGGGACGTTCTGGCGGACCAGTTCCTCCTCGATGGCGCGGCTCTGGGCATTTGTCCGGTAGAAAACGGCGATGTCGCCCCAGCGGTAGCCGTGCTCACGCCTCAGCCTCAGCGCCTCCGAAGCCAGCCACGCCCCCTCGTCGTGCTCGTCGTCGGCCACAAAACGCACGAGTTGCTCGCCCTCTCCCTGCGAGGTCCACAGGTCCTTCGGTTTGCGGGTGAGGTTATTGGCGATGACGGCGTTGGCGGCGTCGAGGATCGTCTGGGTGGACCGGTAGTTCTGGTCGAGCACGACGACCGTGGCATCGGGGAAGGCCCGCTCGAACTCCAGGATGTTCCTTATGTCGGCGCCCCGCCAGCCGTAGATCGACTGGTCGGAGTCGCCCACCACGGTGACGTCGTGGTGGGCGCCCGCCAATTGGATCACGAGCTCGTTTTGCGCCCGGTTGGTGTCCTGGTACTCGTCGACCAGAACGTGCGAAAAGCGGTCCTGGTACGTGGCGAGCACGTCCGGGTGCTCCCGGAACAGCCGCACGGTGAGCCCCAGTAAGTCGTCGAAGTCCATGGCGTTGGCGGCCACCAGGCGGCGCTGGTACTCCGTGTAGACGTCGGCGATCTTGCGCTCGAAAATAGAGCTCCGCCGAGCCCTGTCGGCATATGCGGCCGCGTCCAGTAATTCGTTTTTGGCCCCCGAGATTGCGGCATGGACGGCCCGGGCCGGGAACTTCTTGATGTCCAGGCCGAGCTCTCTCACCACGTACCCGGTCAGGCGCACGGCATCGGCTTGGTCGTAAATGGAAAACGACGGCTGGTAGCCGAGGGCCGCGGCCTCCCGTCGCAAGATCCGTACGCATGCGGCATGGAAAGTGGCAACCCACATGCGCTCGGCTACCGGGCCCACCAGGGACGCCACCCGCTTGCGCATTTCGTCCGCGGCCTTGTTGGTGAAAGTGATGGCGAGGATGGCGAAGGGCGACATCCCTCTTTCCCGTACCAGCCAGGCGATGCGGTGCGTCAACACCCGGGTCTTGCCCGACCCGGCGCCGGCGATCACGAGCAGGGGGCCGCCCGGGTGGGTGACGGCCTCTACTTGGGAGGGGTTGAGGCCCTCGAGGAGCGCCTCGACCGCAGAGCTCCGCGCCGGGGTGGGGACCGTCAGTGGCCCATCCCGATGTGCTGCGACCTCTGGAGCGACTTGCCTTCGGTCATGAGGGCGGGCGCCACCATGACCTCGGCCTTTTGGAACTCCTTCAGACTGCCGTACCCACAGGTGGCCATGGACGTCTTGAGCGCCCCGAAAAGGTTGAGACGGCCGTCGTTTTCATGGGCCGGGCCTATGAGCACCTCGCTGAGCGTGCCCCGTGTCTCGGTCCTGACCCGTGCGCCGCGCGGCAGGGTCGGGTGGAAGGTGGCCATCCCCCAGTGGTAGCCGTGGCCCGGGGCCTCGGCCGCCGCCGCCAACGGGGAGCCGAGCATGACGGCATCGGCCCCGCAGACGATCGCCTTGGCCACGTCGCCCCCGGTCCCCATCCCCCCATCGGCGATGACGTGGACATATACACCGGTTTCGTCCAGGTGCTGCGCCCTGGCGGCTCGGGCGTCCGCAATGGCGGTGGCCTGGGGCACGCCGATGCCGAGGACCCCCCGGGTCGTGCACGCGTGGCCCGGGCCCACCCCGACCAGCACACCGACGGCCCCGGTGCGCATCAGGTGGAGGGCCGCCTGGTAGGACGCGCAACCGCCGACGACGACCGGGATCTCGAACTCGCGGATGAAGCGCTTGAGGTTGAGAGGTTCGACGGTCTTGGAGACGTGCTCGGCGGAGACCACGGTCCCCTGGATGACGAAGAGGTCGAGCTCGGCGTGGACGAGGGCTTTGGCATACTGCGCCGTGCGCTGAGGCGTCAGCGACCCGCACGCCACGGCCCCCGCCGCCTTGATCTCCCGGATCCGGGCGGTGATGAGCTCGGCCTGGATGGGCTCGGCGTAAATCTGCTGCATACGTAACGTCGCCTTGTCCGAGCTCAGCTGGGAGATCTCCTCGAGGTAGGGCTCGGGGTCCTCATAGCGCGTCCACAAACCCTCGAGGTTGAGCACGCCCACACCGCCAAGCCGGCCGATCTCGATAGCCGTCGCCGGGCTGATCACTCCGTCCATGGCCGACCCCATAAGCGGGAGCTCGAAGCGGAAGGCGTCGATTTCCCAGGAAATATCGACATCTTCGGGGTCTCTCGTACGCCGGCTGGGAACGATGGCGATGTCGTCGAAGCCGTATGCCCGCCGCCCCGACTTACCTTTGCCGATCTCGATTTCCACGTTGCCTGCCTCTCGTGCGCGTCGCTGTGGTCTGGGCCAAGTCTATGCCGCGTCGGGGCGGGCGACCATTGAAGGGGCCTCGGGCGACGAGCTGAAGCCGGCTCCGAAGAAGCTACGAAGAGGCGGTGGGCGTAGGTGGGCGTGGGTAGGCAGGCGCAGCGTAGATGGGCGCAGCGTGGCGCCGAGGGCGGGAGTAGCCCGGTGCCGGGAGGCTCAGGCGCCCGACAGGCCGATGGCCATCCGTCCCCTGCGCTCACCCATGGCGCTCTCGGTCTGGCCCCCCAACGCCTCAGGGGGCGCGGGCTGGCCCGTAGACCGCTCGGTAGCCAGCAGGTAAATGTCGCTCTGTGCGGCTCCCGGCACAGACTGCGTGGCCGTGCCCGCGGAGCCGGCGGCGGAGGAGGGCAGGGCCGCGGCCGGACCGGTGCTCCGGCCGGCGCGGCGGAGCATGACCTCCGCCCGCTTGGTGATGGGCAGAACGGGGTGGGGGCTCCGGGAGTCCGGGGGCGCGGGGGCGAGCGAGCCTGCACACCGGGAGCACGCCGATTGGCCGGGCCTGTTCATAACACCGCAGCGCGGACAGATCATGACTCCACCAGGGTACCTTTCGCGGAGCCTCCTGCGTTCCCCGGGACCAAAACGGCCTCCAGCAGTTCGGTCAGGAGCCGTCCGGTAGCGCCCCAGACGACTTCCTCGTCCAGCTGGAAGAACGGCACCGACCTGAGGGCGCGGGTGCCCGCCAGACCGCCCGGTGCGGCAACCTCGGGCTCGGCGGGCCAGAACTCCTCGTGATAGACGCCATTTTCGGCCAGACGGGCCAGGGCCACCCAGAAGATCCTGTCCACCTCGGAACTGTCGGCGTGAAGGACCTGCCCCTCGGCACAGGGCCCCTCGAAACGGCAGACGAAGCAGTACACCAAGGCGGGACTGAGGCGGGTGGTAAGGGGCGTGAGCTCGCCGATCACCTCCACCGAGGCGGGCCGCAAGCCCACTTCCTCGTTGGCTTCCCGTAACGCCGCCTGCAGAGGAAGCTCGCCCGGGCGCATGCGACCACCCGGGAAGGAGACTTCGCCGCCGTGAGAAGGCAGGTGAGCGGCACGGCGGGTGAGCACGACAGTGGCCTCGCCGTCGCGTTCGAACAACGGGCACAACACCGCCGCCGGCCGGGAGTCGCCATGGAAGGGCAGTTCGCCCTGGGTCACGTCCAACGGTCCCGGTGCCGGGCCACGCCCGGCCCGGGCGGCCAGGGCCAGGCGGACGGAGTCCACCGAAACACCACGACGTCGATCTTCGGGCAGGGCCGACCACGGAGGCGGCAGACCGGGCCGCACCCCGTCCGGGCGAGGGATCCGGGCAGGCACGGCGCCTAAGCGGGAGCGTCGTCAGGCTTGGACGGGCTGGTCTCGGACGGGCTGGTCTCGGACGGGCTGGGCTCGGGCGAGCCGGTCTCGGACGGCCCTCCGGCGACGAGCTCCTCGAGCAGTACGCGCATGCCGCCGGTTTTCATGTTGGCCATCACCCGACCGGGCGTGACTTCCCCTCGCTCCCACTCCATCCAGGACTGCAGGAGCTTGCTCGGGTCAGGGGTAGGCACTTCCATCGGCGCCACACTAGTGCTCGCCGCCGGGGACCGATCTTCTCGGCCGGGCTTGACTAGCAGGCCCGGGGGTCCCAGGGCTCCTGCTGGTCGGACGACGAGCTGACCGGCTGACCGTTGGGCGTAGGCACTGTGGTGGTGGTGCCGACGGGGGTCGTGGTCGTCGTGGAGGTGCCCGTCGTCGTCGTGGCCACGGTGGTGGTCGTGGTGGCGGCGGTCGTGGTCGTAGCCCCCGTGGTAGTGGTGGTCGGGACCGCCTTGGCCGCCACGGCCACGGTCGAGCCCAGGTCGACCTCCACCGTCCCGGGCGCCACGGACGGGCTGACCTGCATCATCACCGCGCCAGAGAGGTACTTCATGACGTCCAGGGCGTCGGCGATCTCCTGGGGGTGGTAGAGCACGAGGGTCTCGCTGACGTCGGAAGGCACGGTCCCCGTGGTCTCGCCACTGATCTTCAGGCCGTGGGTGGCCAGCGCCTGGCCGGCGGCCACGGCGGCGTCATAGCTACCCGTGATGCTGACGACGCTGACCGATTTGGGGACCACGGGCTTGGGCAGAGCAACCGAGTCCCACGCCTTTATGACGTTGTCATCCGCCGGTTGGACGGGGAAGAGGACATCGCCCATCCCATAACCGCCGTAGTAATAATCGTTGACGTCGGTGACAGACAAAGTCGTCTCCGGCAACGTCGCCACATTTATGTTCCGGTAATGCAGGACGAGCTTGAGCAGTTGGTTCTTCAACCCGCTGTCCACCGTCATCTGTTTCAGTACGGCGGAGAGGAACGATGCCGCCGTCAGCGGGTTGGTCTTGCCCTTGGCCTTGGCCGTGTCGGCCACGACCTTTATGAACGTGTGGGTCCTCACGATCCGGGCCAGGTCGGATTCGGGGTCGTAAGGCCAGTATGGCCGGGGCTCGGTGTCGCCCGGGGGGTCGTACTGGAGGTGCCGGGCCCGGACCAACGTCAAGGCGTAAAACCCGTTGAGGTGGTGGCAGCCAGGCGTAGCGATGTACAGAAGAGAATCAGCGTCGAAAACCGGGTCGGGGAAATAGACGTTAATGCCGCCCAGGGCGTTGACGCTGTTTATGAAGCCGTTGAAGTTGAGCTCTACAAAATGATTGATGGGGATCCCGAGGTCTTCCTGTACGGCCTTTACGAGGTTGTCGGGCCCCTCGGTGCCGTCGTTGAGGGCGGCGTCCATTTTCTGGTACGGGCCCACCGGGCTGCCCGTCGGCATAGGTGAGAACAGGTCGCGCGGGATGGAGAGTATGGAGGCGGTGAGGGTGGCCGGGTCAAGGTGCAGGACCATCATGATGTCGGCCAGTGTCCCGGAATAGGTGAGGGAAGACCCGAACTGCTGCTGTTGTTGCGGGGTCAGGCCCTGGCGGGTCTCGTTGCCGATGAGCAGGATGTTCTCGGGTTGCAGGCCGTCCGCGTCCGAGGTCCGGGGCTGGGGGGCGGGGCCGCTGCCGCCGGCGTAGTGGCCGTACGGGGTCAGGTCCGGGCCGGGGTCGGTGACGACAGAACCGATCTCGTTGCGGACGTAGCCGTAGGCCGAGACCATGGCGGCCAGGCACAGAAAAACGACGCCGTTCGCCACGATCAGCGTGCGACGAGGCCAGCGCCGCTTGAGGCGCGCCCGGGGGTGCGGCGACGGCTTCGAAGGCTGGTCCCCTGGTTCGCCGGCGTGTTTGGGAGGGTTCTTCGTCACGGAGTTAAGACACTTTAGAGGTAGGGGCGGGTTTCCCGAGACAAGGAGATGGGCCCGGCTTTCGCCGGGCCCATCTTCGTACAGCAGTAACTTGAGAGCTTAGGGGTTACATCATCCCCATGCCGCCGCCGCGGCCGCCACCAGAGCCGGCAGCCGAGGGAGCCTTATCTTCTTCGAGCTTGTCGGCCACGGTCGCCTCGGTCGTGAGCAGAAGGGCGGCCACTGACGCCGCGTTCTGCAGAGCCGAGCGGGTGACCTTGGCCGGGTCGATAACGCCTGCCTTGACCAGGTCCTCGAAGTTGCCCGTCAGAGCGTTGTAGCCGTTGTTGCCCGTTTCCCGCTCAGCGTGCTCAACGATCACGGCTCCTTCGACCCCGGCGTTGATGGCGATCCAGCGCAGGGGCTCTTCGAGGGCCTTGCTGACGATGGTCGCACCGGTCGCTTCGTCTCCGGTGAGGGTCTTGGTCAGCTTGTCCACCGCGGCCCGGCTACGCAGCAGGGCCACGCCACCGCCAGGGACGATGCCTTCTTCGATGGCCGCTTTGGTGGCCGAGACAGCGTCCTCAATGCGGTGCTTCTTCTCTTTGAGCTCAACCTCGGTGGCCGCGCCGACCCGGATGACCGCCACGCCCCCAGCCAGCTTGGCCAGGCGCTCCTGCAGCTTCTCCCGGTCCCAGTCGGAGTCGGTGTCCTCGATCTCACGCTTGATCTGGGCGATGCGGCCCTTGACGTCGGCTTCAGAACCCGCACCTTCGACAATGGTCGTCGAGTCTTTGTCGACCACGATCTTGCGGGCCCGGCCGAGCAGAGACAAGTCGGTGTTCTCCAGCTTGAGGCCCATCTCTTCGGACACGACCTGGCCGCCGGTCAGCACGGCTATGTCGGCGAGCATGGCCTTGCGGCGGTCGCCGAAGCCAGGCGCCTTGACCGCCACGCTCGGGAACGTGCCCCGCAGCTTGTTGACGATCAACGTGGCCAAAGCCTCGCCGTCGACGTCCTCGGCGATGAGCAGCAGCGGCTTGCCCGACTGCATGACCCGCTCGAGGATGGCGATGAGGTCGTGCGCCGAGCTGATCTTCTGGTTGGCGATCAGTACGTAGGCATCTTCCAGAACGGACTCCTGGCGGTCCTGGTCGGTCACGAAGTAAGCCGAAATGTAACCCTTGTCGAACTGCATGCCCTCGGTGAACTCAAGCTCAACCCCGAAGGTGTTGGACTCCTCCACGGTCACGACGCCCTCTTTGCCGACCTTGTCGATAGCGTCGGAGATGACCTCACCGATCGAGGGGTCGGCGGCCGAGATCGAAGCCACCTGGGCTATCTCCGCCTTGTCGTCGACTTCCTTGGCCAGCGCCTTGATGGACTTCACGGCCTCGGCCACGGCCTTTTCGATGCCCCGCTTGAGGGCGATGGGGTTGGCGCCGGCGGCAACGTTGCGCAAGCCTTCGCGTACGAGCGCCTGAGCCAGCACCGTGGCCGTGGTGGTCCCGTCGCCGGCCACGTCGTTGGTCTTGGTGGCCACTTCCTTCACGAGCTGGGCGCCCATGTTCTCGAAGTGGTCCTCCAGCTCGATCTCCTTGGCAATGGTCACGCCATCGTTGGTGATGGTCGGAGCACCCCAGCGCTTGCCGATCACGACGTTGCGCCCTTTGGGCCCGAGAGTGACCCTGACTGTGTCAGCCAGCTTGTTGACGCCGGTCTCCAAGCCTCTACGGGCCTTCTCGTCGAAATGCAGTTCCTTGGCCACTACTTCTTCACCTTGGCCAATACGTCGCGGCTGCTAAGGACGAGGATGTCCTCACCGTCGACCGTGACTTCGGTGCCGCCGTACTTGGAGTAAAGAACCGTGTCGCCCACCTTGATGTCAAGGGGGATCAGCTCGCCGCTGTTGTCAGCACGGCGGCCGGGGCCGACGGCCAGCACCTCGCCCTGCTGGGGCTTCTCTTTAGCGGTATCGGGAATGACGAGGCCCGACGCCGTCCTCTCTTCCGCCTCATTGGGGCGGACAACGATTCGATCGTCGAGTGGCTGCAAGGTCATGATGTCGTCGCCTCCGTTGGCATAGGTCTCAACCGGATCTCCGGTTAGCACTCTCACCTGACGAGTGCTAACGATAGCGGCCCCCGGGAGTTAGCACAAACTCTTCTCGGAAAGACCGCAGACCGGAGCCCCGGCTCGTCAGCGGGGATAAGGCCCCGAGGGGAGGCCCAGGGCCCGGCGGAGGAAGTCGACCTGGGCCAACAAGAGCTTCTCGGCCACATCGTCCCTGCCCGCCACGTGGGTTATCCCGGGAAGGGGGAGTACGCAGTGGGCGTGGCCGGCCGCCAGCAGGGCACTTGACAGCGCCAGGGTGTGGGCGGCGAACACGTTGTCGTCGACCAGGCCGTGCACGAGCAGCAAGGGACGCTGAAGCCCCTGGGCCAGGGGCAAGAGCGACGACCGCCGGTAAGCGGCCGGCTCGACCTCGGGGTGCCCCAAGTAACGCTCGGTGTAGTAGGTGTCATAGAGCTCCCAGTCGGTCACCGGGGCGCCGGCCACGGCGGCGTGGAACACGTCCGGGCGGGCCAGCACGGCCAAGGCGGCCAAGTAGCCCCCGAACGACCAGCCTTTGATGCCCACCCTTGCCACGTCGAGGTCCTCTACCTGTTCGGCGGCACCGAACAGGGCGTCGACCTGGTCCTCGAGCACAGGCCCGGCGAGGTCCAGGTGCACCTCGCGCTCGAAGGCCGGCCCTCGCCCGGGCGTCCCCCGCCCGTCGGCCACCACAACGGCGAAGCCCTGGTCGGCGAACCACTGGGCCTCCAGCCAGAGCGAGCTTGCGGCCATGACGTGCTGGAACCCGGGACCGCCGTAGGGGGCCATGAGGACGGGCAGTTTGCCCCCACTAGGGCCGTCTGCGTTATGGCCTTTGGGCAGCACAACGCCCACGCTCAGCCGGCGGCGGCCGACCCGGAGGAAACGGACGACCGGGTCGACGACCGGCGTCTCCGCCATGTTGCGCAGGGCTTGGGGCGCCGAGCCCTCCAGCTGCACCTCGGCTCGCAGCCCGGCCCACGCCATGCTGCGGGAAGCCACGACCCGGACCGGCCCGTCGCCATAGGCGCTGGAGACGCCCTCGACCGAAGTCAGTTGCCGGAGCCCGGCCCCACCGGGGGACCAGCACCAGGCCTGGACGGTCTCTGGCTCGGTCGAGGCGGTGAACACAACGGAGCGTCCCACGCTGGTGACCTCTCTGACCTGGAGCCCGGGCGGGGACAACCACCGCTCCCCCAGTTTGAGGCGCCAGGTGCCGGCGTCGGCCCCGGCCCAGACCAGCTCCCCGCCGTCGGTCCAGGCGGGCACGCCAGGCGGCCGGCCTACCCAGGCGTCGTCGCTCACCTCGTCCAGGACCGACGTGGTGCCCTTCTCGAGGTCGGCGACCAGGACCGCGCTGGCCTTGTGGTCCCTCTGCTCCACCAGCAGCAGGGGCGGGCCGCCGCCGCTCCAGTGCACCGATACCAGGTACGGGTAGCGCCGGTCGTCCCAGCGCACCCGTGCCCGTTCGCCACCGGGGACCACTGGGACGTGCCAGAGGCTGACGAGGGCGTCGGCCGTACCGGCGGCGGGGTAACGGTGGGGCTGGGGAGGAGTGCCGGGCGTCGAGGGGTCCGAGGTCCACCAGGTGCCCACCGGGCTGTTGTCGACGCGGGCGGCCAGTACCGAGCCGCCGTCGGGAGACCACCAGAAGCCCCGGGAGCGTCCCATTTCTTCGGCGGCGATGAACTCTGCCGCCCCCCAGGTGACCTCGGGCCCGGTCTCCTCGGCCAGTACGCGATGAGCTTCCAGGCCGCTCGTAGCCACGGCGCAAAGGCGGGGCCCGGAGAGGAACGCCACGTGGCTGCCCGTCGGGCTGGGGCGGGGGTCGACCACCCCGCCGGGCCCGGGAAGTTCGACCGCCTCCGGGAGCTCTGCTGCCTTGCCGGCGTCGTCGCCGCCCAGGCTTACCCACCACAATTTGCCGCCCAGGGAGAAGGCGGCGTGAGAGACGCTCTCGTCACAGGCGTAATCGACGACGCCGGCGGCCAGCTCGCGGCTGCGCTCCCGGCGCGCTCGTTCCTCATCCGCCAGGTCTTCGGGGGCGGCCCCCAGGAGCCGGGCCGCGCTGGCTACTTCGCGCTCGGAGCCCTTCGCGCGGTCGTACGCCCATAGGGACGTGGCGGGGTCGTCGCCGGCGGGCGAACGCAAGAAGACGACTCGCTCCCCATCGGGCGAAACCGTGAAGTTGCGAGGCGCCCCCAAGGAAAACCGGCGGGTGCGGGCCTGCTGGCGGGGGAAAGGATCGTCGAGCGGTGAGGCCATCGGTCTTGCAAACCGTACCAGGCCGACGTGGCGGCGCGTCGCTGGTCATGTGGCCCGAAACCGCAGGACTGAGGCCCATCGGCCAGGATGAGAAGGTGCCTGACGACCTGCCCCGGTTCCGGTACCACCCCGACCCGGTCAGCACCGGGTCGATAGTGGGGTCGCCGGCGCTGTGCGTTTCGTGCCGCGAGGCGCGTGGCTTCATTTACACGGGACCTGTTTACGCTGCCGATGACCTGTCCGAGAAGCTCTGTCCCTGGTGCATCGCCGATGGGGCGGCGGCGCAGACCTTGGCCGCGTCCTTCACCGACGTCGGTGCGGACGTCCCCGACGGCGTACCCACCACGGTGCTCGACGAGATCGAGCACCGGACGCCGAGCTACCTGGCCTGGCAGCAGGACCATTGGATGTACCACTGCGCCGATGGGTGCGAGTTCCTCGGACGCGCCGGCCACGAGGAGCTGGCGGCCATGCCTGCCGAAGCGGCGGCGGCTGTGGCTGCCAGCGTGGCTGAGTACGGCTGGGACCAGGACGAGACCGACACCTTCGTAAAGGATCTCGACGCCGACGCAGTACCTACGGCATATCTGTTCCGGTGCCTGCACTGCAGGGCCTACAGCGCGTACTGCGACGCCGACTAGGACAAGCCGCCGCCTCCCGCGGCGCCCATCTGAGCATCAAGGGCGGCGCACCAAACGGAGCTTCAGGTTGGGGTCGACGGGGGCATCGAGCGGGGTCGGTCCATCTGTCCGCAAACGGTACCAAGCGGTGGCGCCGATCATGGCGGCATTGTCCGTGCACATGGCCCGGGACGGTATAAAGCCAACGCGGCCGTCTTCCTGGCAAATCAGCTGTACCCGTTCCCGTAGGGCGGTGTTGGCGGCCACCCCGCCGCCGATGCAGATTGCCTTCGCTCCCATTTCGGCCGCTGCCTGGCGGGTTTTGGTGGCCAGCACGTCGACCACCGCCTCCTGGAAGCTGGCGGCTACGTCGGCCAGGTCGGCGCTGGGATGGGCCCGTACGTACCGCACCACGGAAGTTTTGAGACCGCTGAAGGAAAAGTCATAGCCCTTCCCGGCCAGGCCGCGCGGAAAGGCAATGGCATCAGGCGACCCTTGGCGGGCGAGCCGCTCAATGGCCGGGCCGCCCGGGTAGCCGAGGCCGAGGAAACGGGCGACCTTGTCGAAAGCCTCGCCGGCGGCGTCATCTATCGTCTGGCCGAGCAGGACGTACTCGCCCGATGTGCGGTCCTGCATCAATATCAGCATCGTGTGGCCGCCCGAGACCAGAAGTACGACCATCGGCAACGACAGCGCCGCGTCCTCGAGGAAAGCGGCGTGAAGATGGCCTTCCATATGGTTGACCCCGACGAAGGGGACGCCCCAAGACCAGGCGTAGGCCTTGGCTGCGCTCACGCCGACCAACAGAGAGCCTATGAGGCCCGGCCCGATGGTGGCGGCCACGGCGGAGAGCTCGCCCGGATCCGTCGCCGCCCGGGACAGAGCTTCGCCCACCACCGGGGCGATCAGGTCCAGGTGTGCCCGGCTGGCAATTTCCGGCACCACGCCGCCGAAATCAGCATGGATCTCCGTCTGGCTGCTGACTACCGACGACAGGACGCGGTAGCCGTCCTCGACTACGGCGGCCGCGGTTTCGTCGCACGACGTCTCGATGGCGAGGACCTTCACCGACTTTTCTCCAACTCGTCCAAGCGCCCCTGCACCTCGGGCGACAGAAGGTCATAAAGCCACATTATGAGCGCGTCCTCCCCGGTCTCGGGGTAATAGTTGCGCCGGATGCCGGAGCTCACAAACCCGAAATTGCGGTACATCTGCTGGGCGGCCATATTGCCCATGCGGACCTCGAGGGTCATGGCCACGCAATGGCGCCGGCTTCCCTCACGAGCGAGGTGGGCCAGGAGCCGGCTGCCGAGGCCCTGGCGACGCAGAGAAGGGGCAATGGCGATATTGGTCACGTGGGCCTCGTCGGCGACGAACATGATGCCCCCGTAACCCACTATCTTGCCGTCCGTCCGCAGCACGGCGTAGTAGCGGGCATCGCCCTGGGCCAGCTCACTGTTGAAGATGCCGACCGTCCAGGGCCGCGGGTGCGCCCCGTGCTCGATGCGCATGACGGCGGGCAGGTGACGCCGGTGCATGGGCCCTATGGTCACCTCCGGGCGTTCCACCGGCAATGTGCGCCGCCTCATGAGCCCCGCTTCGGACGGGCGGCCCCCGGACCGGCGGGCCATGGCGGTCCCGGTGCCGACGGAGCGGTGCCTGTGACCCGGCCACCGACCTCCTCCCAGCCGATGCGCACGTCGGCCTGGCGGAGGTAAACAGGCTCGGGCAACGAGCCCGAGAGGCGGCCTGTCAGGCGGCCCATCAGAATGTCAGCGCCGATCTCGGCCACCACCAGGGGCGAGGGCGAGGCCTCGGCCGGACCGGCCACCTCGGCGCCGGCGGTCAGCAGTTCCCGGTAACGCCAAGCACCGTCCCCGACGGCCAGCGGGGGCTCGCTCAGGGCCGCGAGCTCGGCGGCCAGGTCCTCGGGGCTGGAGATGCGGGCGGGGCGCCGTTCCTCGAGGGCTCCTCCCCCGGCATAGACCGCCGAGTAGACCTCTCCTCTCCTGGCGTCGATGACCGCGGCCACCAATCCGGGCCGGCGGCGGTGGGGATGGGCCAGGGCCTCAAGGCTTGTCACGCCGGCCGTGGGGATGTTGCGGGCGGTGGCGATCGCCCTGGCGGTGGCCAGGCCGACCCGAAGACCAGTGAACAGCCCGGGACCGACGTCGACGACCACGCCGTCTATGGCCGAGACCGGCACACGGGCGTACCGGCATAGATCGTCAATGGCCGGCATGAGCACCTCGGAGTGGCGTTGGGGAGCCACCAGCACAAACGAAGCCAGGGGGGCGCCGTCGGCCCACAGTGCGCACCCCACCGCGCCCGTGGCAGTTTCGATGGCCAGGACCTTCATGACGCCAACGCCGTTTTCAACCCGGCCATCCGCTGGTCCCAGTTCGGGCCCAGGGCCCGGAAGACGACACGGCGGGCCCCGCCGGCACCGGCATTGTCGTCGAGGCCCCTGCTGGCATTGTCGCCGGGGCACGATTGATCGTCGGCGAAGCCGATGGCCACGTGCAGGCAATCAGGGGCCAGGGCCGGGGCCGCCATCTCCCCCCACTCGACGACCGCCGCCCCACCGTCCTCGACCTGCTCGGGCAGGGCGAGGTCGATCACCTCCTGTAGTTGTTCCAGGCGCCACACGTCGGCGTGCAAAAGATCCCATCCCGCGGCCGTCCTGTAGCTGTGGACGAGGACGAACGTCGGGCTGGTCACGGCCTCCTCAATTCCGAGGGCCGCGGCCAGGCCCTGGACGAAGGTCGTCTTGCCGGCACCGAGTTCCCCGCCGAGGAGCACCGTGTCGCCCGAGCGCAGCAGCCCCCCCAAGACAGCCCCGAGCGCCTTCATGTCGTCCGGTCCGGCGGCTATTGCGGAAAGGGTGACCGAGGGGCTCATCCCGCTGGACGCGGCAGGGGCGCCGCGGCCAGGGCTTCCTTGGCCCGCACGAGGTCGGCCCTGATCTGGGCCACCACCCCGCCTCCCCCCCGGAGCGCGGCCGAGGGGTGGAACGTAGGGACCAGGTAGCCCGAGCGGTAGGGATAGGCACGGCCCCGCAGCTTGCTGATGCCCTCCGTCCGGCCCAGGAGCGAGCGGGTGGCGAAGTTGCCCAGGGTGACCACGACTCTGGGGTCGACGAGGCCCAATTGCTGGTCGAGGTAGGACCAGCACGATTCGATCTCGTCGGGCAGAGGGTCGCGGTTGCCGGGCGGACGGCACTTTACGGTGTTGGTGATGTAGAAGTCGTCCCTGGTCAGGTTCATCTCCTCGAGGATCAGCCGGTCGAGGAGCTGACCGGAACGGCCCACGAAGGGCAGGCCCTGGAGATCCTCCTGTTCGCCCGGGCCCTCGCCGACGAACATGAGAGCCGCCGTCGGGTTGCCCATGCCGAACACCACGTTGGTGCGACCACCGGCCAGCCGGCAACGCGTGCAGGCAGAAGCGTCCTTGGCCATTTCGAGCAAGGCACGAACGAGGGATGGATCCCGGGCGATATCGCGGCCGGCGCCCACACGAGCAGGGTAGTACAGGCCGTCACCGAGAGGTGTAAAGGCGAGGCAGGCGCGGCGACAGGCCGCAGGTCACCTCGTAGGCGATCGTCCCGAGACGCTCGGCCCACTCCCAGGGCGAGATTTCGGCGTCGCCTTGGCGACCGAGCAGGACGACCTCGTCCCCTCTGGTGACCTCGCTCCCCGGACCGCAGTCGACCAGGATCTGGTCCATCGTCACCGCTCCGGCTACGGTCCGCCGGCGGCCGCCGACCAGCACCTCCCCGCCGACCATGAACAGGCGCCGCGGGACCCCGTCGGCATAGCCGACCGGCACGGTCGCTACGACCGAACGCTGGGACAGCCGGTACTGAAGGCCGTAAGAGAGGCTCTCGCCGGCGCCCACCTCCTTCGCGTAGGAGACCCGTGCCTTCAACGACAACGCCGGCTGGAGCGGCGCTATCAGGGGGGCCGCCTGTAAAGCGGCGGCCGGGGCCTGCCCGTAGACGGCCATGCCTGGCCTCACCATCTGGTAGCGCGAACGCGGATGGCACAAGGCGCCGGCCGAGTTGGCGGCGTGGAGCATCGACGGGTAGATGTCTTCGGCCGCCAGGGCCCGGACGACCCCTTCAAAACGGTCGAGCTGCGCACCGGTGAAGGGGTCGTCGGGCTCATCGGCCACGGCCAGGTGCGTGAACAGGCCCTCCAGGGCTAGAGCGGGATGGGACGCCACCCGTCGAGCCAGCCCGACGATGGCCGCCGGGCTGGCCCCCACGCGGTGCATCCCCGTGTCCACCTTCAGATGGACGGGGACCGGGCGTCCCCAGGTGCCCGTCCCCCGGCCGCCCGTCCCCCGGCCGCCCGTCCCCCGGCCGCCCGTCCCCCGGCCGCCCGTCTCCCGGCTGGGCCGGGCCAAGGCGGCCGCCTCCAGCAGCGCGGCCAGGCCGTCGTCTGTGTAGATGGTCGCCGTCAGGTTGTCCTCGACCACCAGGCCCATGGCTTCTGCCGGCGGTTCGGAGAGCACGAGGACGGGGACCTCGATCCCCGCCTGGCGTAGCTCGTGGCCCTCTTCGGCCAGAGCCACCCCCAGGTAGGCAGCGCCTCCGTCCAGCGCTGCTCGGGCAACAGGCACCGCCCCATGGCCATAGCCGTCCGCCTTGACAATGGCGCAGACGGCGGAGGGGGCCACCGCAGCGCGGATGTGGACGACATTGGCCGTTATGGCCGAGAGGTCGACCTCGACCCAGGCCGGCCGCAGCCATCCGGCAACGCGCTGGGCCGCGACGAGCTGGGCGGGCTCGAGCCCACTCATGGGCGTGGGAGCTCCGTGAGCCATCCCGCCACCAGGTCCGGCAGGTCGCTGGCCACCAGGCCCTCGCTGTAGCCAGTCCGTGCCGCCCGGCCATGGACATGAGCAGCCAGGGCAGCCGCCTCGAAGGCGGGCAGGCCCCGAGCCAGGAAGGCGCCGATGACGCCGGAAAGGACGTCCCCCGTGCCCGCTGTGGCCAGCCGGGCGTCTCCTGAGGCAACCAGCAAGGCCCGGCCGTCCGGGGCGGCGATCACCGACGTCGAGCCCTTCAAGAGCACTATGGCCCCGCTGCGCGCGGCTGCGTCACGGGTCTCGGCCAGACGGTCGGGCCCCGGGGCATGACCGGCCAGTCGTGTGAGCTCGCCGGCGTGGGGCGTTATCACCGTGGGCTGGCGACGGCGGGCCACAATGGCCGCCAGGCCTTCCAGGCTCCCTATGGCATTCAGGCCGTCGGCATCGACGACGGTGGGCACGCCCGCCGCCGAAACAAGCAGGCCCACTTCGCCTCCGGGCAGGTCGTGGCGCTCAGGTCCAGTGCTCGGTCCCACCACAGGGCCGAGGCCGGGCCCGACGACGAGAGCTTTTACCCGTGACAGCTCCTCCAGCACCTTGGCGTGCCAGCCCGACGCGGGGACCGGGAGGTGGACCAGCTCTCCCGGCGGCAGGACGGAGGGGTCGACCCCGGGCATGGACAGGCGCACGTACCCGGCGCCGGCGCGCAGGGCCGCCCGGCTGACCAGCCAGGGAGCACCCGTCATGCCTGGCGACCCGGCCACCACCTGGACTGCGGTCTGCCACTTGTGCCCGTTCCGAGGCCGGTGCGGCAGTAGCCCCGCCACATCGGCGTCGCCGACCAGCCAGCACCGGACGACGGCGTCCACCAGGGCACCTAGGCCGATGTCGACGACCTCCACCTCGCCGGCCAGGTCGGGACCGGCACCGAACAACAAGCCCGGTTTCAACGATGCAAAAGTGACCGTGGCCACGGCCCGCATGGCCCCGCCACCCTCCAGCACTTCGCCCGTCAGGCCGGAAACCCCTGATGGGATGTCAACGGCCAAGACGGGCGAGGCCCCCGGGGAGGGCGGAGAGTAAGCCCGCTGCAGACCGGTGCCGTAGGCGGCGTCTATCACGAGGTCGGCGGAGGGTAGGGCCTGCCCAGGCCGGATATCAGAAGCCTCCAGGACCTGGACTTGCGCTCCCTGGCCAGACAGAAAGGCAGCGGCCGCCCGGCCGTCGGCACCGTTGTTGCCCTTGCCGACCAGCACCACGATGCGCTTGGCGTAGACGCCCGAAACAAGACGTGCCGCCCGGTGGGCAGCGGCCGCACCTGCCCTGCCGATCAGGACCTCGACGGGCTCGGCGGCCTGGCGGTCGACGAGCGCCATCTCCTCGGGGGCGAGGACGGGGATCATGCGGGAACGGGGGTCATGCGGGGACGGGGGTCATGCGGGGACGGGGGTCATGCCAGGGCGATCACGACGGCGGCCGCCGCCGAGTCGGTATGGGTGAGGGAGATGAGCCAGGACTTTACGTCCTGCGCGGCGGCCAGGCGGGCGGCCCGGCCCGTGAGGACGAGGGCTGGTTCGCCGCTCGGTCGGCGCTCGACCTCCACATCGGCGAAGGCGAAGGCGCCCAGACCCACGCCGAGCGCCTTCATGACGGCCTCCTTGGCCGCGAAGCGTGCCGCCAGTGAGGGGACAGGGTTGGCCAGTGTGGCAGCATACGCCCGTTCTCCCTCGGTGAAAAGACGCTGGGAGGCGGACGGACGCCGGGCGAGCACCGCCCCGAACCGGGCAACGTCGACGAGATCGAGGCCGAGGCCGACTGGGCCGCCGCCGACTGGGGCACCGCCTGATTGGGGCACCGCCGGCGAGG
>Ga0302320_10002373_pt1 | contig 44337 bp, 34 predicted proteins | sample Bog_T0_3_FD_202130 | JGI IMG/M metagenome (GOLD analysis project Ga0302320, IMG submission 202130) | Peat permafrost microbial communities from Stordalen Mire near Abisko, Sweden - Bog_T0_3 | ecosystem: Environmental > Terrestrial > Soil > Wetlands > Peat | place: Sweden: Abisko, Stordalen Mire...
CCACCTGCGAGAACATTTCAAAAATTCCGGCGATGGATTCCGGGGCGATTCCGATTCCATCGTCCTTCACCGACAGGCCTAGACTGTCGCCTTGGACCGTGGCCGCCACCTCGATCCGGCTGCCGGGGTCACTGTATTTTGCTGCGTTCATCAGCAGATTCGACAGGATTTGTGACAAGCGCAGAGGGTCGGCATCGATGACGATCGCCTCGGTCGGCAGAGTCAGAGACAGACGATGATTCTTGCCGTTCAGTATCGGACGCGCGGCTTCGACCGCGGCATCGACGACGTCAAAGAGGGCGACTGACCCCTTCTTGAGCTGCAGTTTGCCCTGGGTTATTCGGGCGATGTCCAATAGATCGTCGAGCAGCAGCGCCATGTGCGTCACCTGGCGCTCGATGATGATTTGCGCACGCTGCAGCTGCGCGGCCGCCACCTGCGGGGAGGCAATGATTTTAGCGGCAGCGCGAATCGGTGCGAGGGGATTGCGCAGTTCGTGAGACAACGTCGCAATGAATTCATCCTTGCGCCGATCGGTCTCCAGCAGCGCCGCCTTGCTCCGGCGCAACTCCGCTTCCGCCGTTTTGCGCAGAGTGATATCGGTCACCGCCGCCACGAAGGAGCGAACGGTGCCGCCGGCATCCCGGACGGGAGCGTAAATACAGCTCATCCAGCGCGTTCCATAGCCGCCCGCGTAAGGAATCTCGGTTTCAAACTCGACGACCTGGCCGGCGAGTACTTCGTCGATAAAAGGCCGAATACTCGCGTACGCCTGGTCTCCCGCAACCTCCCGGATGTGTTTTCCCACGCAGTCCTCGGGTTTCAGGCCCAGCCGTTCCGCATAGGCCTTGTTGACGAAGAGATAATGGTGCGCCGGGTCGCACCGGGCCACCGGAAAGCGTGCGTAGTCATTGATGATCTGGAGCTCCGCATCGCGCTGCTGCAGGGCGCGCTCGGCCTGACGTTCCGCGGACACATCGCGAAACACGAGCACCATGCCCTGCACGGCGCCGGATTCGTCCAAGACCGGCGCACCCGAATCTGCAATCGCCCTCTCGGTGCCATCGCGCGACACGAGGATGGTGTGATTGGCAAGCTGAACCCGTTTCCCCTCCTGTAAAACCTGCTTTGCAGGACCATCGACAGGAAGTCGAGTTTCCTCGCCGATGATCCGAAAGACGTCGCTGAGCGGCTGGCCCCGTGCGGTCGATTCATTGCAACCGGTCAGTTCTTCGGCAATCGGGTTCATGAACCGGATGATGCCGTTTACGTCGGTTGCGATCACGGCGTCACCGATGCTGCGCAGGGTGGTCGCGATCTCGCGTTCAGCCCGATGGAGATTCGCTTCATCCCGACGCGTGAAGTACACGACCAACACCAGCAGGATCGCGCCGAGTGCGCCCGTTCCCCACAGCGTCAGATTCGCTTCGCTGCGGGCACGATCGCGGGCGCGGCGGCGGTCGATCAGCAGGCGCGCCTCTTTCGCGTCCAGCTGCGCCAGCAGCGTGCGTGCGTGGACCACCGTGTCATCGATGTGTGCGTCTTTGACGCGGGCTTGTTCGCGGGCGCGGTCGTCATTGCGCTCATCGCTCACGAGCGCCTGCTCGGCGGCGTGCAGCTCACGTTCTAGTTGGTCGAGCTGGGCGACGAGCGCCAGCTGCGACGGGTCGTCGGCCAGTAGCTGCCGGAGACGTTCGATGGACGAGCCGAGGAGGGGCGTTGCGTCGCGATAGGTTTGCAGTGCCCGCTCCGAGCCGAAATACGCATAGGCTCGGGCACCGGATTGGGCATCGATCAGGAGCTGGAGAAACCGCACGAGTTCATACCGGACTTGGTTGGTATGCGCCACCCACTCGCCCTCGACGCGCTGCGTTCGCAGATTCCAAGTGGCAAGGCTGATCATCGCGAGCAGGATCGCGATCGACGCGAGCAGCAAGGAAACGAGGCGCAGTGACCACGGGAGCAGCTTCGCGGCACGCGCGGCGCGTTGGCTGACGTGGAGGTTGGAAGGTAGAGGCTTCCAGCCCGGGGCTTTGTCCATCGTTCGATCTTATGGGCCGCAACGCAACGCGCAAGTGATTTCTTTGGTCAAGCCCCGGTAAGTCCCGGCAGGAAGGCCGGCGGCAACGCCGCGCCGATGGCGAGTTCCAACGGCTCGTCGACCGCGTACGGCGCAAATGGCGTGCCGCTGCTGTTCACGCTGCCGGGGTTCAGCGCGCCGCTGAACCTGTCCGCCACCTTCTGACCAGCCGTCAAGCGGCGGAGTGCTGGGTCGCGAGCCACTCCGCCGCGCATTCGAGAGCGGTGCCGAGTGCCTCGATCGCGAACTCGATCGCTTCGGCGTCGTGTGCCGTGGAGACCGCGAAAATGCCGCCGGGACCGAGCAGCACACCGGCGCTGTTTGCCGCAAGATGGAACAAGGACGATAGTCCCAGCGCCGATGGGTCGTCCTCATGGCGGCTCGGATCGGCGGCAAACGAGATTCCGGCCACGCTGCTCATGCCCGACACGACGACCTCGAGGCCGGCGGCGGCGGCCTTGGAAGCCAAGCCGGTGCGCAGGCGCTCGGTCGCCGCGTCCATGCCTGCGATGCGTTGGGCGGTCAACTCTTGCATCGTAACGAGACCTGCGGCACAGCCGATTCTGTTGCCGTTGAAAGAACCGCCGTGAAAGACGCAACCGGGATGGGTCGGGTCGAAGATTTTCATGAGATCGCGCGACCCGCCGAAGGCCCCGAGCGGCGTACCGCCGCCGAGAAATTTCCCGAGCACGACGAGATCGGGTTCGAGAGAAAACTTTTCCGCGGATCCCCCCACCGCCAGCCTCAACATCAAACAATCGTCGAGGATGGTCAACGCACCGTGGCGCCGCGCGAGCGTCTCGACGCCGGCCAAGAACCCGGGGGCCGGAGCGACGACCCGGCCGGTGACCAGCACCGGTTCGATCATGATCGCCGCGACCTCACGGCCTACGCTCGCCATGAGGTGCTCGAGGCTCGCGGCGTCATTGAACGGGACCACTCGCGCGCGACCGTCGAGATCGCCCTGTCCGTAGAGGCCCGCCTCGAGGTCCGGATAGCTGCCGTGATAGGCACCCACGAATTTCACGATCAGACTGCGGCCCGTGAGATGCCGGGCGGCCTTGACGGCCAACATGCCGGCCTCGGAGCCGGAGTTCGTGAAGCGCAGGGACTGCATCGACGGAATGCGCGCGCAGAGGTGCTCGGCATAAGCGATTTGCTCGCGCGAGGCACCGGACCACGCAGTGCCCGACGGCAGTGTGGTCTCGATCGCGCGCCGGGCCGGCTCGTACGCATTGCCGTGGATCAGGCTGAGCCCGTTGCAGAACAGATCTACGTAGCGGCGCCCATCGACGTCCCACAGCCAAGGCCCCGCACCGCGCTCGATGACGACGGGATAGGGCGGATGAAAACTCGTGGTGCGCGTATTGCCGCCGGGCATGGAGGCGGCGGCTCGCGCCATCAAGGCGGCGGACGTCGGGGTCGCTCGTCGATAACGCTCCTCGATGACAGTCGCGCTCGTCAGGCCTGGCGAGTGCGCATCACCCGAGATCACGGTGCGACGGCGACGACTGCGACGGCGTCGACCTCCAGCTTCGCACCGAGCAGCAAGCCGGCGACACCGACCGTAGCACTCGCGGGCCAATCGGCGCCGAAAGTCTCGCCGCGCACTTTCGAGTACACGGGATAGAGGGAAAGATCGGTCAGATACGCGGTGATGCGCACGACATCGCCCAGGCCGGCACCGGCCCGTTCCAGGGCATACCGGATGTTCTCGAAGCATTGACGCACTTCGACCTCGAAACCCCCGGTCACGATCGCACCGGTGTGATCGCGGCCCACCTCACCGGATACGAAGATCATTGACTTCGGGCCTGGAGGGACCACGACGGCCGCGCTGAAGCCGCGATCGCGCTCATTGTGTATGCGCCGCAGCGCCTGGTCCGCGTTCACCGTCGATTCACCCCGCGTTGATCTTGCCGGTGGAATGATGCGCGATCATAGCTCATTTCCGCGGGCGCTTGCGGCTCTCAGCGCGTCGGCGATGAGCGGCACGTCGTCGGCCGTGAGGCAGGTCGGCGCGAGTACGAGCAAGCCCGCGTCCGCACGGGTCCCGTCGACGTGAATCGAAGGTCTGCCGTTTCTCAGTCGCGCGGCGAGCTCGCGCGCCGAAAGCGATATTCGCGACGCGGACATGCGCGATGGCAAGGTGCGCAGCTCGAGGAGCGGCATTCCCCCGTGAGCCGCGTCATCGACGCGCTGCACGGAGAGTCCGGGCAGATCCGCAGCCGCTGCGAGCAGCGCATCGACGATGCGTGCGAAGCGTAGGTTGCGTCCCGCATCGCCCTGCGCGCAGAACAGCTGCAACGCCGTGAGCAAGCCCGCGATCTGTTCCTTGCCGACCTTGCAGGATCTCGCGATGCCGTGGCGCGGCACTCCGCGCAGCGCCTGTTTGTCGATCAACTCGGCGGGCGGGTCCCAGTCCTCGTAGACGAAGTCCAGGTCGAGTTGCTGCAGCAATGCGGAGCCGATCAGCGCCCGTCGGCCGCACAGGATGCCCGAGGCGGACGGACCGCCGATGGACTTGCCGCCGCTGAAGGCGACCAGATCGGCGCCTTGGTCGATGAAACGGCGCAGATTGCCGGCCGGCGGCAACTCGGCGGCGGCATCGACGAGCACCGGGATCCTTGCCGCTTGCGCGACGCGCACGACCTCGCCGAGATCCGGCCGGGAGTCCGCCCGAGCCAGATACAGGATGCCCGCGGTCCGCTCGCCAATCGCGCTCTCGTATTCCCAAGCCTCGGTATCGCGCACGCCGCAGCCCGTGATCCGGTCCGGCAGGCCCACATCCACGAGCTCCGCGCCCGCCGCGCGCACGCCGTGATCGTAGGAATTGCGGTGGCTGCGCGAGACGATGAACTGATTGCGCATGGCCGACGCATCCGGCAGTTTCGCCATTTTCACGGGGTCGAGACCCGTCATGCAGGCGGCGGCGCCGACGAGCAGACCCGCCATGGCTCCGGAGGTCACGATCCCGGCTTCCGCGCCGGTCGCCGCCGCGATGATCTCGGAAGCCCGCGCTTGCAGTGCGGCCATGTCGACGCTCCAGCCGGCCGCCGTAGCCATCGCGGACACGACACGTGGATCCATCGGGCTCGCGCCGTAGCGAGTGACCGTGCCGGCCGCATTGATGACGCGAGCGGATTCGAGGATTCCGAGAATGTCGACCATGCGCGCATAATACCGCTCCCTGCTCACCGCACCACCCCGGCGGGCATCACGAGGAGAGACCCGTTATGCCGGACGAGCTGCGCCAGGCGCGCATCGACCTCGCAGCCGCCCTGCGATGGTCGGCGCGCATCCGCTACCAGCAAGGCGTCTGCAATCATTTCAGCCTGCTCTCGCCGGTGGACGATGACCAGTTTCTCGTCAATCCCGAGGGGCAGTTCTGGTCCGAAGTCACGGCAAGCAGCCTGTTGTTGTGCGACCTCGACGGCAGGATCCTCGAGGGCAAGGGAACCGTCGAGTCCTCCGCGTTTCATTTGCATGCACCGATTCATCGGTTCAACAAGCAGGCGAAGGCGGTGTTGCATACGCACTCGCCGTATGCCACGGCGCTGTGCCTGATCGAGGGTGCGCGGGTCGAGCCGGTGTTCCTCGCCGGCCTGCAGTTCTTTGGAAAAATCGCCTACGACGACGACTGCCAGGGCGCGGCGTTCGACGCGCGCGAGGGGGAACGCGAAGCGCGCATACTCGGCGGCCACAACGTGCTCATGATGCGCAACCACGGACCCATCGTGGTGGGTCCCACGGTCGCCGCCGCCTTCGATCGGCTGTATTATCTCGAGCAGACCTGTGAACGGCAGATCATTGCGATGTCGGCCAACCGGCCGCTTTCGCGGGTAAATGATGCCGTGGCCCAAGGCTTGGCCGATATGGTGCCTGTGTTCGATGCCTATGCGGAAAAACATCTCAGCGCGATCAAGCGCGTGTTGGACCGGGAGGAGCCGGAATATGCAAGTTGACGAAATCGTCCGGGTCCCGCGGAGTTTCGAGGTATGACCCCGCCCGCAGAGCGCGCCGCCTTTCGCGCGCTCGCCGACGCGCTGCCCGAGGATTGGGCGATCATCGAGGCGGCCGAGCGCGCCTATCGGCGCGATCAGGGGCCCGGGGCGGGGCTTCTCAAGATTCTTGCCTCGCTCGAGCATGGCCCATGCCTCGGCGCCCCGATCAATCTCTACCAACACTGCCTGCAGACGGCCACCAGGGTCCTCGAAGCGGGTGAAGACGACGAACTCGTCGTGGTCGCGTTATTCCACGACATGCCGGAGGCGTTCAGCGACAATCACCACGGCCTGGTTGCGGCCCAGCTGCTCGCGCCGTGGCTCTCGCCGCGCCGCGAGTGGCTGCTGATTCGTCATGTCGAATTTCAAGCGCTGCACTTCGCCAATCATCCGACCCGCAATCGGCACGAACGTGATGCTTATCGGGGCCATCCGGATTTCGATGCGACGGCCGAGTTCTGCGCTCGCTACGATCAGAACTCATTCGATCCGCACTATCCGACCTTCAGCCTCGACCGATTCGTACCGATCGTGCGCCGATTTTTCGGCGGCACCGCGCCTGCGGCATCTACCGGGTTCGACCCAAGGATTTGAGCAACCGATACGTGAACTCGACGCTCGCGTCGAACGCCTGCACGCCGACACGTTCATCGCGGCCGTGCGCGCGATTTTCATCCACGTCCTCCCAGATGCCGCTCACGTCGTAGCTCGGAATGCCCGCGTTGCGGGTCTGTCGGTCATCGCTGAAGCCCGTCGCCATCGTCGGAACCACCAAGACGCCGGGCCACATGGAATGGACGACCGCCGAAAATCGTTCCATGACCTCGGGCGTCGGCGGCGATTCGGGACTCACGATGGGCGGTGCGTCCAACGTCACCCTGATGGTCGGATCATCGAGCGTGCGGACCAGCAATCCTTGGACGTGCGCCTCCGTATCGCCCGGCATCATGCGACACTGAATGGTCGCCCGAGCGCGCTGCGGCAGTGCGTTCTCGGCGTGACCCCCGGAGATCAAGGTTGCGACACAGGTGGTGCGCAGGAGTGCGTTGAGGCGTACGTTCTCGCTCAATCGGGCGGCGGCCGCGAGATCCGGCGGCGACTGAGCCACCGCCTTCATGTCGGCGCTCGTCGGACCGGGATCCGCCTCGGCAAGCGCGGCAAAGCTCGTGCGCGTCGTCGCCGTGATCATGACCGGAAACTTCAGCGCCTCGAGCCGCGTGAGCCCGTGATTCAGGTGATAGATGGCGTTATCCGGTCCCGGCAGAGAGCCGTGGCCGCCCGGACTCGTCGTCTCGAGCGTGTACGTGACGTAGGTCTTTTCGCTGGTTCCGACCTCGAAATAGAGCGGCGCGCCGTTCTTGAGATTCCCGCCGCCGCCGTCCAGATTGACGGCCATCTCCGCATCGATCAACGGCCGGTGATTCTTGAGTAGCAATGCAGGTCCATTCGAATCTCCGCCAGCCTCCTCGTCCGCCGTGAAGGCAACGATGATGTCGCGATCCGGGACAAAATGCTCGCGCTTCAATCGAATCAACGATTCCGCAAGCGCGGCGTCCCCATCTTTCATATCGATCGTGCCGCGGCCGTAGAAAAAACCGTCCTTCTCGGTGAGTGTGAAGGGATCGGTCGACCAATCCTCGGGTTTGGCCTCGACTACGTCGAGGTGGCCCATGAACAGAACCGGCTTCCCGGCGTGCTTGCCGCGGTAGCGCACGATGAGGCTTCCCTTGCTCGGATGATCGTCGGGGGCGACGAAGGTGACATCTTCGGCCGGGAACCCGGCCGTCAGCAGCCACTCCTGGATGGCTTTGGCCGCGTCGGTCGATCCATGGGTGTGCGTGGTGTTGAGCTCGACGAGGGTCTTGAGCATTTCCCGCCCGAGCCGGCGGTCCGCAGCGGGAGCTTCCGGCGCTGCGGCGCCGCTGCCCGCACCCGCACCCGCCGCCACGTCCTCCGCCGCGGTCGCGGTCGCGGTCGCGGCCATCAGCAAGTTCATGGCGCACGCAAATGTCGCGAGATGCGAAGCGAAATGGCGTGGGCGCCGCTCGGGATGTCGATCGGGTCGAATGCACGCCATCAGCAGCAAAGACGAGGCGTTCGGTAATGGCGTCATCGCGATCATTATCACCAGCAGGGCAGGGGATCTCAAGGGTTCGACGGCCGCGGATCGTGCGGCAGGCTAATCATCGGGCCCGCGTCGCGGTTCCGGACCGCCGGCGCGCGTGCTGCCGGTAAACGACGCCGCCAATGCGGTCGCCGCATCGACCAGCAGGGTCGTGTCGTGTCCCACGGCCATGACGGTGGCACCGAGATTCAAGTAGTGCCGCGCCACACGCGGATCGCTCATGATCGATCCCGCCGCCTTACCGGCTTTTTTCACGGTCGCGATACCCGCCTCGATGGCCGATTGCACGGCAGGGTCCATCGGCTTTCCGAGCAGACCCATCGAAGCCGCCAAATCCCCCGGTCCAAAGAAGACCCCATCGACCCCATCGACCGCCGCAATCGCGGCGAGGTGATCCATGGCGGTCACGGACTCTGCCTGCACCAACACGCAAATTTCGTGGTTGCATTGCGCGAGATAATCGGGAATTAGATTCCAGCGCGACGCGCGTGCGATGGCACTCGCGACCCCGCGGATCCCCTGGGGCGGGTAGCGCGTTGCCGCAACGACGTCCGCGGCCTGCTCCGGCGTATCGACCATGGGAATCAACAGAGTCTGCACGCCGATGTCGAGGTACTGTTTGAGTAAGGCCTTGTCGCCGCTCACGGGTCTCACGATGGGGTGCACGGGATAGGCTGCAGCCGCCTGCAGTTGCGCAAGGACCGTGCGCAGATCATTGGGGGCGTGTTCCGCGTCGAGCAGCAGCCAGTCAAAGCCCGTGGTTGCCAAGACCTCGGCAACATAGGCATCCGCCAGCGCAACCCAAAGACCAATCTGGGGTCGCCCGGCCTGTAGCGCTCGCTTGAACGCATTGCGCGTCATTTCCATGGAAGCACCTCGAGATGAATCGCGGGTGGGACGTGCCGGGAGGTTCCGATAATGCGTGGATCGTAACGCAACGCCATGCGTCGCGCTTGACTCGCAGACGCTCTGCGAGCCTCGCTGCAGCGTCGAGAAATTGTGTTGACAGTTGGCCTGAGCGGCGGCAATGCTGCCGAGGTGAGCAATACGAACAGCGAGCCGAGCCGAGCCACCTTAAGCACCGCCGAAGTGCTCGACGGCTACGCGGCGCGTGGCTGGCGTTTTCTCGCCGAGCTGCAGCGACGCGACGGCATGGAGTTCGTCATCGGCAGGTCGAGCGGCGGCCACGTCTGGAATCTCGAGGGTGACCGGCGCGTGCTCGATTGCGGGAACTCAGGGGGTGTGCATTCCCTCGGGCATCGAAACCCGGAACTGCTGGCGACCATCCGGAGCGCGCTCGAGCATTACGACGCGGGAATCTGGACCATGCCCACCTGGGAGGCGTTGCAGCTTCAAGATGCCCTCGCGAGGCTTGCGCCGATTCCCGATTGCCGCGCCGTCGTGACCTTGAGTTCCACCGACTCGCTGGACTTGGCCGTGATGTTCGCGCGTCGCGTCACGGGCCGCAGCCGGATCACCGCCTATCGCCATGGCTATCATGGCCATGGCGGCTTCGCAGCCGTGATCACGGGGTCCGACAGCGAGGGCGTTCGCGATTATTACTCCCTGCCGCACTCGATGACGGAATTCTTCCCGCAGTACGACTCGATCGAAGCGATCGCGCCGCTGATCCACGAGCAATGCGCGGCGGTCGTGCTGGAGCCGATCAATTTCGAAACCTTCAAACCGGCCTCGGCCGGGTTTCTCCAGGAACTCGCGGCTTTATGCCGCCGGTCCGGGACCTTGCTGATCATCGACGAGACTCGCACGGGCTTGTCGCGTAGCGGCCGGCCGTTCATGACCGCTCGCTATGGCATCGAACCCGACATGCTCGTGCTCGGCAAAGGTCTCGGCGGCGGCCTCTATCCGGTGAGCGCCCTGCTGGCATCGATACCCGTCTATGAGCGGTGCATGAACGAGGGGTGGGGTTTCATGAGCAGCATGGCCGGCAGCCCCATCGGCCTCGTGGTCGCCGCCAAGGTCGTCGAGATCACGCAGCGGCGCGGGTTGCTCGACAACGTCGCCAGGCTCGAGGGGCTCCTGACGGATGCGCTGCGTGACCTCTGCGAGCGCTTTGGATCCGTGTATTTCCCCGCCTGGGTGATGGGCGGCATGGCCGCCATCGGCGTGCGCGAGGAGCGGGCGGCACGGTCGATTCGCGCGGGCCTGTTCCAGCGGGGTGTTCTCTGCCACAGCGTCTCGGAGATTGCGCCGCGCGTGGTGAAATTCATGCCCTGTCTTACGAGCGATGCGGGTGCAGTCGGAGAGCTCGCGGCCGCGCTCGAAGGCTTTGCCGTCGATTGGATGCGCTCCTGAACCGGCCGCACCCGGCTCGGCAATTCGCATGAGGGCCGTGGATTCGATACCGGCCGGCGAGGACCACCTGGAACGCCGCCTGACCCTGTTCGATTCCATCATGCTCGTCGTGAGCGGCACGGTCGGTCCATCGATCTTCATCATTCCGGGCGATGTCTTGCGCGGGATTCCCGATCCGGTCCTCGCCCTGCTGATGTGGATCGTGGTCGGCGGCGTCACGCTGATCGCGGGGCTCGCCTGCGCGGAATTGGGAGCGATGTTTCCCGAGGCTGGGGGGCAATACGTCTTCATACGCGAGGCGTACGGAGGGTTCCCTGCGTTTCTGTACGGATGGGTGCTGTTCACGGCCGGCAACAGCACGGCACAAGCCTCGATGGGAATCGCCGTCGCGTTGTTTCTCGGTCAAGCCGTGCCGGGACTTGCTGCCGATCACGTCGTGTTCGCGACCCGGGTGCTGGGCGCGCCGTTCGCACTGGAGCAGGGCAGTATCGTCGCGGTCGTGGCGATCATCATCGTAACGGCGATCAATATCCGCAGCGTCAAGCTGGCGGCCTGGCTGCAGAACTTTACGGCGGTCGCCTATCTGGTCATGGTGCTCGGCATCGTGGGCGCAGGCTTTGCGCTAGGGCACGGATCATGGACCCATTTTGAACGCCATCCGGCCGGTGCGGCCGCTTCGCTCACGCTCGCCGGTTTCGGCGTCGCCATCATCCCGCTGTTCTACAGCTACGACGGCTGGGAGTTTCTCTCCTGGGTCGGCGGTGAGATCAAGAATGCCCGGCGTAACCTGCCGCTCGCCCTGATCTTCGGGATATTGCTGGTGATCATCACGTACCTGCTGGCGAACGCCGTCTTTCTCTATGCCTTGCCGGCGTTGGATCTCGCGCAGTCGGCTACACCGGCGGCCGCCGCGGTGGGAGCGCTGTTCTCCTCGCACGTCGGCCGTTGGGTGGCGCTGTTCATCGCGCTGATCTCGTTCGGCGGTGCCTCGGTGACCGTACTCGGTGGCGCACGCATCTACTACTCGATGGCGCTCGATGGTGCGTTCTTTTCGTCCATGACCCATCTGAGCCACCGCTGGAAGACGCCCGTGACCAGTCTGGTCGTGCAATGCATTTGGGTCTGCATACTGATCCTGAGTGCCCGCTACGACCAGTTGTATACCTGCTTCATCTTCATGATGACGCTGACCTACGTCCTGACCGTGGGCGCCGTGTTCGTGCTGCGCCGGACTCAACCCGACCGGCCGCGGCCTTATCGTTGTTTCGGCTATCCCTGGTTGCCGATCCTCTACATCCTCGTCGCCGGCGGCTTCGTGGTCTCGACGCTGCTGACGAAGCCGCGCGAATCGCTCGAGGGCCTGGGGCTGGCCGCGATCGGTGTCCCGCTCTACGTGTACTGGCAGCGGCGCAAGGCCGGGAGAGCGCGTGACTCGGCCGCTTGACGGCGCGGTCGGCGCACCCGGACGGGATTCCGAAGCCTACCGCCTCATGCGAGCCGGCCGGTTGCTCGAGGCACTGCCCATCGCCGAGCAGGCCGTCGACAACGCGCAAGTGTGCAGCGAGGCCCACGGGATGCTCGCGGGCATCCTCATTCAATTGGGGCGTGCGCAGGCGGCCGATGCCGTCGTCCGCGCGGCGCTTGCGCTCCCCGCCGGCGACGCCGCGGCCTACGATGGTCTCGCGTACGCCTCGATGCTTCTCAATCGACACGACCGCGCCAACGAGTTGTACCGGCGCGCGACGGCGCTGGCGCCCGGCCGGCCGCAGCATTGGTACAACCTGGCCTGCAGCGAACGCAGCCTGGGCCGGCTCGAGGCCGCGGCCGCCGCCTGTGATCGCTGCATCGGTCTCGACCCGGCGGCGTATTCGACGTATCTGCTGCGATCCGAATTGCGCATGCAGACGAACACCGACAACCATGTCGGGGAGCTGCAAGCTCGGCTGTCGCAGCCCGGGCTCGACGCTCGTGCCCGTGCGTATCTCGGGTACGCGCTCGCCAAGGAGTTGGACGATCTCGGTCGCATCGACGCGGCATTCGATGGGTTCAGGGATGCGGCCAGGGCACGGCGTTCGCAACTACGCTACGACGTCGCGTCCGACGAACGCACTCTGCAGCGTCTCGCCGCCACGTTTTCGAATGTCGAACTCCCCCGCGGGCGCGAGACGGACGGCGCGGCCTGTATCTTCATCGTCGGCCTGCCGCGCTCCGGTACGACGCTGCTCGAACGCATCCTCGGCGGCTTGCCCGGCGTGCATTCGAATGGCGAGACCCACAACTTTTCCAGGGCCTTGACGGCGGCGGCGCCGACCGGGGGAGATGGATTCGAACGGGCCGCTCAGGCCGATCCTCGCGCGGTCGGCGCCCACTACGCACGGCTCGCCGGAGTCAAGGCCTCGAACTGCAGGGTCATCGAGAAGCTGCCGACGAATTATTTGTACTTGGGCGCGATCCGCCGCGCACTGCCCGCCGCGAGCATCCTGCTCGTCGCCCGCTCACCGCTCGACAGCTGTTTCGCGATGTTTCGAACCTTGTTCGGCGATGCTTTCCCATTTACGTACGACTTCCAGGAGCTTGCCCGTTATTACGCCGCCCATCAGAGGCTCATGATGCATTGGCGGTCGCTCCTCGGCGCGACACTGCACGAGGTTCTCTACGAGGATTTGGTGCGCGATCCGCGGCGCGAAGGCGCCCGCGCGGCAGAGCACTGTGGATTGAGCTGGAACGATACGGCCGTCGACATCATTAACAATCTGTCGGTGTCCCTGACGGCCAGCGCGGCACAAGTCCGCCGGCCGATTTACGGCAGTTCGACCGACCGATGGCGGCAATACCATCGGCATCTCGTGCCGCTGATCGGCGCCCTGCGCCGCCATGGGGTGGCGGTGCCGGCCGACGCCTGAGCGCCGCGCGATATCTCGACCCAAGCGCGTTCGGGACTTCGGGGGAGGGACAAGCTACTGCGCTTTGAACCGCCAGCGGACCTCGAGGCCGATGGTGCGCGGTTGCGTGATCAGCCACCGCGGCCGCAGCGGATTCTGCAGTTCGGAGGTCTCCGACTGCTCATCGCCCAAGTTGCCGCGCACGTCAAAGAGATTTTTCACGAACAGCGACGTCTCCCAAGGGCCGATCAGCGTGCCGACATGCAGATCCGTCAGCGCGTATTGCTCGCGCACGCGGCCACCGTCCTGCACGGGGATCACCGAGTAGCTCACGCTGCGCCCCGTGAAACTGTATTGGCCGCGCACGAAGGACTCACCGTAGGACGTCGGCATCTAATATTCGCCCAAGACCGAGGCCGTGAGCTTGGGCACACCGTTCAGTTCCTGCCCGACCACGAATCCCGTGTCGCCGGCCGGCACGGATGTGATGTGAGCATCGTCATAGCCCGCCCCGAGGGTCAGGTTGAGGCCGCGCAGCGGCGCGATGTCCGCTTCGAATTCAACCCCCGTACTGGTCGCAGCGCCCGCATTCTGCGTCACGCTGTACGTGCACGGCAGCAGGATGCTCTGCTGAATATTGCTCCAGTTGATGCGGTACACCGCCACCCGGGTGTTCACGCGGCCATCGAACAAGGTGTTCTTCGAACCCAACTCATAGCTCCAGAGCGAGTCGCTCTTGAACTGGCCGGCGCTCGCGCCGCAGTAAGCCGGCACGGCATTCGCGCCCCCATTGCGGAAGCCCTTTGCCGCGCTGGTGTACACCATGGCGTCCGGGTTGATTTGGTACTTGATCGTGTAGCGCGGAGTGACCGCGTGTTCGCTGTGGCTGATGAACACGTCTTCCAGGCCCTCGTTGATCCAGCCGTACCAATAATCGAGTTGATGCCAGCGCAGTTCGGCGGTGCGCACGCCGGCCGAGAATTCCAGCGGCGCGATCGGCGTGTAAGTCAGGTCGGCAAATTCGGCGACCTCATAGCTCACGTGCGGCACCTCTTGGATATATCCGGGCTGGCCGCCGACGTAAGGAATCGTGATGTCCTGGCCCGTGTGGCTGTCCGCCTGGTTGTAATAACCGCCGAGGATGGCCTGGACCGGTCCGGAGAAAGCGGACTCGAAGCGGATTTCCTGGGTGAACTCCGTGAAATCCAGGAAGCTCGGCGCCGGGGCCGCGAGGTAGACCGGCGCGAGCGGTGGCGTCACGTAGTTTTGCCCGAAAATTGTGATCGTCGCCTCGGTGCCGTCCTCATTGTCGAGGGACTTGCGGTGAAAACCCGTGCTCGACGCAATGAAGGTGCCGAAATTCGCCTTGTATTTCAGGGTGAGCCCTTCGAACGACCAGTCATCGAGCGTCGATTCCGGCACGTTCAAGGGTCTGACCTGAACCAGATTACCGGGCGTGAAATCCGAGAGCGGCAAACCGTTGCTGCGCGTCGATTGGTAGATGACGGTCGGGGTCACGGAGAGGCCGGGCAGGGCGGCGGGCGCATAGACCATGGACAGCATGCCGCCGTATTCCTGATCGTCGCCCACGTGCGACTCGCTGCCCGGAGTCGTCCCGGCCGGTACCGTGTAGCCCGGCGTGGTCGCAGCGCCCCATTCGCGCGTGTAGATACCTGGCTTATAGGAACTAAACGCGCTGAGCTTGAGCGCCATTTCATCCGGGATGAGCGGCAGGTTCACGGTACCCGACAGATCATAGCCGGCGCCGCCGTGGTTGATATCGAAGCCCTGGACGTCGACGCTGCCCGCAAGCGACTTCGAGTCCGGCGATTTGGTGATGACGCGGACCGTACCACCCATTGCCGAGGAGCCGAACAGCGTACCTTGCGGTCCCCGTAACACTTCGATCCGCTCCAGATCGAGCACTCGGGGGTCGAGAGAGAGCGGCACAGGGGTGTCGTCGATGTAGAAGCTGGTCGTGGCCAGACCATATCGAAAACGGCCGCCCGTGATGCCGCGGATCGTCACCGTGCGGCCGTTGGTCACGCCGAAGTCGCTGCCCGTACCGAACGACAGATTAGGGATCGTATGGGCATAGTCGGCAAACCCCAAGTCGCCGAACTTCTCGAGCGTGTCGCCCGAGATCGCCGTGACGCTCAAGGGCACCTCTTGAATGCTCTCGCTGCGCCGCTGTGCCGTGACCGTGATGGATTCCAGTGATGGGTTCGCATCGGGCGCGGTTTCTCCCGCTGCGGATGCCCGCAAAGCCGTGCAGACGGCGGCGGCCAAGCAAGCCAATTCATTGCGCTTCGCGGGCGCGGCGAATCTGATGGGCATCGAGCATCCCCCTTGTTCTATTGATCGGGCGGAGCGAGGTTTGATCAACCTCTCAAACTCTGCTCATGTTGATGCAAATGCAATTCTTGTACCAGACCTGCAGATTTGATAAGAGCCTGTTTCTCTTGGCTACGCGGGATTTAGGAATCGACCGCTGCGCGATATTGGTGCGCTGGCGGACGGGAGCGCCGCAGCACAGACAGTGACGCCGGACTCGGGCCGCGCCCTGTGTTGGCTGACGAACCGACGTGTCCCCTGTTCGACGCGTACCCTGCGCGGCCATGAAGCCAGCGCCGCCGCCGCCATCGTCACTCGACGCTTTTCTCTCCAGGCGCAAAACGGCGCAGGACAATTACAAGGAATCGATTGCGCAAGTGTCACAGGGGGACCTCCTCGCGCGCGCGATCACCACCTCGGTCGGCTCGATGCGATTCTTCGCAGCCATTCTTGCCTGGACCGCGCTATGGATTGCGTGGAATTTGCTCGCGCCGCCGCGTCTGCGGTTTGATCCGCCGATGGGATTCGTCTTCTGGTTGTTCATGTCCAACGTGATTCAGCTGCTGCTCATGCCGCTCATCATGGTCGGCCAGAATGTCTTGGCGCGGCACGCGGAAGCCCGGGCGCAGCATGACTTCGAGATCAATCTGCAGGCGGAGGAGGAGATCGAGATGATCTTGCGCCATCTTGAATATCAAACCGGGCTGCTGCTCGCCTTGAGCGAAGCGCGCAGCGGAGCGCCGCAAGAGCGACACGACTGAATGGGTTCACCTGCTCGTCGCCGAAAATCATGCTAGGCTTCCGGCGGTCCGACAAGAACAAGTTTCGATAAAACCAAAAACTACCCGCGCGCTGATACTGGGGTCTCACGGGACCCCAAACTTTGGGTCCCGGGCGCCGTCGTGACGCCCGACCCTGACGAATTCCAAGTTCGAGCGTCCCTATCTCCAGGGTAGATAGAGTGAGCGGGTGGATCAGGTCGAGTTGCGGCCGTTCGCCGGGATGAAATTCGAACCGTCAGAGGGGAACCAGCCGTGAAGAGCGCCCGTCGATTCTGCGTCCTTGTATGCTTGAGCCTGTCATGTCTTTGGCTTGCGCTGGCCGCCGCACACGCCTCAGGGGGTCGGGTGTCGTCCGCGGGCGCACCCCTCGCGATCTTGCACGCGTTCGACGGCAGCGCCGACGGCCTGCCCGGGCCCGCGCTCGGTGCGGCCGGCGATGGAAGCATCTACGGGACGACCACCGATGCCGCGGGCGGCCTGGTGTCGATCTACCGGGCTACAGCGGACGGCGGATTCAGCACGATCTATGACTCGAGCGCCGCGGTTGGTAGGAACTTGCCGGCCGCGCGCGAGGCGGGCGATGGAACCTGGTTTTTCTCGACGCCCCAAGGCGGTTCACATGCAAGCGGCGCGATTTTCGCGCTCGGCGTGGACGGCCGCCTCGCGACGCTCTATTCGTTCGCGGGCGCGCTCGACGGCGCAGCGCCGGAGTCTGCACCGGTGGAAGCCGCGGACGGCAATCTGTACGGGACGACTCTGTACGGGACGACGTCGCATGGCGGCAAGGTAAACCAAGGCACCTTGTTTCGGCTCGACGCGACCGGCCGACTCACGACGCTCTACTCGTTCCGCGCGGGTGCCGATGGCGGATCCCCTGGCGGACTCATCATCGGCGCCGACGGAAATCTCTACGGTGTCACACGCGCCGGGGGCACAGGCTTCGGAACGCTGTTCCGGTTCACTCCGAACGGCACTCTGACGACGCTGCATGCGTTTGCCGGCGGCGAGGACGGCGCTCGGCCGCGCCTGTTGATCGCGGCCTCCGACGGCAACTTGTATGGGTCGACGGATGGCAACTTGGGCGCCGAAGGTTTGGGCGGCGCGCGAGTCGCGGACACTTCGAGGAGTTTCGCGACGCTCTATCGCTTCGATGCGACGGGCGCCTTGACGGTGCTTCACCGCTTCGCGGAGGGAGTCGACGGGGATTACGCGACAGCGCTGGCGCAGGGTGCTGACGGTCGTCTCTACGGCACGACCAACGCGGGTGGTTCGGCACGCAGCGGCAGTCTGTTCTCGCTGGCGCCCGTGGGTCAAGGCGCGCCTGGCGGCACGCTCACCACGGTCTATTCATTCACGGGAGCCGGCGATGGAGCGCGGCCCCAGAGCCTCGTCGCCGATTCGGCGGGCAACTTGTATGGGGCAACGACGCGTGGCGGCGCGCTTCAGCACGGCACGGTATTTCGGTTCACGCTGCCGGCCGCGGACAAAGTCGATGTGCCGACGCCGGCGAATTCCGCAGCCGCCAAGCCGGTCGCCGCGCCCGGCGATGTCCGTGGACTCGGCGCAGCACCGGGCAGCGCGCAGGTTTCTCTGAGCTGGCTCGCCTCCGCCAATGCGAGCGCCTATGCCGTGTACGCGAGTAGGGTTGCCGGCGCCGAGCGGCCGATCGCGACGGGAGTCGCAACGACGCATTTCCTGGCTCGCGGACTCACCAACGGTACTCGTTACTTCTTTCGAGTGGCGGCCACCAATAGCGCGAAGATCGGTAACCGCTCCGCCGAGGTCAGCGCGATACCCCTCGCCGCGACCGCGACACCCACCTTCAGTCCGGCCGGCGGCACGTTCTCTAGCGCCCAAACCGTCGCGATCAGCGACACGACTTCGGGCGCTGCGATCTATTACACGCTCGACGGCAGCACGCCTACGACGAGTTCGACGCGCTATGTCGCACCGCTTGCCATTGCCAAGACGACGACCGTCAAGGCGATTGCGACTGCAACGGGTTCGAGCGCAAGCGCCGTGGCGAGTGCGACCTATACGCTCAGCCCGCCCGTCGGACTGACGGCGACGGCCGGCACCGGCCTCGCCGCGCTCAAATGGCCTGCGGTCGCCGGTGCGGTCAGTTACAGCGTCTATGAGGGCACGGTCTCGGGCGGCGAAACGCTCTTGGCGAGCGGAATCGCCGCGACGACCTATACGGCGAGCGGGCTCAAGAATGGCGCGCCGTACTTCTTCAAGTTCGCAGCCGTGGACGGGGCCGGCGTCGGTCCCCTCTCGAACGAGGCCAGCGTGACGCCGATTCTCGCGCCGGCCATCTCCGCAGGCACGGCGGCCGGTCTCGTGCCGGTCACGCTCAAATGGAACGCGGTCACCGGCGCGAGCAGCTACGATGTCTATCAGGGCACGAGCGCAGGCGGAGAAGCGGCGAAGCCGGTGCTCACGGGCGTCGCCGGGACGAGCGTTGCCGTCAGCGACGTCGCGCCCGGCGGCACCTATTACTTCAAGATGTCGGCCGTCAACGCAACGGGCGCGAGCAGCCTCTCGAACGAGGCGAGCGTGACCCTCGCGCCTGCGGCGCCGACGGGTGTCCAGGCGGCCTTCGCTCATACGCAGGTCATCCTCACCTGGCACGCCGCCGCGGGTGCGGTGAGTTACGAAGTCTTTGAAGGCACGAAGGCCGGCGGCGAAGGCGCCAAACCGGTCAAGAACGCGATCACCGGCACCACGGTGACGATCGGCGGACTATCCGACGGCACTCTGTATTTCTTCAAGATCGTCGCCGTGAATGCGGGAGGCTCCAGTCCGCTTTCCGCCGAAGTCAGCGCCCAGCCCGGCTTGCATGACGGAGTTCCGCAAGCCAAGATCACTGAGGCGGCCGGCAAGACTCAAGTGTTCGCCATTGCGATCGCGGCGGGCACCAAGACGCTGGTATTCCAAACCTCGGCGGGCACCGGCATCAGCTATGTCCAGATGCAGACGAAATTCGGCGCAGTGCCGACCGCGACCTCGCACGATTGCATCGTCAACAGTAGTGCGGGCTCGAGCGCGACGACCTGCACGTATCAGAATCCGGCGGCGGGGACCTATTTCGTCACGGTCACGGCGCTCGACGGCGGCTTCACCAACGTCACCCTCACGGCCTCCACGGAAAAGGGCTTGCCGGTGCTCAAAGACGGCGTTGCCGTGACCCTCACGGGCGAGGCCGGTCAGCAATTCACCTATGAAATCACGGTTGCGGCCGGCACGAAGACGCTCGTGTTTCAAACTGCGGGCGGTACCGGGATCAGCTATGTGCACATGAAAGCCAAGTTCAATACCGCGCCGACAGAAACCGTCAACGATTGCATCCTCAACAGCAGTGCGGGCTCGAGCGCGACGACCTGCACGTACCAGACGCCGGCGGCGGGCACCTATTTCGTCGCGGTGACGGCGCTCGACGGCGGGTTCACCAACGTCACGCTGACGGCCTCGACCGAAAAGGGCTTGCCCGTGCTCAAAGACGGCATTCCAGCGACCCTTACCGGCGAAGCCGGTCAGCAATTCACCTATGAAATCACCGTCGCGGCGGGCACCAAGACGCTCGTGTTCCAGACCGAGGGCGGCACCGGCATCAGCTATGTGCACATGAAAGCCAAGTTCAACAGCGCGCCGACAGAAACCGTCAACGATTGCATCCTCAACAGCAGTGCGGGTTCGAGCGCGACGACCTGCACGTACCAGACGCCGGCGGCGGGCACCTATTTCGTCGCGGTGACGGCGCTCGACGGCGGGTTCACCAACGTCGCGCTCACCGCCTCGACCGAAAAGGGCTTGCCGGTACTCACGGATGGCGTTCCCGTGAGCCTCACGGCTGAGGCCGGTCAACAGTTCACCTATGAAATCACGGTCGCGGCCGGCACCAAGACGCTCGTGTTCCAGACCGCGGGGGGCACCGGCATCAGTTATGTGCACATGAAAGCCAAGTTCAATACCGCGCCGACGGAAGCCGTCAACGATTGCATCCTCAACAGCAGTGCCGGCTCGAGCGCGGCGACCTGCACGTACCAGACTCCGTCGGCGGGCACCTATTTCATCGCGGTGACGGCGCTCGACGGCGGGTTCACGGGAGTGGCTCTGACCGCGTCAACCGAGAAGACCTTGCCCGTGCTGAAGGACGGCATTCCCGTGACGCTCACCGGTGAAGCCGGACAACAATTCACCTATGAAATCACGGTCGCGGCCGGCACCAAGACGCTCGTGTTCCAGACCGCGGGGGGCGCCGGCATCAGTTATGTGCACATGAAAGCCAAGTTCAATACCGCGCCCACGGAAGCCGTCAACGATTGCATCCTCAACAGCAGTGCCGGCTCGAGCGCGACGACCTGCACGTACCAAACGCCGGCGGCGGGCACCTACTTCGTCGCGGTGACGGCGCTCGACGGCGGGTTCACCAACGTCGCGCTCACCGCCTCGACCGAAAAGGGCTTGCCGGTGCTCAGCGATGGCGTCCCGGTCAGCCTGACCGCCGAGGCCGGTCAGCAGTTCACTTATGAAATCACGGTCGCGGCCGGCACGAAGACCCTCGTGTTCCAAACCGCGGGGGGCACCGGCATCAGCTATGTGCAGATGAAGAGCAAGTTCAATACGGCACCGACGGCGACGGTCAACGACTGCCTCGTCAACAGCAGTGCGGGCTCGAGCGCGACGACCTGCACGTACCAGACTCCGGCCGCGGGCACCTATTTCGTCGCGGTCACGGCGCTCGACGGCGGGTTCACGGGAGTCGTGCTGACCGCGTCGAGCGAAAAGACCTTGCCCGTGCTCAAGAACGGTGTTCCCGTGAGTCTCACGGCCGAGGCGGGGCAGACGTTTACATACCAGATCGCCATTTCGGCGGCCCCCGGTTTGGTGCTCAGCACGTCCGGCGGGACCAATATCAGCTATGTGCAAATGGAGACCAAGGCCGGCACCGCGCCCGTGAGTACGTCCTACGACTGCCGGTCGGTGAGCGCAGCGGGGTCCGGAATCACGAAGTGCACTTACTCGATACCCGCAGCCGGCACCTATTTCTTGACGATTACCGCGATCGACGGCGGATTCAACGGGGTGGGGCTCGAGGCGGCTTATTGACAAATGCACGGCCACCGCCGGTCCCGCGCAGGCCTCCGCAATTTCGCAACTTAGGCGAGGGGGGCGTACAGTGTCTCGAGTGAGCGAGCTTCGAGACCAGCAGGGATCCGTCGACGTTGGAAAAGAGTTCATTCATCCGTGCCTGCCGCGACGGCGGGTTCGCCATCGAACAGGCGCTGCGCGAGTTGGACCGGTCGTTTTATGCGATCCTGTTTCGCGATGGCCTGCGCACGCTCGGTGACCGGGACGCGGCGCGCGACTTGGTGCAAGACACGTTCATCAAGGTCTGGCGTCGCTGTGCGACGTTTCGCGGCGATTCGGAGCTCTTGCCGTGGATTCGCTCGATCTTGCGGCATGGCGCACTTGCATCTCTGCGCCGTCCGGTCCGCGAGATCGCGCTCGACGCCGACGACACGATTACGGCGGACACGAGCCGACGACTCTGGGAGCTTTCGGTCGAAGGCAACCCAAGCCCGGAGCAACTCGCCCACCAAAATGAACAGGCTGTGCATTTTCAGCGCGGCTGGCGGCGGTTTCAGCAGGAAGATCCCCTGCATGCGAGCGTCATGACCTGGATCGTCGAGGACGGCTTGTCGACCGAGGACATCGCTCAACTGCTGGACCGGACACCGGGCGCGACCCGCGAGTTCATCTCGCAATGCCGCAAACATGCTCGGCGCTATCTGAAGGATTGGTATGCGCTCGCAACCGACCTCGGCGGATCTCCGTGAGCGTCGGAACCGATGAAGATTGGTTGGATGCGCTTGCCGGGCGCAAGCCAGGTCAACCCCTCGATGAACGAGTGAACGCCGCCGTGTTCGAGGGTCTCGCGCTGCGTACCTCCATCGCCGCGGTTTTACGGGCGGACCCACAAGCGGCGCAGCAGGGCGAGGCCGCGACGGAATCGATCATCGACGCGGATCGCGAGATCGCGCTGATTGCGCGCGCGCGCGCCCATGGGTTGCTGTCCCCGGATCGTCCAAAGAATCCGAACCTGCGGCGCTCCGAAGGGACGGCGGCGTGGTCAGCACAGGTGCCGCGACTCGGTTTCGCAGTGGTGCTCCTGGCCGCCGTCAGCGTCGGCCTCTGGACGTCCTTCCATGAGCCGGTGATCGCCGTGCGCGGTGCGCAGACCGGTACGGTGCGTCTCCGCGATCGCAATCCCGGCGCCTTGCAACGTCAGTTGGAACAGGAATTGGGCGCGGCAGGCGTACCGGTCACCGGGTTCAGCCGGCTCGGACGCGTCGGAATCGATGCGGATCTGCCCGTGCCTGTCCCGGCCGCCATTGCGCTCATATTGGCGCGCCACCACTTGCCGATTCCCGCTGACGGGGTCCTGAGCGTCGAGATCGACGCCGCGGTACCTTGATGGCGCACCCGATAATACGGGTCGGCGTGCTTCTCGGCGTGTTGGGTGCCGTCTCCGCTGTGCGCGCCGAAGCCGCCGCACTGCCGCCCTCGTGTGCCTCGGTCAAGGCGCCGGCGGACACGTCGACGGCGATCCCCGTTCTGCGCAAGCGCGTCGAGGCCGCCAATGAAAGCGATCCGATGGCCGCGTTCGCCCTAATGTGTACGACGATTCCGCGCGTGGAGCGCCGCTATGGCGCGCATTCCAATGAACTCGCCTGGTGGACGGCGTCACTCGCCACCCCATTGATCGCCTACATGGACAAGTTCGACGAGGCGCTCCCGGTGCTCGAATTCGCGCGGCCGATTCTGGAGCGCCGCTATGGTCGTTACGGCGAGCCCTTGGGGGACATCCACGTCGCCTATGCTTGGATCTATTTTCGCCAGGGACGCCTCGCCGAGTCGGGAACCGAATGGAGCGAGGCGCTCGAGGTACGTGAGCGCCATCCAGGCCACCGGAAGATCGAGCTTCAGAAGGTGCTGGTCGGACTCGCACAAGTGCAGTTGTCGCAGCGAGAGTTCGCGGGCGCGCAGCAGAATCTCGACCGCGCGCACGAGATTCTCGTGGAGAACCATGACACGGTGAGCGAGGCGGGCGCCGCGATCGAGAGCGCGCTCGCCGCCGTGGAGTTTCGGCGCGAACGCTACGAGGAGGCCCGCCGACACGCGGAGGAAACCCTGCGCATCGAGAATCAGCTGAAGGGAGGCGCGGCTCAGTTGGTTCCGGCTTATGCACTGCTCGGCCGCATTCTGGAGCGCCTCGACGAATATGAGCAGGCTGAGGCAGCGTTGCGCCACGCCGTTGCGCTCTCCGAAGGATCGCAAGGTCCCCTGCAGCGCCATCACTTCTCGGCGCTCTACCAACTCGCCGCCCTGCTCGAGGAGCGAAATCACCCGGCCGAAGCTCGAACTCAAGCGCTGCGGGCCCTCGAGATCGGGCAAGACGCGCTCGGACCGGCCGCGCCAAGACTCGTGCCGGTGCTCCAAGTCTTGGGCGATGCCGAGCACCACTTGGGCGAACTCAGCCACGCGCTGCGGCATTTCGAGCAGGCGGGCGCGATCATTGCCGGCCACGCCAGCGACGTCGAACGATCTTGGCTGGTCGATTACTATCGCGACCTCGGTTCTCTGCAGGCCAATCTCGGCGACACGGCCGCGGCCGCCGGTACGCTGACGACCGGACTCGCGGCCGCGGGCGACGATGCCACACTCGCGGTGGAACGGGCATGGCTGCTGATCGATCATGCGCACATCGGCGAGAACCTCGGCCGGCCCGTGCGCGATGAGTTGAAGGAGGCCGTGACGCTGCTGCGTTCCAGGCTGCCCGAAACGCATCCAGCGATTTTGCGCGCGCTCGATGAACTCTGCGAGTTGGAGCTCGGCACACCGAAGGATGCGCCCGACTGTGTCGAGACGACGAACGGGTTCGATCGATCGGCCGATGCTGCGCCCGACGTCGCGGCTGCGGTCGACGTGACGCTGAGCCGCTGGGCGGCAGCGTCCGCAAACTCGGCGGCGGCACGGGACTTCGCAGTGCGGGCTGTCGCCGCCGCGGAGAGCGCCGCAGAGCCGGAGCGGCTCTGGCTCGCCTATTCTCAGCTTTCCGCCGTTTTGCGTGCCGATCACGAGACGCCGCTCGCGGTGTTCTTCGGCAAGCAGGCGCTCATCCAGCTCCAGCGCGAGCGCGGCCAGCTGATCGGCAACGACCGTCACTTCGAAGCAGGTTTTCTGCGCGACAAGGTCGATACTTACCGCAGAGTTGCGGACTGGTTGCTCGAACTCGGCCGGACCGACGAAGGGCTGTCCGTGTTGCAGCTCATGAAGTCCGAGGAGTTTCAGGATTTCGGCATTCGCGAGGCGGCGGCAACGGGCAGCGATGTGCCGCTCACGCCGTGGGAACAGACGTTCGGAGACCGTTATGGGGGGATGGTCCGGGCCGACGCGGATGCGGCCGGCGAGTTGTCAAAGCTCACGCGCCTCGATGAGACCGACAAGATCAGTCCGGCGGAGCGCAGCCGCCTCGGGCAACTCGTGGCGGACAAAGGGAGCGTGGAACGTGAGCGTGCGGCGCGCCTCGATGCGCTCTTGCAGGGGACCAAGGCCACCGACCGGGCGGATGCTCATGCGGAGCGCGAGCTCGCTACGCCCGCGCTGCGGCGCCTTGCCGGCGGCGCCGTCAACGACGCCGCCTTTGCCGTGTATCTACTGGCGGACGAGCATTTGCGCATCCTCATGACGGCGAGCGGCGTGGAACGGGAACTGCGCATCCCCCTGGACGGGCCGCAATTGCAGCGGGACATCGGCCATCTCCTCGACGACATCAGCCAGCATCACGAGGCGGCCGGCCTGTCACGGCGGCTTTACGACCTGATCGCGCGACCCGTCGATGATTTCGCCGCCAAACAACATGTGCAACGGCTCGTGCTCTGGCTCGACGGATCCTTGCGCTATCTGCCGGTTGCAGCGCTTACGGACGGGCGGCGGTTCTTGGGCGACAAATACGTGATTCAGATCTACACTCCGACACCGCCTGACCCGCCGGCACACGACGGCCAGAGCGTCGGGGCGGGATTGCGCCGGGAACCGGCCCTCGTTCGTGGTTTCGGAGTTACGCAAGCGTTCACGGGATTTTCCGCACTGCCGGCGGTGGCGGACGAATTGTGCTATGTCGTCGACGGACCCATTACGGGATTGCGCACGGCAAGCGCAGCGTGTCCGACGCCCTCCTCGGGACACGGAGCGCTCACCGGCGATGGCTTTGCCGATGCGGCGTTCACCGAACAGCGCTTCAAGGAGTCGCTCGCCGCGCCCCGCAACTTCTCGGTGCTCCATATCGGCACGCATTTTCGATTGCGGCCGGGCAATGCCTTGCGATCGTATTTGCTGCTCGGCGACGGCTCGCATCTGTCCCTCGACGAGATCGGCGCGATGGATTTCGAGGGCATCGACGTCGTCACCTTGTCGGCCTGCGAGACCGGCATGGGCGGCGCCGTCAGCGACGATGGACGCGAGGTCGAGGGACTCGGCGCCCTCGTGCAGCGTCGCGGCGCCGGACTGGTCATCGCGAGCTTGTGGCAGGTCGACGACGCCAGCACGGCCCAGTTCATGCGCGCGCTGTATCGCAATTTCAGGGCCTCGCATGGCGACGCCGCGTTCGGATTGCAACAAGCGCAGCGCGCGTTGCGCGCCAGCGCAGCGTACGCAGATCCCTACTATTGGGCAGGATTCATCGTTTACGGGAATCGGGCTCGCTGATGGTGGATGACGCACGGCTTTGCACACTATGGCGTGGCTCCGCTACCGCTCACTGCTGCTGATTCCGTTGCGGCCCGACGCGCTGCTGACGCTGCTCTTGCTGAGCGTGACGCTCGCGTGTTCGTTGCTGGCCGGACCATTCGGAATTCCGCTGATCATCATTCTGTTGTCGTGGCTGTTCAAGTACTCGTTCGCGATGCTCGACACCCTGGTTGCGGGCGAGACCGCCCCCCCGGTATTGTCGGTCGACATGATATTCGCCTCCTGGGGCGAGTGGCGGTCCTTGTTGCCGTTCATCATTGTGGTCGGGGCATCCTTCGCGTCCGGTGCCGTTGCCTTCTGGGCCAGAGCTTGAACCCCTCCCTCTGCAGGCGGATGATTCTCAGTCTCGGCGGCGACTACGCGTGGATGATGGGCTGCACGTCAGCCGTCGTGGCCCTCTGCGTGGTGATTCCTCAGAGGGTCGATGGGACGCCCACGGTATTGCGCATTGGATTGCTGGTCTATGCCTGGCTTGCCGTCATCGCGGTAACGGGAGGAGCACTGTCCGCGAAGCGCGCGGTTCTCGAACGCGAGACCGCTTTCACCTGTCGGGGTCGGGAGCCGCAGTCTCTAGAAGACACGGAACGACGCCGCGATCGATGGCTCGACTCGATCTATGCCGCGTGGCGCAGCAATGCCCGCGAAATTGTCTGGCGTCTGATCATGGACGGGATCGACGCGCATCAGGAGCCGCTCGAGGAACTTCGCTGGCTGTATTCCCGGGTAGCATCATGGGACCAACCGCAGCTTGCCAACCGCCTCGTGCACGAGATGCTGCCCCGTCTGCTGGCCGCTCGTCGCGACGGTGAAGCGCTCGGTCTCGTGAAGGAGCGTCTGAGAATCGATCCGCACTTTCGGCCGCGATCCCGCGACGCGCGGCGCCGGATTGCGCAATTGGCGGGTGAATGGGGTGACCGCAGCACGTCCGAAATATTACAGCGCGATCTGCGCGAATGAATCCGGGTGCGGAGCCGAACGCGGCCCGTTTGCTGCGCGCGCATACCTGCGGCGGGTATTTCTTCCGCCAGGGTGGGCTACCGAACAGTCAGGCCGATTTTATTGTCGCAGTGTTTATCTCGTGCCATCTGTGGAATCACCAACGATGCTGCTGCAAGAGCTACCCTCGAAGATCGGTCAACGCGTCCGCAGGAGCGTCATCTGGACCGACGTTGACTCGGACGTACCGACCCGGATACGGTTTCGTCTCGCACTCGCTCGAGTCACGAGAAGGGGTTGGCGAGCATTGGATCCTCGGGCGGCTTTCGTTCGGCTCTGTAAGCGAATCTAAAGTCATGAGGAGCGACACCATGCGGTACTTACCCCTCGGGTCCGAACATCGCTGGGGGGAGAGAGTGCGCGTGGATTTGGCGGTGGAGGTGTTCGAAGAGGGGCGCCCCGTAGTCGGCGGCTGCCTCAAGAATCTGAGCTTGAGCGGCGCACTCCTGAAGTCATGCCAGGAATTGCGGCTCAACGCGCTGATCGGGGTCCGTATCGAGATCCTCGCGCCGGACGCAGATTCGCACGGGATCTTGGCGCGGGTAGCTCGGAAGCCCAATCACGGCATCGGCCTCGAGTGGTGCGAATTCGCGCCGGCCGTCGTCAAGGACTTGTTGCGATTGCAGTCGGCGAGATTTCCGCCTCGAGCCTAATGGTCAAGCGGGCTCGGTCGGCGCACCTTCGTTGCACCGCCGCCGACGGTCAGCGCCGTCATGAAATTTCGCAGCAATGGGTAGGCATTGCCGCTATACATCACCCCGTTGTTGCCGAAATCCCAGCCGGAATTCGTGTTCCCGTTCGCCCGCGTGGCGCCGGTGTAGTTGGCTTGCTGCTGCATCTGCGCGGTGACCACGCCGGATCCGCCCGAGGAACTCGCCTGGCCCGAGGTCGTGATGTCCGATTTGCGCGCCATCGCAGGCTCGATGAGCACGACCTTCGCCTATGTCACGACGCTCATCTATGACAATTTTCCAGGTATCAAGGCGGATGTGCGGATTCATGACGAGAGACCCACCCTGCTGATCAGGGCTCCGAATAACCCGAAAGGACATTTCTATCTCGTCTCCGCCGAAGTGGACACCAAGAACGGCGGGCGGTCGGTCAAAATGGGCAATCACCGGATGTTCGGCACGAAGAATTTGGGAGCCCCGGATTCTGACAATCAAATCGAGTACGAGGCCGTTGCGGAAGGTGCGGACTCCTGGCGGCTGACTCCGGTCAAGGACCTGCCCAATGGCGAATATGGGTTGTGGCAGTCCATGCAGCAAATGTACGATTTTGTCATCAATCCTCGGCGGCGAGCGCGGCGCGGACCGACAAGTCCTCCGCAGCCGATTGCCCGGCGCCCCGGTTCAATCGACCAGCGTCGGCGCCGGTTTCAATCGTTGACCGCCATCAGAACGTGCGAGGCCTCGACCAAGGCGCAGCAGCGGCTGCCTTCGGTCAGGTCCAAGTCCTTCAATCCATCGGCCGTGACGATGGCGGTGAGCACGCGTTCACCCGCCAACTGGACTTTCACCTCACTGTTCACGGACCCGGGGACGATCGCCGAGACGATGCCTTCCAGCTTGTTCCGCGCGCTGATCCGGGAATTGAGGTCGACCGACAATAAAATGAAGCTCGCTTTGATGAGCGCCACCGCCTCGCGTCCGGGTGCGAGGCGCAGGTCATCGATCGCCTCGTTGGTGATGTTTGCAATGATCTCGAGCCCGTCGCCGATGTCGAGAACGACGTCGGCGTTGACGGCACCTCTCTGAACGGACTTGATCTTGCCGCGGAACTGGTTGCGGGCGCTGGTTTTCATCGACGGACGTTATCACGGCCGGGAGCGAAGCCGGTAGCTCCCGCCTCCGTGGCACCGGCTATGATGGCGGAGCGCGGCTTCCGACCGCAGCCCGGAGTATTCCCGATGAGCGTCTTGAACATCGATCCTCGCTACCTCGCCAATCTGCTGAGCGTGGCGAAGCACGGCTCGTTCAACCGAGCCGCCGCCGCACGCGGAATCTCGCAGCCGGCCCTGTCGAACAGCATTGCCCAGCTCGAAAGACGCCTCGGGGTGCAGGTCCTCGACCGCACTCGAAGCGGGTCGCGCCTCAACGAGTTCGGCAAGATCCTGGTACGCACGGCCCACGTCATCGATGCGGTCATGCAGCAGACCATCGATGAGGTGCGCCTCAAACGCCTGGGTGTCGAAGGTCCGCTGCGCGTCGGGGTGGTTCCATCACTCGCCATCAAATTCATGCCCGAGGTGATGAAGGTTCTCTTGAAACAGCATGGCGCGCTGTCGATCACCCTGGTCGAAGGTCTCGACGATCATCTGCTCCCGGCACTCTTGAGCGGCGAATTGGATCTCGTGCTCGGACCTCTGGCGGGAATCTTTCCGGCATCGCCGGAAATCGTCGAGGACGCGCTTTTTGAGGATCCCTTCAGCATCGGTGTCGGGCCGCGCCATCCCTTGCGAAACCGGCGCTCTCTGACGCTGTCCGAGCTGCGTGATTCGCCGTGGATCCTTCCGCTTGCCGCGAACAGCTATCGCCGCCACATCGAGGCATTGTTCATGGCGGAGGGCATCCCGTGGCCCGAGGACTGCGTCCACACGAGCAGCCTGTCCCTGGTGGAATCCATTCTCGCTCAGAGCGATCGCGTCACCATGATCACCCGCATGCAGGCCACGATGCAAAACACGTGGCGCATTCGCTCGATCCCGTTGAAGGGCGGCGGGAAACGCATCATCGGCATCAAGCGGCGCCGCGCGGGAAGCTTATCGACCCTCGCCGCCCGCTTCGTGCAGATCGCCCATGACGTGGCCCGCACGGTGACGGTCCCGGGCGCCGGAGCCAAGGCGGCGGTCGGTCATAAGGCGGGCGTATAACCCACTGACGTTTGCCCATTTGACTGCGAACCCGCGGCCGACGAAGCTTATCGCCATGAACCGCGGTAATTCCACCGAAATGGCAGCCATGCGCTCGGTCAACGCCGTCTCCCACGATGAATTGCGGCGACGCTGGACCGCTGCGCGCCGCGAAATGCGCAGCCGCGGCATCGACGCCCTCGTGATCCAGAATTCCAGCGACTGGGTTGGCGGCTATATCCGGTGGTTCAGCAATCAGCCGGCGACGAACGGTTACTCGAGCACCGTCGTGTTTCCGCTCGACGGGGGCATGTCCTTGATCGATCAGGGACCGTTCGACGGTTGCCGCGAGGCCGGGGAGAAGGAAATCGAGGCCACGGGAATTGCCCGGCATTTGACGACACCCAGCTACCCATCCGTGCACTTTACCGGCGGCTACGATGCCGACCTTGCGGTGGCGGAATTGAGGCGACTCGACGCGAAGCGAGTCGGACTCGTGGCCCCGGCGGCTATGTACCATTCGTTCGGCGAGCGCGTCGTACGGGCATCGACGGGAATCGACGTCGTCGACGCCACCGATTTCGTCGATCGCATCAAAGCCGTCAAGAGCCCCGAAGAACAAAACTGCATCCGGCAGGTGGCGGCCATGCAGGATGAAATCATGGCTCGAGTGCGTGATTTTCTGCGGCCCGGATTGAAGGACTTCGAGGTCGCCGCCTATGCGCAATATGTGGGTCAGGAGTTGGGCAGCGAACAAGGCATCTTCCTCTGTTCGTCCGCTCCCGTCGGGCAGGCGGCGAGTTTTCGGCCGCGATCCATGCAGGGCCGCACCATCGGGCGCGGCGATATTTTTTCGCTCTTGGTGGAGAACAACGGCGCCGGCGGCTATTACACGGAGCTGTCCCGCATGTTCGTCCTCGGACCAATTCCGCGCGAACTCAGCGATGCCCATGCGGCCGTCATCGACGCGCAATCCTACGCCTTGTCGCAGCTCGTGCCCGGCGTTTCGGCGGCCGTCATTTTCACCCGCCTCAACGAACACCTTCGCCGGCTCGGGCTGCCGGAGGAACGCAGGCTCAGCGTCCACGGCATGGGATACGACATGGTGGAGAGACCGCTGATCCGTCAAGACGAGGACATGGTCATCGAGGAAAACATGGCCATCGTCTGCCATCCGGGTCTTCTCAACGAGCGGATGTTCGTGCACAACACGGACGTCTATATCATCGAACCGCGGGGGCCTTCTGTGTGCCTGCATCGGACACCCAAAGAGATCTTTGAAATCCGCTGATGTTATAAGTTCCGTCTATAGCCTGGCCCGTTTATTCGATTGGACACGACGAACCAGCCGGCGGATCCTTGGATGGCTTGGGGTAGCAGAGAAACAAGGTGGCTGCGAAGATCATCTACATCGGTACTCAGGAGGCGGACGCACGCGCCTTCGAGGAGCTCGCGGCGGGGGATTTTCCCGGGATCGACTTGTATGCGACGAACGACCGCCGCGATGCGCTCGCGAATCTTGCCGATGCCGAAGGGATCATCGCGCATCACTTTCAATTCGATGAAGCGCTGCTGCAATCGGCGCCCAAACTGCGCTGGATACAATCACTGACGACCGGAACCGACGGCATCCTGCGCCTTGCGAGTCTGCGTGCCGACGTGATCGTCACCTCGACCCGAGGAATGCACGGCCCGCAGATGTCCGAGCTGGTGTTCCTGCAAATGCTGGCCCTGTCGCGCCGCTTTCCCGTCATTCTCAGAAATCAGCAACGGCATTGCTGGGAGCGTTGGCCCCAGCCGCTGCTGCTGTCCAAGACCGTCGTGATTGTCGGGGTCGGGATGATTGCCGAGGCGCTTGCCGTACGCTGCGAATGCTTCGGAATGACGGTGCACGGCGTCTCTCAGTCGACGCGTGTGCCCCCCGGATTCGACCGAATATTTGCACGGGATGAGCTGGCAAGCGCCGCCGCAATCGCCGACTTCCTCGTACTCATCGTCCCCTATGCTGCGGATACCGAGAGTCTGATCGATGCGCGCATCATCGGCGCCATGAAGCCGAGCGCGTTCTTGATCAACGTGGCGAGGGGAGGCGTACTCGACGAGGCCGCATTGCTGCAAGCCGTGCGCGATCGTCGAATCGCCGGAGCGGCGCTCGACGTGTTTCGCGAGGCCCCGCTGCCGCCGGGTGACCCGCTCTGGGCGGAGGACGGGATCATCATCACGCCGATGCTGGGCGGCATGAGCGACATTTACCTGGCTCAGGCCTACCCCGTGGTCCGGGACAATTTGAACAAGTTTTTGGCGCGTGACACGCAGTCGATGACGAATGTGGTCGATCGCCGCCTGGGCGGGTAAGAGAGCCCGAAGCGGCTCCGTGGGTCGCTGGAACGAGAATAAGTGAATTGAATGGGGGAATCCGATGAAATATGTGATTGCTTTGGACGAGATTGGCGCTCGGCGGGGAGTCGCCGCGGCTGTATTGGCGGCGATGACGGTGTGGGGCGGCACGGTTCGAGAAGCCCTTGCGGCAACGCCGGACCCTGAGGCGGCGGGCGGCGGTCTGGAGGAAATCGTCGTCACGGCCACGCGGCGCGAAACCGCACTTTCCGACACGCCGATCTCGCTCACTGCGCTCTCTTCGGTCGAACTCGAAAGGGACCGCATCGTCACCATGGACGATGTGGCGCGGATGGTGCCGAGCCTCGTGTACATGCCGCAGTCTGCGAGCGAGACGTATTTGTCGATCCGGGGCACCTCGACGATCGATGATTCCACGGGAACCGACCAGGGCGTCAATATGTTCGTCGACGACGTCGTGCGATCGAGCGTTGCCGACCTGCAGCCGGACCTCTACGACATGGAACGCGTGGAGGTCCTGAACGGGCCGCAGGGCACGCTGTTCGGTCGCAATTCGCTCGGCGGGACGCTCTCCCTTTATACGAAGAATCCCGTATTCCGCGAGGCGGGCGCCGCCGAAGTCTCCTATGGCGAGAACAACCTGATCGAAGCGAAAGGCATGTACAACACCGCCTTCATCGACAACTTGCTCGCGGCCCGCTTCGTCGTGTCGGCGCATTCGAACGACGGCTATCTCAACGATCCGATCACCCGTACCGACGTGGGCAAGCAGACCCGGTTCTCCGGTCGGGGCAAGCTCTTGTTCACGCCGAACGAAGACCTGCGGGTCGTGGCCGGCTTCGACTATCTCACCGGTCGCGGCGACTCGCCGGTCTGGGCGCAGACCAATTTCGCGCCGACCCTGGAACCCAACTTCGTGAGCGGCCCGACGCAGACCTCCCAAGCCGATCCCGGCAAGCGCGAGCAGGACATTTGGGGACTGACGATCCGAGCCGACTGGAACCAGCACTACGGCACCTGGACCGCCATCACAGGGTATCGGCACCTCGACGTGCTCGACCGGACCCTCGAGACCGGAGATCCGCTCGATACCCTGACGCTGCAAACCTACGAGCGCGACCGGCAATTCTCCCAGGAGCTGCGTCTGGCGTCCCCGGCCGATCAGCGCCTGAGCTGGGTTGCCGGGCTGTACTACCTCAATTCCGACAAGGGGCGGCCGATCAACGGCACGTTGAACATTCTCGAAGGTGGTGCCGTTGCTCATGTGCAAAACAACGGGCTGCCGGGCGTTGCCTATTACGATGCCACGCAGGACACGCGGACTCTGAGCGATGCCGCATTCGTCGATGGCATCCTCTCGGTCACCGACCAGTTCAAGATCGATGCCGGCGTCCGGTACACGTATGAATCGAAGAGCGGCTACGCGAATCTGAATCACTCGAATCATTTCTTCGGCCCGGCGATCGCCGGCGATTTTTCCGGCTCTTGGACGTCCGTCACGCCGAAGCTGACGCTGAGCTACAAGCCCATCGAACCGCTGATGCTGTACGCCACCGTCTCGAAGGGCTTTCAGAGCGGCGGCTTCAACACGCAAGGCGGCGACCAGGCCTCGCTGACCTTGCCGTTCAGCTCCGAGATCGTCTGGAACTATGAGGGCGGCTTCAAATTCGACGGCCTGAACCACCGCCTGCAGATGAACGTAAGCGTATTCACGGACCACTACTCGCAACTGCAGGTCATCCAAAATGTCACGACACCGGCCGGCTTTTTCACGGCCACCAACAATGCCGGGGCCGCAACCGTGAACGGCGTCGAAACGGACTCGCAAATCGCACCGACCAGCTGGTTGACACTCGGCGTTCGATACGACTATTTGACGAGCAAGTTCACCAGCTACGTGATCAACAACGGCGACGGCAGCTTCACCAACGACAATGGCAATGAAGTGCCCTTCATCTCGCGCAATCGCGTCACTGCATCGGCCGATTTGCACACCGAGATGTCGAGCCGCGGTAGATTGGCCCTCGGCGGCGACTATACGTACCGGAGCTCTTACTTCATCACACCCGGCAATGCGAGCGACACCCCGGCCTTCGTCACCTCACTGACGGCGTGGCGCGGCCTCGTGAACATGCACGCCTCGTGGACATCTCCCGACGAGCGCCGCGAGGTGGCGGTCTTTGCCGATAACTTGACGAACATTCACTACGGCACCGTACCCGCGGACTTGTCCGTGTTCGTGCAGACGGGTCCCGAATTTGTCCCGGGCGTCGATCGCCTTTACAACATGCGCCCGGGCCCGTGGCAGTCGATCGGCATCACGTTTCGAGAAAAGTTCTAGGCGCCGGCGCAGACGGCTTGGCGAGCCATGATGTCGTTTACCCGGAAGTGTCGATTGCCGGCGACCGTGGGCGTCCTGTCTCTCTTGACGTGGACGAGCCATGCCGCAACCGAGAACGCTGCGGAGGAAAATGCCTATGCGGTCCTCGCCTCGCTGCCGGGGCCGGATGGCATGTGGGACTATGCGACCGTCGGCAGCGCGGAACGGCGGTTGTATCTCGCGCAGACCGAGAACATTTCGATCTTGGATCTCCGCGGCTCTCCCGCATGGACGGAGGTTCGTGCGCCGGGCGCGACATGGCACGGCGTCGTGCCGTTGGAGTCTCGAGGCTTGTTGCTTGCCACCGACGGGCACGCTCATGCGGTCGTGATGTTCGAGGCCCGGTCCGGCGAGACCGTTGCGACCGTCTCCACGAACCCCGGGCAGCGATCGGCGCTTGAGGGCAGGATGGCACTCTTCGCCGGGCTCGCGGATCCCGACGCACTCGTCGCCGACCCCAAAACCGGTTTCGTCGCCGCCGTCAACGGCGGAAGCGGCGAAGTCGTATTCGTGGACGTCGATCGTAGGACCGCCGTGGGCCGCGCACACGTCGGCGGCAAGCTGGAATTCGCCGTCGCCGACGGGAAGGGGAACCTCTACGTCAATGTCCAGACGGCGCATGAAATCGCGGTCATCGACACGTCGGCGTTCAAGGTGACGCGGCGCATTCCGATGGAAGGCTGCGTCGAGCCCAAGGGACTGGCATACGATCCGGGCACTGACATGCTGGTCTCCGGGTGCGACAATGGGGTCGCCAAGTTCATTCTCGCCCAAACAGGAAAACACCTCGTGAGCTTGAATATCGGGCGCGGCGCAGACGCGGTGATGATCGACGCAGGCCGACATCGGGCGTTCGTCGCGAGCGGCGCCGACGCGATCTTGAGCATCTTTGACATCCACGATCCGAAGCACGTTTTCCAGCTGCAGACTCTATCGACTGAAAACGGCACTCGGCTGGGAGCTGTCGACGCGCAGACGGGACTGCTCTACCTGCCATCCGGAAGACTCGGGCCGCCGGTTGCGCCGCGCCCATGGCCATCGGTGCTCCCGGGCACGTTCCATGTCTTGGTCGTGGGTTTGAGCCGAGCGTCCGTGCATGCAAGCGAACCGCCGCAGTCTCCGCGATGAAGCGCCGCGAATTCGTGACGGGTGTCTGCGCGACGATGGCCGCCGGGTCCTTCGCACCGCACGCCGCGCTCGCGAGCGATCGGCAGCCCATCGAACGCTTCCGCATCGATATTCATCATCATATTGCGCCGCCGGCGTACGTGGAGGAGATGAAGTCGATGCTCTACGGTCCAACCCTCGGTTGGTCCCCGGGCAAGTCGATCGACGACATGGACAAGGCGGGCGTCGCAACCGCCATCACGTCGATCACGACTCCGGGTGTCTGGCTGGGGGATGATCGCCAGGGTCGCCGCGTCGCCCGTGAATGCAACGACTACGGTGCCAAGATGGCCGCTGAGTACCCGGGTCGATTCGGCATGTTTGCGGCACTGCCGTTGCCGGATATCGAGGGAAGTTTGCGGGAGATCGAGTACGGACTCGACGTCCTCAAGGCGGATGGCATCGCTTTGTTCTCGAGCTATCGAGACCTATGGCTAGGCGATCCGCGATTCGATCCGGTCATGGACGTCCTGAATCGTCGCGGAGCCCTCGTGTTCGTGCATCCCGACGCCCCCCTCTGTTGCCGCAATTTATCGCGCGGCCTGTTCAACAGCGCCGTCATCGAGTACTCGACGGATACCACGCGCGCCATTGCCAGCTTGTTGTTCAGCGGCACCATCAGCCGTTTTCCCCGCATTCGCTGGATTTTCTCTCACGGCGGGGGAACGGTTCCGTTCATCGTCGAGCGCCTGACCAGGTTGCCGCAAACGGACAAGAAATTGGCCGATGCCGTACCGAACGGGGTCTTGGCGGAACTGCAGCGATTTCACTACGATCTTGCCCAAGCCTCGTCCCCGTCCGCGCTGGCTGCATTGACGCGGCTCATCCCGCCGACTCAATTGCTGTGGGGCACGGATTTTCCATTTCGTCGAGGCGAAGAATACGTCCAGCAACACGTCGACTTTGGTTTCAGCGAGGCTGAGCTGCGCACGATCGGCCGCGACAATGCGTTGCAGCTGTTGCCGCGCTGGCAAGTCGCGGGGTCATAGCGCGTGCCGGCTGAACACCACGCGCAGCGCCGTGGATTCCCATCGCCGCGGGCGCCGCGGGCGCCGCTTGCGCTTTCGCTGTGCGCCGCCGCCGCGCTATTCGAAGGATTCGACAATCAATCCATGGGTGTTGCCGCGCCCATGCTGTTTCGTGAGTTTTCAGTCGCCTCGTCCCAGGCCGGCATCATATTCAGCGCCGCAACGTTTGGCTTGTTTTTCGGAGCGGCCATCGGCGGGCGGGTGGCGGATCGTATCGGACGACAGAAGACGCTGACGATCTCTTTGTTGCTGTTCGGCGTGTGTTCGCTGCTGACCGCCGCGTCCGGGAGCGCCCGGATGGTTCTGCTATCACGGCTGCTGACCGGCCTCGGTTGCGGCGGAGCGATGCCCGCGTTCATCTCGATGGCGTCGGAGGCGGTGGAATCCAACCGGCGCCTGGCGGCTGTCACGCTGGTGATGGCGGCACTCCCGTTGGGCGGCGCATTGGCGGGGGTCATGGCGCTCGGTGATTCGTTGGGGTGGGGCTGGCGCCCGATCTTTCTCGTCGGCGGAATCGCTCCGATCGTCGTGGCGCTGGTCCTCGTCGCCACCCTTCGCCGTACGCCGGACTCCGCCTCGGTACGGCCGCGAATGGCACTCCCGGCCGGAACCTCACCAACCGTCTCGATCGCCGCCGTCTTGTGGGCGCAGCGCACCGTTGCGACGGCCTTGCTATGGATCGGCTTCTTTTTCACTCAGCTCGTGCTCTTCCTCATGGTCAACTGGCTGCCTTCGCTGATCATCGGGCTCGGTTTTTCGCGATCCGAGGCCAGTCTCGCGTCGATCGGGTTCAATCTCGCCGGATGTCTGGGAGCAGCCTGGCTGGGACGGTTCCACGCCGGTCCGCGACGGCGTTTATGGGTCGTCCTCACGTACGGTGGAATCGCGCTTGCCCTGCTGGGATTGGTCGCCGTGTCTGCGGCAGGAAAAGGTTTTTCGGTCGCCGTCGTCGCCAGCTCGTTCGCAGGTGTCTTCATCGTCGGTGCGCAATTGATCCTGTTCGCGCTCGCTCCCCTTTATTATTCCGCCGCCGACCGGGGTACCGGTGTCGGCGCGGCGGTGGCCGTCGGCCGCCTCGGCTCGGTCGCGGGGCCCTTGCTCGCTTCGGCAGTCCTCACCTCGGGCAGTGGCAGCGCAGCCGTATTGACGGCGATCCTGCCGTTCGTGCTTCTGGCGGGGGCGGCTGCCCTCGGCCTGACGTGGCAGGCGCAGAGCAGCGAGTGAAGCGAATGGGATGACGCCAATGCCGTTGAGTGGACCGCGCTACTGGAACGTGAAGGAGGCTGCCTTGACCGACGTTGATCTCGATCGCGTGATGGACGACCGCCCGGGAGCCTTGAGCCGACGGCAGCTGCTGATCTCGGCAATGGCGCTCGGTGCCGATTGCCTCCTCGGCCCGTCGCGGACTTACGCGGAGGGCAAGTCACCTGCCGCACGAATAATCGACGTGCATCATCATTTTTTTCCGCCCGTGTTTCAGGAAGCGAGCGCAAAGTTCCTGAAAGCGGCGTTCGGCGAGATCCCCGCCGCGATCAGGGACTGGAGCCCCACTGTCGATATCGAATCCATGGATCGCAATGGCATCGAACTGGCTGTCATCAACACCTCCGCGCGTCCGCCCGAACCCGGTGCAGTCACGCTCGATGCCTATCGTGCCCAGGCTCGCGAGGCGAACGACTACGCCGCCAAAATGGTTCAGGATCATCCTAAGCGCTTTGCGCAGTTTGGATTCCTCCCCATGCCGGACGTGGAGGGGAGTCTGCGCGAGATGGAATATGTTCTCGATGAGCTCAAAGCGCCGGGCGTCGGCATGATGACGAGCTACGGAAATCGCTGGCAGGGCAATCCCGCGTTTGCGCCGGTCCTCGAAGAACTCCACCGGCGTAAGGCCGTCGTATTTTGCCATCCGCTCCCGGCTGCCTGCTGCCGCGCGCTGATGCCCGACGTCGCTCCCCGGGAACCGCTGCTCCTGGAGTTCCCCTACGACACAGGCCGGGCGGTGGCGAGCCTTCTGATGAGCGGCGCTTTTGCCAAATATCCCGATATTCGCTGGATTTTCTGCCACTGTGGCGATGTCGTCCCGGCCTTGTCCGGACGAATGCGCAACTCGATTGCCGAAATGCCCGCGGAGGAGGTTGCGAAATTCGCGCCGCGAGGCATGGACTACGAGCTCCAACGGCAGTTCTACGACACGGCGGATGCCGCCTACGGGCCCAGTATGGCGGCTATTCAGAGCTATGTTCCGGCTACGCAGATCATGTTCGGCACGGATTATCCCTACGTCTCGATGGAGAGCAACTTAAAGGAGCTGCGCGAGCGCCGCCTGGGCGATCGCCAAACCCAGGCAATTCAAAGAGACAATGTGCTGCGGCTCTTGCCGCACCTCGCGGCCTAGCGCATCGACATCACGGCGTGCATGGTGACCGCCGAGGTGGTCCAGCGGTTCATCATCATGACGGCCGCCACCGTCATGTTGAGCCACGGCGCGACCGGTATTGCGACCGCGGCGGACGCCGCGAGGGCGCTGGAACCTCTGGTTCACGCCTTTCCGAATTGGCCTTGTCGGCCGCAGGAATGCTCTTGACGGCGATGATGCCGCACTGAACCGTCATTCGATGCGGCAGCGCTTATCGCAGCCCTGTGATCGGCTCGTCGATGGCGTCTATGGATGCGGCAATCCGATCGGCCAGCATCGCGACCACGGCTGCCATGGAGCCCACGACGAGCGAGTCGCTGCCCGATCCCGCTTCTGCGCCGGACGGAAGGAGAAGCGTCGCTTCCGTGGGGTTTCGCGGGTCGACCCCTTTTTCCGCGATGCTCCAACTGGCGTTCAAGATACATCGCCCGTTGGCCCAGACGTCGAAGGCGGACACCGTGAGCCGGAGGCGCCGAGCCGATGGATCCGGATCATGGGTCGTCGTGATCAAGTCGCGCGGCAGGCGCGCGCTCAGATCGGACGCCAACGCATCTCTCAGCGCCGTGGACAATCGCTCGCCCCATCGCGCGGTCGAACTGGCCACGAGTTCGTATGCGCCATGCCGCAACAGAATGTCGGTTGTGTCCAGGTAATCGGGTATGACGATGGGGTCCAGTTGAATCCGCGCGGCGTTGGGCGCGGGCACGAGGTCCGCCGGTGAATCCCGCGCCGCGCCCAAGACATAGGTACGGGACATGTGAGCAGAAACACAGGCCGTCACCAGCGACAGAAGGGAACATGCGCCAGCATATGAGCGCCTCATGGCGAGGGTCGACGCAGCAGGACGCCCACCGGGTGGCGCTCCAAGTCATGCGTGAATTCGCGCAGCGAACTTGCACTCGCAGCCAGGTCGCGCAAAGAGGCTTCCAGATCGCTGCGGGACGGTGAACGCGGACCGGTCATGTCGTCGAGCGATGCGAGCACGGCATTCGCCCTGGTCATCGCTTCGTCGGTCGTCTGGAGGAGCTCCATGATTTTTTGGCCATCGGCCGCGACTTGATCCTGGGTGACCGCGGCGAGCCGGTCATAGTGGTCCATGGTCCTGGTTGCGCCGGTCTGCACCGCGTGAATCGCGATATCGGTCTTCTGCAAGGTGGAGCCCAGCTTGGCCGATAGGGGGCCGATTTCCGCCGACAGCTGGTCCAGCGTGCGCCTCAGGCTCACCAGCGCCTGGCGGGTTTGCGCGCCGAGCTCCGGCAGGTTGAGTCCCATGATTTGATCTTTCAATCTATCGATCGTCGATGGAATGGCGGGCACTTCCAGGATGCCAGCGTCGAATCGAATTGGCGCCGCCGGTGCCTTCGGGTACAGATCGAGGTTGACCGTCATGATGCCCGTGATCAAACTCTGCTGAGTCAATTCCGCCCGCAATCCGGATTTCACCGCATCCTGCAAAGTCCATTCCTTGCCCATTCCCGAGGGATTGGTCCAGACAATGTTCCCCGGGTCTAGCTCGAGCACGACCGGGATCACCGCGGAATGATCGGTTTGATCAAAATGTACCCGCATTGCCTTGACCTGACCGATCTTTACGCCGCGGAAGGTCACGCTGGACCCGACGGAGAGGCCGGCCACTGAATCGCGGAAGACGACGACGACGTCCGAGTGCTTGCGGAACAGATTCACGCTGGAAAACACCAGGATTGCACCGACACCAAGAGCCAAGCCGCCGAGGACAAAGCCTCCCACGACGGTGGCGTTAGGGGCTCGCATGGGTGGCGGACGACTCTGTGACGGTCTTCGCGGAGGTGCGGTTCATGAAGGCGCTGACGGTGGTGTCGGTGCAGTTCGCTTGTAGCTGTTTCGGTGCGCCCTGGGCGATCATGGTATGGGTCGACGCGTCCAAGAACACCCCGTCATCGCAGATCGAGAGCAGACTGGGCAGTTCGTGACTGACCATCACGACGGTCACGCCGAAACCATCCCTGAGTTCGAGAATCAAGTCGTCCAAGCGCTTTGACGAGACGGGATCGAGGCCCGCCGAAGGCTCGTCCAGAAAGAGAATGTCGGGGTCGAGCGAAAGCGCCCGCGCAATTCCGACGCGTTTGGCCATTCCGCCGCTGAGATCTGCAGGCAGGCTGGTCCAGCCTGTGTCCAATCCCACCAAGGCCAACTTCATCTGGACCAGTGCATCGATGGATTTCGCGTCGAGCTTGGTAAACATCTGCAGGGGCAGGGCGACGTTTTCGGACGCCGTGAGCGCGCTCCACAGTGCGCTGGTTTGAAACAAGACGCCGAACCGCCTGCCGATTTCAGCCCGCTTTGCGATATCGGCGGACCAGTAATCGTTGCCCTGGAAGCTCACGGCGCCGGCGCTGGGACGCAGCAAGCCCATCAATGAATGCAGCAGCGTGCTTTTGCCGCATCCGCTGGCCCCCATGATCGCGAAAATGGATCGTGCGTTCACATCGAAGGAAAGGTCGTGCTGCACGACTTGCGTTCCGTAGCCTATCGATAATGCGCGGACTCGGAGCGGCGGTATCGATTCGTGGGCCATGCTCAAAAGTCCATGGCGTGGGCGCACAGCGCAAACACCGCATCCATTACGATGACCCCGACGATTCCGGTCACGGTTGCCGTCGTCGCTGCACGGCCCACATCGGCGGAACTTCGTCCCGCCGCCAGACCGATGCGGCAGCTGACCATCGCGATGAAGAGGCCGAAGGCGAGAGACTTGGCCAACCCGAAGAGGATCTCACCGGCCGTCACGTTGGCGCGCATCTCGTCGAAGAACATCGAGGCGGAAACGGGCAGTATCATGAGCGCGACGGCAAATCCGCCAAAGATTCCGACGGCACTCCCATATAAGTACAACAACGGCATCATAGCGGTGAGGGCGGTGACCCGGGGGAGCACCAAGTAGTCGTCGAGCGGTATGCCGATCGCCCTCAGGGCGTCGATTTCCTCACTGCCCTTCATCGTTGCGATCTCTGCGGCATACGCGCCGCCGGTCCTTCCGCACATCACGACCGCGGTCATCAAGGGGCCCATCTCCCTGACAATGGCAATACCGACCAGATCGGCGACGTAGAGATCCGCGCCGAATTTTCGCAACTGTACGGCGCCCATGAAGGCGATGATGCCGCCCACCAGGATGTTGACGAGTGCGACTACGGGCAACGCGCGGATTCCCGCATCTTGCATGGCGGCCAGCAGATCGATCCGGCGCATCTGCGTTGCGCCGCGCACCGCCGGCGCGATGCGCAGCGTCAATGCGCCCAGCAGGGCGGTTTCTGACCTGAGTTCCGACCCGCGATTCAGGCACCACTGACCGACCCGGCCAATCAGGTTACCCGTCTCGAACGGCGGGGCCGCCGCGACGGTGTCGACCGGGAGGAGGTCGAGTAACTTGCAGGCTGCGGGCGGAAAGCCGCTCTGCTCGAACACAATGTTCCGGTGCACCGAGAACCGGCGCAGCTCGGATAGAAAAAGCAGCAGCGAACTATCCCAACGCCGGAGCAACGAGGAATCGAAAGCAACTGAAGTCACGGCTCCATGAGCGAGCAAGCCCGCGACCTGATCCGGGTTGACGACGGCGTCCGCTCCGATCCAATCCCCTTGCAGCGTCACCAGCGCAGTTCCACCCTTGAGGGACAAGCCCCATCGCTGATCCGCTAGCGATTGCGACATGGCAGCAAAGCGGCGGTCGGATACCGGAAACGCAGGAGCAGGGGGCGCTCGGAGTCGCTCATGCCGGACACGCTATGCCGCCCGGCACCGTCTGTCTGTTCGGTGACGTACGCCGCATTGCGTGAGAAAGCAATGAGTTCGATTCGTATCGACGGGATCCGCCGATGTCCCGGCGTTGTTGATCATCACGTCGGGGCCAGGCGATCCGACTCGACCCGAAGATGGCACGGGCTTATTTCTTTCGTGGCGCGGCCTTCGGAGGGCTAGGCGACGCGTCCAAGGCGCGCGCCGATTTCGCGAATGCCATACATCTCGATCCATCGCTGCAACGCTACCTCACGAGCAACGGCGAGCCCGTGTCGAATGCAAATTCTCCCTGATGGCGGGGACGATCGGATCGATCAGCGCGTTCCGCTTCCCGATACAACCGGGGTCAGCGGTTGACGAACTCCCACACTTTGGAGATGACGACCGACCCTTCGCCGACGGAGGAGGCGACGCGCTTCACCGAGCCCGCACGCACATCGCCGACGGCGAAAATGCCCGGCATCGAGGTGGCGAACGGGGAGGCCGATCCCGTGCCGGAGCCGGTGACCACGAAACCCTTCTCGTCGAGCTTCACCAGACCGCTGAGCCAGTTCGTGTTCGGGGCGGCGCCGACCATGACGAAGAGGGCGCGCGTGTCCAAGACTCGGGTCTCCCCGCTCTTGATTTGGCGAATAGTAACCGCCTCGAGATGCTCGGATCCCTGCAGCGCGCTCACCTCCGCACCGTATTCAATCGTGATCCTCCGATCTGCGTCAAGGCGGCTCGACAGATAGCTCGACATGGATGAGGCTAGCGACGACCCCCGCACCAGGACCCGCACAGAGCGTGCCGAACGGCTCAAGAACATGGCCGCCTGTCCTGCCGAATTGCCGCCGCCAATGACGACGGCCTCGGTCCCTTTGCAGTAACGCGCTTCGATTTCGGTCGCCGCATAATAGACCCCGGCGCCCTCGAAATCGGCGAGGTGCTCGAGCGGCAGCCGGCGGTACTGGACTCCGGTGGCGACCACGACTGCCTTCGCACGGATGCGCTGACCGTTGTCGAACGTTGCGCAGAAGCTCTCGTCT
>Ga0302320_10002376_pt1 | contig 44314 bp, 37 predicted proteins | sample Bog_T0_3_FD_202130 | JGI IMG/M metagenome (GOLD analysis project Ga0302320, IMG submission 202130) | Peat permafrost microbial communities from Stordalen Mire near Abisko, Sweden - Bog_T0_3 | ecosystem: Environmental > Terrestrial > Soil > Wetlands > Peat | place: Sweden: Abisko, Stordalen Mire...
ATTGACGATGCGCGGCGCGTGGAGAGGAAATTGTTCAATGAGATAATCCGCAATGCGCTCCATATCCTCGGTGGCGGCTTCGGTCCAGCGCAGCTGCATCAGGCGTGAGACTGCCTGGACGTAAGGGAGTCCTGGATGCGTGCGCCGGCCTCCGGTGCGCACATCCGCGACATAAACCTGAAGCCGTACGGCCTGCGTCCGCGTGGTATCAAGGTCTCTCCGCAGCATACGTTTTATTCTGTCACCATGGAGACATCAGGGACACTGGTCAAGCTAGACTTGAATTTCAACGTCATCAAAACCGTCTCTACCGCGGCCAAGCCCTACGGCGAGTCGTTCGATCGCTCCGGCTAGCGGATCTTCGTCAGCGCGGCAGCGGCCCGCAAGGTACAGGTCTTCGACGCCGACTCGCTCAACCTGATTGCTGAAGTGCCTACTGGGGCGCGCTGCTGGCACTTCACCTTTACGCCAGACGACTCCAAGATACTGTTGGCTTGCGGACGCTCTAACAAAATCGTCATTGTGGACCCCAACGCCTATAAGCAGATCGGCACCATCCAAGGTATTCAACTGCCCTGGGGCATCGTGACCTACCCGCGCTCCTACGGCAGCCTCGGTCTTCCTTAAGCCGCAGCTACCAATCGAAGAAGGTCTAATATCCGGTATGGGAGACTCTGAAACGACATTTGTCGATTCGATCAGCGAATTGTCCCTTGCGGAGATGGCGGTCCCAGAGCGGGAGAGCTTGCGCCAATCCAGCGGGCAGTCACGGGCCGAAATCGAGGTCATCCCGCTTTTTGAGCAGTTTCGCGCTTCGCTTCTGCGCTACAGCCTCTCCTTTGGTGTATCCGTTCACGATGGCGAGGAGATCGTCCAGGAGACCTTCCTGGCGCTCTTTCGCCATCTGCAATTGGGCCGTTCCCGCAGCAATCTTCGCGGCTGGATCTTCCGCGTTACTCACAATCTGGCACTTAAGCGGCGGCTTGCCGATAGGAGAATGCGGGATCTGAGAGACATGTTCAAAGACATAGCGGAGCAGCAATTCGATTCGCGCCCGAATCCGGAGGAGATGTTTTCATCGGCGCAGAGACAGAGGCGGCTATTGGCCGTTGTACAGGCGCTGCCAGAAGAATGTCGCAACTGTTTATTTCTCCGGGCTGAAGGTTTGCGATATCGCGAGATTGCTCGCGTTCTGGGGATTTCCCTTGGATCGGTTTCTATTTTGCTGACGCGATCACTTGAACGCCTTGAACAGGCTGATCGGAGGTAAGCCGATGATCGACCAAGACTCACATATCTCGCACCAAGAGTTGCTTCAGGCCCTCGACGGCGAGTTGTCGCGCCGCAGAACCGTCGCAGCGCGCCCACTGCAAGAGCTGCTGGAGCTGCAGGATGCGAATGGCGGAGATCGAATCGACCATCATCGCCTTTGCCGCTATGCACCGGCAAACCTTCGACCCGCAACTGCCTTCCATCACTGGTCCACGTGCGCTTCTCAAAGCCCGCATCGCAGCGCGCGCAGATATTGCTGAACAGCCCGGCCGGTCTCCATCGATGAGGTTTGCTCTATGCCGCATGAGGAGGTGGTCCGAGAGGTTCCGAATTCAATGCGGCAGCAAGTTCTGGAAGAATACCGCCTCAAAGAGACTGACGGGGACAACTACGAGATCGACTATCTAATTACACCAGGCTTGGGAGGCGCGGACGATATCCGTAATTTATGGCCGGAGCCTTTGAAGGCGCATGAATGGAGTGCGAACGTAAAGGATGCCCTCGAAGAGCGCCTTCATCAGCTCGTGTGCACCCATCAGATTGACTTGGGAACTGCGCAGAGAGAAATCGCTACCGATTGGATCGCCGCTTATAAGAAGTACTTCCATACGGATCGGCCTCTCAGGCCGCCATCGCGTCTCAGTGCACGGAAGGATCCTGCGCCTGTGGGAGTCAGAGCGAGTACTTTGTCAGACAGCTTAACTCCGGACGCTATTCTTTCGGCTGGGAATCATGTCGAAATATGTTGGGCGGGCAATCGGCCTGTGCTGAATGGCAGCGGAATCGGCGGTTCGACAAGACGATGTTTTTGTAGGCGCCCCTCCCCGCGCACAATGTCGATCGACGGTGATTTCATTGCGTGACATGGATGGCATGACCACCAGCGAGTGGTGCACCTGCTTACAATGTCTGAGAGAACAGTGAAACCAGGATCACGCGGGTGCGCTTGGTCCTGCAACAGTCAGTGTGTAAACAGTAGGAAGGGAGTCTGAAGAAGATGAGTTACATTCCGGATGCAAAGCGGTATGACGGTGCGCCGTTTAGGCGGTCTGGGCAGTCGGGAATTGTTCTGCCCCCGATTTCTCTTGGCCTTTGGCAAAACTTTGGAGGCGTGAATGTCTTCGAGACGGGCCGGGCCGTCATCCGGCGAGCGTTCGATCGGGGTGTGACGCATTTCGATCTGGCGAATAACTATGGGCCGCCGTATGGATCCGCCGAAGAGAACTTCGGAGAGATTCTGCGCAAGGACTTTCGCGGCCTTCGAAATGAGCTGCTGATTTCGACAAAAGCAGGATGGGATATGTGGCCGGGGCCCTATGGAGTGGGCGGCTCGCGCAAATACCTGCTTGCGTCTCTGGATGAAAGCCTGACGCGCATGGGACTCGACTACGTCGACATTTTTTACTCCCACAGGCCCAGCATTGAGGTTCCGCTGGAAGAGACCATGGGCGCCTTGGCGCAGGCAGTGCGGCAAGGAAAGGCGCTCTACGTGGGCATTTCGTCGTATAGCCCGGAACGGACACGCGAAGCATACCGGCTTCTGAAGAGCGACGGCGTCCCGCTGCTGATTCATCAACCTTCCTACTCGATGCTGAATCGCTGGATAGAAAGCGAACTCCTCGACACTTTGGATCAACTCGGCGTCGGCTGCATTGCGTTCTCTGCCCTGGCTCAGGGATTGTTGACGAATAAGTATCTGAACGGGGTACCTGGACAGTCGCGAGCCAAGGATGGAGTCGCGTTTCAGAAGGAATTCCTGAGCGATGAAAATCTTAAACGCGTGCGAGCGTTAAACGAAATCGCGCTTGGCCGAGGACAGTCACTTGCTCAGATGGCGATCGCCTGGGTCCTGCGCGACCATAGGATCACTTCCGCACTCATTGGAGTGCGGAACGTAGAGCAACTGGATAACTCGCTCGATACGTTGAAACAGCTCCAATTCACAGACGCGGAGCTCAAGCAGATTGATCGCTATGCGCAAGAGGGCTCGATTGATCTTTGGAAGGACGCAAGGGAAGGGACCGCATAGCGAATCGCATTTCCTCGCGCCCAAAGAGTTAAGAAAGCAGCGCCTGCCTCATGTAATCGATATCTTTCTTGGTCTCTTCCACCGCAGTCCCATCGTTGGGTCCGTGATACTCGCGCTCTACAAGAGCGTAGATCGGGTAGTGGTTATCGCGGATGAGCCGCAGGCACTCTTTGATGGGAGTGTCGCCTTCGCCCCAGGCCACATTCGGGCCGTGGTTCTTCTTGCGGTCTTTTACATGGAGGTGAGTGATGCGGGCGTGATGCTCCTTGATAAAGGCCACCGCATCCTGATTTCCGGCTGTGTAGTGCCCAATATCCAGGTTGATCATGAACATCGGCGACATCTTGAGCAACCGCACCAGGCTGTCTGCCGAAGCCACTTCATTCGGATCTTCCGATTTGTCGTGGGTGTGAAACGCGGGTTTGATTCCATACTTTTTCGCCGGCGCAATCATCTTCAAAGCCGTATCGACGCGAGTCTGGTTGGTGCAGAATAGCTTCACGCCCATCGCATCCATCTGCTTGAAGATGGCGTCGATCTCCTCGTCATCGCAATCGGCGGCGATGGTGTTTACTCCGGAGAACCAGTTCAGCCCGGCCGCATCGAACTTCTTCCTTGCCTCATGGAACGGTCCGAGGGGAGCGCTCATATGCCAATCCCGGACCTCCTTGCGCGATTTGGTGTATGCCTCTGTCAACACCGGGGGCGGCTGTCCGATAATGCCGTCGATCAATCGCGGCATTCCGTCGGTTGGTCCCGAATATTCCACATTCGCCGCTCCGCAGGCGATGCAATCCGCAATAATGTCATCCACCGTCAGCGGCGGCGGGATGCTTCCGCCAGGTGTCCGCGTCGGGTTTAACGACCCCGTAATCAATCCCAGTTTCACGCCCCTCACGGTTGAATCCAGTTTGCCTGCGGCCCACCCGGAATTGGAGGAAAGGGCCGTCGTTGTGAATACTGCCGCCGCCAACTTGCCAAATTCACGCCTCGTCTGCATTGTGCTGCTCCCTTCTGGAGATGTTGATTGGGGATTTAACTTGAAGAATAGGTTGCTTTCTCTGGCGAACACCACTATATACCCTCACTATATTCAAAAACAAATAATCTCTTAAATTATTTTTCCAATGGTCCATCGTGTGCTTTCTGCCCAAAGGTTAAAGGTTACGAACGATTTCCTGCTGTAAACAAGGTATTATTATCATGACGACAACGACTCAGCCGTTCATTCCGCTTAGCGTCTGGGTAACGGGCGCTTCAAATATCGAGTCTGAGTTAATGTTGTTTTCGAGATAATTATCCAAAATGAGCAGCCCGCGTACAATGAGCGCCCAAAATCGGGCGAACTGCGAACAGGCCAATGCGCAATCGCGGCGAACCCAATCTGAAGGAGTTCTATGAAACTTGCCAGCTACTCCATATCCGGCGAGCCTACCTGGGGCACAATCGAGAATGAGCACGCAGTCAACCTTGGGGCGGTATTGGGAAAGCAATATCCCGATCTGAAATCGTTGATTGCCGCCGGTGCATACAGTGAAATTGAACCTGCACTTGCGTCCGCGCCGCGCAACCCTTTGTCTTCCATCACCTGGCTGCCTGTGATTCCGAATCCCTCAAAGATCCTTTGCGTTGGACTCAACTATGAGAAACATCGCGCGGAGACCGGTCGGGCGGTGGTCGGCTTCCCAACCATATTCACCCGCTTCCCGAATACGCAGATTGGTCACATGGCGAATATCGTTCGCCCCCGCAACTCCACTGATCTGGATTATGAAGGCGAGTTGGCGCTCATCATCGGCAGGCCTGGCCGGCATATTTCCCGTGAGAACGTCTTCGACCACATCGCCGGTTACGCATGCTACAACGATGCAAGCATCCGGGATTTTCAGTACCATACGCCGCAGTTTACCCCCGGGAAGAACTTCCCCAGGACCGGATCCTTCGGCCCTTGGATGGCAACTCCAGACGAGCTCGGCGAACTGGGCTCACTTCGCATCTCAACCACGCTCAATGGTCAGGTTGTGCAGGAGGCGGAACTCGGTCAGATGATCTTCGACATCCCGGCGATCGTTTCATACTGCTCGTCATTCAACCCGCTGGAACCGGGCGACGTCATTGTGACCGGAACGCCGGGTGGAGTGGGTGCCAAGCGGACACCTCCGCTGTGGATGAAGCCGGGCGACGTGGTCGAGGTGGCGATCGAGCGGCTTGGCGTGCTGCGTAATACAGTCGTCGACGAGGCCTGAAGTGCTCTCGGCGATCGATCTCCATACACATGCCGTACCAGCATCTTTTCCTCGCTCTGTCCGTCCCGGGCTGCGCGGCTGGCCATCGATGGAGCCGGCTCATGATTGTCATCGGCACGTCCTGATCGACGGAAAAAACTACCGCACTGTTTCCGATCGATGCTGGGACGCCGCGAAGCGCATGGCTGACATGGAAACCATGGGAATTGGAATTCAAGCGATTTCCCCCATGCCGGAGCTTCTCTCTTACTGGATGGAAATCGATGCAGCCGATGACCTGATTCGGTATATCAACGATCAGACAGCGGAGTTGGTCGCAGCGTCTGGCGGACGAATGGTCGGCCTTGGCGCCATCCCATTGCAGGATTCGGATCGCGCCTTAGCGGAACTCCATCGAATTCGCCACAGCCTCGGTTTTGCCGGCGTCGAGATCGGCAGCAATGTGAACGGCGTTCCGATTGGCTCTCGCGATTTCGATGATTTTTTTGCGGAGGCGCAGGCCTTGGATGCCGCTATATTTGTCCATGCGCTGCGCCCCACCGGAATGGATCGTCTCGTCGGCCCGAAACCGCTGCAGCAAGTCCTCGCATATCCAACCGATGTGGGACTCGCGGCGGCGTCGGTCATTTGTTCGAACCTGATGCTTCGCTTTCCCCGCCTGCGCATCGCATTCAGTCACGGGGGCGGAACCCTGGCATCGCTATTGCCCCGGCTGGACGAAGGATATCGAAAGTTCCCTGCGCTGCAGGAAGCAATTCTTGAATCACCTCGCCTGCAGGCGCGCCGACTCTACTACGACACCCTTGTATACGACGAACCTACGCTCGTTCACCTGGTCTCGCTCTTCGGCGACACGCAATTGATGGTCGGTACCGACTATCCATTCGGCTTTCATGAACGCGAACCGGTGGCAAGAGTGCAATGCGCAATCGAGGATTTCAAAGCGCAGCAGAGGCTTCTCTACCACAACGCTCGAGAGTTTCTAGGATTGGCGGCTCTCTCGTAAATCTGTACGTGAAGCAAAGTCCTTGTAAAGCAGTGCAGCCCCTGCAATCAAGGCAGCGATCGCCAGTCCGGAGATGATCGAAACGATGTTGAATCCCGCTTGCAAAAGCACCCCGCCGGCGAGCGCTCCCACGACGCCGCCCAACCTTCCTATGCCAAGCATCCAGGCGACTCCGGATGCTCTACCCTGGGTGGGGTAAAACGTAGCAGCCAGAACCGGCATGGACGTCTGCGCGCCATTCATCGCAACTCCTGCAAGAAATGTCATCGCCATCAGCGGCCCCATGCTCGTGGTCGATCGCGCCAGCACTAACAACAGGACCGCCGTCACCAGGTAGCTCGCACTCACAACACGCGTCGCATTGGTTCGATCCATAAACCAGCCGCAAATCAGCGCACCCGCGCCCCCTCCCAAGGGGAACAGCGCCGTTACCGATGCGGCGCGGCTCACCGAGTAACCTGCGTCGCGAATCAGAATCGGCATCCAGCTTGTCAGCAGAAAGTACAACAGAAGTCCCATGAAATATGCCAGCCACAACATCAGGGTCCCGGTGAGAAACTTTGCGCCGAGAATGACGCGAAGCGGAGACTGGGTTCTATTGACGGAGGGATCATTGACGATGAACGAGTCGGCGCCTTCAATCTCTGCGATTGCCTCGGCATCTCTTCCGGCCACCCAGCAAAGCGCCGCCTTGATTTTTTGCATGGGCCACCGGCGTACAGTCATGAAAGCAACAGATTCGGGCAGCATCGTCAGCGCGATAGCAAGAAGAATAGGCAGTACGCCCCCAACTACAAATAGGCTTCTCCAGCCGTAGTGCGGAATCAGCCACGCGGCAACAAAGCCTCCAAGGGATGCGCCTGACGGAAATCCGCAGAACATGATGTTCAAAAGGAGTGCGCGCCGCTTGGCAGGCACGAACTCCGCGGCAAGGGTTGTGCTGTTGGGCATCGCCGCTCCCACACCCAGGCCGGTAAAGAACCGATAAACAACAAGAGAAACCAATCCATGCGTTGTAGCCGACGCGAGACTCCAGACACTGAACAGCACGACCGACGCCACCAGCACGCGTTTGCGCCCCACTCTATCCGCGAGTGGGCCGGCCAAGAGCGCGCCCAGCGCCAACCCAACGAGGGCTACACTGAGAACAGGGCCAAGCGCCAATCTTGAAATCGCCAGGTCACTGGTTAAAGCGGGAGCGACAAATGCGATCGCGCTTGTCTGGGCCCCGTCAACCATGAGAACGGCAAAGCAGAGCCCGAGCAACAGCCGCTGCCCCGCCGACATCGGACGTGCATCGAGGAACGCCTGCACGTCGAAGACCGAGGGTGGCGCAGACAAGTTTGATTGCCGGCTCAAAGGCTTCGCTCGAGCACGGTCCATACTGGCCTGTCCCCATGAGACTTGCCGGAGATTGGAGGCTGAGGACGGGTCGATTCGCCCCTTTCCAATTTAAACCGGTAGTCCAGCGAGTACCACGGCCCCGCGACATCTCCCCAGGGTGGCGCTTCCCCTTCATGCCGAACATAGTATCCAATGAGAGCGCGCGTCACACCGAACACGACATCCGTCTCAAGATTCGGATCATCGCTGGAATAGACCTGGGAAAATTGCGTTTTATAACCCTGTTTGAAGGCCATGAAGTGAATATGCGCCGGCCGCAGGTTGTGTCGCCGTTGCGCTCGCAACAAGTCCCCCACCGGACCCGTCACGGGTATTGGATAGCTTGCCGGCTTGATACTTCGAAACCAGAAATGGCCTTCTGCGTCCGTTGTGAACCTGCCGCGCAGGTTCATATCGGCTTGCGCTGGATCTTCATTTTCATAAAAACCTTCTGAAGACGTATGCCATACCTCGATCTCTGCGCCTTCCACGGCACGGCCCTCCGCGTCGTTTACCCAGCCGTTCACAAGGATGGGGATGCCGGGCGTTTCAGCACGAACGATGCATCCACCATTCGGTGTCACTGGCGAATTCGCACGCCAGAAGGGCCCCATCAGGTTGGCCGATGTCTCGGTCTGGCCGTTGTCTCCATTGTTCAACAGACATACAAGTGAGGAGAGTCCAGTCGCGCCGGCCATCAGCACAACTTCGTTGTGCGATGCCGTGGTAAGTCGTCCCAGCCTTGCGATGATTTCGCAAGCCTGCTGAAACTCGCTCTCGGTCAGTTTGCAGTCCCGTGCGAAATCATGCAGGTGGCGTATCGCAGAGCTCATAATCTCCCGGAATCGCGCATCTGGCGCCCGCTCAATCTCGCTTAATACCGCCTCGGTCACATCCTGTTGGTTTGCGACGATCATTCGAGCCTACTATGCCTCCGCGCTGAATCAGAGTGACAGATCACGCCTTAGCCCGCGCAACCTTCAGCGCTTCGAGAGCCGCTCCGCGTGCGCCGGCCGTGTCGCCATTTGGCATCACGTGGATCGGAATATCCGCCTGCTCTTCGCGCTGGGTGCCCATGCCAATACGAATCTCAACGAGGAACCAGTGTTGGAACTTGGGACCGGTCTCTACCGCACCGCCGCCCACAATCAAACCATCGGGATCGAAGGTATTCACCATCTGGTCGAAGAACAGGCCGAGCGCACGCGCCTGTACCTGGAAGATCGTCTTGCACATGGGATCGCCTGCCTCAGCCATGCCGCGCACTTTGTAGGCTGCCTTGTGCGGGTCTTCGATCTTGCCCAGCTCGTGGTCGGGATACTTCTTCAAAAAATAAGGAAGAATAGTTCTGCGGATCGCGGTGAGTGAGCACAGTGACTCAAGATCGCCATTGCGTCCGCAGTTGCATGGGGCATCGATGCCCTCGATGCCGGGAATCAGGTGAAAAGGAATAAGGACGTGGCCCAGCTCGCCGCCAAATCCCTTGCGCCCCTTGATCACCTCGCCGTTCATGATGATGCCGCCGCCGTGGCCTGTGCCAATGATGCTGGAGATGGATGTGGTGGTGGGACTGGTGCCGAAGATGGCAAAGTGGCCCCACATGGCCGCAGCGTTGGCGTCGTTCAAGTAGACGACCGGCTTGCCGATCACCGCGGAGAGCCCTTCGCACATATCGAAGCTCGCCCAGTCACCGTGGACGAAATTGGTTGACCCCTTCGCGCTCAAAACGCCTGTCGCGCTAGCCGGTCCCGGAGTGTCGAGGCCTACCACGGCCACATCGGCCAGCGAAACACCGGCCTTGTCGACTGCGACTTTCAAGCCGTCCGCAATCTGCTGCAGACAAATCTTTGGGCCCTCCGTCGAGCGGGCAGGATACTCGCACAGGCCTTCGATGAGGAACTCTTCCTTATCGTTCAGCAATGTATAGTTAACAGCCGTACCGCCAAGATCTACACCTGCGACTAGCATCTCTATACCTCACGATCGATTCGTACCAAGCCATTGTACTGAGCCGGGCTGGGTTTATCTTTTTGGCGGGTGCTCCACCTTTACCCCAGCAACATCTTGGGTGCCCCATCCTTCGATTTTTCTATCGAAGGGTGGGTGAGCACAAATCTCAACCAACCTTACGCCTGGTAACGGACAAGCCCTTCGTCATAACAGAAGAATTCTACTCCCGATTCCGCTGTCCGCGATCACGGTCTCCCACCCTTGGCTAGAAAAAAGCCACGGATGGGGCACCCAGAGTAGAGGGAGGTCAAGGGTGGGGCACCCGCAGGGCCAGATCGATTTCGGTCTGAGTGTTTACGGTTCGAATTGTGATCTGTGCTTTCCCACCCATGAATCAAAAGGCGATTCATGGATGGGGCACTCAGAGTGTTGTTAACACTTGACGCGAAAATGCTTTAAGCCATCAGTTGCTGCTTCATCCAATCGATGTTCATGCGCAGCGCGTCGAGATTGTCCTTTGCGCCGGCGTGGCCGGTCTGCTCGACGATGAAGCCGATGTCGTACTTGTTGTCGCGGACGTATTGCAGCATTTCCGCCACCGGGATAACGCCGGTGCCGATGTCGGCATTGCCCTTGTCAGCCGCGGAGTCACGCACATGCAAGTGCGTGATGCGGTCGTGGTGCGCCTTGAGATAGGCAAAGGGATCGTTGCCGCCGCGGTAGAACCAGCCTATATCCAGGTTCACGTAGAACATCCTGGAGATGGAGAGCACCGCGGCTAGACTCTCCGGCGACGAGACCTCGTTCGGATTCTCCGCCTGGTCGTGGGTATGGAAGGCGGCCTTGATCTTGTACTTCTCCGCATACGGCGCAAAGCGATAGGCCATGGCCACGCGAGTCTGGTTGGTGCAGAACTTATCCACGCCCAGCGCCTGCATTTGCTTGAAGACGGCCTCGATCTCCGGTTCAGTGAAGTCGTCGCCGATGGTCATCACGTAGGAGTAGAGATCGACGCCGGCTGCATCGAACTTCCTGCGCACCTCGTGGAGGCGGTTCAGGTCGGCATTCAGCCGCCACTGGCGAAGCTTTTCGCGCTCCTCCTTGTAGCCATCCGGTACAACGGGGAAACTGGAGGGGACCTGTCCACCAACGCCACAGGGCGGATTGAAGCGCTGGCCGCCGCCACCTGGCGCCGCTGCGGGAGCCCCTCCGGGGGCTGGTGGGCCACCGCCGGGCCTCATCACGCAAGGGCCGCCCATGGGGGGCTCAAGTACGCTGTTCACCAACTCGACGTACCCTGCGCCCGCTTGTTTGCTCTTCTCCAGAATGACATCAATAACATCCTGCCCGGGCTGGGTGGGGAAGGGCCCATAGGCTCCGGTGATGGCGCCAAGCTTGACTCCTCGCACGGTCGCGTCGGACTTCACGGATGCCCGCAACAGCGAGGAACCCATCATGGATAACGTCATGCCTGCCATTGCGGCTTTTCCAAAGTCGCGTCTCGTATACATAGGTTCGACCTCCCTTTTTGGCTTGAATTTTCGGTGTGTTAAGGTGCTTCGGGCGATCTCTTCAAAATTGGGGTTAATTTCTTCAAAAACGATATCACATACGAATAATATCCCGGCTGACGGCTAAAGATATTTCAAACATGCAGCAAAGAAGAACTTTTTCTTGACATTCATAACAGATATTTGTTAAAAACGGCTAAATTGCGGTGTCCTTAAAAGACCGTCCTGATCTTCGACCTTACGAACATCGGCAGGAGTTCAAAAGCAGTGAGAATGAGATGCAGTATGCAGAATGCAGTGGACAGGTTGCAGCGGCTCCTATCCGTGACTTTAGTTGTACTACTAGCGGCAACCGTGGCCTTGCAGATCAAGGCGCAGGGCCCACCCCCGGCGCCAATGGGAGGGCCCTTCGATCCGCACGATCTTAGCGGCTATTGGGAGCTAGGCCTGGATGATCGCAGCGTGCCTCCAGCAGAGCTGACAGCGGCTGCGAAGGCAAAGATGCCAAGCATGCGGGACGAAGATCTGATCTCGCAGCGTTACTGCCGTCCACTTGGCTTGCCGGCCACCATGGACCCGGGCCGTCCGCTCTCGATCGCACAGGGCCGCTTCGAAGTACTGATTACGGCTCCTGTAAATGCTGAGCATCGCCATCTTTATTTTCATGACAAACATGTAAACCCAGACATTTATGACCCCTCGTCTGTCGGTGACTCGATTGCGCACTGGGAGGGCGACACGCTGGTTGTCGATACGATCGGCTTTCATGAGAAGAATGGGCGCATGTTGATTCCGGGCGGCGGATATCGCACACCGGAATCTCACTTGGTGGAGCGCTACAAGCTCATCCAGCACGGCCAGGTGCTTTCAGTAACTTTCACATGGACCGACCCGAAGGTATTTGCGACGCCGCACTCATACGAGTTCTGGTATCACCGCATCAATGGGGCGTTTGAAGAGCGTCCGGGTATCGGCTGCAATCCGTGGGATTCGGAGCGGTCGCAGTTTATCGAGCGCACCTTCTCTCCTGAACTGAAAAAGAAATCGGATGCCGCCATGGTTCCCCCTGGTGGGGCGCCGGCGAACAAGTATTAACCGTCACCAAGCGCTGAGGAGACAAAAATGAGAATGAGGAAACAAACAGATCGCACCATGTTGGCTCTGGCACTTGCGGTGGTGGGCGCAGCTTGTGCTTATGCGCAGGCTCCGCAGCCCGAAAAGATTCTTCCTCCCACGGTGGAGGGCAGCTGGGTGCGAACCGATGCCAATGGGTCAGGCAGTTTTGAAGCCCTTACGTCGAAGTACACTCCGGCCGAGTTGACTGAGTCCGGCAAGGCATTGATGAGCCGTGCGCCGCAGTTTGGCGGCGGCGCTCGACCTCAGCAACAGACTGTCAACGGGGTTCTCGTCACCAATCCCACGCCGTGCATTTATAACGGCGGCCAACTGACGCTGGAGGTCGATTCGGAGGGATTCGATGCCGTGATGACCAAAAACGAGATCGTGCTCGTACAGGACCGCGGCGGCGACCGTCATATCTACCTGGACAAGAAGGCTGTCCCGGATCCGAGCGTTCGCACCCCGAGTTCCTCCGGTTACTCCATCGGCCACATTGAGGCGGACGGAACGCTGGTCGTCACGGTCAGCGACCTTACGCCGGGACGTGTGACAGCCGGCGGCTACCGCACATCGAAGACAGTGCTCGAACAGAGATATATCCCGGATCCCGATGGCCAGCACCTCAACCTCGTGATGACTTGGACGGACCCGGAAATCTACGCCAAGCCACACTCTTACAACTTCACGTTTGAGCGAACGCCGAAGGGCTTTACCGCGCTGGACGAGGGTTGCGACGCGACGAACCCCCTCGAAGGGCAATCCGTTGCAGCACCGCCGCAGCGATAAAGCGGCAACCGAAGGTTTTATTCATCGGATTGGGCGGACGAAGGGAATACTACTTCGTCCGCCCTGTTATTTATCGCGGCTTTGTGATACGGCGCGTTCCATTTGGCTCTTTCGTTGCCACGGGTCTTCTAGATCAATAGGTAGGGCCCGATCAACTGGGCGTGGGAGAAAGGGTGGCGTCCAGCACTTGCTCAAATGCATCAATGATTTGGCATTCGTCCGCTCCGGTAAGGCAAGGGGGTATCGTAAGAAGCTGGCTTCGCTCGAAGAGATCGTCAGCCCGCGGACAAGCCCCTTTGCCATATTCGTAGACGGAGGATTGATTTTCTGAAAGCGTCCAAGGCGCACCACGATGATCCGTCCCTATCTTGCGAACAAGGAGGGGGATATTGTAGTAAATGTGGAGACCAAAGTCCGCCAAAATCACATTGCTTGTGTCTGGACTCGCAGTGCAGATGCCCAATAGCCGAAGGTTTTGATTCACATTTCGAGCCATCTCGGCATCGGTAAATGTTGTAATCAAGGCACAGCCTGTATCCCCGGCCGGATCTTGAATGCGCCGAAGCGCCACTTCAGGACGGGACTCCAGAAATCTTCGAATGCGATATTTGCTTCGCCTCATGCCATCAATGGTGTCGGGAAGTTTCATGAGTTGAACGCGCAAAATCGCAGCGCGAAGCTCATCAAGGCGGCAGCCCCTGCCCCAAGTCAGAGACTCGATGTCGTCAGCCACCGGCATACCATTTTGATCCCGGGAGAATCCGATGTCCTGGCCGGCGGTTGCCTTTCGATAGAGAAGCTCATTGTTGGTGACAATCGCTCCCCCTTCGCCAGAGCTCATATTTTTGTTCATCTGGAAGCTAAAGATGCCTATATCTCCGAAGGTCCCGACGGACTTACCGTTCACCGATCCCCCGACACATTGCGCGCAATCCTCTACGACAAAAAGATTGTGATCGCGTGCCACTGCGACGAGTTCCTCAATCGCCGCAGGCGCGCCGCTCATGTGGGCAACAATGATGCCTGCGGTACGAGGAGTGATTTTGCGGCGGACGTCAGCTGGGTCAAGGCAGAATGTTTCATCGATATCTGCAAGCACCGGGATTGCACCGGCATTGACCACCGCCGCAATGACGGAAACCCACATAAATGCGGGGACGATCACCTCGCAGCCGGGGCCAACGCGCAGGGCGCTCAGAGCTGTGTGCAGAGCGGAAGTTCCGCTGGTCACAGCGACTACATGCCTGATCCCAAGGAAGTTGCCGAACTCACGCTCAAAAGCTGACACCTCCTGCTGAAGATGGATCCCGTAATACCGGTACAGAGACTTGCTGCGGCAAACGCGAAGGGCGGCTTCCACCTCCTCCTCGCCCATTCCATGCACCCCTGGGTATTCGACCGGTAATGGGTCGATACGAGTGCGCCTAAAGTTCTGGTAACCCATAGAAATTTGATCCTGCCTTGCTTGACTTGGGGCATCGGTGGGGCGCCGAAATCGTAAAGGAATTTTCAGTAGCAAATCTTATGCCTGAGAATACACATCCGTCAACACCCTTATTATTTTGGTGAAATGTGCGAGTCCCGCTTCCCCGCGCTGTTAGTTTGTCATAAACTGCTGTTAACACACTAGATCTACTTTTCGAAAGAGCTGGACCAATGTCAAAACAGGGACGACCGAACAGGAAATCTTCACAAACTGAACTAAGTGTCCTGAGGATGATTCAGGACTCGCCTGCTATCTCGCGGGTGGAGCTCTCCGATCAGTCTGGATTGAGCAGCGCGGCGATTACGGGCGTTATTGGGGCGCTCATCCGGCATGGTCTGCTCACGGAAAAGCGCATCTCGGGCACGGCGATCGGGCGGAAGCGCGTCGCCCTGAAGCTTCACGCAAGCCTGGGCTGCGTGATTGGAATCGATCTGGGGACGTACAATCTGCGCATCGTGGTAACCGACCTGAATGGTGAAACGCTGGTGTCACAAAGCTTCAAGTCGGAGATGTCACGCGGGCGCGAACTGGTTCTTGAAAGATGCTTCACACTAGCCAAGCAAACGTTGGCCGAAGCCGGAGACGGCGCGGGGAAATTGCTCGGAGTGGGGATCGCGTTCTCCGGGGTGATCGACGTGCACAACGGGGTGATTCTTTCCTACCCTCGACTGGGGCAGGTCGAACAATGGCGTAACATTCCACTGAGAAATATCGCAGAACGGGAGTTCGGTGTGCCTTGCATGCTGGAGGACAGCGTTCGAGGCGTGGCAACCAGTGAAAAATTCATGGGGAGAGGCCAATCTCTACAGGATTTCGTCTACGTTGACGTCGGGGTTGGCATTGGAGCTTCGATCTTCATCAATGGCAAGATTTATCGGGGCCATAATGGCGGCGCTGGTGAGTTTGGTCACATGACTGTAGATGAGAACGGCCCATTATGCTGCTGCGGGAGCAACGGTTGCCTCGAAGCAATGGCCTCCGGTTCGACGATTATTGAAGCTGCGCGCATCGCGATCCAGAAAGGGGTAGCGTCAAAAATTTCCACCAAATGCGACGGCAATCTTGGCAATATCACGCTGGAGATCATCTCAGAGGCCGCGGAACAGAATGACAGCCTTGCTTATCGTGTGCTGTCCGATGCTGCGACGCACATTGGATTCTCATGCGCGGACTTGGTGAATCTACTGAACCCGCAGGCAATTGTATTTGGCGGCGCGCTGTTCCGCGCAGCGCCCGATTTGCTGATTGAACAGATTCAACGGATGGTCCGGCAACGGGCGATGGAAAAGATGGTGAACGAAGTGTCCCTGGAACTGTCCGCGCTATCCGGAGATGCGGGCGCGTACGGAATGGCGCGTCTCATGGCAGCCCATCTCATACCCTCAGTTTATGAACGAGTAGAAGACGGAAGTGCTTCCCGATCGAACTGACAAAGTCTGGTTTCCGGCGGTTTGCCTGGAACGAGAATAACGTTGCCGCAGCTCGTTTTGCTGCGTCTCGACGGCTCCGCGAACGATTAGATAGCTCATTATTTTGAAGGCGAATATAGTTTATATTTGAATTAAGCCGATCAGGGAAACATCGGCCGGTGCGGCGCACTGAGGACGGAACGAAGATGAATCTGGGGCTTTTTACGCCAGTATTTGGAAGCCTTTCGCTTTCAGAGATGCTCGTCGAATTGAAGCGGTATCCGCAGATTACATCCCTTGAGCTCGGGACAGGCGGGTGGCCTGGAAGCAGCCACGTTGAGGTCGATAAGCTACTGGCCAGCCCAGCCGCGGCACATGAGTTTACCGCGAGGCTCAAAGACGCGGGACTCACGATCAGCGCACTCTCCTGCCACGGAAATCCGGTGCACCCTGCTCCTGACATCGCAAAGCGGGACGACCAGGTATTTCGAAAAACCGTTGCATTGGCGGAGATTCTGCACGTCCCTGTCGTGGTGACATTTTCCGGCTGTCCGGGAGGTTCCCCCAAGGATGGCACTCCCAACTGGATCACTGCCGCGTGGCCGCCGGAATACGTGGATGCGTTGAATTGGCAATGGGAGGAACGGCTCATCCCGTATTGGCGTGAGGCGGAATCGTTCGCCTCGGATCACGGCGTCCAGGTGGCTTTGGAGGCACATCCTGGGTTTTGTGTGTATAACCCTGAGACCTTGTTGCGACTTCGCAAAGAGGCAGGCAAGTCAATAGGCATCAACCTCGACCCAAGTCACTTGTGGTGGCAGGGGATGGATATTCCGAGTGCAATCGCGGAACTCGGAGACAGTATCTACCACGTGCACGCGAAGGATGTTGCGCTCAATCCGCCTGCAATAGCACGTAATGGAGTGATTGACACGAAGAGCTACCTTAAGATGCAGGAGCGTGCATGGACGTTTCGCAGCGTCGGTTGGGGACACGACGCATTGCAATGGAAAATGATGATCTCGGCTCTTCGCCTTGCCGGCTACGATTCCGTGCTGAGCATCGAGCACGAGGACGCTGTTGCCTCAATTCACGAGGGGCTCCAAAGCTGTGTCAATTTTCTCAGTCCCTTGATCCTGCGCGAGCCTCCCGTGCAACCCTGGTGGGTATAAGCAACTAGCGATAGAGCGCATCTGGAAGCGATCCAGTGGTCAGCATCGTTCTCAGATTCTTAAAGGAGACGCGAGCCGCCGCCAGAGAGTCTCCCCACACTGCGGCGTCATCCTGTTCGACACAGAAGTGCTTCAGGCCGGCAAGCTCTGCCTGGTCGAAAAAGGGCTTGTAGTCAATTTGGCCGGCGCCATACGGCTCGAAGGTTACAGTGTTCGTGCGGTCATAAGCGTCCATTTTCATATCCAAATGCTTGATGCCAAACACATCCTTGATATGCCAGAGCTCGAAGCGGCCGGGGTGTTTCTTGAACATGCCGATGACATCCTGTCCAGAGATAATTGCCCAGCCGATATCCAGCTGCATCGCGACCAATTCGGGATCGCACTCGGCCAGATAGACGTCATACTCTGAGAGGTCGTTATCGGTTAGCTTCTCGAATTCGGCAGTATGATTGTGCACCAGCATCTTGATCCCGAACTTCTTTGCGATGGTTCCGTACTTGTTCAGATCGGCCGCGCGCCGCTTCGCTTCTTCGAGATTTACAACCTTCTGCTCCGGCCCGAAGGCTTCGGCTTGCGTCCATGAATTCCTTCCATGGAGATAGGCACCCGTAAGCGCCGCGGGTGTTTGAGGGGCTGTCGAAATACGCGCCTGCCGGGGAGACCACGTATATTTGATCCCCATGATCTGAAGGCCCTCAAGCTCTTTTTCGAGGCCGGGACCGATGGTCGGTCCGCTATGCGTCGACGGCGCGGTTAGACGATATTTATCGAGCATCTTGCGAAATTCGGCAGGACTCATATTGTTATATCCGTTTGCCGGCTCAACTTCGGTATAACCGATCTCCGCCACCTTTGCCAGAATGCCTTCAAAGTCTTTGTCCATAAGGTCGCGGACGGTATAGAGTTCGAGGCCAATCTGCCTGGCCCACTTTTGGTTCTTGTCCTGCGCGAAAAGTGAAGGTGTAAGGCCAGTTGAGGCAGCAGCGGTGACGCCGCATACGGCACAGGTGCTCTTTAGAAACGAGCGACGGCTGGAAACAGGCAATGATTGGTTTTGATTCATGAGATTGCCTCCGGACTCCAAGTCTATGGATCGCGAGAATTGCGTCTTGTCCTGGCGACGTAAGGCCAGATACTCAAAATCGAAAAGAGGTCGTACTGTTAGCGGGTTAGCTACAGTTCAACCTCGTTCCGTCCATCAATGCACCTTGAGAAATCGATGCGAGCCGCGAATTAATTTTTGGTGCGTTTACCTAAAACTCAACGCGCATGGCGAACTGCCAGACGCGCGGGTTGTAGTCGGCGCGAGTTGTGGTAATGAAACCGGCGTTCGAGGAGTTGAGGTTGAGGCCCGTATTCGGGTTGCCGAAGGTGACCGAGTTCAACATGTTGTAGCCTTCCGCACGGAAGTTCAGGTGAAGATTCTCGTGGATCGGGAAGCTCTTGGCTAGTGTGATGTCCACGTGTTGCGCCGATGGGCCGGCCATCATATCGCGATGGGATGATCCAGCAGTGCCGTAGGCCTGCGCCTGGAACACGGCGGGACAAGATTGACCACCGATCGAGCCCTGCGTCTGTCCGGCCACGGTGGTGAGGTTTGCGTTGCTCCAGCAGGGGTTGAAGTAGGGGATTAATCCTATCGCGGGTGCGGCCGGAATATTGGCCTTCGGGTTCCCGATAATATTGGGACGATCGGAGGTGACTTGGGGCGACACGAGGCTGAATGAGCTCGGGTTGGTTACGCCGAAGGGCAGGCCGGTGGTCCAGACGGTAAGAATCGAGCCCGTCCATCCACCTGCAACCTGGCCGACCACATCATGGCGATTTTTGAAGACCTGAGGAGCGTAGCTGCCCTCAAAGACGAAGCGGTTCCGCTGGTCGTCAGGGCCCGATCCCCAGTCATAGAGGTGGTGATAGCCCGAGCTCCAGGGGCCCGGAGTTAAGTTGATGGCCGAGGTGGTACCACCGGCTCCGACTTCAGCAACGTTGTCGAGTTCGTGCGACCAGACGTATGATGCCATGTAGCCGAGGCCGTTGGAAGTCCGCCGCTCTATAGACGTCTGCAAGCCTTCGTAGGCGCTCGAGCCGTCGGAGGGCATTGCCGGAACAGTGGTGAGGTTCGGATTGTTGAGATAGAAGGCCCGGGTGTCGTTCTCCTTGGTGGCGTTTGGCGCGCTCAGATTGCCGATGGGCGCCAGGTTGGTGTCTGCCAGGGCATCTCCCAAACGGCGTCCCAGGGCACCCACATAAGTGACTGTGAGCACGTTCTTGTAGAACGCTTTCTGAACCGTCAGGTTGAACTGCTCAAGGTAGCCGTCCTTATACCTCGGACTGCTGGAGCTGATGGCCTGCGGGTAGCACGAGGACGAGTTAGGCAGTACCGCCGGCGTGACTCCTTGCGCTACGGCGGCGTTGTATTGCGCTGTCGTGATGCAGTTGAAAGCCGTGAAGGCCGGATTGACCGTACCGGGAGCCGGCAGTCCTTCGGCGATAAAACCATATCCACCGGTAGTGCCAAATCCCCCCGTTCCAAGCGGGCAATTGCCCGTATAGCCGGCCACGGTAGCCAGTCCGCCATTAGAGCAGCTCAAGGAGAAGATGAAGGGTTGGTCAAGCAAGCGCGACACGGATGCATAGCCGGTGGGGAAGAAGCTGAGGCCAAAGCCACCTCTTACCACGAACCCTGCGCCGGGATTGAAGGCAAAGCCAAGGCGCGGCTGCCAATCGTCAAAGTCGATCGGCACGTCGGCGCTGCGCGTGGCGGTTTGACCGGCGATTACCAATTGTCCGCCATAGCTGGGCATGAAGTTGGAAAGGTGGTTGAATTTTTCTACGTTGGGCGTAAAGATGTCGTACCGAACGCCCAGGTTCAGGGTGAGCTTGGGTGTGATGCGCCAGTCATCGCCTACAAAGAAACTGGGCTCCCAGGAGCGGAAATACGAGCCGAGTTCGACCCCCTGGTAATTGGTGCTGACCCGGAGCGCGGTGTTGAAATAGCCGGTCAAAAGGCCGGGCGCGCCGTTCACGAAGCTGATGTTGCCCATTCCGTCCTGTTCTTGGAAGTTGTAGAACTGACGGCGGATCAGAGCGCCACCGAACTTGTACGCGTGCTTGCCCTTCAAATAGAAGACAGAGCCCGCGAGCTGGTAGGTGTCGTCCTTATAGGAGAGCGGCACGAAACCGGGGCGTCCTGCGCCGAAGCCGGTGAGGCCGCCTCCCGGCGTAGCGCCGCCCAGCGCCGAATCCTGGATTGGACCGTAATTAATTCCCGGCTCGCCGAAGGCCTTGTTCGGATTCAGGCCATAGTTGGGCGGCTGAGCCAGGTTGTAGTAGCGAGTCCACCCTGCGCCGCCCTGGAACAGCAGGGCCGAGGTGAAGATGTGCGTGTAGTTGATCTGTCCGTTTTCCGCGTTCTGGTTTGCGGGGCCGTTTACGCCGGTTTGGCCGTTTACCAGGACGCCGGCCACCATTTCCGACGGCATCGCAGCTTGCGGGACATAGGTGTAATAGTTGTTCTCTGAATACCGCCCAAACAGGCTGTCGGAGGCCGAGATCTGATGATCGACGCGAATGTCGAAGACTTCGAAGTTCTGCAACTGCGTAAAGGCGTTGACGTAGCTGACCTGACCGGTGGCAGAAGCAGCTCCCCCAGGGAAGTTGGAAGCCAGGTGCCCAGGAGTTACCCCATCGAGGGTTGGGTATAGCTTCAAATAATCCGCGCCTACCGGATCTATTGAACCGCCGGGGATGATATTGCCCGTGTACTGCATTCCGGTCGCGGGGTTATAGGCACAGCCATTCTTGTAACTGGAGGGCGAAGCGATGGGTGTTCCGCCGGGATTGCAGACAGCTGCTGTGGCTCCCGTAATATCCGAGAAGTTGCCGGGATTATTTATCTCGAATGTGGTGGGTACTGTGGCAGTGGAAGGGTTCAGCCCCTGGACGAGGCGGAAACCCTCAAAATCGCCGAAGAAGAAGGTCTTGTCCTTCCGGATGGGCCCGCCGATGCTGCCGCCGAACTGATTCTGACGCCACTCGGGCTTTTTATTGTGCGCGCCGAACTGATAGGCATACGCATTGAAGATGTCGTTGCGGAGATACTCGTACACCGAGCCGTGGAAGCTGTTTGTGCCGCCCTTGGTGATGATGTTGATGATGGCGCCGGCGGAACGGCCGGAATCGGCTGAGTAGTTGTTGGTGAGAACCTTCATCTCCTGGATGTCGTCAAGCGAGGGGTGGACACCGACGCTGCCGATCATGCGCTCGTTGTTGTCGAGGCCGTCGATCTGGTTGTTATTGAGCGAGTCGGACTGGTCATCGACAGAGACGTTGGTGCCCTGACGGCGATCGTCGGGGGCCTGGCCGGAGTCGAGAGCCGTCGGCGTGCCTTGTGTGGCGCCGGGAACAAGCTGAACCAGCTGCGCATAGTTGCGCCCGTTCAGCGGCATATTGTCGACGGCCATCGAAGTGACAGAATGGTTAACAATAGAGCTGTCGGTCTGGAGCGCCTCAGATGTCGTTTGCACTTCGACCGTCTGGGTGGCTGCGCCGACTTCCAGCGTAACGTCAGCGCGGTGGCGATCTCCGGCGAGGATGTCGAACGCATCGGTCGTTGTGGTGCGGAAACCAGGGGCGGTAATCGTGACCGAATAGCGGCCTGGGTTAAGATTGGGGAAATCGTATAAGCCGGAGGCGTTCGACTTGACCGCTCGGGTTTCCTGGGTTGCCAGTTCCGTGTTCGTCACTGTTGCATTCGCAACCGCGGCCCCGGTGTGATCGGTTACGAGCCCAGTGATTTCACCGGTTGACTGTGCATATGAAACACGGGGGCTGACAGCCAGAATGGTTATCAGGCTCAATGCGATGAGAAAACCGGAAAACAACTTCATGCCGCTGAACTTTTGACCAGATGTCGAATTGCGCGTCTGGAATGGTTGGGATGAGAACTGGCCTTGATTTTTACAGAAATGCAGCATCCGTATTGTCCTTTCAAATTGTGCTTGTCGGCTGGCTTTGTCCACTGGACTCCCTTGATAATTCATTTTTGCGACCTCTCTGGGGTTATTTTCTCATTCGGCGGAATTCTAAGCTCAAACATGAAGTAATGGCAAGGAAAAAATGCGCGGGACAAGAATCGAAGCATAAATACAATCAATTTGCACTTCGAGTGGAGTTCCGGAGGGTGACTTGGGGACGGAAAAAGAAAACCGGTCTTCCAAATCAATCCCGTGGCAGCGGGACGGTTTGGGCGCTTGGGCGGAAAGCAGGTTAGAATACCCGACGGCCAACGGGCTCAACGAAGATAGCAAAACCCACCCTGGTCGCTTCGCGGCGCAGAGGAACCACCCCGCGCCAGCCTCTTGTCAGCATCGTGGATGCTATTGTCGCGGAGCGGCGGGGCGGGGGGCGCCGCTGCCACCGAGAGCACCGACTGGAAGGCTTCCTCCTTCTGAGAGGACCTTCATATTCTCCAGCATCTTGGTGAAGCGGGTGCGGCGGTTGTCCATGTCCTTTTGGCGGGCGGCGTCGTCAGCGAGGTTGCTGTTGTCGTAGACGAGGGTGTAGTTGATCCGGGTGGTTTTGTCGCTCACGGGCACCGCTTCGATAGTGCCGTTGTACAGGTTGTACTGCACTCCTTCGCGGACTGGCTGCGTGTAGGTGTAGCTGTACCTGGTCTTGGCTACGAGCACTTCGTTCCCGATGCTGCGGATCGTGCCCAGACTGCTGCCGTCGCCGGAGATGATCTTGCAGTTGGGGATGCCCCACTCGCCGATATCGCAGTATTTGCCGATGCGGGCCCAGACGGCGTCGACCGGAGCGCTGACTTCGATGGTCATGGGGATGGCAACGTAGTGTGGATTGGGCGTCTGCAGGTTTTCAATTTTGGTTGGGACTCCCTTGGCAGAGGCTGGAACCGTACCGCCTTCTGCGAGCGTCTTCATGTTAACGAGAAAAGCGCTGAAACGCGTTTTGCGCGTGGCCATCTCCGCGTCGCGGGCGGCGTCGTCAGCCAGCATGCTGTTGTCGTAAAAGAATGTATAGACAAGGCGCGAGGTCTTCGCGGTGATGGGCTGCACTTCAAGTGTGCCATGGTAGAGGTTGTACTTCACATCGGTGCGGACAGGCTGGGTGTAGGTGTAGCTGTGGTCCGTTTTGCCAACGAGGACCTCATTGACGATGGTGCGCTCGGAGGCATAGCCACCGTCGCCTTGGATGAGACTGCAATCGGGAAACGCCCATTTACCGATGTCACAGAATTTGCCCACACGCGCCCAGACGGTGTCAGCAGGCGCATTGACTTCCTGGGTCAGTACGACTGTGACGTAGTGGGGATTCGGTACCTGCAGCGGCGCGGGGGCAGGCTGCTGGGCGATGGCAGCGAGAAACGAGCCGAGAAATACAACGGCGGTGATGGGACGCATGATGAAGTTCTCCCCTGGCGGGTTTGAATTTTAAAACCGGCAAACCATTTATGAAACACACTGCAAAGCTGCATGGGTATGACGTACCAACAACTGCCCGGTGCGGCAGCAAGCTTACCTCTGATCGGGTGGAACAACGGATTGGCTCTCGAGCGGATCGGTTGCATCGCAGTAATGATCCAGCGCGATTGCGTCGGGAGCCATCCGCTCGAACGTGAACACGTAGGTGTAGGGCTGCGCATAGACCTTGGGATCGGTCCAAGTATAGACGATCTTCAGTTTTGTTCCATCCGCAGAGGGCTCGAAGCGCTGCGTCACCACACTCTCCGGCCTGCGAAAAGCTCCTTGAACGCCCCCGCCAGGAACGCTTTGGATGATGTCCGTCGTCTCAACCACCAGCGTTCCATCGGCCTCGATGTGGCCCACCGAGTAGCCGGTGCTCGTTGGGGTGCGCGTCCCGGGCGGCGGTAACGGACGCCCGTCCAGATAGATGTGACGCAGGCTGCCCACTCCCTCGTTGTCGATTGCGACTTCGGTCTTGGATTTGATGGCGTGGAAGCCGGCAGAGTTGAACTCGATCGCTCCCGCCCCGCTGCCGGCAAAGATACATGGATGTGGCCGGACAACGTACACGTTGCCGACTCTCTTCGAGATGTCGTCAAATCCGCTTGACGGTTTCGCCTTCATAAGGAGTTGCTGGCCCTCTGACGTGAAAACGGGCTTGGGCATGTGCAGCTCGAAGCCCGCGTATTCGCCCACGCCAATCTCGTCGGTGCGCACCCAGTCACCCTCGACGGTGGGCGGAAGCACCACTTTGGGCTTAGGCTGCGCGTGCAGCATGACCAAGCTCGTTCCGCACAGGAGTGCGCCGAGTGTCAGTCCCTTTGCAGATGCCATCCATTTCGCTGACCAGATCATCGTTATCTACCTCCATCCGTCACTCCGCTGAGTTCCGTCCTGTTTCGATTTATGGCCACTACGGCTCAAGAGCTTGGCCATCGCTGGTTATTTGCTTCGCCTTCTGCACGTGCATTGTCTCATCTTGAAGATCTAATACTGCTGCCGGCGGTCTCCCGTACCCTGATAGCCGACGCCTTCATTCGAAGACGAAGCAAGGGCCTCGGCTGCCTTCTTGAGATCGGGCGAGAATGTTCGCTCAATAAATTCTGTGCGGTCCTCGTCGTAGGGATCGCACGCCACGGCCGCCCGCGGCTCATACAGGCCGTGGATGCGCGAGTAGCGGTATTCGTAGGTGTGGGGCTCGGCGAAGACCAAGGGGTCGGTCCAGGTACTGGTAACGGATAGGACCTCGCCGTTCTTGAGAAGTTTGAATCGCTCTTCCAGATGCGAGTTCGCGGTGCGATATCCGCCACCGGGAAGCATCAACCGCCCCTGCTTTGCATCGAACCCGACCGTGTCGACAACCAGTGTGTCGCCATCCCAGTGGGCGATCGATTCGCCCAGCGAACTCGGGTCCAGAATGTCGGGATTGATGTGGTGATCGCGGAAGTACAAATGGCGGGCGGAGACATTCGCCTCTGTCGAGATCGCAATCTCGAAGGCCCCTTGAGTGATCGAGAGCGGCCGTCCGGTGTCCATGTCGGCGGGCAGACCGATCGGGCGGCACCAGCGCCAGGAAATGAGGTCGGCATCGCGCATCTGCTGAAGTTTCTCCAGCGTGACGCTGGCTACCAATTTGGCGGGGGGAATGTTGCGGCCGTCCGGCCCAAGGTCCCAATAGCCGGAGAGATCGTGGGGATCGAATCTAGCAGTTTGCACCGCGACGAGCGGTTGTAACTGAGCGCGCGCCGGGACGGAAAGCCCGGCCACAGTGGCGGCTGCGAAACAAAGCACTGAAGTCCAAGGTGCGTGAAAGTTGCGATTTGAAATGGAATGCTTCAATCGACTCTCCGGAGGCTAAATCTCAATAATTGATTTCCAATTGAGACTTGGAATGGTTTAGAAAATTGGGCCGCCCTATTGCGGTAGGGAGCCCATCACCGTGTCTGAGGCTTCAACAACATTCTGCGTGTCTTCTTTCTGCGCGTTTTCCTTCTCCGAGTCTTCTTTTTCGGAGAAGGTGAAGAGGAAGAACAGCAGTACAGCCCCTGAAATCACCGCGGAGATTAACCAGATTGACTTCCATTCGTAAGTCATGGCCCCACGAGGTGCAGCGAGGGCGTAATGATCGACAACGGCGCCCGAGAGCCACGAACCAACAAACATCCCCAGCCCGTAGGTGATGAATGTGATCAACCCTTGCGCGGCGGCGCGGAAGCCCGCGTCCGCCTTGTGATCGATATAGATCTGGCCGGTCACGAAAAAGAAGTCGTAGCAGATGCCGTGAAGCAGGATTCCACCCCAGAACATCCACATGCCGTCGGTCGGATTGCCGTATGCAAACAATAGATACCGCAGTACCCATGCGCCCATGCCCGCAACCAACATATATTTAACGCCGAGGCGTCGAAAGAACCACGGGATAAGTAACATGCATATCACTTCAGACATTTGGCCGCCGGTCATTTTGCCGGCGGCATTTTGAACTCCGGCTTGATTGAGGAACAGATTCGTGAACGCATAATAGAACTGCAGCGGAATGCAAATCAGAAACGAGGCGATTACAAAGATCAAAGTGTCGCGCGCTTTCAGCAACGCAACAGCTTCGCGCGGAAAGATGCTGCTGAGCGAGAGTCGCTCCGACCGGCTAATGAGCGGTGGTGTATGGGGAAGCGTTAAACAATAAATCGCCATGATTCCGGAAAATGCAGCGGCCATCATCATGGGGATTCTTGTTGGTTCCAGTCTCAAATAACCGATAAGGAGCCCGGCGGCAATCCATCCCAGGGACCCAAGAACTCGAATTCCGCCGAACTGGGCCTTGGTGTCGGTCATCTGCCGGAAGGCGAGCGAATTGGTGAGCGCCAATGTCGGCATGAAGCACACGCAATACAGCAAGATCACCGGGTAAAACATGGAGAAGGTGATTTGCATCGATGCCGTGAACAGGAGCACTGCGCCGATTCCATGCAGGAGAGCTAATACCTTTTCCGTCGCGAAAAAACGATCAGCCACCAAACCAACAAAGAACGGTGCGATGACGGCTCCGACCGCAGTGGCGCCAGCCGCTAAACCGATCTGCTGCCCAGTGAAGTGCAGCGTGCCGGCCAGCCAGGTGCCAACCGTTACGTACCACGCACCCCAAACAAAATATTCCACAAACATCATCGCGCTAAGGCGCGTTTGCATCAGCAGTTTCATAGATATCCCAATCTAGCGCTGGACTTCCGCTTCCAGGCGGGAGGTTATTGGCGCAAAGGCCTCGTTCTGGGCATTTCCAAAATCTACGTCCTGCCATACCCCGCCGGCATCCGCGCTCCGCAGCATGGCTTCGATGACGCAGCAAAGCCTGTGCGCGTCCGCGAACGTGCAAACGAGATCGGACTTGGTTCCAGAACGCACCCACTCGTAACAATCTGCAATGACATTGCGAAATGCATCCGCCCAACCTTCCTGGTGTCCGCCCGGAAGATGGGCATAGCGGACCGCGCCGGCCAGCATCAAGTTCGGATCTTTGTCCATCACTGAATTGGGCTGATCATGGCGGCCGATCCAAAGCTCGTTCTGCTGTTCCTGGCTCCAGGCCAGCGAAGCCGAGCGGCCGTTGACCTCAATCTTGAGCCCGTTCTTATGCCCGGCCAGCACCTGCCCTACGGTGAGACAACCCTTCGCGCCGTTGTCGAAGCGCACAAGCACGCTGGCAAGGTCCTCCCCGGCGACTTCGACTGGGATTCGATCTCCCGATCTGTCCTTGCTGAATGCCTCGGTCGACCCTGCGGTGGAGTAACGGGTCTTCACTACGGTGGTTAAATCCGCGAGCACGGAAACGATTCGAGTGCCTGAAATGTGCTCTGCCAGGTCGCACCAGTGCGAACCGATATCGGAAAGCGCGGAGCTGGGGCCACCCTTCGTGGGATCCAAGCGCCAGGAATAGACATTCGCGTCTGCCAGCCAGTCTTGCAGATACACTCCATGCACGAAAAACACGTTCCCAATATCGTTGCGCTGAACCATGAGCCTGGCCTGCTGCACGAGAGGATTGCCCCGGTAGTTGAAGGTGACGGCATTCACCACCCCCGCGGCCGCCGCGGCGTCGCGCAACCGGGCGCCCTCAACCGCGGTGATGGCTAATGGTTTGTCGGAGATGATGTGCTTGCCGGCTTCGATCACGGCCATGCAGACGGGAAAATGCAGATAACTCGGAGTCGTATTGTGAATCACCGAAATCTCGGGATCGGCGATCAGGTCACGGTAGTCCCCGTAGGAGCGCTTGACATTGAATAGCGACGCCTTCTTTTCCGCAGCCGTGGAATTGGATCCGGCGATGGCAATCACATCTACGTATCCCAGCCGTCGAACCGCATCAATGTGGTGGGGCGCAATGAATCCCGGCCCGATAAGTCCCATTCCAATCTTCTTCACTACGTGCTCCTGGGGTTTCTTGAATGTGTCTTCCGACTGCTTGGAGGTATCGCCTTTTTCAGCCTTGAAAGTTCACGATTGCTCCGGTTGAAGTGCCGGTAGGAATCTATGAACCACGGCGGCTGGGAGCCTTCTACCGATCCAGTGTTGAGCCTTGCGGCAGCCTACTTCTTCCAACAATCTAAGTTGATTAACACTTTTCTCATCCTGGCAGCAAGACCAACGAAAGCCATATTACACCTATTCTAACCTCATAATCGAGATATTTAATTGGTCTAGACAAGAATGGAGATGCCGAGTGGCATCTTGGTGAATAAATGGACTACCGGCGTGGGCGCGCTCATTCTCAACTTGGGGTTGGACCGCAGCCCGTCAAATCCATGCAACTGCGGGCATTCCTTCGGCCCGCATGCAAGCGTATCGGGGAAATCGGCCTGCGCCGAGGATGAATGCGTACGGCACACCATAGCAACCGCTTAGCAGTCAGCGAGGCTGGCAGTGAAGCCGGCCTTGTTAAGGTGATGATTTAACTTCAAAAGTGAGAAACTGATTCTTTATTCGATTCCTGGCTGGGGCGGTGCTTGTCGATAGAAATCATGAGGTTATTATCCTGTATCAATCATATTATCTATAATTTGCAAAAAACAGATTCGCAGAGCAATACCTCTTTATGAACATTGAACCAAAGAAATGATAAATTCGATATGTGAACGAACAGCAAGTACGCAGTTTGCCGATTATGATCGAATAATCGAAGTCGCTCCAATCATATCCAGAGAGACCGATGACCGAATCCAGCATTTCCGAACCTACCCGGTATTGCCAGACACTTATTGTCGACGACGACGAGAAATTCTGCCGGCTGCTGCGCGAGTACCTTCGACCGTTCGGCTTTCAAGTGAGCGAGGCGCACACGGGCACCGCTGGAATGCGACAACTTGCGGAGAGCCGCTTCGACGTAATCATCCTGGATTTGATGCTGCCGGGGATGGATGGGCTTGAAGTTCTCCGCAAGCTCGGGACAAACCGTCGGGTGCCGGTTTTGATGCTTACGGCCCGAGGCGATGAGCCCGACCGAATCGTCGGGTTGGAGATGGGTGCGGACGATTACCTGCCAAAAACGGCATCTCCAAGGGAGATCCTGGCACATCTCAGAGCCATCACCCGACGCTCCCAGGGAGAAGACCGGGCCGCTGACGATCAAAAGGAAATCATAATCGGAAACCTGCGAATCGATGCGGCATCGAGAACGGCGAAGGTAGGGGACAAGGTGCTCCTGCTGACGAGTTTCGAGTTCGATCTGCTCCTGGCTTTGGCTCGCTCGGCCGGCGAAATTAGAACACGCAACCAGTTGCTTCAAAAAATCGCCTCGCGTCCCCAGGGCGACTTCGACCGGTCCATCGATGTTCACATCTCCTCGCTACGGCGCAAGCTTCAGGACGACCCTCGCGATCCCGAATTCATTGTTACCATTCGCAATAACGGCTACATGATGCGGAGGCAGTCATGAGGAAGCTGTTTCGGATGCGCCACTCCCTGATCGTGCAGGCCCTGGCACTTGCTATGGCCAATGCGATCGTTGTGTTGGCGCTGGGGTTGGTGATGATGGGGACCGCCTACGGCCGCGACCTGATCGACTTTGTGCGTGCCCCGGTCGGAGATCGCATCCTGGCAGTATCCAGAAAGGTAGCTTTGGATCTGCTTGAAAACGACTCTGAATCCTGGGACGTGATCCTGGCCCGGGAAGCACAGGGAACCCCGTTCCAATTTGCGTTATTGGATAACGAGGGAAGGCAAATCGCCGGGCCGAAGATGCAGATGCCGCAGTCCATCCTGGACTTTTCGGCAAACCGGGATCCCAAGTTTACCTACACGCCAAAGTGGGACAGTGCCGACAGGCCGGACAACTCGTTTCTCAAGGGCAACTTTTTCATCAAGCACGACAAGCCAACCGACATGTACTGGGCCGGCGTACACGTCCTCATTCATTACATGGATGAAAATATGTACGGCCATGGCACGCTGGTATGGCGCTTTTCTACCTTGTGGACCAATCCGTACTTTTTCAACATGTGGCCGTACGCATTGCTGCTGCTGAGCGCGCTCCTGTTGACGACTTTATTTTGGCTGCCGGCGGTTGCCCTTCTGCTGCGACGTGTATCCCGGCTTACGACGGCAACCAGAGAGATCGCCAAAGGCAATTTCGATACCAGGCTGCCGAGCTCGAGAAACGATGAAATCGGCCAACTGAGCGAATCCGTTGCCATCATGTCTCGCCAGATCTCCGGCCTTATCCAACAGCAACAGCGTTTTGTGAGCGATGCGGCCCATGAACTCTGTTCGCCGATGTCCCGCATGCAGATGGCGATCGAACTGCTTGAGAGAAAGCACGCTGCGAATGGAAACGCAGAGATGTCCCACTCGGCAGCTGAACCGGATGAGCCATTCTTCGCCGATCTGGCCGAAGAAGTTCATCAGATGTCGGAATTAATTGAGGACCTGCTGTTCTATTCCCGCACCAGAAACGCTCCGATCACGATTCCGACCGAGGCGGTACTGCTGGCGCCACTTGTAGACGAGGTGATCGATCGCGAGGGGCTCGCGGACAAAGGAATCTTGACGAACGTGCCTCCCGATCTCTCCGTCCAGGCTTCATCGGCGCATCTGCGACGCGCCATCGCAAATCTGCTCAGGAATGCGCAACAGTACGCGGGCGAATCAGGCCATGTTGAGGTTGCCGCAACGGTCAAAGACGGCTCCGCTCACATTTTTGTGACGGATCATGGCCCGGGCATCCCCGAGGAAGAGCTGGAACAAGTCTTTGCTCCGTTTTACCGCGTCGAATATGCTCGGTCGCGCCGCACGGGAGGGACAGGGTTGGGCTTGGCCATCGTCAAAAGCTCGATCGAGGCCTGCGGCGGGACGGTATCTTGTCGAAATCTCCATCCGAGCGGGCTCCAGGTGGAAATGATTCTCCACCTCGCGCTTCGGCAGGCACCCTCAAACTTGGAGCTTCAAGCCGCTCATTGACTCAAAAGTGAATCTTTACATTCCTTTACACCGCTCCAGGGGTTAAGTCGCTACACTTTCGAAGTAAACCAAACGAATAACGTGAGTAGCCAATGCCCTACGATCCGAATACGAACCCGCTGAATTCTCAAGAATGGATCTTTCCCGTTCTCGAGGTAATACACATCAGTTTTTTCTCAGCATCCATTGGATTGGCAAGCGTGGTCAACCTGCGGCTGTGGGGGGCAGTGTTTGATCGCGTTCCCGCGATTGATCTGAACCGCAAGCTCTTTCTATGGACGCTAGCCGGTCTTACGGTTGTGCTGGTCTCGGGAATGATGTTGTTTACGATGGATCCCTACCGGTACTTCTACAACTCTGCATTTCGATTCAAGATGATCGCCTTGCTCGTTGCGATCATTTACCATTACGCGGTTCACAGCATCTTCATAAGCCGTAGTCGCGAGGGATCGGCGATTGCGAGATTGAGCGCCATCGTTGAAACCGCGCTGTGGGTTTCCGTCGCCTTTGGCGGCATCTTCTTCGCATTCGAATAGCCAGAAGCCACGAATTTGGAGCCATTAAATAGGAGCCACCATGCCTCTCCATGACCTTGCAGAATGGATTCGTCACATCGCGCTCTTCACCGCGGTACGCGAGTCGCGGTTGATATATCCGATCATCCTTTCCACCCATCTGTCTTGCATCGGTGTATTCGGCGGATTGATTTTGGTCACCGACCTGCGGCTCCTGGGCCTCGTATTGACTCGTTATTCGATTGCGTCGGTGGTTAGCCAACTGCGCCCGTGGAAGTGGGCCGGTTTCCTTCTCATGATTTCGATGGGCATACTTCTGGCCGGATCGAAGGCGAATATCTACTTCGACAATCCATACTTCGTCATGAAGATTTCAACCCTGCTTTTGATTGGGGTTCACTTTCTCATCTTTCGCAAAGCCGTGTATCGGGACGAAACTGAGATCAGGGACAATCAGCCCAGAAGCTCCGGCATCGCGAAGTTGGCCGGCGCCACTTCCCTTGCTCTCTGGATCACTGTCGTCGCCATGGGACGCTGGATCGCTTATTACGACCGTCCAGACTCGGCTTACTTGACTGCACCATTGCAACAAACGACGACCCTAACTGTTGCCAGCACGCATCTCACGAACGTACGCCCGGACTGAAACGGCCAGGCAGATGCTGGCGGTGAAGACAAACGCCGCGACTGTGACGTGAGCGACGCTAAGGACCGTCCATACAAGCGAATCCTGGAAATCCAGAAGCCGTAACAGAAAGTCGGCAATGCCCAGCGATATCTGGACGATGACGACGGTAATGCCCCAGGTAGCCGCACGACTCAGAAGCCGATGTTCGGGCGCTTTTTGAAGAAGAATCACACCTTCTGCGACAAACAGAAATGCGACTGCCATGGCGCCGGCCATGTGCGGCACGACGCCCCAGAGATCGTGCCGGTAAAGCGCGCCCATGGCCACCTGCGTCAACACCAGCGGGGGAATCCACACGGCGAGAGAGACCAATGGGAAGCCGCCTGAGATGGCGATGGTCGGCTCGGTGTGGCGAGAGCCCGTGATGGCAATGATCGCGGCCGCTGCAAGGCAAGCGAAGATCGTATGTCCACACATGGCATGTGCGGCTGCTAAATAGGTCGCGTTGTGTAGAGGGCCGATAACGACCGTGAGCATCTCGCACAGGCCGGCAATCAGAGCAGCCCCGGTGAGCCACCAAATGATTCGATCGCTGGACTTCCACGCGAACCACGCGCACACGGCAAGGAGAACCAGCAGCAGAGTTCCCGCATGTTGATGCCCCAATGTCAGAACGGTTGACTGCGCCAGCGGCAGGTAAGCCGGATTCAACTGCGCCCAGATCGTGGCGCTAGTCTTGAGCGCGCCGGCAACCAGCACCAGCAGGGCCAGACAAGAGGACAGGAACAACAGTAGGCGAAGCGCTGCTGATAGCGGCCGGCGCGATGAATCGGTCATGCAACTACCTCAAAGTTCGCCATCATGCGCATATCCTCGTGCTCGAGATTATGGCAGTGGAAGACGTAACGACCGGTGAATCCGGTAAACGGAACGATGATGGTGGATGTTTCCCCGGCGACCATGTTGATGGTGTCTTTCCAGCCCATGTCGGCGGCGCGCGGCGTTCCATTGTGCTGGAGCACGCCAAAGTGAACCAGGTGCAAGTGAACAGGATGAGTGAAGTCCGTCCTGAGATGCCAAATCTCGGTCGAGTTTAGACGCGGCTTCGCATCCATTCGTTCGGGATCGTAACCCAATCCGTTGACGGTCCAGATTTTTTTCAAACGGCTGTACTTGAAATCGAATGTGCGCTCAACCATCCCTGGAGCCGGCATCGGGATCTCCAGATTCGAGAGCCTGTCCGGCAGCTTTGCGTTTTCGGCAACAGTTTGTCCAGGGACAAACTGCATGATGTGTCCAAGCGGACCCGAGTCGGCTGTGTTGAGCAAGCGAATCGGAGTGCCGAGCGGACACCCGGCAAAGTCGACCAACAGATCCACTCTTTCGGCGGGCGCAAGATGGATCTGACGCCGGTGAATCGCCTTCTGAAGCAGCCCGCCGTCAGTGCCGATCTGGGCGAATTGGTAGCCAACCGGCATGGTACGATCCAGTTCCAGAATGTAGTCGCGAGAGTTCGATGCATTGAGGATGCGAAGGCGGTAAAGGCCGGTTGCAACCGGGTGCGACGGCCAGGGTGCGCCGTTAACCAGGATCACATCTCCGAGCACGCCGCCCATGTAGGCCTCTTCCAGCATGCCGTCGGGCATGGAGGGGTATTTGAACTGGCATTGCGCATCAAACGATCGATCTGCAATGGCCAGGGCGATCTCTCGATCACCCGATGGCAATGCAAGGGATCGCTCTTCATCATCACGCACGATATACAACCCAGCCAATCCATGCCACACCTGGCGTCCGGTGTAATCCATGCGGTGGTCGTGATACCAGAGCATCGTGGCGCGCTGCTGGTTGGGATAATCGAAGACCTGCCAGCCGCCGCTCTTTGCAGCCGACTGAATTTCTTCCAGACGCGGAGGATTGGCTCCGCCAGCCAATGGCAGAATGAAATCCATCGGAAAGCCGTCCGACACTGCCGGAGTTCGCCCGCCATGAAGATGGTTCACGATAGGCTCGTTGAGCCGATTGGCGAGCAGCACCAGGAGACGTTGCCCGCTATCCACCTCGATGATCGGCCCGGGAAAGATGCCGTTATAACCCCGGACCCGAGTTGGATTGCTGACTCGAGACGAATCGCTTGCCAGGATCGACGAAAGACCCTCTTCTGCGGACAGGGCAAGACGCGCTATGCCATCCGGGGAAGGCTTGGCGCGGAGCCTGGGCGGCAGCGGCAGCGCGGATTGAAACAGTGCCGGACGAGGCACATCGCTGGGCAGTACCCGCTTTTCGGGACGTGGTCCGAGGCAACCCGCAAAGCCGGGGAGAGCCAGCAGCGAGGCCCCCTGAGCGGCTGTTGCTAAAAATTTTCGTCGATCTATCGTCCCCGGCTTCGAGGATGCTGCACAATCCAAAGAATCTGCCATGTGATTCCACCAACAAGAATGACCGCCAAAGGGATGTGCACCTCGAGAAACCGGCCATAGCCGCTCCCCAGTTGCAGAGCCTCCCCAAGTACGATTCCTATCGAACTCATCAGAAGCCACAGGCCGTAATTTCGGCCGGCAGCTCCAACGAGCATCAAGAGTTGTGCTAAGGCGAGGGCTAATGCGGCCCACCCCCCGATTTCGTGAAACGACACGGCGGAATCGCTCCCCGACAAAAAACTCCCCGCAAAGAAACCCTGGGCAAGTATGACGAATGCCTGCACAAGCGAAACCGCTACCAGTATCTGGTGAAAGCCGGAGTGCCGTCCGTGGTTATTGGACGCAGCCCCGTCACTGTCGCTGATAGCCGAATATCCCACAGGCGTAAGAATCGCGAAAATCTCTCTGCAATGCAAGTAAAGTTTTGTTTCGACGATTGTTGGGCATTATTGGGAACTTGACAAACCAGTTGCTTCAAAAGTAAAGTTTTGTGAATTCGCTTGCCAGCGCCGAAATCGCTGAATTACCATGCATTCAACTGAGTGACGCACGCCACGAGCATTGCGTCCTACGAGGAGTATGAATTTATGAAACTGAAAATGCCACTCGCCATCGGACTTGTTCTTGCTGGCGTCAGCGTACCGATGTTTGCTCACCACTCCTTTGGAATGTTTGACCTTCAGAAGAACATGGAGTTCGACGGAGTCGTGCAAGAGTACAACTGGGAGAACCCGCATACTCACATCATCGTCAAGGTGGCGCCGGGAGCGAAAGACCCCTCCACGGTCGGTACCTGGGACATCGAAGGCGGCGCGGTGAACATCATGGCCCGCCAGGGATGGACGCGCGCAACATTCAAGGCGGGCGACAAGTGCGCCATCGTCGCCCACCCCATGAAGGACGGCACAAAGGGTGCGTCGCTGTTCTTCGCCATCATGCCAGACGGGACCAAGCTGTATCACGATATCGCTCGTCCCGGCACAACTGGCGCGGATGCCCCAAAAGGAAGCTATTGATCTTCTTCACCTAAGAGCGGGGCAGCGCGATCTACCCCGCTCTTTTTCTGCAATAAGCTCGCAATCGCTGAAGAATTCCTCTTAGCTGCCGCACCAGATCCCTGTCCCCGGAGCCAATCAACGATGTTGGAATTTTGCCATTGGTTACAACACACCATGTGGGCTACTTCGATTCGCGAGTCGACACTCACATACCCGCTAATTGAAGGCAGCCATGTGCTGTGTCTGTCGATTTCTGTGGGGATAGTCATGTTTCTCGACCTTCGCTTCCTGCGCCTGGCATTCGCGTCGGTCCCCGTATCGCGGATGATGAAGCAGATTGGCCCATGGATGATCGCCGGGATGACCATTATGATGGTGACCGGACTTCTGCTCTTTGCCATCCATGCTTCGGATGCGTACACCAATCGGTTTTTTCGAGTCAAAATGCTTCTGCTGGTGCTGGGTGTCCTCAATGCCCTGTATTACCAACTCAGGTACTATCCTCAGATGGCGGAGTGGGATTTCTCCGGGAAGGTGCCCACTGGCGTGAAGGTGATAGCTGTCTTATCGCTTATCTTTTGGTTCGGCGTGATCATCTGCGGTCGCACCATGGCTTACGAGATCTAACTCGTCTGAGATGTCCGGATGTCTGAGGTGTCGGCATGATAGCTAAGTTCATACTCTGGTGCTACAGTGCGCCTTTACTCGAATGGTTTCGCAACTCCAACTATGCGATTCCGGTCTTGCAATCGTTTCATCTTCTAGGCATTACGGCCGTTCTGGGAGCGGTCTGCATCATGAGCATTCGGCTGCTGGGGATTGGCTTCCTGAAACTGCCTCTTTCCACCTTGTGGCGCGAGTTGTCCGGCTGGTTCCTCGGTGCGCTGATCTTGACGATTGCCGCTGGGGTGGTCATCGCGATCATCGATCCGACCCGCTACCTGGCCAATATAGCTTTCCGAATCAAGATGGCGTGCCTGGCTGCTGCGATCCTGTTCCACTTTACGATTTTTCGCTACGTCGTTCGCCGTGCGCCTGACACCGAACTTCCGCGCACAACTGTCGGACATGCGGCGCTTGGCTGCGCGGAGTTGCTTCTTTGGTTTAGCGTCGGCTGGGGCGGCCGCTTGATAGCGTTCTTCCAATAAAGCGGCGCATCTTCGCTTTTCCTTCAGGACTCGCTTCCAGACGGCGAGCCGTATTCCCGGTATATGAGGCACGGGGCTTATTGTTTCGCGCCATCGGGCCAAACCACAGGCTTGGGAGCGTCGATCAAGAAGTGGGCACGATTGTTATCTCCGGGGTCGCAATACCACTCAACAGCGCGATAGTCCTGACCCATACGCGCATATCTATACGAATAGGTGTGCGGCTCGGCGAAAACACCGGGATCGGTCCATGTAAACGTGACCTCCAGGTTGGCACCATTCTCAACCAGGCGATAGGATTCGAGCAGATGCGAATCGGCTGTTCGATACCCTCCGCCTGGGATCTCGACCAGACCGTGAGTATCAAAGTCGCGCGTGTCAACCACCAGCGTGTCCCCTACCCAGCGCCCAACCGAATACCCGACTGTTGTCGGATCGACGATATTGACATCCCCAACTGGCCGCCCGTCGGTGTAAATGTGACGCACCGGCGAAACGGCTTCGGGAAGAATGGACACCTCCCGCGCGCTTTCACGAATATCCAGCACTGAGCTGCGATCCATCAGAGCCGGCATTCCAACATGGTTACAGAAGCGAACGACATGCAGATCGTTGGCAGCCATCGCCTTCATGTCGGCGGACTTCGCTTTCGCGGTCAGTTTGGGGAGAGGTACATTTATATTGTCATAGCGAAGCTGCCAAAAGCCTGAAAAATCGGGATGTGTTTCAGCCTGAGCCGAGACTTTGGAGGCCGACGGCAGCAGGGAAAAAATGGCAACTGCAACCATACCAGCGAATAAACTTGGCAGTAATACAACGCGTGAGAAGTTCAAGATCTGACTAATCCTTTCGATGCTCGTTTTCGGCTCTCTGCCTATGCGTCCAAGACCGAATTCGCTGAGGTTTGTTGAGGCCGCGGCGATGAGCCTTTATCGCTTCGCAGGCGTGCGAGCTTCCGGTATTGCCTGATTTCCAATCACCGTGATGCCGTTCGCGGATTTATATTCCTTCGGGTCACCCGAATCGCATGGGTCTTCTAATGCGTAGGTACTCGCCGGCATCTTGTAATAGTGGAAGGTGTAGATATGCGGCTTGACGTATATCGTCGGGTCTTCCCAGCGAAATGTCACATCAAGTCGCAGCGTCTTGTCGGGCAACGTCACAATATCATAGCGCTCGATCAGATGGGTATTCGGTCCGCGCCGGCCACCACTTGGTACCCCGGAAAAACCAGAGAAGCCGACTGTATCGACTACCAGCGTCTTGCCTTCCCAATGGCCAATCGAGTCGCCGTTTGAAGAAGGGACCACGTGTTCCGGATGAGATCCATGCATGTAGATGTGACGCGACCCCTGCTCGCGCTCTGCGAGGATTACGATCTCGTCCTTGGTCTGAAGAACGTCCCACGGTGGCGAAGAGCCCATGAAAAATGGGAACGCCAATATCCTGCAGGCGCTCCCGTCGACCGGCGATTCCCCACCGTACGCGATTCCGTCGCCTCGGAACCGATCCATGGCAGGAAGGAGGGGTTGGAGTTGCGCGGGCTCGACGACTCCGAATACATCGGAGAAATTGCCCGGTCCCTCGGTGTATTTCGGCTCCCAAAAGCCCGATAATTCGGGCAAAGGGCTTCCATCCGGCGCCTGGGAAACAGCGTGTCTATTGAATAGGCAAGTCGGGAGTCCCAAAAGTGAAAGTGCGATGATCCAAAATCGTCTACGATGTCTAATCATTGGCGCAGATCCCTCAAGTGCCACGTTTCCCTGCAACGATATGAACCGTAGCGCTCGGACGCTTTGACGATAAACAATTAATTCAGTTTTTGCAAATAATAATTTAAATGCAAACCAGAAATGGTAGGCTCGACGTTTTTATGAACTAATTTGCACCCAAGCCGTGTAACGAATCTGTGCTGATTGCCGCCGCTCAAGGCAATCGGACCTTTTGAACAAGACGTCCTTGAAGCATTTCTCCTTCACTTGTAGCCCTTGCGGCAAAGTGCAGGGAGGCGCTCGGGGGACCGCCCCTTGGTTGCTGAGGATTCGGTTTACAGCGGAGGGAGAGATCCTGTAGCTCAGCTCTTTCTCAAAACGAGAACTTTGCCGCCAGTTGCACCAGGCGCGGCGACGCGGCGCTCACTATATTTCCGAAGTGCGGATCTTCGATTTGCCCATCCACCGCGGCCGGGCCATAAAACTGCGTGTGGTTGAAGGCGTTGAATGCTTCCATGCGGAACTCCATGGCGTTGCCTTCGCGCAGCTTGACGCTTTTCGCGAGCGTCATGTCGAAGTCTTCAATGCCGGGGCCGTAAAAGATGCGACGCCTGGCATTGCCGAGTTGGCCCGGGTTTTCCTCGCTGAAGAGAGATTTGTCGAAGGCCGGGCTCCCATTGCGCCCGTTGGTGTTGATATTGAGCGGCCCGGGCGTATATTGCGGCGTATCGAGAAGGTAGTTATTGGCGCCATTGCCCAGAGTGCCGAGCAAGGAGTTATCCGAGTTATCGAACAAGGTCACCGGAAAACCGGTGGTGAATCGAGTTGAGCCGGACAGGGTCCAGTTGTTTGTGAGGCGATTGTTTCTTCGCGCAAGAAGGGCAATCGGCAGAGCCGCCGTATAACTGCCCACGAAATCGTGCTTCATATCCCAGGCAGATATCGTGCGGCCTTGCCGTGGGTTGACGAAATTGAACTGTTCTCCCAAATTCGAGCCTTGATCGATGGACTTGGCGTAGGTGTAACTCAGCATGAGCTGCGAGCCGCCGCTCTGATAGCGCAAAGTAGTTTCGAGCGCGTTGTAATTGGAGTTGGCGATCGAAGAGTCGGAAGTGTTTTCTCCGTAGTTCTCGCCTGCCGTGATGAGCGGCGCTCCGCTGGCGCTTTGCCCAACGCGCGTTCCATACACGGTCTGCCCCGAACTGCTCACATAGTTCGAGTCCTCGCCGAAAGGACCGCAGCCAGGCAGGCTCAGGCACAATGCGGGATTGCCGGGATTCGCTGATTTCAACGTAAGAATGTGATGCCCCTGGTTGCCTACATAGCTCACGGTCAACACGCTGTGACCAGTGATCTGGCGCTGAATAGAAAACATATAGTTGCCGCTGTATGGAACACGGTCGGTGGAATCCATGAACGGATCGGCGGATATGGGCATGAAATTTGCCCAGTTGACGGTAGTGTCCGGTTTCGCGGCGGAGACATTGCGCGACGGAAAGGGGAACGGAAACCGCTGCCCGTTGTCATAGCCTGTCGCGGCGGTAATAAACGGCGTCGCGAACAACGGAGGCGCGGGACTGAGATAGTTGTAGCCGAAGGGAGGCACGGCGTACATGATGCCGGCGTTCAGGCCGGGAAATGCGGTATAGAAGATTCCGTAGCTGGCCCGGATGCTGGTCTGCCCGCCGCGGCCGAAGATTGCTTTCAGGATTGGCGAACTGAACCGCGGCGTATAGGCAAATCCGACTCGCGGGGCAAAGTCGGTATCGCTTGTGGGAGCGATGGCCTTTGGAATGCCCGGATCGCCGGGCACGACCATCCCGACGGGTCCGCCTGGGTAGAGTACGGAGCTTTTGCCGGCGATGTAAGTCTGAATAGAATTGTATTTTTCCCACCAAGGCATAATGACATCCCAGCGCAGGCCGAGATTCAGGGTCAGGTCGCTCCTCGCTCGCCAACTGTCCTGCCCGAACAGGCCGATATAGCGGTTCCGCAAATAGAATTTCTCGCCCGAAGACTGCGTAAAGTTGCTGGGTACACCGATCAAAAAATCGGCATAAGGATCGCCGGTTTCCGTTCCATTGATATTGAAAGTCCCGTTGAATGTTGCGTTGGGGTTGTTATTGACCTGGTCTACGTGGAACTGGCCGCCCAGCTTGAGCGTGTGCTCGCCAATAATTCGCGTGATCGCATCGCTCACATAGAATGTGTTGTTGACCTGCGTCGTGTTGGTAATGGGCACGCCCATGACGAAGGTGGGGAAGGTGATATTTTCAACGCCTTCGAACTGGGGCGCTTGCACATAGATGCCGTCTGGGCCCGAGCTGAAGCCTTGCGCGGCCATGCTGACGCCGAGTCCGCCTTTCGGCTGGCCGATGATGTTCGCATTGCGCAAATAGCCCAGGTGCAACTCGTTCACTGTATCGGGGTCGGTGACTTTGATGTCTCCCAGAGAGTAGAGCTGGGCGCGGCCGATGGTCAGCGCGTCAAAGCCGGGAATGCTGGCTCCGGCCACCTCGCCCGGATACGGGTCGTCCAGCGTGTAACTGTCCAAGAAGTAGTATCCCGACATCTGGCCCAGCCTGGAATTGGAATCCATGCGGAATGAGCCTTTGTTGTCTTGAACCGTCTTCGAGTACGCCGAGGTGGAAAACTGGCTGGCGCCGACGTTGGGAGAAGGAATATACCGCAACAGGTTCTTGCCGGGTGCCGACCATGCGCTTTGCGGAATGGTGAGAGTCGGCAAAACGCATTGGGACGTCGAAGTGCAGTTCGATCCGTATGGCTGGAATGTGTTTGGGTTCACATCGCTTTGCATGTAGTAGTACGGCTCGCCTGCGCTGACCGCGTATCCGAGCCCCGTGGAAAGAATCGAGGCGAGATTCGGGCCGCTGACCGTTGTTGGAACGGTAACCGTCTGGCCGCTCGGTGATGTAGCAGTGGCAGTGAACGCGGCCGCATCGGCGGAAAAGTTGCCGCCGCGCTCCGCTAGAGTAGGCACGGAGATATTTCCTGTTGAAAGTCCCTGCGTGGTGCGCGTGCCCTGATAGTCGCCGAAGAAGAAGAGATGATCGCGCCTGAGCGGGCCGCCTAACTCGCCCCCAAACTGATTCTGATTGAAAGCGGAACGGGTGGGATCGAAGTAACCTCTGGCATCGAGGGCGGTATCGCGAAAGAATTCGAATGCGCCGCCGTGAAATTGATCCGCCCCGGACTTGCTGATGACCGTGATGATTCCGCCATTGTAGTTGCCGTATTCCGGATCGAAATTGCTTGAGAGCACACGAAACTCATCGATCGAATCGAGATCGGGAATGATGGAGGTCCCTCCATTCATGTGCTCCTGCACGTCGATTCCGTTCACCAGGAAGCCATTGGAGGATTCGCGCTGGCCATTGATGGAGAGATTGCCGGGGTTCTGGTCTCCCGATGGATTAATGGTTCCCGTAACGCCCGCCATAATCACCGAACTTGGCAACAGGGTAGAAGCCGGGGTCACTCCCGGCTGAATTGCAAGCAGGTCGGTGTAGCTTCGCCCGTTTAATGGCATGGACGCAATCTGTGCGGACGATACGATCTCGCCGAGATGGGTGGAGGCTGTATCGATGGAAACGCCGGAGGCCGCATTTACAGTTACAGTATCGGAAAACTCGCCGACGGTGAGGGTGACGTTAACTTTTAGAACTGAATCCGTATCTAACACTAGATTGGTCTGTCGCTGGGGTTTGAATCCTGCTGCTCCGACGATGAGGTCGTAGTGCCCAACAGGCAGATTGGGGAAGGAGTAGACTCCGCGCTGGTCCGATGCTGATTGGTAGGTCGCCCCCTGGGCAATATTGACCAGTGTCAGCTGTGCCCCTGGAACCACTGCGCCGGTGGGGTCCGTGACGACTCCTGAAACGCTGCCGCCGGTAGCTGCCCAAAGGGATACAGAGACCAATAGAAACAAGATAGTGACAAGGGGGCGAAAATTTTCCTGAGCAGGAAGCTTTGGACGAGGCATCGAAATCCAAGTTTCTTCAATCCACAAGATGGACATTAACAAGTTATAGTGGATTTTGATGTGATTGACCTCACATTTCCGTAATGGAACGTAATGAAAAGTAAAGATTTGTGTCCAAGCGAAAGAAATCTCAGAATGAGGACGTTAGGCTGTATGAAACCCTGCCCATCCTCAATGGTAGCTTTGCTGCAACCCGAAACGAGAATTGGAGGAGGTGCCGGCTGCCCAACTTTTGAGGACGATTCCATCCGCGCCTGAAGTTCATTCATGAAGAAACAGTGGACCATTTTGATCATTTGACCTTGTCATCGGTTCATTTATGAGAATATAATTCTCCAGAGCTTGTGATCGACCTTTCCCCGAAGCGCAGAAAATCAAAGATCTCGCGTGGCTCTTGTAGGGCACCGAGTCGATGGAATTGGACAAGCGGGGAATCGCGCCGAATTCTTGGGTGTTGCGGAGGAGATTCTTTTGAAGGTTCCGATTGTATCGATGTGTTTCTTATTCTCAGGCTTTATGTGCGTTGTCGCGTCGGGCGTGGGTACTGCTGCCTCGCAAGCGCCAGTCGCTCCTCAGGAACCCCCGCGGGTCTTCATGGGCAACACTGCGTTTCCCGATCGGCCCAAGGCTCCGCAAGAGGTTCTCGACCATGGAAAGGCCGTTTATGGGGTTAGTTGTTCGTTCTGCCACGGATCCGACGCGGGCGGCGGCGAGGGCGGACCCAACCTGCTGCGTTCGGAAGTTGTTTTGGATGACCAGAACGGCGAGCGCATCGCGCCCATCGTGCATGGGGCGCGAGCCAGTCAAGGCATGCCGCCGATCGACATTACCGATGTACAGATCACTGACGTCGCTGCATGGCTGCACAGCATACACGTTACGAGCCGCAGTCTTCAGCCTGTAACTCCCATCAACATCGTGACCGGCAATGCCAAGGAAGGGGAAGCGACCTTCCATACAATGTGCTCTTCGTGCCATTCGATCACCGGGGACTTGAAAGGCTTCGCGGGCATGTACAAAGATCCGCGATCCATGCAGCAGGCATGGCTTATGCCGGGCGGCCAAGGTGGCCGAGGCCCAGGAGCCGGCGCAGCGGGAGCACCCGAATTGCACGTCAAGCCGGCAACCGTTACGGTGACAATCGCAAACGGTCAAAAGATAGAGGGAGAACTGAATCGTATCGACGACTTCTACATTTCGCTGCGGGATAAAGATGGCAACAGCCGGTCTTTTCTTCGCGACGGCGACTCACCGAAGGTCGAAATACATGATCCACTTGTCCCCCATAAGGAACTACTGCGAAAGTACACCGACAAAGAAATCCATGACATTACCGCTTACCTGGTGACCACTAAATGAATGGGATCAATCGATTTGCAGTTGTTCTTCTCGCAGGGCTTTGCTGCCACTCCGTCGGTGCGCAAAGCCTCGACCCCGCAACCATTCTTAGCCCGCACCCCTCTACCTGGCCGACCTACTCCGGCGACTATTCCGGGCGCAGATTCAGTACGCTCAACCAGATTTCACAGAGCAATGTCAAAGCCCTAAGCCTGGCCTGGGCCAGTCACGTCGCCACGGGCTCTC